>Ga0315288_10008610_pt1 | contig 12868 bp, 10 predicted proteins | sample YL17G11_20_MG_FD_203454 | JGI IMG/M metagenome (GOLD analysis project Ga0315288, IMG submission 203454) | Sediment microbial communities from Yellowstone Lake, YNP, Wyoming, USA - YL17G11_20 | ecosystem: Environmental > Aquatic > Freshwater > Lake > Sediment | place: USA: Wyoming | collected...
CCCGGATCCGGTTGGGGAGCCTGTGCAGTTGTGCCGGGCTGGTCGGCCGGGTGATCACAGACCGATCACGCGGCCGCTCCATTCGGATCCGCGCTGGAGCGGCACCGCGGCGGACTGGAACCTACGCGAAGCCCCCCTGGTGAGCGGCGCCCTCCCGGACGGAGTGCGGACCGAGGTTTGGAGGAAGGATCTGGCGCAGCCGGTCCGTAACGGCGATCTGCCCCGGCCGAGAGCGAGCCGCCCAAGCGGAGGACCGGGGGACTGCCCCCCGCGGTCTGTCCCGGTCCGGAGCTGCTTGCGGGCAGCACCCCACGCTTCCCCGTCTCAGGCAGCCCGCTTCCGGGGCACCCACTCGGCCGCAAGGCCTCTGCCAGGCGGCGCGAAGAACCGGCGACAGACCGCCCGCTTCGCTCGGGAGTCTGGGACTCGCAGTTCGGTGCCGCCTCGACAAGGTCAGCTAAGCGCGCGCGTCGTCGTCGATCGCGGCGTTGCTGTGGTGTGAAGTGGTGTGGTGTGGCCGAGAGTTGGCGTAGTCGCACAATTAGTGTGCACTGAACGTGATATGGATGGTTGACAGAGTGCCTGGAATAGCGCACAATAGAGATTGGGTATCTTGGTGCCACTAAGAGAGGTGCTTAGTCGTGGCATTTGAGCTGTTCGCTGGCAAGGGCCGTGGCTACAAACCGACGGTTACAGTTACAACGTCCGGGAGCATCGGCCTAAGCAAAGGGGCGCAGCGGATTCTGTGTCCACCCGACTGCAAGTTCGTGCAGCTGCTCTATGATGTGGAACGGAAGCACATTGGCGTGAAGCCCTGTTCCGAGAGCGCTGAAGGAGCGCGCAAGCTGCGCGAGAGGCGCGGTGGTGGGGCCGACATCGCCGCAAAACCTTTCTTCCACTGGGCGGGTGTCGACTACAGCCGGAGTATGAAAGGCACGCCGGTATGGGACGATGACGCGGCCATGCTCGTTATTAGCATTGCCACTGGTGATGATCCCGCGAGTGCTCCACAAGTATGACCAAGGACTGCCCGGTTAGCTTGTGCGCCATAGGTGGATTGGAGAGTTAGGAGATGACCGGGGAAGCCATGTGCATTGAAACGTTGCTGAGATCGAGAGATAGGAGGGATCTTATTGTGAACTCAGAGAACAAGAAATGCCAGTAGTAGCGCACGATAGGCGCATCACTCTATGGCACGATGGACCGCAGGCAATGGACAAGTACACGCAAGGAAAGGGGAGACTGGCAATGGGTACAGGTGGAAAAGCACCAGTTGGCCAACTGGGTAGAGAGCGTCCAGCCGTGTTGGCGCCAGGTACTGAGGACGCTGCTGTTGAGCCATGGTTGTGGGAGGGTTGCCTGCTGGACGTGGCGTGCTACGCTTGGGCAGACCGTCTGGGGGAGCTTCGCCCTGGCTTCCGGTTGGGGCCGATGATGTCGGGTGACCACGTACTCGCGCTCCGACACAGCGCTCCCGTTGGTCGACTGCCAGGAGGCCCGGCGAGGGTCATCAGGAGTTGCCTCGGGGCTGGTAAGCCGGCAGCGATCCGCGTCATTGATGTTGACCCCCACGCTCTCGAGGTACGTGTGCGTGTTCGCGCCCTTCCTGAGGGGTGCGGGTGATGGAGGAGACCCGTGTGTTCGACTTCGAGGACACCTGTCCGCGTTGTGGGGCCCAGCTCGAGGGGCTCTGCGCAGGGGGGCAGGCGGCCTGCTTGCAGTCGCTGTGGGGACGAAACGATTCTCAGGTTTCGGGGTGCGTTGGCCCCAACGACCGTTCCCAGGATGAATGGCTGGTAGACCTGGGGGGGACCCTGAGGTTCGACTACGCTGCGCGACCGTCCCCACAGGCCAGCCTGCCTCGATACATCCCAGTCATCGAGCGCCAGAGGTGCGGGCTCCAACTCCCGCCGTGGCCGGCCTACGCCCTGCACCTGCACTCGGTGCTCACCACGAAGCGGCTCGACATCACAGGATGCGCCTCGGACCTGCGCGCCTACTTCCGAACGGGGGCGGGCACCAGGTTTGTGCTGCTGGCCTATGGGCAGGACACGCTGATGGCAGAACTGTGGGCTCGGAGGTACGCGGACCGCCTCGTGGAGAAGATCGCGACCTGTGGGTTCGATCTGGTGGTGGCACCCAACTTCTCGGTATACGCTGACCAGCCTCGGTGGACGCATCTCGTCCGCCTGCGGATGAGTCATGTGTTCTACCGGATGCTTGCTGAGGCTGACGTAGCGGTTGTACCCCATGTGTACTTCGGCGCGAATGAAGACCTCCGCAGGTGGGGCGAGTGGCTGGCGGCCAATCCCGCGGTAACCACGGTGGCGTGCAACTTGCAGACTGTACGTGACGCCTCATTCTTCGCGAAGGCCGTCACTGGCCTATCGCGACTCTCGGATCTGGCCGGGCGCGCTATCAGGCTCATCATCTCCGGGCCTTCTACGGAGGATCGCTTGGAGCACCTGTTCGGGGCCCTAGGGCCAGATGTCGTCGTAACCAACGCCCTGCCTCACCAGCTGGCAGCTCACAGACACACTCTGGACGGGGAGGGCCACCGTGCCTTCTCCCCCGGCCCATACGGGCAACTCGTGGTGGCGTCCATCCGGGCCATGGCGGACTGTGTCGACAGGGCCGTCCAACGCTCAGCACGGGGCATTTCGCCGGTGGCGGCGCTGTAGAGATGCTTGGCGAGGGCGCCGATCTCGTGGTCGATGGCCTCGATGTGGCGAACGATGGTCTCGCGCTTCGAGGGTGTATCGGCCTCCTGGGGTGACGTGTGTAGGTCGGGTATCGCCGGCATGAGCAGGGCCATGCCGCCGCGTTCCTTCTCCACGTGGCGATGGTAGGCGGAACCCACGCAGAACGTGCGCGTTCCAGCAGGTCCTCGGCCCGCTTCGAGCGTATGGCTGCCTCCGTCGCGGCGTGCTGGCCGCGCGAGCTATGCCCCCCGCTTTTGGCAGGCCCGCCGGATCGCCAGTATGCGTCGTGCCTGGTGCAGGTGCTCGGCGCGCCGCTCGTCCGCATGGTCGGCCCAGCGGTCATGCAGATGCGGATGGTCTGTCCTGCCCTCAGCCCTCGTCGCGTCTGCCCAAGCCTCGTGGATCGCCTCGGCAAGCTGCTCCTCGGAAGGCTCCCCTCCGCCAGCAGCGGCCTGGTAGGCGCGCAGGTGGGCGATCACGAGGCGAGCGATGCGCCGGTCCTGGTCGTTGGTCTCCGGCGGGCACTGCGCCCAGGGGAGGAGGTGGGGGTGCGTCCTGCGAGAGGGATCGCGCGCCCCGAGCTGCCAGCCTGCCTCTAGCAGGGCATCGCACCACCCGTCGTGCAAGGCCTCAGCGAGGGTCTCCACCAGGTCCAATGCTGTCCGCCTCTCAGTGGGGACAGAACCACAGGACGGCAGCTCGCCACGCCACCAGCAACCATGCCGAGGCCGCGATCCACGCCATCAGCTCGACGACCCGGCTCATCCCCCCAAGCCGTGGCAAGGGCAAGCGGCACGACTCGAACGGGCCGAGGTTGCCCTTCTTGGTGCGCAGCAGGTTGTTGGTCTCCTCCCAGTGGAGGGCACGGTGAGCAGTCAAGCTCGGGGCAGTCGTCTCGCCGCACCGTCCTAGATAGGCCTCGTGCCAGATCTCCCTGACGCGCGCGTGGAACAGGGTCTGGCGCGCGCCCACGCGCGTAAAGTGCACCCATACTAGCGAGAGCCCGAGCCCAACCGTCCCGACACACAAGTGGAGTTCCGCGCCCTTGCCCTTGGTGCCGGCGAGTCCGGCCGTCAGGATGGCCTGGGTCGTCAGGATGAAGTAGAACCGCTGCCACAGTATCTGGCCTTCGTTCCAGAAGCTCTCGGACAGGCGTTCGAAGTTCCGCCAGGCGTCATCAGTCGATCCTCCGGCACGCCCGAGCTCCCTACCGGCCTGGGTGAACATGAGATCATCCGCTGGCTTCGCCTTCGGCGGATGGGTCAGCGACCAGGCCAGAACAGCGGCCGCCCCGACGCACGCGCGCGCTAGGAGGCACAGCGTCTTCTCGCCGCGGCCAGTGGCCAGCCAGGAGCCCCCCCCCAAAGTGTCCACGACGGCAATCGCGGCCACAACCAGCACGGTGAGTACCACGATACGAGCGCACCACCGACACACCTCCGGCCGGGTTACCCCCACCAGGACACACCGAGCCCCCCAGACCGCGCCGAGAAGGGCCGCGAGGGCGCACGCCCACACGACCCAGCCCTGCGGCTCCTCGCCAGCGAGTCTCGTCTCCGTGCAGAGAGCCAGGGCGGTCACAAGAGGGGGGGCGAGCCAGCAACCAGGAACTCGAGCAAGCACGGGCGCCAGGGCATCGAACAGCCCCTCGATCCCCTTAGTCAGGGCGCGCCGCTCGTCTTCAGAGAGCAAGGATCGGGCTACGAGATGCTGGATGCCCGACTGGGCGGTCGTGAGTTTGGGGAGCAGATCGGGGTCGTGGCTGCCAACCATCGACTTCGCGGCCTCATACCACTGTGCGAAACGGCTCGCGAAGCCCTCGGGCATTGGGCGGACAAGAGACGTCGAGTCCGACGCAGCGGGCTGCTTGCGCTCGGCGTCGCACGCGTCCCTGCCAGGCTCTCGGATCTCCCTGCCCCGTCCCCGAGTACGCCGCAGGGCAGTCAGCATAGCGGTCTTCCCCCTACCGAGCGACGTGGTCTTTGTGGTCAGAGCGCTCCATATCCAGTTCATGGCCTGACCGCCGCTTCCGTCGTGCCTCTGCCAACCGCTAGATCGGCGCGAGCGAGGCCGTAGGGGTCGCAGACGAGGGTGTCGGCCTGGTGGTCGGTGGCGCCGATCTGTCGGCCTATGACCTCGTGCTTCGAGGGTGTGTTCGCCTCCTGGAGTGCCTTGTGGAGGTCGGGCGTTGCCTGGACAAGCGAGGCCGTGCGGCCGTGCTTCGTGATGTCGGCCGGGTCGTTGCGGCTGATTGGTCGCATGAGCAACGCCCCCAACGCGTACACCCGTGTCTCCGGAGACGTTTGGCCTCGCCTGCTGTGGTGCTTGAGGAAGCACCATTTTGGCAGGCTGGAGGTGAGAATGCCAAGTAGGTGCTCTGGCGCGGCTGCATCTGGGATGGTGTGTAGGGAACAGGACCCGGCGGAGGATCGACGACTCGTCGATCACATCGCGAAGCGATGACATGCGTGGGGCCGCCCGAGGCCGTCGCGTGAACCGGAAGTCTCCCGTTGGCGGGGGAGTGCAGGTCGGCCTGCGGCCGACTGGCGGACGAGTCGTCCGCCCTCCCATACACACGCCAATAGATGCAGCCCTCCGGCGCGGCTGCGTAGCAAGCCATGCGTATGGGAGGGTGGGAGACTCCAGGTCGCGCCGGCTCAAGCTGGCGGCGAGTAGCGTAGTGGCGTCTTTGGGGCCGCGCCCGGCGTGAGCCTGATCCTGTGGGCCCGGACTCCGCGCCGGATACCGGGAGGCCTCGTGCGGACGGGTCCTCTGTGTCAGTGCCGGTTGGGAAGTGCCCAGATCGCCGGTTGGGGAGTGCTCGCCGACCCGTGGGCGTGGAAGGGCCACCGCGCCGGGACAGTCCGCACCACCGCACTCCACCACACCGGGACAGTCCCCGGCCACCGCCTACTCGCTGCGCGCGTGGGGGCGGGTCGGAGGCCATGCGGACTGAAGTCCGCGCTCCCAGTGGGGATGGGGCCTGGTCTGGAGGGGTACGTTTGGGCTGGTCTGTCGGGCCTGTCGGCGGGCGAAGGGTGGAGCACCGGTGACACGTCTGGGGAGGCTTGCGATGGCGGGGCCGGAGACCCGCCGACACAGGGGCGTGGCTGGTGGCGAGAGGAGGCCTGAAGAGCGGTTGGCGGAGGCTGTGCGTGTCCGGCGCGGAGTCCGGACCTACGGGGGCGTGGCCGGTGGGGTCCCTCTGTGTCAACGCCGGTTGGGAAGTGCCTAGATCGCCGGTTGGAGTGTGCTCGCCGGGCCGTGGGCGTGGATGGGCCACCGCGCCGGGACAGTCCGCTGCCGCCGCGCTGTTCCCCCCGCGCGTGAAGGCAGACCGGGGGCGGGCGCAATGAATTGCGCCCCTACGGTCGTGGTCGGCTAGGTCCTTGGCTCGGCGCCAGGTCGCTCGAACCTCAGGACCGTGAAGCTGATGGGCGGGCACGCGAGGGCGGCGATGCGTTGGGCGTCCTGGTCCTCGCGGCACTCCAGGCTGCCGAGTGGCTCGAGACACAGCGCGCTCGGTGAGTCATCGTCGGGCGCGCCCTCGAAGACTCCGTCAGCCTCCTCGCCGGGCTTGCGGCCGAGCCAGCGGGCGACGCGCGTCCGGTCGAACAGATAACGCTCCGCCTGCCACTCACCGGGCGCGAGGCCCGAGACAGCGATGTCGGCCGTCTGCGGAGCGAAGGACCTGTTGATCACGATGATCCGCAAGTCGTCGGGGCCGCCCGTCGCGAAGGCCTCCACCATCGGCTCCCCGGTTGCGGACGCAGCTACCATCTGCCGTCCCGCCTGTAGGCCGCCTTGGTCCCGCAGCAGCTTGAGTGCGAACCAGACGGGGTAGCGGTAGGCGCGGTCATCGGGCGCGAACTCCGCGAGACCGTAGTAGTTGCGCGTGGTGAACTTCGCCGCGTCCGCCGCGGTGCCCACCGACGCGATGTTGCACAGGACCGACGCCCACCAGAGGCCGCCGAAGTAGTTGCCGTTCAGCCAGCAGTCCCTGTCGGCGCGGTAGGTCGGCCAGTCCTCGTTGATGGGGTTCCGCATGTAGTAGGAGGTCTGGTTCACATCGGCCTCCGTGAAGATGAGCCCGATGCTCTTCCCCGTCGGGTTCAGTTGCGGGTCCCGGAGCAGCGTACCGAGTGAGCGCGTCCAGTCACGGTAGGAGGTCGTCTTGTCCAGCATGGCGGCCAGGTATGTCTCGTGAGCCATGGTGAGAACCCAGCCCTCCGGCTCGGCCTCCCACAGCTTCCAGAGGTCATGATCGAGCGCCGCATACCAGTGCACGCTGACCATGTCCAGCAGGCCCGCCCCATACTTCGACAGGAAGGGCTTCACGAAGCGCTCCTCGACCGACCAGCCGGGCCACGTCGCGGGACCGATGATTGTCGCCGTCGGGTCCGCCTCGCGAATGCCCCGGGCAACCGCGTGGTGGATCTCGACGAGGGGCAGCTCCACACCCATCTCCCAGATGGTCTCCCAGTGCAGTCCCGTCAGGCCGAGGGACGCGAGGTGCGCGACGGTGTCCCGAGCGATCTCTGTCGCGGCGTCGAGCTGATCGCCCCAGCCATCCGCGACGACTGAGCCGTCCCGGTTGAAGCGCACCCACGCCTTGCCGTCCGTATCGTTGCACTCGCCGTGGAACCACCGCGGGAGTTGCGACGCGCCGCCATGGTAGGAGAAGGCCAGCAGCGGCCGCCAGCCGTTCGCGATGATCGTGCGCACGCGGTCCGTGAACCCGATGCCCACATCGCGCGGCGTCGCGTAGTCCCACCGGTAGTCGCCCAGCCGGTCCCCGCACAGCTCGCCCAGGTTCACGTCCATGCGGCAGTAGCGGACCCCCAGCTCCCGGAAGGCGTCCACCATTCCCGCGTTGGTGATGTCCCCCCAGCCGTCGTAGCCCACGTTGTAGAGGTTGCCGATGGGACCGATGGGATCCGAGGCGGACACAAGGATGGAGGTCGCCGCCTGGGCGCCGACGGGTACGCCCGTCATGACCATGAGGATGACTGCCAGAAGGGCTCTGAGAGGCCAGCCGGGCATCAGGGCGCTCGCATTCCCGGGAGCGTGGCGCGGCACGAGTCCGCGCCCTACACGGCACAGGGGGTCAGGATGTCGCGGACGAGGGAGACGTTCTCCTCGACCATGGCGTCTTTGTCGCCGCGGTGCATGCCGATGTTGACGACGTCGCCGGGCTTGATGTGGTCGAAGGCGTACTCGAAGGAGAGCAACGGGTCGATGCGGCCGGCGCCCATGATCTTGTAGGCGATGCAGGGCTTCCGCAGGCGCTTCACACACGCCGCCGCGGGTTCCACATCCGCGAGGCGGAAGCGTTGGCCCTGACCAGCGTGGAGGCTTCCGCAGTTGAAGAAGCACACCGCATGGAAGTCCACAATGTCCAACTCCGCCACCCAGTCATGGACCTGCGGTGCGTGGCCGGCGACGCCGATCGGTAGGCCCAGCTCGCGCGCATGGCCGGCCCAGGCGCGGAGCGGCTCGGGGTTACGCTCGGCGAAGAGGCCGTCGATGATCCCGCCATGGAAGTAGGCGGCCTTGGCGCCGATCTTCACGGCGTCGTCGACGGCCTCGATCAGGCTCGGGTAGGACGCCTTGGCCAGTTGGCCGATCCACTGGAGGCGCCCGCCCTCGGCGAGGTACTCGCGCACGGTATCGATCACGTGCGGGGTCTCGTTGTTCGTGACCATGGTGTTGATGCCGGCGGCCTCGGCGCGTTGCCAGGTCTCGCGGATCCGCTCGGGGGTGTAGTAGGCCACCATCTCCGCATCGCGTTCCGGCGTCTGATGACTGAACCCGCCGAAGGGGTTCGCGCCCAGGACCAGACGAGTGACCTTGAGACCGCAGAAGTCCACCACGGGTAGCATCGGATCCGCTCCTCAGGAGAAGGGTTGAAGGCTGTGCCACACACCATGATACGGGCTGCCGCATCGCGGGCCAAGTGGATTGCTGGAGCGGCGCGAACCACGGAATACACAGAAAGGGCAATCGGGCAGAGAGGCGAAGGCAGAAGCTGCGGAAGATGGAGAAGGGGGCCCGGCGATGAGAGAGGGTTGGCGGCCTATGCGATCGGGACTGCGAATGGCGCGGCTGGGAGCGATCCTGGCGGTCGCGCTCGCGGCGCGGCCGGGCTCCGCGGAGGAGGTATCATCGGTGACGAACGCTCCGCTAGCGGAGCTGGAGTTCTTCTCGATGCTCGACTACTCTCTCCCGTATCTGGGCGACGTGAAAGCGGCCGTCGATGCCGGGGACTTCGTGGCGGCGAAGGCCGCGCTTCTCGCGGCGATGCGGGGACGCCGCACGCCGGTAACCACCGTGGACTGGGAATCGTGGCTGGGGCCCCCATCGCTGAACTGGTGGGACCGCCCCGCGGCGGTCGACCCGTCGTTCGACCGTACGGTGGTGGACAAGATCTGTCGGCATGTGTTCGCGGGGGGCGTCATCAGCAGCTACCCGGACTACGAGATGGGGCCGAGGATCGACTGGGCGGCGAACCCCTCTGAGACCCGGGAGTGGACCTACAGCTTCAACCGCCACCCGAACTGGGTGTTCCTCGGGCAGGCCTACTGGGCTACCGGCGACGAGAAGTACGCGCGCGAGTTCAACGACGAGGTGATCGACTGGGTCACCAACTGCCCGCTGGTCACCGATGGGACGCACCAGTCCTCGGCCTCCTGGCGGACGATTGAGGCCGGCATCCGCATGCTGTATTCGTGGCCGGTTGCCTACCAGTACTTCCTCCAGTCGCCGAGCCTCACGCCGGAAGCGAACTACCTCATGATGCGGTCGCTGGTGGACCATGCGCAGCACCTCGCCCGCTACCCCACCGGGGGCAACTGGATCACGATGGAGGCCGACGGTCTCGTGTACGTCGGGACCCTCCACCCGGAGTTCAAGGACGCCGGCCAGTGGCGCGAGACCGGAATGGAGCGCCTGTCGCGGGAGATCACGAAGCAGATTGGCGCGGACGGCCTCCAGGTCGAGCTGGCCACGGACTACCACATCGTCGTGGTCTGCTGCTTCAGCGGCGCGATGGAGGTGCAGACCGCCAACGGGATCCCGGTGCCTGATGAATACCGAGAGAGCCTCGAGAAGCTGTATGAGGCCGTCATGTACATCACCAAGCCGTCGGGGTGGGTGCCGGGCCTCAACGACGCACTAGCGAGGGTCGAGGGGTATGACCTGCCGGAGGCTCTGGAGCCAACGGTGTCCACCCGCCAGGTGCTGGCCAGGGGCGCGGCTCTGTTCGGCCGGGATGACATGACATACGTGGCGACCGGCGGGCGGCAGGGGACGCCGCCCGTTGAGACGTCGCACGCGTTCCCCTACGCCGGGTACTACGTGATGCGGAGTGGCTGGGACCCGGACGCGCGGTATCTCGTCTTCGATGCGGGGCCGTTCGGCGCCGGCCATCAGCATGAGGACAAGCTGTCGGTCGAGGCGTACGCGTATGGCAGGACGCTGCTCTTCGACACGGGCACGGGGCCATACGCGGGGTCGCCCTTCCGGAGCTACTTCGTGTCGACGGAAGGGCACAACACGGTGCTCGTTGACGGCCAGGCGCAGAACCGGCGGGCGCAGATCCACACGGAGGAGCAAAGCCGCTGGGTGTCCGACGAGCCGAGCCCCAGCGAGTGGATCTCCAGGCCCGTGTTCGACTACGGGTGCGGCACGTACGACGAGGGGTACGGACCCGGGCGAGACCGGTCTGTGACCCACCGGCGACAGGTGCTGTTCGTGAAGCCTGACTACTGGGTCGTGCTCGACGACTTCCTGGGTTCGGGCAGCCATGGGCTGACCACGCTCTGGCACCTGCGCCCAGGTGGCTTCGCTGTCACGCCCGGGGACCAGGCATGTGCCACGACGAACCCGGGCGAGGCGAACCTGCTCGTGCTGCCCGCGTCCGCCGAGGGGCTGACCGTGGATGTACTCGAGGGGCGGACCGACCCGGTGGCGGGATGGATCTCGCTGACGTGCGGCGACACCAAGGTACCGGCTCCGGAGGCCGACTACACCTGGCACGGCGACTTGCCGGCGTCCCTCGGATGGCTGCTCTACCCGTCGGCCGATGCGGTCGGGTCACATCCCCGCATCGCGTTCGTGCCGGTGCACGGTGAACCGGGGGCGAAGGCGCTGCGGGTTACATCGCCGGACGGATCGGTCGACTACCTGTTGTTCGCACCTGGCTGCCCGGGGCGCAAGGGCTTCGCCGGGCTCGAGACGGACGCTGAGGTCGCGGCGGTGCGGTTGGACGCGTACCGGAGGGTTGTCGCGCATGGTTCGGCCGGCGGTACGTTCCTGGAGTTGCCTGCGGCCCCGGGGGCGTGACCGACTGCGGGCTCGGTGGCGCAGAATTCCTCACGCCAGCCCCAGCCGCTCGAACTGCTCCTTGGGCGCATCGTTCTCGCGCATGAGGCGCACGAGGTGCTCCTCCATCATCCGCTCGATGGCCGGGCTGTTGAGCGGATGCTCCTGCAGCGGGTCGGTCTCCACGTCGAAGAGCATCGTGCCGAACTGGTGGGGGTCCACCCAGCTTCGGCCGGGGATGCGCATGGTGCGGCAGCCCTTGGTGAAGGAGAACGGTTCCGCGAGCGTGATGTCCTGCAGCTCGGCGACGTCGAATGTACGCCGCATGTGCGTCGGCATCAGCGTGTACTCATACAGCGGCGCGTTCGAGGGATCCTGGGACGCGCGCATGTAGACGTACCGGCCATCCGTGCAGTTCACATGAGCGCCGTGCATCCCGAACAACCCGGCTTCCCGAACCGGCGCATCGCCGGATATGGTGTCGCGGAGCGGCTTCCCTTGCATGTCCGCGGGCAGCGGGAGACCGAAGTACTCGAGGAGCGTCGCCGGCAGATCGATCGTCTGCACGAGTGAGCCGCGGCGCTCGCCGGCGCACCCGCAGCGCGGATCCCACAGGAACAGTGGGGTGTGCGCGACCTCGTTGTAGAAGGGCTGTACGCACTTCGCCCACCAGTCATGCTCGCCGAGCAGGAACCCATGGTCCGTGTTCACGATGAGCATCGTGTCCGGCCACAGGCTCAACTCATCCATCACGTCGAGCACGCGCCCGAGGTAGTCATCGCACATACTCACAAGGGCCGCGTTCATGAGGCGGCAGTGCCGGAGTTGCTCCGGTGTCTCCTGCACGCGGCGATAGGGCGGCCAGTCGAACTCCGGGCCGTCGTAGTCGTGGGGGTACGGGTCCCTGAACCGCTGCGGGCTGAAGTAGGGCTCGTGGGGGTCGAATGTCTCGAGGTGCAGGAACCAGTTGTCCGCCGCGTGATTCGTGCGAAGGAACTCGAGGCCCATGGCGAACGTCTTCGGCTGCGGTTGGTCCTCCTCGCGCTGGATGTAGTGACGGTTGATGGAGTCCTGGTCGCTCATGGGGTCCTTGCGGCAGAGCTTGGCGGGGATGGGCACGCCGGAGAGGTCCGCCTTCCAGGCATCGCCCTCTTGCCCGCGGGAGATGTCGAAGGTCCCGTAGCGCGTGTGATAGGTGCACCCGCCCTCCTGCCAGTAGTGGTAGTGGTCGGTAACGAGGTGGGTGTGGATGCCCGCGGAGTGGAGGATCTCCGGCATGGAGTCATCGAAGGGCTCGATGGGCCCCCAGCTCCGGTGTAGGAAGTTGCAGCGGCCTGTGTGCAGCTCGCGCCGCGCCGGCATGCACGGCATGCTGCCGACATAGCTGCGGTCGAAGGTCACCGATCTCGTGGCCAGGCGGCTGAAGTTCGGCGCATGGACCCAGTCGCAGCCATAGGGGGGCAGCATCCGCCGGTTCAGCGAGTCGAACATCACCATGATGGCCTTCACCGTGAGCGTCCTTCTGGGGCAGTAGGCAGCTTATGTGTCGAGGATGATCGTGGCCTCGTAGCCTTCCGGCGTGCGATGGACCCCCAGCCCGTGGTAGGTCACGGCCTTGAAGGGCGCCATGGAGGCCGGCTGGACGGCTGAAGCGTCCATCCCTTCGGCGATCCCTTCCAGAGCGCCTTCCTCGGGAAACGACACCTCGAAGCGACAGAAGAGGATGCGCTGGGACTCGTGTAGGAACAGCAGCTCCGCGAGCCAGAGGCGCAGCAGGCGAACCAAGTCGGTCGCGGACAGGCGCACCTCGCGGCGGACGGGCAGGGGCATCGCGTCGTCGATCT
>Ga0315288_10008612_pt1 | contig 12867 bp, 10 predicted proteins | sample YL17G11_20_MG_FD_203454 | JGI IMG/M metagenome (GOLD analysis project Ga0315288, IMG submission 203454) | Sediment microbial communities from Yellowstone Lake, YNP, Wyoming, USA - YL17G11_20 | ecosystem: Environmental > Aquatic > Freshwater > Lake > Sediment | place: USA: Wyoming | collected...
ATCCATTTTTCGCGCAATAAAAGAGGAGGGCGTAGGTTGATATATTTTATTCTATGAAAATCGCTGGACGATAAGGCTTTGCAAGCTGAGCCCTTGACTTCGGATCATATCTCTTTGTTTCTTCTTCGCCGTACACTTCGACCTTAGCATTAAGCTCTTTTTCCAAGAAGCTCTTAGCTTCCTTCACAGTCTGAGACTCATCCAAGGACTTAATCTGCAGCAACTGTTTCTTTCGTTCCTCCGCCATTCGATTCAGTTCATCCGTCGTTTGTCCAACGAACTTGGAAACTCTGTCGGCCTTCGCCCTCAACTCCGGTTTTGCCATCAATTCTTTCATCAGGTCCTTCTGAGCAATTTTTCCTGCGGATGATTTTTCTAGCACGCTGAGCCATATCTGCCATTTCCACGGCGCCGCGACGTAGTAACACACTTTCTTTGGTTTTACGCCTGTTGCTTTCAGTATGTTCTGCGTATCCTCCAGAATGCTCATGACCAGCTTCTCGTTCTCTTCGGCACCGATGTCTATCTTTGATTCATCCGGTTGGGGCCATTGAGTCAGAGAAACAAATTCCTTGTTGCCTCTCATTTCCCACAGTTCTTCACACACGTGCGGAGCCACCGGTGCCAGCATCTTTACCTGAGCGTCAATCACCATTCCAACCACATAGCCTACGATATCCTTGCTTTCTTCCCCTCGTTCTTTCGTGCGCTTCTGATACCATTGGAAATCCTGATCCAACTCATAGATGACCGTATGTATAGCCTTGCGCCCAGCCAATTTGTCCATCGCTTCAGTTGCCATTCTAATATGCTCCTGCAATCGACTGAGCATCCATCTGTCTATAGCGGGCAAAGATTCCTTTGTCTTCTTAGTTTTCCGAACAGTTTTGGATTGTTCAGCAACGAATCTGCAGAGACGTGTCAGTTTGTCTCGCATCGCTTTGGCAATCGAAGGACTGAAATCGGCATCCTGCAACAGCTCGGCCGTTGACATGACGCTTAGTCTGATGGAGTCTGCGCCGAATTTGGCCAGGGCTTCTCTGAGTGGAACGATGTTGCCGAAGGATTTGCTCATTTTCGCCCCTTCCATCATGACGCTGCCGTTCGTCGCTATCTGCCGAGGCCACAGTTTTTCTGGGAAGATGGCGGTATGGTTGAATATCATGAAGGTCAAGTGATTCGGAACCAAATCGCGTCCAGAGTGACGGCTGTCCAACGGGTAGAAGTACATGAACTCAGCACGCATTTGTTGAAGAATCAAAGCCTCTAATCCAGTCCTTTTCGCCAGATCCTTGGGTTCACCGATTCCGAGGAAAACGTAATCAAAAACTTCATCGGTCAACTGCTCAGGCCGAATCTTACGTGTTCTAATGCTTATCACAAGCGTGTAATACGCCATGTAAATGGTTGAATCAGACAGCGACTCGATTATCCACGCCTTATCCCAAGGAAGCCTCGTGCCCAAGCCCGATTTTCTCGCACATGCCTTCTCATGCAACCAGTCTATTACATTGTTAAATTCTGGACGCAATTCTTCAGGCAGAATCTCCATCATGTCCAAATTCTTGTGCGCCAACACTTTCCATTCAGGTTTTCCATAATCTATGAACCACTGATCTTCAAAGATCTTGACAATGCATTCCGTTTTGCATCGACAGAAAACTGGCCGATTAAGCAAGTCATACATCGTCGTGGCCTTGCCTTCCTGAATGAGATCTTTCTTGACTCTGTCTTTTGCATCAGCCACCGAAGATCCAAAGTATTTGCCAGTGTTCTTTTTCATCTTGCCGTTATGAAATTCGTGCCTGTATAGTTCCTTCGTTGCACTTTCCAACTTCGGATCCTTCTGATCATGAATCCCCATTTTCCTTACTAAATCCGCGGCGGGAACATCCGAATAACCCGGCACTTCAATCAACGAGATCGGTCTGAGCGAAACAATGATCTCAGGCTTCAAACCGTACTTCGCCAGTTGTGACGATGTCTTCTTCAGATTCTCAAGAGCGACCAAATCGTAAGGCGCGTGTGCTGGAACCGACATCACAACGCCAGTCGCATTCTTCGGATCAACAAAATCCGCCGGCAATATCGGTATCTTGGCTCCAGTTGCTGGATTCTCGACGTATTTTCCGATGAATTCCTTCCCTTCGAAAGTCCCTAGAATCTTCACTTTGTGATTGAGGAGAACGAGTTTCTGAACACCTTCTTGACTGACTATCCATTGCTCGCCGTCAACATCAGCTTTTACATATTTGATGTTCGGGTTTAGCCAAATGTTTGTGACTCCGAAGATCGTTTCAGGACGCAGCGTGCCCGTTGGAAAAACAAGCCCGTCCTGTTTGAATTTCAGCAGTGTGAATTCGCCGATTTCCGGTTCAACATCGCCAACCGTATCGTGTTGTCCTACTGGGTTTTGATCTCTGGGACACCAGCCAACAGGGTGACTTCCGCGACTGATGTAGCCTCCCTGCCGCAATTTCTGAAATTGCCACTCTATGAAACGGTTGTAATGTGGATCTATAGTTGTGAATTCACGTCTCCAGTCTATGGAGTAACCTATTTCCTTCATTCCACTCTTGATTTCTTGGTGGAAATAGCGGGCCATCGCCATCGGGTCAGCAAGATCCTTCAGCTTCTCTTTCGGAATCTTGTAAACGTTGACAAAGTCAGAGACAAGCCCCGCATCGTTATCTTCGAGACGTTTAGCCATCGCCAAAACAGGCGTGCCAGTGTAGTGGAAAGCCATGGGCAAAAGCACATTGTAACCGCGCATCCGCTTGTATCGCGCATGTACGTCAGCAAGTGTATAGGTTCTGCCGTGACCCATGTGCTGCGGACTGTTAGGGTAAGGATAGGCCACAGTTATGTAACACTTAGGCTTATGTGGATCGGGGTTTGCTTCGAAAATCTTGGCGTTTTCCCACTTTTTCTGCCATTTCTCTTCGATTTGCCTGAAAAACTCCATAAAACTGTCTGATTCGGGGTCAGGGATATTAAAGGTTTTGTTCTTAGGAACAGAGAACGCTATTCCTCATATCAGACACCGAACAGTAAATGTGCAAACGCGGATTAATGTTTTTCTGCTTCAGGATACTGTCAAGTCTTTTGACCTGATACGTGTTGTGTACAAAACGTTCTTTATCATTCGACCAACCATTTTGTAGTTGGAATTCACAATGCATATATCTCTTCATTAGAAATCAGAAATACTATTAAATAATAGTGTTGGCGTATACGTATAATGGAGAGTGTGTTAGTATGGCAACCAAGAGAAAAATCAGTGTTCTTGCTCTAGTTCTTGCTTGCCAAAGGAAAATCTTGCAAATAATACTCCAGAAAGACATTAGCAGAAACCAGAAACTCTTCGATGATTTGGCTAGGCTATAAAATTAATTAGGCACAGCGAAATAACTCTATGTTATGGTTCTTCTTGCTCCCTCACCAGATGCTATTAAAGAGATTCACAATACTTTTGTTCGTAGATACGGTGTAGCTGGATACATGTGCGAGGGCATGGTAGAAGGATGCCTAGAGAGAGCAACAACCTATGTTTACAAGTTCCAACCTTTTCCAAAACTGTTTTTGAAAGCTGCAGCCTTACTTTATTCAATTATCATATTTCATCCATTTGTCGATGCAAACAAACGTACAGCTTTTGAGTCCACAAAGATTCTTCTAAGGTTAAACGGTTATCAGCTCACAGTGACTTCGTCAGAAGGTGTGAATTTTACCAAATCCATTGCAGAGTCAAAGATCACAGACGTTGTCGATATTGCCAAGTGGCTAAGACAGCATTCCAAAAGAGATGCAGGTTATACACTTCAAAGCTTCCTCTTGAAGTTCATTATACTCAGTTATTCTAAGACCTCTGAAGAGCAACGAGCTAGATTGCCAAAGCCAACGTTAGTACTACTGCAAGCTACCAGTCTCTTCCCTGATTGAATTTTAGGTCAAAAGATTTAACAGTATTCTGCTTCAGAGAAAGGACTCATTTGACTGACGAGTCTGCCTGCATGATGCCGAAAATGTTACCTTCAGTGTCTTTACAATACGCGAAGTAACCAACACCAGGAATGACCGTCTTCTCAGATACAGGTTTACCCCCTGCTTTCTCGATTTTCTTAATGAACTCGTCAACAGAAGGAACATCAATCGTATTAATCGTCGTTGCTTTCTTCATTCTCTCCATTATTGCGCCGTCTATCCCCGGCTGCTTTTCATCACCGGTTGTGACAAGCCAGTAATCTGTAGGTCCTTCCCATTTCTTGACTTTCCATCCGAAGACTTTCTTATAGAACTCGGTGGCTCGTTTTGGGTCGTCTGCGTTGATCTCAAAATGTATGATTCTTGGCATAGCCATCTCCATATTCTTATTCAAAACGCCTGTATAAAACCGTTCAGATAGATGTCCAGCGAGACCTAGCTCAGTAGTTTGATCAACTGCTCAGCATCAGAAGTGGGGTCTCCCGAATAATATTTGCTGAAATAGCCAAACACTTCGTCGGCTTCCTTCAAGAAGTCCTTCGTCTTCTTCGCCCACATTTCTATTTCGTTAGTTCTGTCAACTTCAACCCTTCCCAAAGTCCCATCGACTTTCTTTCGATCTCCTTCCCACCTGATGTAGACAAAGTCAGCTGTCAACTCCTTGATCTCAGGCATGAAAGGACTTGCAACGATGGCCAGAGCAACCCCGTTTTCCCTCAGAAGGGAGAAGAGACTGGAATTCAACAGTTGAGCATTTCTCACTTCTATCGCGTACCGATGCTTCTTGGGCAACTTGGGCAAGAACTCTTTCAAAATAGCGGCCTGTTTGCTTCCAAACGCGGGAGGCAACTGAAGCAGGAGCGGTCCAAGCTTCGGATGAAGCATAGAGATTCTTTCGATGAAAAACTCGAGATCCTGTTCACAGTCTCTCAGCATTTTCCTATGGGTGATGACTTGTGGAAATTTGGCTGAAAACAGAAAGCTTTCAGGCGTTTGTTCCTTCCATTTCTTCAGAGTCTCCTTGCTGGGAACTCTATAGAACGTGTTGTCAACCTCAACAGTGTCAAAATGCTTTGAATACTCCGTCAAGAACTCGGTTGACCTCAGTCCTTTCGGATAGAAACCTCCGACCCAGAAGCCGTAGCTCCAACCCATGGTTCCAACATGAACCTTGTCCACGTCAGTCCCTCACTTTCAGAAGAATCCAATCCTTTTCCCCGGCTTTCTTAAACTTGGCGAGAACGAATTTTCCTTGAAGTCTTTTTCCGCTCAAAGTGAATTCGATCATGTCTTCTTTCCAAACTTTCACTTCAAACAATCCTCGATCCCACATCTTGACCGTCCCAGCCCCATACTGTCCTTCAGGTATCGTTCCCTCAAAGTTAGCATATTCCATCGGATGATCCTCCACTTGAACTGCAAGCCTCTTCTCACCCGTTTTTTCGGGAATCCCCTTGGGAACAGCCCAACTTTTCAACACTCCCTCCTTCTCCAAACGAAGGTCAAAATGAAGTCTTCTGGCATCATGCTCCTGCACAACAAAGATTCGCCCTTCAGTCTTCGTCTTGCCACCTGTTGGTTCGGGCGTGACTTTGAAGTCACGTTTCGAAACGTACTCTTGAAGGCTGTTCGATCGTATCTGGTCAACGGTACATTCAACAGGCGCTTTATCTGGTCTTAGGAAATAGAACCTCGGCATCCGCAATCTGTAGTCCCTTGTGACTGCCTGATAGGTAATCTCGCATACCAATTCCGGACGAAGCCAAGTTATCTTCTCAGAAACATCAACGCCTTCCAAAGTTCTCTCACTCGTCTGCAAGTTCTCGAAAAGCCGCATCAACTCACTCAGCGTGTTCTCAGAGAAACCCGTTCCAACTTTGCCCACATATACCGGCTTGCCCTTTTCGTGAAGCCCAAGTATTAGGGCTCCAAACGATCCGCTTCTGGCTCCCTCTCCAGCCGTGTATCCAAAGATAACGCAATCGCAAGTGTGTAATTTCTTAATTTTGAGCCAGCCTTCACTTCGCACTCCAGGCAAATAGCGACTGTCCTTTTTCTTGGCCACTATGCCCTCTACTCCTCTTTTGACGGCTTCTTCGAAATACGCTTCTCCTTCATCTTCCACGTACATTGACAGAATGACATGCTTTCCTTCTTTCAGACTCTGCCTCAGAACGTTCTTTCTCTCGATTAACGGGAGATCGATCAACGATTTGCCACTTTCTTCGAGCATATCAAAAACAATGTAAGTGGCTGGAGAATTCCTCGCCATGTACTCGATGTCTCGCGCTGACGTCAGTCTGCTTCTTTCAAGCAGAGTTTGAAAGTCCGCTTTGCCTTCTTTCATGACCACTATTTCGCCGTCAAGCACGACATTTCTGACGAGAATCGTAAGCTCTTCAAGTTCAGGAAAATTGTCCTTCAACTCTTTGTCGTTTCTGCTTCTAATCGTCATTTTATCGTTGACATAGCCTATCGCTCTGATGCCGTCCCATTTTACTTCGAAAATCCAATCTTTAGAAGAAAAGGGGGCCTCTGCAGCTTTGGCGAGCATCGGCCTGTAATGCTTGTTCATTTCTTCTTCAGCTGCTTAAGGGTCTCTTGCAGTGCAACCATGAGTTCCTTTGCTTCTTCCTTAACCGGTTTCTCAACAGTAATAGTTTCGCCTTTGGTCTTCTTTTCGAGGAGTTCATCGATCCTCTGCTTGAAAGTGTCCTTGTACTCTGTTACGTCGAATTCGCCTGAGAGGTCTGTGATTATTTTCTTTGCTAGGTCCAACTCTTCTTTCTTGGGCTCTTTCAGTTCCTTTATTTCTTCAAGTCTCTTAGGGTCGGCAACTTCATAGGCGTAGCGAAGAGTCGTTAACACCAAAGCACCGCTGTAAGGATGAACCAGAATCGGGTATTCCTTCGTTCTCAAAGTTATTCTTCCCACGCCGGCCTTGCCCATTTTTCCAAGGGCGACAAGTAGCAGGCTGTAAGCGTCTCTGTTCTTGTCCGCGACCAATATGTAAGATCTGTCAAAGTAGACTGGGTTCGATTGAAAGATAATCTATGAACTTGTCTATACGGATTCTCTGGTCAGACTCTGGTCTAGCGGCTTTCAACTCTTCCTCTGTGAAAACAACGAACTCACCTTTTCTGACCTCGTACCCTTTCACAACATCTTCCCAAGGGACAACCTTGTCCTCTTTTATGCAGACTTTCTGGTACTTCAGAGGTGATCCATCTGTTTTATGCAAAAACCTGAAACTGACGCTCTTGTCAAAAATCATTGTACGAAGCCTAACAGGAACGTTGACCAATCCTATCGTAATCGTTCCGGTCCAGATCGATCCTTTGCGACTCGTCGGCTTCGTTTCTTCACTTTCTTCAGTCATTCTCAAACATCTCCTATCTTCTGTTTTACCTGAAACAATCCTTCCCACGGATTGTCTGCCAGTTTGCTCACCTTAAATAGGTTAAGACTCTCTGGGTTTAATCCTTTTTTGACCTCACTCCAGAGTAACGGAGTTGACACGGTCGCTTTTGGTGTTGCTCGAAGGCTGTATAGGCAAACCATCGTTCTACCGTGTGAATTCTGCACGTAATCGATGTAGATTTTGCCAGGAGTCTCTTTCTTCGAACGTTCTGTCACCACTTTGTCAGTTTCTTTTTTCAGAGAATTCCCAGTTTTTTGAACGAACCGTCTAGCCTGCTCGAAGCTAGGTCCTATTTCAATGGGTATGAGAATGTGAAGTCCATTTTTGCCCGAGGTCTTGACATATGACTCTAAACCGAGAGCATCAAGTTTTTCTTTGAGCATATGAGCAACATCAATTACGTCGTCATAATTCGCTGGAGATTTCGGATCTAGATCAAAGACAACCAGATCAGGAATCTCGAACGCCTCGATTTTTGAAAGCGTCATGTGGATTTCTAGAGCTGCTAAATTCGCCAGCCAAACAAGAGTGTCAAGATTGTCGCAGACGATGTAGTTCAATTCACGTTTCGCAGACTTCGAATAATTCCTGAAGGTCTTGACCCAATTCGGCGTGCCCGATGGTGCATCTTTTTCATAGAACCCTTTCTAATGAACACCGTTTGGATACCTTGTAAGAACCAATGGACGATCAACAAGCAATCCCAGCATTTTAGGAGCTATCCTGATGTAGTACTCAATCACCTGTCTCTCAGTAATCTCGAGTTCAGGATACAGGATTTTGTCAAGATTACTGAATTCAACCTTCGTCAGTTTTTCTGGCATGGAAGAACGTCTCCAGCTGGCTCTACGAGAGCAGCTTCTGAATGTCCAGTTTGCAGAAGTCGTCAGCCACGAAATCTGCCTTTGAGAGGTCTTGCTTTCCACTGCTTGGATTGACGTAACCCAGGCACTTCATTCCAGCTTTCTTGGCCGCCTCGACACCTAGTTTGGAATCTTCAACTACGGTACATTCTTCCGGCTTCGCGTTGAGCCGCTTTGCGGATATCAAAAATATCTCCGGATCGGGTTTGCTTCGATCTATGTTTTCAGCTCCTACGATCGAATCAAAAAGGTCTATGATCTCGAGCTTCTTCAAGACATATTCAATCATTCTTTCGTGAGAGCTTGACGCCACTGCCAGCTTGATTTTCATTTTCTTGAGCTTGTGCAGTAGATCGATTACTCCTTTTGTCGGCTGAACGTCTTCTTCTAGCAGTTTGAACAGAATCTCTTCTTTCTCCTTGAATATTCTGTCAAAGGTTGTGTTGAGTTTGTATTTTTTTATGAGGCTTGTAAACATTACTTTGGCTGTAGTGCCAGTATATTCGTGAAGTTCGTCTTCAGATATTTCTATCCCGTATTTCAACATAGTCTGCTTTTCTGCTCCTATATGGGCATGTTCAGTTTCTGCGATCACTCCGTCCATGTCGAAAATGACGGCTTTTCTCATCTGGTTTCAAACTCACGTTTGTTCAAATAGCCATACTGCTTTGTTGAGAACGTCTCTTACGGGCAGTTTTTGTGGGCAAAGTTCCTCGCATTTTCCGCATCTGGCGCATCTCTTGGCTTGACTCTCTGGAGTGATGTGTTCCCAATACTTCTTCTTTATTTCTTCGTTTCGGTCTTTCATGAAATACTCGTTATACAGTGAGATAATCTTCGGTATGTTAACCCCTTCAGGACAAGGTTGACAGTATCTGCAGCCCGTGCAACCCACGTAACCGTACTGTTTGTACTTTCTTGCCACAAGGTTGATCAGTCTGAGGTCTTTCTCCGCTAGACTGCTTGGTCCTGAGCGGTTGGCGCTCCGTACATTCTGTATCACTTGCTCCATCGTACTCATGCCACTGAGCACCACTGAGACTTGGGGCTGATTCCACAACCATTGCAGAGCCCACTCCGCTGGTGTTCTTTTCTTCTCGGCTTTGTCCCAGATGGCTTGTATCTCCTGCGGTGGTTTTATGGCAAGTCTTCCCCCGGCGATCGGTTCCATGATCACTACCGCAAGTTCTTTTGATGCGGCATACTTCAGTCCGCGCATTCCGGCTTGATAGTGAGAATCGACGTAGTTGTAATGGATCTGGCACAGAGTCCAACGGTCATAGCTATCTATTATCTTTTTGAACGATGCGTATTCGTCATAAAAGCTGAAACCTAGATGTTTGATTTTTCCTTCTTCCTTCTTCTTCTCTAGCCAGTCTAGCACTTTCAGATCGGTCAGTTTTGACCAACGCTCACTGTCCAATCCGTGGAGAAGGTAGAAATCTACATATTCTGTATTGAGCCTCTTGAGTTGTTCGTCCAAGTACTTGTCCATGTCTTCTTGGGATTTGACGAGCCAAGTCGGCATCTTAGTTGCAAGTTTCACCTTTTTCCTGTAACCGTCTTGCAGTGCCTTTCCAACAAGAACTTCGCTGGTGCCACGATGATACACGTATGCGGTATCTATGTAGTTCACACCATTGTCAAAAGCATATCTTATCATGCGAATGGCTTCGGGTTCATTGATTTTTGCTGCATCGTTGTCCACGATTGGTAGTCTCATTGCTCCGAAACCGAGGACCGAAACCTTCCAGTCAAGTTTTCCAAACTTTCTTTGCTTCATGAACGTTCCTCCGACAACTTGATCATATGGACGAGGTTAGGCATAGATTCAAGATTTAATCTGTTTCTTCAGAGTTTCTTCCGCTTTCTTAACTGCTTCTTGTAACCTTGAGGGTTGGGTTCCGCCGCCCTGTGCGAAGCTAGGTGTCCCGCCTCCTCCGCCGCCTATCAGCGCCGAAGCTACTTTGACGATTTCGCCGGCGTTCACGCCTTTTTCAATTGCGGTCTTTCCAGCCATGACCATTATTCTTGCGTTCTTCTCGTCTGCTCCGTAGAATATCACCGTGGTTGCTTCGTCTTTTTTGATGATCTCGTTTGCTGTCTGGACCATTCGTTCAACGTCAATTGAATTCTTGAAATCGCGGAGAACGATTTTCATGTCTTTTGTTTCTTCGGTCTTGCTTGATTTTTCTGCACCCGTAGCGGTGCTTTCTCGTGATGCCAGTTCCTTGATCAGTTTTCTCCTTTCGGCGTTTGCTTCTTTCAGTTCTCTGACCATTTTGTCGGCTGTTTGATCCAGTTTTTCAAGCGGCGCGTTCAATGTTTCTGACACTTTCACGAGCAATCGTTCATTTGCTTGAACCGCTGTTACGGCTGGGATGCCAATGGAGTACTCTAGTCTCTCAACTCCGTCCTGTACTCTTTCCGAGTGAACTATTTTGATGAAGCCAATCTCACTGGTACTCTTCATATGGGTTCCTGCGCATGCCTCAACGTCCCAATCTCCGACTTTGACGACTCGGATCTCTTTGCCTGGAATGGCTCCACCTTGGTATAGTCTGAAACCGTATTGACTTTCTGCTTCGTTTCTGGGCATCCATGAAATGTCGATCAGTATGTTTCTCAGAACAGCCTCGTTTGCAAGCGTTTCTATCTTCTGCAATTCTTCTAATGTAAGTCGTTTGTAATGTGAGATATCGAGTCTTGAACTTTCAATTCCTTTCTGAGTTCCATATTGCCAGACATGCTGTCCGAGGACTCTTCTTGCGGCTCCCCCGATCACATGGGTTGCCGTGTGGTTTTTCATAAGGCTGTAGCGTTTGTTCCAGTCAATCGCTCCCCTCACAGACTGTCGTTCTTTGGGAGCGTCGCCTTTGACCTTATGCACTATTACTGTTCCGACCTTCTGGACGTCAATGACTTCTATCTTTCTGCCGTTGAACATCAAGTGACCGCTGTCCGCAGGTTGTCCTCCGCCCTCTGGGAAGAAGCAGGTCTTGTCAAGAACGATCGACTCAGTGTCGATCACTTTGAGGACTCGGGCCTCGAATTCCTGAATGTACTGGTCTTTGTAGTAGAGTTGCTCTGTTGCAGGAAGGTCTGCCACGGCTTTTTTGAGCCGTTCTTCCGACGTTGTATCTTGCTCAGTTGGTTCAGTTGCCGACATGTGCCTCTCAGCTATCAACGTGTAGAAATTGTCTGGAACTTCGACTTTCAGGTCTTCCTTTTCTGCCGCTTGACGGACAATTTCTGGAGGAAGCCCATGGGAATCGTAAAGCTCCGTCAACGTTTCGGTGGGCATTTCTTTCTTGCCATTTGTTTTTAGCTCGATCGAGATGCGTTTGACCATTCCTTCGCCGCGTTTGATAGTTTCTTCAAACTTCTCCTCTTCAACTTTCACTATTTCTGCTATTTCGTTGCGCATTTCTGCCAAGTGCGGATAGTCTTTCGACCACATGTCGATCTGCATGTCCATGATATCATACAACTTGTCGGGCATTCCGAGAACTCGCAACAGACGATAGATTCTTCGGAAAATGAGTCTTGCCAAATATCCTTCTTGAATGTTTGAAGGCACGACACCTTCGGAAAGTATAAAGCTCAAGCATTTCGTATGATCTGCGACTGCAAAAACGTTCTCGATTGGAGCTATGAACTTCTCCAATTCCGCCAATCGTAGTCCAGCCAGCTGGGCTTCCTTCTTTCTTGTTTCCGTTCTGCTCGCCGTCTTGTCGAGGTTCACCAATCCTGACACTTTCGATATCCTGAAGAGCAGCTCTTGGTCAATGCTGGTGATTCCGGCCATTTTGAATATTTTGTTTAGGAGTTCACCGTAGACGGCGTGAAAACCGCTTGCCACTCCTTGAGACATCCACGTATACCGGTCTATTCCATACCCGGTGTCTACTGTGCGAATGGGTAGCTTCACGAATTCGTTGTTGATGACCTTGTACTGCATAAAAACCAATGTGTCTACTTCTAATCCTCGGATGATTGATTCCACACAGGGTCCAGCGTTTCCTCCGCCTGCCCACACTTCTTCTTTATATGTTATCTCTTCAGGTTTGATGCCAAGGTCCTTTGTTAACCATTGGTGCTGGTATCTGACCGTTTGGTCTTTCCAGTAAACTTCTTTGTCTGGATAATTGAAAGCATGTGCGCCGCCCATCTCAAAAATCGTCAGATGACGGCCGAAAGTCGGTCCTGTGTTGTCAACGTCCACCAGTCTTATGCAGGGTTGTGAAATGACGAGCGGATTTGCTGGTGGCGGTGCAAGTCCATCGGTCACGTAGGGCTGAAAATCAATTATGCTTGCGTGCGTCAGATACAGGTCTTCTCTCCATCTGGCCACTACGGGATATGGTTTGATTCGCGTATGGCCGTGTTTCTCGAAGAATGACAAGAATGATTCGCGCATTTCTCGAAAACTGTAGCTTTTCTTCGTAGGCGGATCGTTCAGAAAAGTGTACGTCGCACATCCCTTTGATGATGCTTCCCCACACGTCTCCTGCTTGGGGTTTAGAGTCCAGAAATAGGTGTTACATCTGGGACACAGCTTTCTGACAAAACCCACTTCATGGAAAAAGGGAAGATCAT
>Ga0315288_10008613_pt1 | contig 12867 bp, 11 predicted proteins | sample YL17G11_20_MG_FD_203454 | JGI IMG/M metagenome (GOLD analysis project Ga0315288, IMG submission 203454) | Sediment microbial communities from Yellowstone Lake, YNP, Wyoming, USA - YL17G11_20 | ecosystem: Environmental > Aquatic > Freshwater > Lake > Sediment | place: USA: Wyoming | collected...
GGTAATAGCCTTGGCAATCCATAGGATCGAACGCCTGGGAAGGGGTCAAAAACCACATAAGCTTCTCCGGCGGTAAGCTGGGCTTGCTCTTGCGGGCATCAACATCTGCCACGTTTTCATAATAAATCTCTCTTGAGTCCGAAGGATAAACACATCCAGATGGAATCTTGTGAGGGCCCACTGCAGCAGCATCCAAGGGCTTGTACTTAGGACGCCATTGGATAGGCTTTTTGGTATGGAAGGTCGACACGTATAGAGTCCCATTCTTCAGGCTAATGTCTTTTGCTTTCTGTATGAAGCCAGGATCCAGATGTCCCCTTCCAATCATCTTGAGAAAGGTCTGCTTGTAGTCGATGGCAGCGATCACTGCCTTGTTAGCCCAGATCCTTTTCCCCCCTGGCGCAGCGGTTTCTCTCAACCGAACACCTACTGCTCGCCCATCTTGGACAATGATCTCGTCCACGGGGCATAGTGTGTGTATTACTGCCCCATGCGCTACCGCACAGCGATGTATGGCATGGAAATACCCATGAAGGCCACCGCGAGGTATGCTCATCTTTCCGGTATTGGGTAGAGTAAGGAGCTGGACACAGAGCAAGGCAGGGATGGCCATTCCCTCCCAATGGCCTGTAGCTCCAGATGCCCAGGCCGCGAACGCCGTCGTTACTTTAAAGGGCTCGGTCTCAAAATATTCGTCCATGAGGTCAAACAAGGTCCACTCGCGCAGCTCGTGCGTCCACACATCCGGCTGATATCGCTTGTAAACTTGCATATAAGGCGTGTTATCGTCTGTCACCTCTACTTCCGGGGGATGCGGTGGGCACCAAAATGTGGCGCGCATCAGCTCTTTGGTGAAACCAGGCTGTCCTAGTAGACCGCCCAGCTTGGCAAAGCCCACCATGTCCTTTTCAGTAATGGGTACTAGCCCCTCGCTAGTCCACATATCGCCGCCTAGCGATGTCATTGCCACCGCCGGGTTCCATGCCATGCGGAAGCCATATTTATGTAGCTCCAGTTGCTCGAACCCCGGTGCAGGGGCCGCGTACATAAGCATGGCGTGTGGATAGATGCGTACTCCGGGTATGGGCTCTACAGTTTCGCACGCCCCGCCACACTCCCATCTCTCCTCCAGCACGCATACGCTGAGACCGCACTTGGCCAGGTATGCCGCTGTGGTCATGCCATTAGGGCCGCCGCCTACCACGACAATGTCGTATCTCTCGTCTTTGCTCATAGATGTTCCCCTCTTTTTATTCACCCTCAGGACAATCTTATTCCACTATCTTATACCACTCCCCGACTAAAATCAATACTGAGAGAGCGTTCGCATATGCCGTGCACAGACGAACGAGAGCTTCGCTCTCACCTACTTATTCAGTAGGCCACACCTTGACCAGTTTCCCCCCCTCTTGGACCTGCGCCACCATGAGGGTGACCTTACCGATTCCGTCGGTACCAATGCGCAGAGGCCCCCAGGCCGAGTCCCATTCCAGGTTGCCTGAGCGCAGGGCCTGAGCAACTTTACCAGGGTCATCAGTGCCGGCAAGCTCAATGGCCTTGATGGCTACCCAAAAACTATTGTAGAAGTAAGGCAAATTGGAGCTGGGCAGCCGACCATACTTTTCCATGAAGGCATCCTCGAAGGCTTTTTCTCCCGGCTCATCGCTTCCCGCTAGCCAATTCACAGCAGCATAAGTGCCTACTGCCGTCGGTATGTTAATGGCAGCTTTGGCTGCGCTTGGTTCGCTACCACCAAAATACTTTATGCTGCCCCAGCCTCCCAGCTCCATGATCTGTTTATTGAGCGTAACTGATTGCGAGTCATTATTGAAGAAGCCTACCACAAGGTCTGGGTGTAGGTATTTAATCTTGGTTAGATATGGAGTGAAGTCCACCGCATCCTGGGGAAAATACTGCTCATATATGATATCTATCCCCTTGGCCCTCCAACGCTCCCGGCAACCCACAACACCCTCCACACCGTCAAGCTGATAGTGGGTATCCAGAGCGTCATATGCCAGGTAAGCGACCGTCTTGGGCTTCACTACATCTATTACGAAGTTGGCAGTTCGACTTACCATAGTCTCGATGCCGAATAGGCAAGAAGTGTATTTCCTAGCCGCTACACCCAAAATGCAGGCAATGCCCACATATGGCACCTTAAGTTCCTCGGCGACATCAGCTACCGCAGTCAACTGAGCCATGGACTCGCCACCCAGAGTGAGGATACTTACTTTATTATCCAGTGTCAGCTTCTCAGCCTGGCCTACTGCATCGGCAACCGTCCCGCGGTCATCACCTCTGATGAACTTGACATCTCTGCCGCCAAGTATGCCACCCATATTCTTTACCTGCTCCTCCACCACGCCTATAACCTGGTCCACCAGCAAGCCGGACATCGCCATCGGACCGCTCCAGGCCATGATAGCGCCAATCTTCACCGGCCCTGCTGTTGTGGGGGTAGGAGTTGCTGTAGATGTGGCAGTTGCTGTAAGCGTTGGGCCAAGCGTCGTTGCAGGAGTAGGCGTTGGAGTAGCCGTCAGTGCTGGTGTGGTCGGAGTAGGTATTGGGTTGGCCTTCTCCTTTCCCCCGCAGGCCGCCAATATTGGCACTATCAAGACTAAGACTAGGGCCGGACCTATAAACTTGTACCACAAACTCCTTTTTGGACACATGGTAAACCGCCTCTCGCTATGACATCGCTAAACAACAAGGGGCTACCTCGGTCTCTGCCGGGCTAGCCCCTCTAACTGGTTTGTGGTATTCTATTCACCAACACCGCAGCCACCTTTCACACCTACACTAAGCCACCAACCGCATTATACACCCCCTTGGCAGAGTGTCAATTACCGCACTGTTCCCCTCTGTTGGGCTTTGATGACGTCTGCTGGTAATGGTTATCAAAGGTCTGGGGAAATCAAATGTTCGTGCGGCGTAAAGAGCTGAGCTTCCTTTGCAAGAGTATTAGTAGCCACCTGGATTTCGGCCAGTGAGATGGGTAAAAGAACAGAAAAGCTCAGAAATGCACAAACAAGGCCTGCATATGGGATGAAACCAAGGAGGAGAACTATTACTGCCCCACGCACATTTTCTCTCCATACCGGAGGGGGCCGGTCTCTCAAGGCAAACTGAAAGTTTACCCCATCTGCGAGGCGTTGCCAGAACCGAAATATCCAATAGATGTTGAAAAACGGGATGAACAAGAATCCAATGGCCCTAGCGGCGCCAAAATCATCCTGCTTTACAAATGGTAACTGCGAATGCTTAAACCCGTAATAGAAAAGGGTAAAGATGCCGCCGGTGACGAAATGAAGTATTATGACTAAGGGAGTGGGGAATACCGTAGAGAATTTGTGTTGCATAAAATCTTCACGCTGTTTATCGGACAGCTTCTTCACATCGAGCAAAGTATAACTAGCTGCCTGCCGCTTCGCCGAATCCAACTCTTCCAGATGTCTACCTCCTGAGTAAGCCGACATTTCTATTTCGACTACTCTAGTCATAATAAGTTAGAGGCTGCCCCAGTGTCAAGACCACCTAGCCACCCTGTTGGGCCTGTGGTGAGGTCTGGAGGCATCCTAGTTGAGGTTGCACACTTGTCAGGAATGTGCAATTTGCCTTAGAAGCCGACATCTTCATCCTTGAAAAGACGATGTCACAGGTCTTGGAATAGGGGCAGGAGGTTAGTCAGAATAAGGAGTTCAATGATGGAGGGCTCGATGCGAGCCCTCCATCATTCACCGTGCAAAATGGGGCAGGTGGAAGAAGACGGTGACTAGATAGGAGGTCGAAGACTCGGAGGTACTCCTAGAATCTGCTTCACCCAGAGGATCATGCCCGGCATGGTTGGTACCCCACACCGCGGGAACCGGCCACTATAATCTGGCACCCTCGGCTAAATTGCAGCCACTACAAGTTGCCGCCTGACTTGAACTCAAATCTTCCTCCCCACCTCAGCCCCCTCAGCAATAGCCTGCAGTACTTTGCGTGGCTGTTTTGCATCGCCGATGACATAAACCTCAGATACTTTGTCTTTGATCTTGCCACTCAACTCGTCAAACGATTTCGTGCCCATAGCCAAGATGAGGAAGTTCATCTCATGAATGGCTTCTTCATGCCCATCCTTAATGAATATGACCCCATCTTCGAGAATCTCTTTGACTGTAGCGGAGGTGATAATCCTGATTCCCCTTTCCCGTAGCCTCGGCATAAGCAGCATCCTGAACTCAGGCTGCATGTCCAAGCCTATGTTCGGCAACATCTCAAGGATGATGACAGCAGTACCACCTAAGATTTGATTATCCCCCTGGTCAGCCAGCATGTCGGCCACCTCACATCCCACCATACCTCCCCCTACAATAAGCACATTTCCAGGGCCTATGGCGACCTTACCGGCCAACACGTCATGAGCAGTAACCGCTATCTTCCTGTTGACACCAGGTAGAGCCGGAACCAGAGCTGTGCCTCCAGTAGCCACAATAACAACGTCCGGCTTCAGTTTGTCGACGAGTTCTGGTGTAACCTCTGAGTTAAGCTCAACTCTAACGCCGGCCTTTTCCACCTGCACGGAGAGATATTTAACTAATAAGCTTAATTCCTGTTTCAATGGAGGAACAGCAGCAAGGTTATACTGTCCTCCCAGACGCGCCTCTTTCTCGAAGAGAGTTACCTGATGTCCCCTCAATGCAGCTATGCGTGCTGCCTCCAGCCCACCTGGACCTCCACCAGCTACCAGCACTTTTTTCGGCCTCGCTGCTGGAGTAATGGCCATCTCCTTTTCCCTACCCAAAGCAGGATTGATGACACAGGTCAATGGTCCGCCTGTTACCAAGTTTCCCAGACACCCCACCCCGCAACCAGTGCAGGGGGCAATATCTTCAAATCTTCCTTCTGATGCCTTTTTCGGCAACTCAGGGTCAGCCAGCAGTGCCCGGCCCATGGCTACTAGGTCCGCTTGGCCTCTATCTAGTATGTGTTCTGCCAATCGGGGATCATTAATTCTGCCTACCACTATTACAGGCACATCTACTACCTCCTTCACCGCTGCAGAAAAAGGTGCGTTCAAGCCCAGCTCAGTGCCTGTAGGAGGCAGTTGTCGCCAGAAGAGCTCAGGAACAACTCCCGCTGAGATGTGGAAGGCATCTACCCCCTCTTTAACAAGTATGGGGGCTATGTATTGCGTCTCGCTAAGGTTTCGCCCACCAGGTATCAATTCGTCACCGGAGATTCGCAGGATTATAGGAAAGTCGTGACCTGCCTTAGCTCGAATACTTCTGATAATCTCCACAATGAACTTAAGCCGCCCGTCAACTGACCCACCATAGGCATCTGTTCTTTTATTGCGTAAGGGTGACAGGAAGGATCCCGCTAGTCCATATGCATGAGCAGCGTGCAATTCAATCGCATCGCAGCCAGCCTCCCTGGCTCGCCTGGCTGCCTCACCGTATTTGATTATTGTATGCTCGATCTCTCCCTTGGTGAGTTCGTGGCACACCTGCCTGGTAGTCTTGCACACAACTGGAGAGGGTCCAACTGGTTGAACTCCTTTTAGAAAGGAAAGCGACTCTGGACCAGGATGGCAAATCTGCGGTGCTACCTTAGCACCGTGGGCATGCATCACCCCAACAAATCTTCTGAAGCTCGGGATAAACTTGTCATCCCAAAGCCCAGGTGTCGCCCAAAGATATGGGAACAACTCATCGATCACGGTGAATTCGGAGATAATCAGCCCCACGCCACCTCTGGCTCGAGCCTCGTAGTAATCTATCTGTTTTGGCGAAAAGGTGCCGTCGTCAGCTACCCACCTTGTCACCATCGGGGACATAACAATGCGGTTCCTTACTTTCATGGTTCCGATATTAACGGGACTGAATAACTTCTTTAGCGATCTCATTTTCACTTCCCTTTTCCACTTTTTCTTGTATTTTTGGCTGGTTCATCCCGAAGAACTCGTACTTGATCCCCGGGGGAAGCCGCCCAGCGCAGGTCAGTGCCGCAAGCCCTTTCGCATTGCTCAGTCTTTCAAGCGATGCTGGTCAGCAGATCCTTTGCTACCGCCTCAAGCCTTGGTTGTTGCCGACAGACTATACGCAAAGAAACGCCGAGACTTTCTACTTCATGTTTCGCTCTTCAGCGAGTATGACGACCATGTGGTTCAAGTCTGTAAATTGGGCGAGCGCGCTGATGAGCCCTTGTCCTTTCTCCGATTGCGTCCATGCGCGGGCTGCCCAGAATGATTTAATATCATCCCACCAGGCCTCGGCAACACCGTCATAAGCAGGTGGCGCGGAGTCAGGCAAATGTATTACGACGTTCTGTGTGTATTTCCTTATGCCTGGATAACTAGACAACAGTGTCGGCGCAAAATCACGCCATGCCTTCGAGAACTCCTCAGGTGACATACCAGGCTTTCGTCTGAGTAGGCCGATTTCCTTGATCACTGCATTTCACCTCCTGTGTTGGCTAAGGCCGTTCAATTTTGAAAAGTCCAATTGCTAGCTTTAAAAATTGGGGTTTTGAGCCACCCTTTCACTGGAATGTCCCATGTCAACTCTCGATAAGTCCGTGACCCGCCTTCCTTGCCGTCTGCGCGCATGATAACAGCCTGTGCCACGGCTGTCAAGCCTGCGGGTTGACACCACGTTCTTTTTAATTGGCATTTCGCAAGAATGGCAGCAATGGTTCAGTGTTGTATCTGCTGTTTGCTATCATGTCTTTACTGAACTGCTTACTCGCCGCCAGTTTCTGGGCACCGCCACTTGCATAATCACTGCCGGAGACTTCGGCATCTGTGTAAAGAAGGGCATGGCTGCACCGCAAGGTTTGCTTCCTCTTGTTTAACATTAGGGCGGATTGTTGAGTCACGCGCCATCTATAACAAGGGCTAACTTGCTCCAGAACTAAGTCCTTTTGGGGGGCGGGGAGTTTCGGCGTGTCGTTGTGTGGCTACAGGGGATAGGGCGCCCTTTTGGTGTATCGGATCCTATGCTCTGAATTGAGAAAGGTGAGTTCTGCCCGTTGCTTTTCGGCAAGTATGATAGAATATCTACAAACCATTGACCTAGAGTCAAGAAGGAGAACAAAAATACTATGCTGGATTACTGGCAGCATGAATGGTTTGGTGTCCACTATTGACATCCGACCTCAATTCGATCACCTTTGTTTTGTTGACAGTGATACCTACCGGCTCTATAATCGAGCTATGAAAAAGTGTAAGATAGGCATTCTTACTGGCGGTGGAGACTGTGCTGGGCTGAACTCTGCCATCAAATGGGTAGTCAAGACTGCACTGGATGAGCATCTTCAACTAGAAAGGAAGATACGATACGAGGTCTTGGGAATCCGAGATGGGTGGAAGGGGTTGATCTATGCTGAAACAACAAGCCGGGATGGTCAGGGATATATTACGCCGCTGAATCAGGAGATAGTCAGAACCTGGGATAGATACGGCGGGACCTTCTTGGGGACTTCGCGGACGAACCCTTATAATCCCAAAAATGATCAGTCGAAAACAGTATTGAGCAATCTAGAAAAGCTCAGTTTGGATGTAGTGATAGCTATTGGTGGAGATGATACCCTGAGTATCGCTCACAAGCTAGCGCAAGAAGGAGTAAACGTCATTGGCATCCCCAAAACAATTGACAAAGATCTTCCCGGAACTGATTATACGCTGGGATTTGAGACAGCTTTAAACGTTATCACGGAGGAGGTTGATAGACTGAGAACCACCGCCGGTTCTCACAAAAGAATATTTGTGGTGGAAACAATGGGGAGACATGCAGGTTGGTTGGCATTGGAAGGGGGAGAATCTTGTGGGGCCTTTATCATCCTGATCCCTGAGCATGATTTTTCAATTGAAAAGGTGAATGAGCTAGTTCTGGAGGGAAGAAGGGCAGGGGCCAGGTATGAAATCATCGTGGTGGCAGAGGGAGCCAAGCCTGTGGGAAGCACCGAATTTGTAAAAGGGGAAGAGCTAGACAGCTTTGGTCACAAAGCCCTCGGTGGAATCGGTGAATTTTTGGCTGATGAAATCTGCAAGGTTACAAAGCTAGAGGCGCGAAGTATAGCCCTGAGCCATTTGCAACGTGGCGGCGCTCCATGTGCTTATGACCGAAGAATGGGGAGGTATTTTGGCATTGCCGCTGTTGATTTAGTGGTAAACAGAGATTTCGGGAAGATGGTGAGCTATAAGAATGGCAAAATTACTGCTGTCCCTATTGAAAAGGTCACAGGAAGATTGAGCTTAGTAAATGTTGAGACACAGTACGATGTTGAAAGATATAATGGTCGCCGGACTATTTTACGCGCTATGCCAGTGCAATAAGCCATAAGAGCCCGGTTGTTTTCAAGGATTAACCGCATCCAAATAGCTGCTGGGATGGACTAAAGAAATGAAAGATATTTCCATCACGCCTGACGGAATTGACGCTCTGGTGGAGAACGCCGTCTTTGGCACCGATATCCAGGCTAGAGACAAAAGCCAAAGGGCAATTCGGGAGTTGGCTGCCAGCCATGGGATTTTCCCTACAAGCATCCAGAGTCTATATGAAGCAGCTGGCAAAGGGCTCTATCATGGCATAACAGTCCCGGCTATAAATATTCGTGGACTCACCTATCAGGTGGCAAGGGCTGTTTTTAGAGCAGCTCTTAAGGATAGGGTTGGCGCTTTTATATTTGAAATCGCTCGCTCTGAGATAGGCTATACCAAACAGATGCCCAGGGAATATGCCACCTGTGTGCTGGCTGCCGCGATAAGGGAAGGATTCAGAGGACCCGTTTTTCTTCAGGGAGATCATTTTCAGGTTAACCGAAGCAGATATAACTCCGAACCTGAGGCGGAATTGAAGGCAATGAAGGAGCTAATCCGGGAGGCAGTAACTGCTGGATTTCTGAACATAGATATAGATGCCTCTACCCTTGTAGATTTGGAAAAACAGAGCCTTGAGGAAGAGCAAGAGAAGAATTGTCTGGTCACCTGGGATCTGACCAAATTCATACGCAATATCGAGCCCAAAGGGATAACCATCTCTGTCGGTGGTGAGATTGGGGAGGTAGGCAAGCGAAATAGCACAGTGGAAGACCTGAAAGCCTTTATGGCGGGGTATCTCAGCGTGTTAGGCCCTAACGTCAAGGGCATCTCGAAAATCAGCGTGCAGACCGGGACAACTCATGGGGGAGTAGTTTTGCCTGACGGGTCAATCGCAGATGTCGAACTTGACTTCAAAACTCTGGAAGAATTATCCAAAGTGGCACGGGATAAGTATGGCCTAGCTGGTGCTGTTCAACACGGAGCCTCCACTCTTCCTGACGAGGCATTTGGTGTATTCCCGAAGGTTGGCACAGCAGAAGTACACCTGGCCACAGGATTTCAGAACCTCATCTATGACAGCCCATATTTCCCCAAAGAGCTGTTGAATGAGATCTATAGGTATCTTATGGATAAATATCCCAACGAGCGAAAGCAAGGGGAAACAGACGAGCAATTCTTGTACAAGACTCGAAAGAGGGGATTTGGTGATTTCAAGAAGGAACTATGGAGCCTCCCTGAAGAAAATCTCAGCGGCATAAGGGACACATTGGAAAGTCGCTTCTCCTTACTCTTTCAGAGGTTAAATGTAGTCCAAACGGTAGACTTAGTTAGCAAATTCGTCGTCAATCCATCCCAATTTGGATGATTCTTGACAAGGTTCCTCTCATGCTATTTCTCGGTGTCTGCCCTGTCCCTGGCACGGAGAGCAATACTACCCTGAAGCCATAACACGCTGACATTCCTCCACATGTCGCAATTGTAGTCATGACGCGAGTCGCAATCTCGGCATCTAGACGGATAAGGGCAGCCAGCTTATGAACCGAGCCTACGCCTATCGAAAAGATGCAGACTTGCTGTTTCTGCTCAATAGTGATTCCCTTCACATTTGTGATAGAATTCAAGTGTCCTTTTCCCCACCGAAGCCGTGAACGGCAGAAGGGGCACCATATGAGTTTCATCACCAGAAAAGCGGCGATTGTGGGCATACATGAGTACCCGTTGCGGCGTGCCCCCGGCGTGACCACTCAACAGATTCAGATGGAATGTGCCAAAGGCGCACTTGAGGACGCCGGGCTGAGAAAAGATGATGTGGATGCCTACTTTACCGCGGCGCTTAGCCCTGTGGAGGCTTTAGTTACGGCTGAATATCTGGGAATAAGGCCCACCTATGTAGATTCAACCTCTATAGGTGGGCCTTCTTTCATTTCACATGTAGGGCATGCTGCAGTTGCTATTGCCGCCGGTGTCTGTAAGGTGGCGCTAATTACGTATGGTAGCACCGCCTTGTCAGAGATGATATCCATCGGCACCGGCGGTGCTCGTCCAGCAATGGGTGGCCCCAACAATTTTGAGCTTCCCTACGGGCAAACCGTAGTGGGGTGCTACGCTCTGGCTGCCCAGCGCCACGCCTATGAGTTCGGTTCCACAGATGCTCAGCGCGCTGAGATCTCAGTAGCAACTCGTAAGTGGGCATCCCTCAACCCACACGCTATGTTTAGACAGCCATTGACCATAGATGAGGTGTTGAACTCCAGAATGATCTCGACACCGTTAAGATTGCTGGAGTGTTGTGTCATCTCCGATGGCGGGGGGGCAGTGGTCGTTAGCTCAGCAGAGCGAGCTCGAGACCTTCGGCAGCAGCCGGTTTATGTCCTCGGCTGGGGTGAAGCCCTGGGCCACGGCACTGTCATGAATCAGATGAGCGATTTTACCGACACTGCTGCTAGCGTCTCTGGAGACAAGGCCTTCAAGATGGCCGACGTAAAGCCTGAAGACATAGATGTCGCTCAGATTTACGATTCCTTTACCATTACGGTTATGCTAAACCTAGAGGGCCTTGGCTTCTGCCGTCGGGGTGAGAGCGGCCATTTTGTCTCAGGACAACGTACTGCCCCTGGTGGCGATTTTCCGATGAACACCGACGGCGGAGGTCTATCCTCCAACCATCCTGGCATGCGGGGCATCTTCTTGATCATTGAGGCCGTTCGGCAGCTAAGGGGTGATTGTGGGGCACGGCAGGTGCCCAATACGAAGCTAGCCCTGGCTCATGGCACAGGCGTCTTCCTCTCCAGCGCAGCTACAGTGATCCTGAGCAACGAGTGATAATCAATCAGTATATGAAGGAGATACGATGGCTGGATACCTGAAGCCGATACCTGTACCTGACGAGGTATCTAAGACCTTTTGGCAAGGTTGCCAAAGACAGGAGTTACTGCTCCAGAAGTGCCGCGACTGCGGCCGCTTTCAGTTCTACCCCCGTTTCCTTTGCATCAACTGCATGTCCCAAAGTATGGAGTGGGTGCGCTCTTCAGGCAAAGGAACTGTTCATACCTTCACTGTCATTCAGCAGAACATGATGCCTGGCTTTGCACAGGAAGTACCTTACGTCTTTGCCATCGTCGAACTGACAGAGGGTGTGCGCCTAACTACGAATATCGTGGGCTGCGCTCCTGCGAAGGTCTATATCGGTATGCCAGTGGTGGTAGTTTTTGAGCCCATTAGCCCTGAAATCAGTCTTCCTAAGTTCCACCCATCACCGAGCGCATTTTAGCTGACATCGCAGAGCGATCGCCGTAATGTCTTCAAGAAATCGGCAACGTTGATGCATCTCTTCAGCAACGATTCGAGCTTTTGTCCATCCTGAATACCAGCCTCCCACATACAAGGCATAACCGCTCGTCTTTGACAGGCGTAACTCTGCCATCTAGCTTACAATCTCACAGACTTCCTCAACAGGCCGCCGCGGTCCGGGCTCCGGACTTTCGGCAGGATAGCCCACAGGAATGAAAGCCACCAGATTCATGCCCGGTGGTACCTGGAGGATATTCTCTATCTCTCCGGCAGCCTGCATGGGACCTGTCATCCACACTGCACCTAGGCCCATCTTGTGCAATACTAGTAGCAAGTAAGCAACGGCTGAAGCTACAGACTGGATTCGGGTATTGGCGATGTTGCGCCAAGCGCGCATGTGGCGTGCTTGACGGTCAGTTTTCCCCCGAGCAGTCAAAATCTTGTCGGCTACAGAATCGTATTGGGCTGCAGCCACAGCAATAGCTGCCGGCGCACTGCGGAGGAAACTCGCTCTCTCTCGCCATCTGGAGACTTCGTTTGCGAACTCCTGAGCTTCCGGCCAATAGGCCATTTGGTCTGCAGTATTCTGCACCTTATCTGCAATCGACTTGATCGTGTTACGGTTTACAATGACGTAGAAGCGCCAATTCTGCCTGTTTCCTCCATTAGGGGCCCAAGTTGCTACCTCTATGGCCTTAGTCAGCAACCCTAAAGGCACTTCTCTGTCCTGCCAACGGCGGATGGAACGCCGGCTCCTGATAAGGGTTACCAAATCATCAAGTTCCATTAGAGCCTCCTCTCTCCTATCTCTGTGGTTACTGTCTGCCCAAGGAACTACACTTAGGATAGGCTGTTACTTCGGGTCATCGCCAAACTAATAATACCAGTTCTACTTGCATTGTAAAGAGGAGAACCAAGACACAGTTTGAGATTAAGCTGAGGTTCGACGCACATTACACGATGTTGAAGATGACAATTTACAATGCGCAACGCATGCTCTTCCAGTATGTGGAGAACGCCTACCTCGCCACTGAACCATTTCAAGACTAGGGGAAAAGGCAGCAACGGCACTTACTACAAAAATGTCATTCTGAGCCGTAGGCGAAGAATCTCTCCCTGCGGGAGCACGAGACCCTTCGCTGCGCTCAGGGTGACACAAATCAGGCCATTTTCATACTTCGTGGTGCTGGTTGCAGCACCAGCATGGAGGATTCTTACGAAAATAGGTCTTTCAGCCCCCTTAGTCCCCCAGTCTCGGGGGAATCGAG
>Ga0315288_10008614_pt1 | contig 12866 bp, 12 predicted proteins | sample YL17G11_20_MG_FD_203454 | JGI IMG/M metagenome (GOLD analysis project Ga0315288, IMG submission 203454) | Sediment microbial communities from Yellowstone Lake, YNP, Wyoming, USA - YL17G11_20 | ecosystem: Environmental > Aquatic > Freshwater > Lake > Sediment | place: USA: Wyoming | collected...
CCCAGAGAAGAAAGCCGGAGCAAGCGGACTACCTGATAGGGTCAACTCATCTTCTTTGGTCCAGAGACCCCTCAGTGAAAAGAACAAGGGGTCTTTGGGGGCGTACACCAACGGAACCAACGGGCCGCCTAGCCTAGAGGCGTAAGTGTACTGTTCGTAGCTAGAGGTGGAAATGATAGCGTTACCAGCCATCATTACGCCGGTCTGATACGTGATTTGACTCCCAGTTGAGGCTGTGTACTGATCCGCAGACTCGTTAGAACCCCAAAGCAGGAACCCTCCATAGAGGCCCTGAGAGTACGTAACGGTAGGCTCGTCATGCGCCGAATCCACCCATTGAACTCCTTGACCTCCTGGCCAGCCGCCTTGAACCATAGCAGCGTCTACGGCTACAGGATGAGCGTCTCCTTTTGCAAAAAGGACACAATCTCGGCCCCGAACAATATCGAAGCCTCGAAAGTCAATCTGAAACGAGCCTGTGGGTGGTGGGAACGGCATTAGAGGGCTGTCTGTACCATAAGGAAGTTGTTGTTAGAGGAACTTGGAGTTTGGATTATAGATCCAACTAGAAAATTGTTAGGTGCTCTAGGATCCCCTGAAATGGACCACTCATCCTGTGGGGTAAACAACCCTCTGAGCGAGAACCGAAGCCGGGTCCCGACCGTATAGACGTTGGGCACAAGCGGTGGCCCCAAACGGGACTGCAACGTGTACTTCTCGTAGGAACTAGTGGAAATTACCCACGTCCCAACACCCACGACTCCAAAACGATAGGTCGGTTGATTTCGTGTGTAAGCTGAAAACTGGTCTGCCGTTTCGTCGGAACCCCAAAGCAAAAACCCACCGTAAGTACCATCCGAAAAAGTAGCCAGGAAGTTGTCATCCAAAGAAGGTGCCCATGTGACAGCTTGGCCACCAGGCCAACCTGCTTGAGACATAGCGTCAGAGATCATTACTGGAAAGGACAAATCCTTGGATAAAATGATCACGTCTCTGGTGCGTGGGATCTCCATCAAGCGGCCCTCTTATTGGGTGTGCAGTTAGGTGTGCAGTTAGGCATTAGATAGAGATCTGAATTGTCATGTAATTATTACGAGCTGGGGTTGGCTTCTGAGCCACAAACCCAATGTAGTAAGTGTTCGGAGCCCTTGAATCTCCAGACAAACTCCACTCGTCTTCTTTAGTCCACATACCCTGAAGACTGAAAACGAGCCGATCACTGGCGTTGTACACGATAGGGACCAACGGTCCGCCGCCTGTACGTGAAGCGTATGTGTACTTCTCGAAACTGGTAGTAGCTATCAACCAACCACCAGCCCCAAGAACCACGTACCGATACGTAGGCTGGTTTCTGGTGGTAGCCACAAACTCGTCTGAGGACTCATTAGAGCCCCAAAGAGCAAACCCCCCGTAAAGACCATCTGAGGTTGACACCAGTAGTTGATCTCCAACGGGAGGTACCCATTGAAAACCCTGCCCTCCACGCCACCCAGACGCAGCAACCGCCTCCGTAACGTCAACCGTAATGGTTGCGCCCTTGAAGAACACGATCACGTCTCTAGTACGAAATATTTCAGGCATATCAAACCAACTGGTCGGATTCCTTCTTACGCCCAGGCATTTGACCCCAGCTTGTAATAATCGTCTTCAGAAGTTCCACTTGATGAATGTCCCCTAGCCCAAGTTGATCCCAAGACCCCCCACAGTTACGAAATACAACACGAATTTGCATGTAGTCTTCAGGGGAAATGATCATGTCCTCTGCTACCATATGCGTGATGATCTGCCGGATCACTTTGTTAGCGAAGACCTTAGGTTGCTTGGTTGTCTCGTCCATTGCTTTAGCTAAAACCCAAGAGGATTCCTAACGGCTACGTAACCTTGGGGACGGTTGTGAAAACCGCCCTCTCAGCCCTAAATTCTTAGGGACAGTCCGATCCGATAGGCCCCCATGATTACGTGCTCGCATCATTTGATAGCGTCCAGGGGTCATGGTTGCGCCTCCTCGACCCCCAAGAGCCCCTGAAGCACTCGCACCATAGACATGCTTCTCATTCCGCATCCGCTCTGAGGTGAGCCACACAGCACGCACGAAAGCATCCGCCCTATCGTCGTGACAACCAGCAGTAGCCGGAGCCGCAACCACCACAATGTTCTTGCTCATCTGTTGAGCCTGTAGAACCAAAAGCTCTTCTATGAACCCAGAGTGCTTACCTGCTGGCTTTGGGTGGTCATAAAGATGTAAGGATTTGTCAAACATGAGCATCTTGGAGTTCTGATAGATACGTGAAGACAAGTCTCTCTGGAAAAATTCACTCTTGAACTGCGTCAGACCCTTTTTGAGCAGAGCCTGCTCTAAGGGGATACCATTCCAACGGTCAAAGATGCCTTCGGTGATAAAGAACCGCTTGGTCAACTTGTGTATCCAGTTCCCAATCTCCTCAAAATCAAGGCGTTCTACATCCCCAAGAGTCTTGCAGTAATCAGTTGTAAAGTTGCTTCCCAAATGAGGGTTAGACTCACGCCAATCTACACCTGCCTGCCAATACTCATGGTATGCCAAAACGATGCGGTCGTTCTGTACACACGTAATGAAGATGGCCGTGCCGTCACCCATCAAACCAATGTCAATACCCATCTGGTACGGATAGCGCGGGAACCCTAGAAGTTGCGGACGCAACTCTGGATCAATACAGTCAGTTAGATCAACTTCACGCTCAATCCAACCACGAGTACGATCACTGAATTGAGCACCATGTTCCGTAAGGAACACCGCAGGGTCAGCATGATACTTCTGCTTGTAGTAGGAACTTGGGAGAGTTGGGTTAACCTCCCAGGTCGGAGCCTGAATCGCCAAAATGTTATCTGAGCCTGGACCACGACTCATAGCAAGGTGGTACAGGTCATAGAACTTGCCACTCTTGTTCAGAGGCGAAGAAATACTGATGATCCGAGACTCAACTGGATAGGTTTCAGTGCCTGCTTTCTTGATAAGCATGGGCATGCCATCAGCGCCCTTCGGAGAGAAGGCAGCGGTAGACGGCGTAACCGAGTCGTAAATCTCTTTAGCTGAGGACTGGCCCTTGGCCTGGAAGTGCGCCATCTCGTCAAGGATGACCACCACGTTACCGGCACCACGAAGGCCCTTAGCAACACACGACTTGAACGTAACACGCAGCGTGGCCTTACCGTTGAAACTTACGAACTTACCGTTTTGCTGCCTTGCAGAAGGCCCAAACTTCTGAATGTCGTAGGGCGTTCTGAACTGAATGTGACTAAGCGTGTTGTTTGCAACGTAAGGTTTGAAATACTCACACTTCGCAAGGTGACTGGTAACCTCATTGAAAAGGATTGACGCCTGATCCTTATCCGTAGCAACAGAGATGATCTGAATACGGTTACCGTTCGGAAGCCCGTAATACTCCTGAGGGTTTCCTAGATTCAATAGACGGTAGACCTCGTAGGAGGCGAATACTCCTGATAATGTGGTTTTTCCAGCCCTTCTGCCGATTGCGAGTACAAGCTCACGTCTTTCGTGGTCTTGTGTTTCAATGTTACAGCGCCCCTCGTTGTAGAGGTAACGCAGATACTCCACCTCAGTGAACCGATAGAGAATCTTGGTCGCGAGCATGTCGCGGATCTCAATCGTTGGTTCACCATCATCAAGAGGCAGATGATAGTAGAGCTTGACCAGGAACTTCTGGGCAGGGAATAGCTTCATCCCTAGGCCCCAAGGTTGCTCTATGTACTCAAGGATGTTGAAGATGCGAGGCTTAAAAGGTTTGACTTCATCAACGATTAACTCGGCTGATGGATCAAATGCCCCTAGAGCTTCAGATTCTTCTTGCTCTTCTTGCTTCTGCTCTACGGCAAGTTTAGCCCGTTGCCCAGCATCTCGAATGAGGGACGCAATTCCGCCATCAATTGGTGCAGTTCTCTTTTTCGGAACAGCCACACATCACCGAATCAAATCTGCGGCTTTGTCTTCCCAACCGTCCATCTCAGTTTGAAGACGGTTAAAAAACAAGTCCAACTGTTCTGGAGTTAGAGTCTGTTCTGCTACAGTACGAATGTTCTCAATCCACAACTTGAAAATGCGTTGGAACTTCTCACTATGGATGTCAATCTGGTCAAACCCGATCTTACGCATCTCCATTTCGATATCAGCAATCTTCTTGATCGCATCAATACGACGGCTTGAGACCTGAGTGATATCCCGGCCCATCTTCTCATTGAGAAGCCTCTGGTACGCTAAAGCGGCGGACTCTCTAGCCACCTCAGCCTTCAAGGTAGAAAGCAAGGCAAGTGGGTCCTTACCACGCGCCGACTGAACCACCGCATCCTGTTCAATGAACTCCGTACGTTCACTGAGCGTGGCCTCGTAGGCAGCGTTATCCTCTGCGGTAGGACGATTAAACCGCCCGCCTGGAGTCTTGGGCTTAGGGCTGCTAGCTGCACGCCCACCCGCTGGAGCAGTAGCCCCTCCAGGCAAAAAATACACTTGGTTAGTGGGCTTTGGTAAAGAGGCTGCTTGTGCTTGCCCGAGCTGATCAATATCAGCCAAAAACTTCTCTGCTTCTTGTTCTGCTGCTGTCTTAGCCATTGTTACTTCCCAACCGCTTTCGTTCCCCCACCACCGCCAGTTTCAACAAGGTACTGACTCAAGTTGCTAACTGTGTCGTACCCCTTATCCTTCGGGATTTGCTTCCGAAGGGCCTTCTCCATATCCGTGTAGTCGGCTGCTGTTCCAGGCCAACCTTTGCGAGCCAGATCAAGAACATTCATGTTCTTGGGTTTAGGCTGAAACACGTCCTTTGGCTGGATATCTCTACGGTCTGGTTCTGTGGAATCAGCCGGTTCCATCGTGAGTACGTAGTCTTTAATGGTCTGCCTCGACATCCCCTTCGGAGAATTGATAGGCTTAACCAAGTCCCGTACTTCTTTACGAGCCCCAGAGGGCTGATCCGCTTTCCGTTGAAAGCGAGCCGCCACCCTAAGCAAAAGTGTGGCTTCTGGGCTCAAAGTTTGACCTTCCCACTCCCAAATTGAATCGCCAAAGAAGGAGCTACGGCAGCCTCTTTGATCTCTACAGCAATCTCATGCTGCATCTGAAACTCAGCCAAAGTTGAGGTAGCGTTGTTGATCAACGACGCATACGAAATCTCTGTCGAGTTACCTGAGGCAAGCACTTCACGCTGTTGAGCCTTTTTATCTACGTAAGGCGGCTCAACTACAAGTTGCTTACCCAACTTGGAGCAAAAGCCTTGCTTAGGTTGATGCACACAACCATCACACTTAGAGCCCTGCTTGGCATAAGCAACCAACCTAGTTCGATGGAGCCTAGAAGCCTCATCACAGCCACGTCCGTAATCCCCATAGACCGAAGGGTCAATGAAGTAGATACCCTGAAGACCTTGCTCCGCAAGAACGGTACGCAGCTCATTCTTAGAGGCCAAGAAGTCATCAGGCTGGAACTTGGCGCGAAGCACAGACAGAAGTTCTTGGCCGTACAACCCCTCATTCATGTATCTAGAAGCCTGCTTAACAATCTCGCGCTGCATTGAGTCAAGCGGATCCATCTTAGGGATCACTTGCCCATGGAAGCCCTGCATAAAGCCCATACGGATAGGGGCTTGCTGCACCATAGAAGACTTCAAAACCGCAGCGTGTATCGCCTTGAGAGCTTGTACGGGATTAGCACCCCAAGTAGCCGCAGTCTTGGTCTCCCAAGCAGGCAAACGCCCCGCTGTGCGATGCTCCAAAAGGACTGCTTCTACCGTGTCTTGAGTCAGAACCTCAGCCGCCGTCTTGACTAGCTTCTTACCGTACAACATGCAGCGACCCTTACTGTAGATGCAAGACGCGCATTTCTCACCAGCAACGATAGCTCTGACTCCAGGATTGTGCTTCGCAAAAAAATCAGCCCCCTCATGGCAATCATCGAAGCTAGCTTGCTTCGTGTAGTAGACCCCATAGAGACCAGATTCACTGAAGATAGGACCCCAATGAGAATGAGTCCTAGTGAGCAAAGAGGCATCAAACGCCAACTTGAGGGACTGCGCTAAATCACTGTGAGAGAGCCCCTTGACCATCTCACGGTGAAGGAAGCTCACAACCGGCTTTGCCTCCATGGCAGACTGCTCTGAGGCTTGCTTCTTACGCAACAAAGAAGTGGCAGCTACCAGTTGCTCACCAGCTTGAGTAGACGAGAGAGTAGACTTAGCTACCTTGTCGAGCCCTTGACCAACGTAGGTATCAGAGTGCAAAGCTTTCTTAGGGGCCAAGAAAGCCAAACGGATACGTTCCTTAGGAGGTAACTCTGAGGCTTGAATCTCGCGGCCACGAGCTGTTTGGATCGTCTCTACAGACTCCGCCAACTCAGGTGTGAACGGGATATTGACCTTGACCTCTTTATGGAAAACCCCACAAGTCGAGCCACCCGTGGTGCTCTGAGCACAATGGCTGCAATCCCCACAAGCAATCTTGGCCAGGACAAATTTTGCATCGTTTGCGTACTTACGAACAAAGTTCGCCGCTTCACTGCCCTGAGTACAGTTAGGGAAATCAGCCGCCGCCACATATAGCTTACCCAAGAGCCCTCGCTCTTGAAGCACTTCAGCCAATACTGTCCGATGCTCACGAAGTGGCTCCAGACCGAAACGCTTAACAAGCTCTCCACGCAAACGGGCTGTGTCTGTAGACTGCATCAAAGCCAAGCGAGCAACCTTTCGGATCTCCTCAGCCTGAGCACGCAACCGCCCATGCACCTGGGACATATCGCCCATAGTTTTGGGGTCTTCGATCCCAAACGTTGGAACTGGAACCACGTTGGGAACCAAATAGTTGGTTGGAGACTCCCCCTCACGAGCCCACAACGCCTCCAAATCGGGCTGAATGTCTAGGTTCTGCTTAGGCAGCCTATCCATCGCACGGTACTCTTCCTCGTCCACATCAAGCCAATCCAGATCAGCTACCGACGCTTCTTTCAGAAATGCCCTAAGGTCTAGTTCCATGATCAACCTTCCTGCTTCACGTAAGGGCCTTCGACTTCACGTTGGTAGACGGGATCGGGGCGCATGTTATGAGTCTCTGAATCCCATTTGATATAAGGCTGGTCCCCACGCTCATACTTGTAGCCAAGACCTGGGTGAACGTCCTTAGCGAACTCGTAATCGTTCGTGGGCTCACCGGGCATTTCTGAGTCCGCTACAGTGCCCACCACATTAGGTGTGGAGTTCACCATGTTGGAGCCCTTGTCACCCTGATAATAATCAGAGCGAGCTACCGGAGGCTCACCGTCATTAGGAAGCTTGGCTTCCTCAACTTTCCAAGAGGCCCAATGGTTACTGCTTGGCTTTTTTACAGGACGACCACTCGGAGATTCTGTCGGAGGTGGTCTTGTGCCGCTGGAATCAGTGCTAGAAGACCCAGGGTTTGAAAACCTTTCCAGGTACTTCTCAGCCTGAGCTTCAGATGCAAATGGACCGTAGGTGTCTGCATCGTCATACTCCCCGTATTCATCGGGAGCTAAATCCAGATACCATCTACCGTTAGAAGCTTTCCAAAACTCACAATGCCTAGACATACTGGCATGCTTAGGCATAGAAGAAAGGGAAACCTTCCAGGCTGAGGCACTAGCTAGACGAGCCCTGCCATTCTGAGGAGCCACGAAGTCTCGCGGAAGTTGATACTCGTCCCCGTAATCGCCTCCAAATGGCCCCGGCTCACCATCAAACTCTTCGCCAGAAACATCAATAACAGCAATCAGATCCCCGTAGTCGCCTCGCGTGACGTAGCGAACCTTGTACTCATGACCTCTTACGATGATAGACCGAAGGCCTTTCATTTCGTACTCGTGCGCAGCCGTCCGGGGCATTGAGCTTCGTCCAACAGCATTATCAATCGCTGGGGTCGTATCGCTCACGTCGTCATGTGTCTTACCACCGGGGTCACTTGGCAACTCAGTAGAAGGCCCATAGACCCCACGCCCATTAGTATCGGTGTTACCGTAACCACCGGCACCTTGACCATGAGCATCGTTACCTTCACCGTAACCGATACCGAAGTCGTAACCTTCAGTTGGAGTCTTGTCAGTATTAGAGTCGGGAATAGCTGAAGAAGCGCTCTTCTCAGAAAGGTTGTTATCCCACTCAGACGTGTAGTCATAATCGTTCCCAACACCTTGGTCACGACTCCACTCGTCATGCATGGATTGAGGTTCGTCTTCATTGTAAGAGCCAAAAGGTCCAGTCTGGTCACCACGATCCAAAGTATCGACACGAGGCCCAGACATCGTTTCAACAGGGATAGACGAAGTAGCTCTGCGGTACGTGTACGCAGTAGAAGCCTGCTTATCTTGTTGCTTCTGTCTCTGCGTTGGAGCCTGGTTGTCCGCTAGACCCTCCCCATCAGGCATCTCTGAACCAGCCTCAAGATCTACCTTAGGCCCGGACTTCTCAGCTTTCTCTATGTCCTCTGGTTCATCATCTGAGGTCTCGCCCTCGGGGTCATCTAGGATCCGCTCAGCATCACCCACCAGACGTTCAATCCCTTCAACGTCAGCCTTCTCCAGCTCACCAAGCTTAGGCTTCCAATGGGGAGCATGAAGCTCGTCATGGATCGTATCTGAAACAGCAGAAAGACCCTCGCAAGCATCATACAAAGCCTTACGAATATCTTTCACCGCCATCACATACCCACGACCACCAATCATCCCGTCCGGAGACACCGTTGACGACTTAAGCTTAGTGAACTGACGATGAGCCGTCATGGCGTGACCCAGCGACACACTCATAGCCCACAGCATTTTAGCTAAAGGCTTGAGAGCCTTAGGGTCGTACTCATACCCTTGAGGAATGGCACGCTTGATGTCTTTCCCCACCTCGGGGTCCATGTTTCCAGAAGACCTTGGTACTTCCCCAGCCACACGGATAGAACCTTCAAAAGAAGGGTCAATCTCGCGCATGCTGGCACTAAGGTGCCGGACCGACGACTCTTGTAAGTGTCGGTTCAAGGTCTCTCTGGTTTTCTTGCGTGCGTTCACGATTTAGCCTTTGAGAGGGGCCCCAGTATCGTCAAACAGACGCTCAATGAAGTAGTTACCATCGGCTTCTTTCTTGAGCGTCCAAAGATCACGGTCACTCTTGTGGATAAGAGTGTCGGAGGACAAACGCACAAAGTTGTGAATATCCCCGATAGAGGCCACTTTCACACGAGACTTTACATGCGGGCTCAAGATATGAGCTTCCCGTTGAAACAACGAATCCAATCCAGGTGAACCTGAAACCTGCATCTGCCCTAGATCGAAATCAGCCATTCGATACCTCACACAATGTTGAAGACAACCTGAACATCCTGAACCATATTCGAGCTATAGCCAGTAATTCTAAGGGTCTCAGTGTAAGACCCATGAGTCATGTTTTGAGTAGGGGCCACCACTACCGTAATAGGCTGCCCTCCTCCCCCATTTATGGATCCATAGACAGGGGCGAAACTCACAAGCCAAGGCACACCACTCAACTTCTTAATCTGATAATCAAGAACTGAAGAAGCGGACCCAGAATTAGATAGCAAGAACTGCTGTGAGGGAATGGGAGGGAAAGGACCTGTAAATGGAGCCGTAACGTTGAAGGTCAACGTCGTGACAGAAGTCAAAATGGTGGCCTTTGGCCGAACCACCACGGTCACTGGAATGCTCTGGGGACTGTTGGTAGCCTGCGAGCTTTGAACGGTCAGTAGGACCGCATACGGGCTTCCCATAGACAGCAGATTGGTGCTATCCGCCGACACGTCAAAACTACCCGACTCGTTAGCAGCCAAACCATTGACGTTGGCCGGAATCGGAAACACGTAAGGCGCTGAAGAAGTGATTGAAGTCCCCAGCAACGAACCAAACACGCCGTTGTTCGTAACTTGTACGGACTGAGCAGCAGAAACCCCCCGCCCCTCGTCCAACACAAACTGGAGGGCCATAGGGTTGAGCAAGATGCTGGGCGTGTACGATTGCTGAACTTCCGTAATGGAGTCAGCCATCGCTTGCACAACCTCACCAGGCACAGGAATAGTGTCCCGCAGAAGCCCATACGGGGTGATCACATCCCTAATCTGAGTCGTAGCCAGGGACTGAGAAACGTCCACGCGAGTCGTCCACTTCCAACGACCGCTCGTTAGAACGACCTGGAACTGGTAGTCTTGAAACTGTAGGCGTGATGGTACTGGCAAGGAAAGCCCTCGTCAGAACACATCTGATAAAAGAAAACTGCGAGATTTCGCTAGGTTCCCAAAGCTGAGGGAACCGCGAGCCGTTTATGGCTTCACTTCCCCGTCAACGCGGTCTGCAACTCTAACTCTAAAGCCGCATGCTCGCGGCGTAGCTGCCGTAGTGCGTCCACAAGCCGCTTGGCGTCCTGCTGGGTTGGCGGACCTTGATTGGCCAGCAGGCGTCCCCCTAGTTCGTCTAGGGTGTCATTCAGCTCAATCGGTGTGAGCTGCGTTGTGATCTGCGTCATACAGGGACACCTAGATACAACGGTCTACACCCCTATTGGCCCATTGTGGCAAAGACACGGCTCGTAAAATGTTGAAATTCTTAGAGGATATGGAGGTGAAAATCTTTTGATAGGGCCTATATTTCTCGTCGCCCTCAGCCGCTTCTTTGAGCACTTCAACTGCCTTGAAGAACCGATGACGGACTCTTCCTTGAGTCAGCTTGAGTTTCGTAGCGACCTCAGATTGGCAGGTTGTTTGCCACATCCCGACCAAGATATCGATGTCGATTTGGTCAAAAATCTCAGTTAGATCCTCCCGCATGTCCTCTTCCGTGACAGTGGGGATGGACAACAGGAACTTGATACGCTGGATACCACGGTCCAGACGATAACTGATTGCCGCCTGGGTTACATCGAAGATCATAGCGATGTCCGCTTGGCGCTTATGCTTCACGTAGTAGAGGTAAATCAGATCCGCTTCACGGTCTGGTATGCGATCAAGCAGAGGCATCACCCGACTCTCATAATCGTCACTAGAAAACAGAGCATCTAGCTCTGGGTCTAGAGGTTCAGGTAGGGGTTCTTCATCTAGAAGAGCATCCGGGGCTGCAAAACGATTAGCCAACTCAGCCGGGTCTACTGGAATCACATAACCGCTGCTCATCGATCGCCTCCACAACGGACCTAAGCCCGTCAAACAGATGGGAAAAACGCGGCTAGAATTGAGTTAGGTTTGATCTCTAACTCTGCGAGTCTAGCGTCTGCCTCAGTCTGATTTGGATTCGATCTGATCTGGCGAAACGGCACATCCTGTAAGGACATGAGTTCCACATTTAAGCGTATCTGCTTCTCACTAGCGCGTAAGTTACTAGCCTGACCCTTACTCAATCCCGCAAGGTTCGAAGCTAAAAGAGCGGTTACTGTACCATAAACCTTGATGGCTTTGCTAGCAGTTTTCAACCCAAAGTTAGGGACACCTGAAATATTGTCGGAGGTATCCCCACTTAGGGCTCTAAGGTGAACCATAGTGCGCGGAGGTACGCCGTACTCAGATTCGACCAACTCAGGATCGTAAAGCTTCTCTTTACCTGCACCCATAGCAGGACACAACTGGTGTGTGAATTCAGTGACCAGTTGTAGAAGATCCCGATCCGTAGAGAGTAAAATATTAGGGCTATCTTTCAGGGGCCCCCGAACCAACGCCGCCATCACGTCATCGGCTTCCTCCACGGGATTGAAAGCTTGCTCCACCCCAAACAAAGGCAAGAACTCTTGTAACCAAGCCCAACCGAAAGAAATCGTTCCACCTTCTGACCTAGACGTGCGGTTAGCCTTGTACTCAGGATACATAGCCTTCCTACGCTGAGACGAACCATCCCAGCACACATAGAAGGTAGCGTTCGGGAAACGCTTCTTGTAGCTGCCTAGGCTCCGTAAAAAGCCTACGATCCCGCCTGTGGGACGCCCTTTGGAGTCAGCCAAAGACCCCAAACCAGGAGCTTCAGAGCAGCGAATGAAAAGTTGAGTCCCGTCCACTATGATGTTTAGAGGGACTTCCTTACGATCTTCCATTTGCTTAAGCTCCGAGTAAATCTCAGACACCCGAGAGTTCACGTTAGTGAGGTACGTCAACTCTAGTTGATTGGAAATCATAACCGTGATGTCTGAAAGAGGTTTGAAAGAAACAATCAAGTCACTTCGGAGCTGTTCCCCAGCACACAACAACTGATGCTGTGCCTGCTTCATCTGAAGCGGCACGAAGTCAATTTGCTTTAGATACCCTTGCAACTGTGAGTAAACATGGGTTATTTGACCCATCCACTTACTATACTGCACAAAAATTCTGAAGCCACTAAGAAGTTCGGTAGTGTTGGGGGCCGACCACGAAACCAAAGTTTGAGCTGAGCGCACCCAACCAACAAGACGTTCAAAGCGATCTCGATAGACTACATGGGGAGCCTTACGCTCTAAACGCAAAAAGGCCCTGGGCAAAGTGAGTAGCCGATCCGTAGAACGCAGTTGAATGTGAACCACAACTGCTTCCTGCTCTATAATCTCCTCACGAACCACTGCTGAGATGTTCTTGTACATCCCAGAAGTGATAACCACAGTGTCTCCCACGTCGATACCCTGATCGACTTCCACCTTGATCTGGGACCTGAGTTTCTCTACCTGTACGGCAGAGATCGTAGAAAGACGTTTCTCTTTCTTGTGCCCTGTCGGAGTGTAGAGAGCACCCTGAACGTACTTTGTCTCCTCCAAACGGGCATAAAGAGTCTCTGGGTGTTTATGCAGCATGAAAGCATAACCATCCACCAAATACTGATAGACTCTAGTATCCCCGCGTTTCACTACGGAAGCTGGGACAAACACTTCGGC
>Ga0315288_10008615_pt1 | contig 12865 bp, 10 predicted proteins | sample YL17G11_20_MG_FD_203454 | JGI IMG/M metagenome (GOLD analysis project Ga0315288, IMG submission 203454) | Sediment microbial communities from Yellowstone Lake, YNP, Wyoming, USA - YL17G11_20 | ecosystem: Environmental > Aquatic > Freshwater > Lake > Sediment | place: USA: Wyoming | collected...
TAATAGATTGAGTCCTCTCTTCCGCCATTGCGAGGAGTCCGCCCGGGCTTGGACGGACGACATGGGTCAACCTTTGCCTCCTTTGAACGTTTCCGGCAGTCCTGCGGGGACGACGACGTAGGTTCGGTTCATCCCTCCAATGACATAAGCCAACCCGAACCTGATCAAGTCCCTCATGGCCGGAAAGAAAACGTAGTCATCGCCACCCGGCCTATCTCCGAAGGAGCGCTGCAGGGCATAGATATCTCCCGATGTCCCTCCCTCGGCAAGGATAACCTTCATCAAATCCCTTGCCTGGTTGCCCAGGCGGGCCAGGGCGGCCCCGAAATAGTCAGGTCGGCTCATCCGATCCAGTAACACCTGAATGATGGCCCTTTCCCCGGCAGAACCCCCGCTTAAGCCGGCCTTATCATGGAGCAAGCCAAACCGCACCAATGCGGCATAGATTTGCCCCAATTCCTGGGGGGTAAGGCATCTTAAGCAATCCTTAAGAGGTAGTTCGAGCACGTTCCCTTTCAGGGCGGTGAGATCGAAGCGAACCTCCTCGATCCTCTCCCCAAGCACCTCTATCTCCGCCAGGCGATTCGTTCCCAGGCCCCTTTCCCTGGCAAAGTTGTAGACTTCCTGCTCCTCCGGCGCGAAACCCGCCATCGCCAGCGCCACCGCATCGGTGGCCACCGGATTCCTGCCAGCGATGACCAGATCCAGTCGGATGGCACTTCTCCTGCCGTCGAAACCCTCGATGGCGTCAATGATGGTCAGGTGGCTGGGGACGGCGAGGTTGATCGCCGCCACGGTTTCCTTGAGTCCTGGCTCGTGGATGGCCTTTTCGCTCCCCACCTCGCCTGCTATCAAGTAATCAGGGCGACTGTCAACAAAGCACCTGGAACTCTTGTTGTGGCCGTAATACCTGGCCGGAAACAGCCCGAAGAGGTTCTTGAGGCTCAGCGACATGGGCGTGCTCCACAACTTGAAGGCCGGGAGAGAGAGGATCACGTCGCATTCCGTTGCCAGCCTGGGAACCACGACATAGTCACGTCCCAAGTCGGGGGCAACGGGTATCTTCACGCCTTCCTCGACGTTCAGATCCACCACCTCGGCGCCCCAGCGCGAGCCGATCTCGTAGATTCCGAGCAGACGGAAACACTGGGAGGTATAACAATCCGCGGATCCCTCGCCGATGTAGATTCGGGACGGACTCGCGTCCTTCACCAGGCGCACGGCGGCCTCCACCGCCTCGGGGTGCGTGATTCCTCCCTCGAAAGGGGCGGCGAGGAAATTGGGCTTTATCAGGACGCGGCTGCCAGGCGGCACAAACTGGGAGATTCCGCCCAGAAGCCCTACCGCCTCGGTCATAGCCCGGTAGGTATCATTGCGCGCTATTCTGACAACTGCGACCCGCTGCTTAGGGGATTCCGCCATTTCAACTCCTCGTCAAATCCACCCGCATGAGCATGAACAGACTATACGAAAAGGTAGGTTGCCTTTTCAAGGCCAGGGAGCGGATGTATCATTATCTGTGGGTGAGAGGAATGTCAGAAGCAGGGAATAAATGGAGGAGACGGTGGGTGAAATGGCTGGTGGCGCTAGCTGCGATCAGCCTTGTGGGCGTAGTTGCATGGACCTTGCTGGCACGGGTACGCTGGTACCCATTCCCAGAACTTGCCATGTCTCCGGATGGACAGAAGGTGGCGCTAAAGGAGATCGCTCACAGGCCTTCGGACAGGGCGGTGTGGGGATTGCGGCGGGGCTATGCCTCCCTCAATGGGCTCTTTCGCCGGGTCGCCCGGAAGAGGCTGCCTGCGTGGCACCCTCAGGGCACTGTAAAGTCTCGAGTTGTGGTGTTCGACGCGGCGACAAGGCGTGGTGAGACGGTGTACGAAGGGACGGAGTGGCTCACCGTTATGGAGTGGGTATCTGAACGGGAACTAGCCTTTTGTCCGGGCATCCACTCGAATCTTTTCCTGTGGACCGAGGGTGACCGGGAGCCCGTGAGGGTGGCGGGACCAGCGTTATCGGCAATCCTCTTGGCGAGGGTGGCCAGCTCATCCAGAGGCTGGGCCTTGTTGGGAGTGGAAGGACCGCCAAGGAAGCTGGCGCTCTATAGGAGTGCAGGAGGGAAGACTACGTCGTCTGTGCCTCCGTATGCTGGCTCTGGATTGCCGCTCGGAGTGGCTGCGGACGGGAGCTGGGCGGCGATAATCGAGTACAGAAATGGCGGCCGTGCTGTGGTCATCTTCGACACCTCGACTGGAAAGGTGATCAGGGAGTACGTGGACCCGTCCCTGAATCCCGTGAGCTTGCGCGAGGGCGTAATCATCGGAAACACTGGGGGCGGCAACACAGATATCCGACGGATGACGGCGACTGGGATGCGGCAGATTGCCCTGCTGCCGAGCAAGAAGGACACCATGGTCTTCAGTCATCTGTCGCCCAAGGGGAGCTTCGTCCTTGCGACGGAATGTCTCCTGAGCACGTTCGAACTCAAGAGCGCACAGTTGGTGGACACCCGGTCAGGCGCGGTCGCTGCACTGAACTTGCCGGATTCATACCCTCTCGACTTCGTTGGCTGGGGAAAGGACGACAGCGAACTGGTCGGGCTGCTGTGGCCGCGAGCCGAGCGAGACGGAACGAGCGGATGGCAGATCGTCTCTCTCAGGCTCAAGAAGGAAGGCTCGCGGTGGACGGTGACTCCGGATCGGGTCTTCGGGAGTCCTGACCGACCGATCGTTGGGAAGGAACCTTGATTCAGATGGGGGCACGGCATGCCGTGCCCCTACTGGCGACGGCGCAGGATTGCCAGAAAATGTAGATTGCTTCCCCTCGACAAGCTCGGGGCAGGCTGTCCGCCGCGGCGGATGTGCTCCCTCTTCTCCACGAAGTAAGGAAAGCTTTAAGTGGATTGCTTCGTGCATCCGTCCTTCGACCAGCTCAGGACGGACTCCCTCGCAATGACGGATCCAGAAGTCTGGCGATGTATGAAACCGGAGCGGACACTTACCTGTGCCCCCCAGCGGGACATAGGTAACTGTCCCCTCTACCCATTGCGTCGTCGCGCCTTGCCTTGCAGCGGTTATTTTGATAATATACAGCGCTTCGTTTGATGGCCTGGGATTTTGGAGGGGGAACTGGAGAGGCGCGATGAGGAAGGCGGGGTTTAGGTGGAGGGTGGGCGGAGGTTCTGACGGAATTTTGCCAAAGGAGGTAGCGGCAGGGAGTTGCTATTCCAAGAATTGATACTGGCCCTGGATCATTTCTGGGCCGAGCAGGGATGTCTGTTGGAGGAGGCTTACGATATGGAGGTGGGGGCGGGGACTATGTGCCCGGCCACCTTCTTCTATTCGCTGGGGCCGGAGCCGTGGCGGGTGGCGTATGTGCAGCCGTGCCGTCGCCCGACGGACGGGCGTTATGGGGAGAACCCGAACCGTTTGCAGAGGTATTTTCAGTATCAGGTGATCCTGAAGCCCTCTCCGGCGGACATCCAGAACATCTATCTGGCGAGCCTGGAAGCGATAGACATCAAGCCGCGGGAACATGACGTGCGGTTCGTGGAGGACGACTGGGAATCGCCGACGCTGGGGGCAAACGGGGTTGGATGGGAGGTCTGGCTGGACGGAACGGAGATAACGCAGTTCACCTACTTTCAGTTGATGGGGAGCGTGGAGGTTGACCCGGTTTGCGTGGAACTGACCTACGGTTTGGAGAGGCTGGCGGCGTGCGTTCAGGAGGTGGATTCCTACACCCAGATCCGGTGGTCATCGTCGGTGAACTACGGGGATGTAAGGTTCATGGAGGAAAAGGAGCAGTCTTATTATAACTTCGAGGAGGCGGACATCCCCACGCTTTTCCGCTGGTTTGATGACTACGAGGGAGAGGCGGGGAGGATTCTGGGGGCGGGGCGGATTCGGCCTGCCTTCGACCTCACCCTCAAATGCTCGCATACGTTTAATCTTTTGGATGCGCGGGGGGCCATGAGCGTGGCGCAGAGGACGACGTTGGTTGAGCGGATTCGGCGGTTGGCGAGGAGATGCGCGGAGGGCTACCTGGCGGAAAGGGAAGAGAAGGGTTATCCTTTGCTACTTCCGGTTGAGAAGCGAAGGTATGAATAGGAAGGGGAAGCAGGGAGCGCGAGGCTCAGTGAGCGGCCAATCCAAAGAGATGGCGTTGCTGGAGATCGGAGTGGAAGACATTCCGGCCTCGTATTTCCCAGCGCCTCTGGAGCAACTCAAGCGGGGGTGTGAGGAAGCGCTCGCGGCCGCGGAACTGCCCTATGAGCGGGTTAAAGTCCTGGCGACGCTGCGCCGACTGGCGGTCATCATCGAGGGGGTGGTGGAAAGGGCACGGCCAAGCGAGCGAGAGGTGAAAGGGCCGCCTGCATCGGCGGCCTTCGACGGCCAGGGGAATCCCACGGCGGCGGCCATCGGCTTCGCCAAGAGTCAAGGGGTGGAGACCGCTTTGTTGGTCAGGAAGGCGACAGAGAAGGGGGAATACGTCTTCGCACAGTTGAGCGAGGAGGGCAGGTTGGCGGAGGAGGTCCTTCCCGAAATCTGGGATAGACTGATCCGGTCGGTGACTTTTCCGAAGACGATGCGCTGGGAGGGGAAGTTTCGGTTTGTGCGGCCGATCCGGTGGCTGGTGGGGATGATGGGCTCGCGAGAGGTGCCATTGAGTTTCGAGGGGTTGAGGGCGGGAGCAACCACCTGCGGCCATCGGTTTATCTCGCCGGCGCCGGTTTCCTTGGGTGATGCCAAGAGTTACGTGGAGAGGCTGCGGGAGGCGGGGGTTCTGGTTGACCCGCAGGAGCGACGAAAAGCAATCGAGGCACAGGGAGATCGGCTGGCAGAGACGGTTGGAGGCAGACTTTACGGTCCCGACGGGCTGATGGAGGAGACTGTATTCATGGGCGAGCACCCTACCCTCTTCCTGGGGAGATTCGACCCGGAGTTCCTTGGCCTGCCAGGCCAGGTGCTCACCACGATCATGAGGAAGCATCAGCGGTATTTCGCGGTGCTGGATGGGGAGGGGCGCGCCCTGCCCTACTTCATCGCACTGCGGGACGGCGATGACTGCAACCTGGAGGAGATAAGGAAGGCAAACGAACGGGTTCTGCGAGCGCGTCTGAAAGATGGGGTATTCTTCTTCCAGCAGGATATGCGACACAAGTTAGAGGATTTGATTCCCAAACTGGAGAAGATAACCTTCCAGGAGGGGCTGGGGACGATGCGGGACAAGGCGGCGCGGCTGTCGTTCGTGGTTGCCCGAATAGGGGAACTGGCAGGACTGGACGATGGTGCGAAAGAAGCCGTTGGAAGAGCCGCCTGGCTGTGCAAGACGGATTTAGTGACGGATATGGTGCGGGAGTTGCCGGAGTTGCAGGGGGTGGTGGGAGGGGAATACGCCCGGCTTCAGGGAGAGACGGAGGTGGTGGCGAAGGCGATTGGTGAGCATTACCTGCCTCAATCATCGGATGACCCCATCCCGACGACGGTGGGGGGCCAGATCATCTCCCTGGCGGACAAGTTGGACACGCTTTGCGCCTGCCTGAGCATCGGACTTAGCGCGACGGGGTCGGAGGATCCCTACGGGCTGCGGCGGAACGCACAGGGGGTGGTGAGGGTGATCGCGGAGGGAGAGCACGACTTGTCCTTGGCGGCTCTAGTGGAGATTGCGTTCGAGGGGCTGGCGGAGGGAGGGATAACGTCGGCGGATGAGGAGGGTCGGAAAGGGGAGGCGCTTGCCTTTCTGACTCAAAGAATGCAGCAGTGGCTCCTGGACAAGGGACTACCCAGGGACGTAGTGAATGCGGCGATGGGGCCGAGCGCCGACCGGCCGCAGGAAGTTCGGGAAAGGGGCTCCGCCATCGCAAGTCTGCTGCGCGAGGACAAGAGAATGACAGCATTCGCTATCGCCGCCACGAGAGTGATAAACATCCTGAGGGCAAAGCAGGCGATCGAAACGCTGGCGAACCGTCCGGGCGGGCCGGATGCGGGACTTTTCCAGGAGGAGGCGGAACGGGAACTATGGTCGGTTCACCAGGGGGTTGCGAAGGCGGTCGCCGGGCTTGATATTCCGGGCGACTACGGGCGGCTGCTGGATGCGTTGATGCCGCTGGTGGAGCCGATAAACAAGTTTTTCGATGATGTGATGGTGATGGTGGAGGATGAGAGGTTGCGGGCGAACCGGCTGGCGCTGCTGCGGGAAGTGCGGAGCGTGCTTGACAGATTCGGGGACCTGTCCCAACTGGAGGTGGAAAGGTAACGGCCAGGGAAGGCTAGGCCCTTCGGCCAGCTCAGGCCAGACCACCTAAATGACCATTCGGGAGAGGATCGAACAACAGGAGCGGGAGCACCTATCGCCCTTTGCGACTCTGAGTTGCGAGACGAGGGGCAGGGCCAGGGAGGAGGAGCCGTGTCCGGTGCGGACCGAGTTCCAGAGGGACCGAGACCGGATCATCCACCGGAGCAAGGCCTTTCGCCGTCTGGGGTGGAAGACGCAGGTGTTCGTCTCGCCGAAGTTGGACCACTACAGCACGCGGATGCTGCACAGCCTGGAGGTGGCTCAGGTGGCGCGAACATTGGCAAAGGCGCTGCGGTTGAATGAGGAACTGGCGGAGGCGATCGCGCTGGGACACGACCTGGGGCATCCGCCGTTCGGACATGCGGGGGAATCGGCGCTGGACCGGGTCTATCGGGAATACGACCCGACTGCCTCCTTCAAACACAACGAGCAGGGGGTGAGGGTGGTAGAGGTGCTGGAGGAGAACGGGAGGGGCCTGAACCTGACCTGGGAGGTAAGGGAGGGCATTCTGTATCACACGAAGGGGCGGGCGGACATCGCGGAAATAGGCTCTGGGGAGCCGCCGACGACTTTGGAGGGGAAACTGGTCAAGGTGGCGGATCGGATTGCCTATGTGAACCACGACCTGGAGGATGCGGTAAGGGCGGGCTTCGTGAGGGAGGAGGAAGTGCCCGGGGAGGTGCTGGACGTGCTGGGGCGGACCCATTCGCAGAGGGTGGGGACGATGGTGAAGAGCATCATTGAAAACAGCGTGAACAAAGGGTTTGTCACCATGGACGTGACAATCGCGAGCGCCGTCAATACGCTGAAGGAGTTCCTGTTCGAGAAGGTATACCTGCCGGTGACCTCCTCGGACGATCAGGTGAAGAAGGTGGCGGCGGTGATGAGGGGGCTGTTTCAACAATACATGGAAAAGTTTGAGTCGGAGGAAGAGACGGGCCGCCCCGGCGGGCTGGCTCGGCGAGTTTGCGACTACATTGCGGGCATGACCGACCGGTATGCCATCACGGCCTATACGGAGGTCTTCGTCCCCAGCGAGTGGGGAAAGGCAGAGGCAGAGCCTGACCTACGCGCTCTCACCTCGCTGAAATCCGAGCAGGGAGGATCAGGCAATGCGCCATGACGTAATCTACCTAACGCAAGAGGGGTATGAGCAGAAGAGGCAGGAATTGGAGCATCTGGTGAAGGTGAGGAGACCGCAGGTGCTGGAACGGATCAAGACATGCCAGGACCGGGGGGATCTGGAAGAAGAGGGAGGGGACACCGAATTCCAGGAGGCACAGAGGGAACAAGACTGGGTGGAGTCGAGGATCGAGGAGTTGCGAAAGATCCTCGCTGTTTCGGAGATCCTTCAACTGGGTGATATTCCGCTCGACAGGGTCGGGGTGGGCACAGTAGTACACCTGAGGGACCTGGACACTGGGGAGAAGCGCCTCTGCCAGATCGTTACGGGCGTGGAGTCGGACCCTGCGAACAAGAAGATTTCCGCTGAGTCACCAGTGGGGGCGGCACTGCTGGATAAGGTTCGCGGGGAGACGGTCGAGGCAAAGATTCCGGCGGGAGTGAAGAGATACAAGATTTTGAGACTGGGGGCGGAATTGCCTCCTGCCAGGCGCGCCAGGGTCGGCGCGGTCGAGAAGCCGACGAAGCCAGTGGCAGTGGCCAAGCCAAAGCCCGTGCCGGCTGCCAAAGCGCAAGCCAAGCAACCTCGGAAGAAGGCAAGGACTAAGCCGACTGCGACGAAGGTGTCGCGCAAGGCGGCTTCCGGAAAGGCGAAGGTTGCGGCTGCGCGGGGGAAGAAAAAGCCAACGGCCGCAAAGGCGAAGGCCAAGGCGGCTGGGCCCAAGGCCAGGTCTGGCTCCAAGAAGGCCAAGGGCAAGCGATAGGAGGCCACTCGTTGTCCTTTGAGCATAGGTTGGAGGAGTGCTGCCCCTCGACAATACTGGGGGTGGTGCCCTCGACGTGCTCGGGCCCTGAGTCTGTGGTTCGACAGGCTCACCACCCTGAGCAAGGTCGAAGGGTCGAAGGGAGTTCATCGAACCACAATGGATGACAGACTGCGAAAATTGGAACGGCTGCGGGAATTAGGTCGAGACCCGTTCAGCCTGACCCGCTATGACCGCACTCATAGTTGCGCACAAATGTCGGAGGAATATGAGCAACTGGAGGGGAAGACGGTGCGTTTGGCCGGTCGAGTTACTGGGAAAAGGGATTTCGGCAAGGCGGTCTTTGCCGACCTGACGGATGCCTCAGGAAAGGCGCAGGTTTACTTTCGTCGGGACACGTTGGGAGAGGAAGAGTTCGGCCTGCTCGACCTGCTGGACCTGGGCGATTTTTGTGGAGTGGAAGGACAGGCATTCAAGACGAGAAGCGGCGAGCCGACGGTGCAGGTGGCGAAGTACCAGATCCTGGCCAAGGCGCTGCGGCCGCTGCCGGAGAAGTGGCACTCCCTGAAGGACGTGGAGACCAGATACCGACGGCGATACCTTGACCTGATGGCAAACCCGGAGGTGCGCCAGGTTTTTCTGGCCCGGAGCACAATCATCCAGACCATCAGGGAGTTCATGGCCGGGAGAGGATTCATCGAGGTAGAGACGCCGATCCTCCAGCCACTCTATGGGGGCGCGCTGGCGCGGCCGTTCATCACACATCACAACGTCCTGGAGGCGGATCTCTACCTGCGGGTGGCTCCGGAGTTGTACCTGAAGCGGCTTCTGGTGGGGGGGTTCGAGAAGATTTTCGAGATAGGTCACGTCTTTCGCAACGAGGGGGTCTCGACCCGCCACTCGCCCGAATACACGCTGTTCGAGGCTTATGAGGCCTATGCGGACTTGAGCGATATGATGGAACTGACTGAATCGCTGGTTGCCGAAGCGACGGTGAAAGTGAAGGGGGACAGTCGCTTCGAGTACAGGGGCCAGGAGATTGACGTGACGCCACCGTGGAGGCGGATTTCGCTTCCGGAGGCCATCAAGGAAAAGGCGGGAGTGGATATCCTGTCCATTGAGACTGCCGAGGATGCTGAGGCGGCCCTGAGGGAAAAGGGACTAAGCGCAGAAGGTGTGAAGTCAGCCGCTGGGGCGGTGGACAGGCTCTTCGAGCATTTCCTGGTGCCGGAACTAATCCAGCCTTGCTTCGTCACTGACTACCCGGTCTCGATGTCGCCGTTGGCGAAGAGAAAGGCGACGAATCCCGCGCTGGTAGAGAGGTTCGAGCCGTTCATTGCGGGCGAGGAGATAGGGAATGCCTTCTCGGAACTGAACGATCCGTTGGATCAGAGGGGGCGTTTCGAGGCGCAGGTTCGGGCCAGGGCGGAGGGGGAGGCGGAGGCTCACCCGCTGGATGAGGACTTTTTGCTGGCGCTGGAGCACGGCATGCCGCCGGCAGGTGGACTGGGTCTGGGGATTGATCGCCTGACCATCCTTCTCACCGGAGCGGCCTCGATCCGGGACGTCATCCTCTTCCCCCTGATGCGTCTGCGGCTCGACTGTGCTCACGGCTCGACTGAGCTCGCCGAAGACCGCCCTGAGCCTGCCGAAGGGGAGAAATGATCTCTTGGGGAATGCTCCTATTCCTGCAAGTTCGCCCGCCCGCCTGCAATATGCTGGCACATGGCGGCTGGGTTTCTTTCTGACTTTCTTCGCAGCGACAGGACTGGTTGAGAGGGCTCAGATCATCGCCTGTCAAATGCTTCCGCCACTGCGTCAGGCTGCGGGCATCCTCGTTGGGGCCTTCGCTTTGGCCTATTCTTACCGTCATGGCGCCGAGCTCGTAGAATCGAAGCGAGGTCTGCTCCGTTGGCTGCTTCTTGTGCTGGTGCTGGTTTGGGTGTCCATGCTCGGGCTCTACGTGATGATCGGACTGGGACGTGAGGGGGAGGTTTGGGTTTTGCGGGGCTTGTCCGTGATGATGCTGGTGCTGGCTATTCGCAACGGTTTGTCGTTCATATCTGATCCTGGGGGGCCGGCCCCCATCCTTGCCCTGGCTGACCTGGCCTACATGGGGAGCATTTTCCTGGCCGCCTTGAACCGGCACTACCGGCAGTGGAGGGAACTTGCCGCGCTCACCCTGGGCAACCTGGGGCAGGTAGAACTCTGGGCGCCCTCAGTCGCCGTGCTGCTTTTCGTGGGGAGCATGGTTCTCTACCTGCTGGCTGCCCGGACAGCAAGGAGAAACGGCATGGGCGCCGCAGCGACTATCTAGCGATCCAAGGGGTTGGAGGAACGCCGGAGGATCCTCTCCTCATAGGCCCTCACGACCTCCGACAGGTAGTGGAGCCAATCATCCACGGGGCGCTGTTCTTCAAGGCTGTCGGCGATTGGAGCGCCGATCCTCTGTCCGAGATCCCTCGCCACAACCTTATCAAGTTCGTGAACCCGCTCCACGTATCTCCTGGCGGCATCGTATTGGCTTCGGGTGAGTTTCGAGATGCGGCGCAGGGCAGGCTCATCAAGAAGGAGGTATTCCGTCCGGGGGCTTTGCCTCTGCGGGGTGGGGAGCGCTTCCTGTTTTCGTTCCTTGACCACCACAGTGCCCGCCACATAGTCACCCAGCCGCTTATAATCGTTGCTAACCAGGATGGAAACCAAGCCCACTCCGTAAAGCATAGGGAGGAAATCGGCGGCCCGAAGCAGGTTCCTGATGACAGCCGCGGGGAAATCTATCGGCAGCCCTCCGTCCTTCATGACCCTTAACCCCATTGCCTTCTTGCCTGGCGTTTGACCATTCCAGCGCGCTTCGAACAGGATGTAGTAGCCGGTAACGATGGCAAACAGCGCTACGACGAGGAGGGCAAGGAGAAGGGCTGAGGTCGCAAACGACTCCACGTGGAGCACCCCCAGCAGCAGTCCCAGCCCCATGACCAGGCTCAGGATTGCGAAGACTCCCGCCGTCTCGAGCAAAGCATCGAGCAGGGCGGCAATGAACCTGCTTCCCACCCCGGCGAGTTCGAAGGAGAGCTCGACGTTCTCCGGCGTGGTTACAGTTAACGACCTTCTCAAACTGTCCATCCTTTCAAGCGACTGGAGCGCCCCGTGCGGCGAGCCAAAGGGGACGCCATCGGCTTGTCATGGTATACTACTCATCGTCCTGGCTTGGCAAGGCTTGATTCTTCGCCCCCGAGTTACGGCAGAGAATGAGCGAGTGAGGGAATGAGCAACACCGAACAATGGCAAGCTCTGGCTGCGCTCCTGGAACAGATATCGTCGCGAGGCATCAGGTCGTTGACTTCGGAACAACTCCTGGCCTTCGGTCGGCTCTACCGGCGGGCCGTCGGCAGCCTCTCACTGGCGAAGAGCGAAGGCATAGACGAGTCCACGATTGACTACCTCAACAGCCTGGTCGGGCGGGCCTACGGCAGGATTTATAGATCTGAATCCAGGGGCATTCGCTCGATCCCGAGGTTCTTCGCCCGGGAATTGCCCGTCACGTTCCGGCGGAGCGGGCGCTACATAGCGCTCGGCTTCGGGATCTTCCTGCTAGGGGCTATGGTCGGATTTGCCGTGACGGCGATAAGGCCGGGGCTGGCGGACGTCGTTCTCGGTCCCTCGTGGGCCGACCGAATGGACGACTACGCCGAGCAATTTCGCGGCGAGGTGAACATCATACCCGAGGAGTTGCGGCCAGTTTTCTCTTCCGTTATCGTGACTAACAATATCCAGGTGGCCGTTGTTGCCTTCGCGACGGGCATCTTCTTCGGCCTGGGAACCATCTACGCCCTCTTTGCCAATGGATTGATGATGGGCATGGTCTCCGGCGGGGTTCAGGTGCGGGGGGTGAGCGGGAATTTCTGGGGGTTCGTAGCGCCTCACGGGGTGATAGAACTGACGGCGGTATTCATGGCGGCGGGAGCCGGGCTTATGCTGGGACTGGCGCTTCTTTCTCCGGGTGACCTGCCGAGGAAGGTTGCCCTCAAGTCAGCCGCCCGGGAGGCGTTCAAACTAGTCTTGGGGGCCGCCTCCCTGCTGGCAGTGGCGGCCGTGATAGAGGCCTTTTTCTCCCCCACGGCCACGCCCAATCAGTTGAAGTTCGCCTTTGCCGCCTGTATGGCTTTCCTGCTGATCACCTATTTCGGCTTCGCAGGCTCCACACCGGAAACGGAGCGGGCCTAACCGTTGGCCCCGAATTAGGCCGAGGGAGGCGGGGGCGTCCGCCCAAGATTGGACGAACGGCCCTACTCAGGTGAGGGTAGGAGATGCTTCTCGAGAGTTGCCAGCCTCTGCTCGAGCATCTTTAGCGCACGATGGCCGGCCTCCAGGTAGCGCAAGGCGATCTCCATCTCGCGCTCGGTTTGCTGGGTAGTGTGGAACTCCTTCTCGGCACGCATTTCCGAATGGCGCCCCTGAAGGTTCTGGCCAACCATGATGAGCGGCATGAGGTGAATCTGGATGAGATTGGAAACGAAGAGCCAGATGCCGAACTGCCAGGGCTTATCGAAGACTCCGGGAAGATGGAGGCGCTGGGCCAGGTAGTTCCAACTCATCCAGGCGATGGTCCAGAGGAGAATGATGAGGAAGAAACCCATGGTGCCGATGTTCTTCGTTGTCCATAGGGCAGCCCGCTCCATGTT
>Ga0315288_10008616_pt1 | contig 12863 bp, 14 predicted proteins | sample YL17G11_20_MG_FD_203454 | JGI IMG/M metagenome (GOLD analysis project Ga0315288, IMG submission 203454) | Sediment microbial communities from Yellowstone Lake, YNP, Wyoming, USA - YL17G11_20 | ecosystem: Environmental > Aquatic > Freshwater > Lake > Sediment | place: USA: Wyoming | collected...
AGGATTGTTTTGTTTTATAGATTACCGTTTTTTGAGGAATTATCCGGCGATAATTTTATCTCTATACGCTTTTTCACTTTTGCTTCTTACAGCGCTACTGTTCGTCGGCGCTAAAATCCGCGGGTCAACTTCATGGTTCCAGTTCGGAATTTTAGGTTTTGAACCGGTGGAGATTACAAAATTTATTTTAATAGCGCTTTTAGCCAAATATTTTTCAAGCCGACACATTGATTTTGGCCTTTTTCGGCATATAATCATTTCCGGCTTCTATGTTGCCATCCCTCTTGCGCTGATTTTGCTTCAGCCCGATTTGGGTTCGGCAGTCCTTATTATTATTATTTGGATAGGCATAATGCTTGTCTCCGGCATTAGGGTGCGCCATCTTTTGATCCTCTTTTTGATTTTTTCTCTTTTATGCGGGACCGCCTGGCAATTTTTTCTCAAAGATTATCAGCGCGCCAGAATTTTGACATTTTTTGAACCGCAGAGAGATCCGTTTGGCTATGGATATAATGCGTTGCAATCAATCATTGCTATCGGTTCGGGAAAGTTCTGGGGTAAAGGTTTGGGCCATGGTAGCCAATCGCAGTTGAATTTTTTGCCGGAACAACACACTGATTTTATTTTTGCAACTATAGCTGAAGAATGGGGTTTTCTTGGTGTTTCTTTCATCATAATTCTTTTTGGAATTGTTTTTTGGCGACTTTTTCTTGCAGCAATAAATGCTACGACCAATTTTGCCCGGCTTTTCATATTTGGTTTTATGGCCTTGCTTTTGGCCCACATTTCAATTAATATTGGAATGAATGTCGGATTTCTGCCGGTAACCGGAATTCCTCTGCCGTTTTTGAGTTATGGCGGTTCCAGTTTAATTTCTATCCTCGTCGCTTTTGGTATTATTCAAAATATAATAATTAGTTCACATGCCCATGAATAACAATAAACGAATATTGATAGTTGATGACGATGAGTTTTTACGCGAGGTTTATATTAAAAATTTTCAGGATGAAGGATTTGAGGTTTTGGCGGCCAGTGACGGAGAAGAAGCTTGGGGGATAATCAACAGTGGTAACATTCCCGATATTGTTTTCACCGGAATTGTTATGCCAAGAATGACCGGTTTTGAATTGATTGCTAAAATGCAGGCCGATGAAAAATTGAAAGGAATCCCAGTCGCGATAAATTCCCATCGCGGCCGGCCGGAAGACCAGATATTGGCAAAACAAATGAACGTTGACGATTTTATTATTCAAGGCACAACTACGCCGATTGAGGCAGTAAGGCGTGTGGAGGCCCTTTTGGGGATTCAAAATAAGTACAAGGTAGCTATCGTGCCCAGTAAGCGGGACGCAACAGCTTTTGTAAATTTTCTGAATAAACAGCAAGGAACGGCATATGATTTATCGGCTGGAGAAATAATTTTGGAAATTGAACCGAAAACAGAAAAAGGCGAATTTAAAATAAATCTGAAATGTTAAAAAAAGCGGTAATTTATACCGACGGCGGTTCCCGGGGCAATCCTGGCCCAAGCGCGGCAGGTATTGTTTTTGCCGATGAATCCGGGAAAATTTTGAAAGAATACTCGCATTATTTGGGTGAAATGACTAATAATCAGGCGGAATATGAAGCAGTAATTTTCGCGCTACAGAAAGCCAAACAGTTAAAATTTAAAAACGTAGAAATCAGAGTGGATAGTGAACTGATCGGCCGGCAGCTTTTAGGAGAATGGAAAATAAAAGACCCGGACTTGCAGCCGCTTTTTATAAAAGCCTGGAATTTACGGCTAGATTATGAAAAAGTTGACATTAAAATAATTTCCCGCGAGCAGAATAAAATAGCAGATAAATTGGTAAACCGAGAACTTGATAGTAAAAATAAATTGTTTTGACAATTTAAAAAATTTTTGCTATTATATCAACACTCGTCTAAAGCGAGTATTGATCTTAAAATTTTAAGGAAACGGACGATTGCCCCGACGTTTCAGTCGGGGAGGAAAGTCCGGACACCAGCCCTGCAATTGCGGGGCAAGCGTACGGGTTAACGGCCCGCCGCGGAATAAATAACGCGAGAGGTGCGAACAGAGACGTCCCGATTCGAAAGAATCGCGGACGCCCCGTCGTATGACGGGGCGAGCCCCGACAGTAACGTCGGGGGTGAAACGGCTAAATCCTTGCTAGGTGCAAGTCTATTATAGACGCTAGATCCTGAGAGCAATCGAAGGACCAGAGAGATAATCGTCGTCTGCCAGAAATGGCGAGATACAGAATCCGGCTTATAGTTTCCTTTCATAAGATCAATCGAATCCCGCCCTTCCTAGGAAGGGCGGGATTCATTTTAAATGCAAATTAAGTTATAGTAGTATAATGTTGGCAATTTTAACTAAATTCATTAACCAAAAATCAGCAAAAATTTCTTCAGCCGCCATTACGGTTGCTGTTTTTGGCTTGTTAAGCCGTCTTTTTGGCTTATGGCGCGACCGACTTTTAGCCGGGCAATTTGGCGCCGGTCAGACCCTTGATATTTATTACGCCGCTTTTAAAATTCCCGACTTGCTTTACAGTTTTCTGATTGTCGGTTCAATCGCGGCCGCTTTTCTTCCGGTTTTCCATGAATATCTGGTGAAAGATAAAAAAGAAGCGTGGAAAATTGCCAGCTTAACGCTGAATTTTTTATTTATATGTCTCATCGTATTTTCGGCCATACTTATAGTTTTTTCTCCCCAACTGGTTTATTTAGTTGCTCCCGGATTCAGTCCGGCGGCCAGGGCCCTAACGGTTTATATGAGTCGGATAATGTTTTTAAGTGCGCTTTTTTTGGGACTTTCGTCGCTCGTCAGCGCTCTTCTCCAGGCGTTTTCAAGATTTTTAATTACTTCACTTGCTCCGATTTTTTATAATCTTGGAATTATTTTTGGCATTTTATTTTTAGTGCCGCGTTTCGGGATGGCGGGCCTGGCTTATGGTGTAGTAATCGGAGCGGCGGTCCATTTTTTAATCCAGCTTCCGGTGCTTTATGGGACTGGTTTTAAATGGCAGCCGGTTTTTGACATTAAAGATCCGGGCATAAAAAAAATTGCCAAACTCTGGATACCGACACTAAGTTTGGCTGCTTTGCAATTAAACAGCATTGTTATAACTTCCATCGCGTCAATACTTTCCATCGGCAGCATTGCCATATTTAATCTTGCCGATAATTTAAGGTGGGTTCCGATAGGCATTGTCGGAGTGGCATTTTCCACCGCTGCCTTTCCGGCAATGAGTTTGGCTTACGCGCAAGGTAAAAAAGATTTGTTTTTAAAAAGATTTTCTTTGGCGGTGCGCCAGACTCTCTTTATAGCGTTGCCGGCAACGCTTTTGATTTTTGCCTTACGGGCCCAGATTGTCAGATTAATTTTAGGAACGGGACAATTCGGCTGGCAGGATACCCGTCTTACCGCGGCGGCCTTGGGAGTTTTTTCATTCGGTATTTTTGCCGCGACGCTTTTACCGCTTTTCACGCGCGCCTTTTTTACTTTTCATAACACCAAAAAACCCGCCATTATTAATGTGGTATCGATGCTGATAAACATCGCGCTGAGTTTTATTTTTATTTTTCTTCTGGCGCAAATTCCCGCGTTGAACCAATTTTTGGGCAATTTATTGCGGCTTGACGGCATAAACAGTGCCGTTTTGGTTCTGCCGCTCGCCGTGGTAATTGCCAGTATCATCAATCTGGCATGGCATTGGATTGGTTTAAAAAAAGAAATAGGGGATTTCGGAATTTCTGAAATTAAAAGGTCTTTTGTAAAAATTTTTATTGCCAGCGTTGCTGCGGTTGTTTTCACTTATGCGGGGCTTTATTTCTTTTCACTATTTTTTAACACGCAGACAGTTGTAGGGTTGTTATTTCAAACGCTTTGCGCAGGGTCGTTGGGCGGCATAGTATATCTGTTAGTCGCCCTTGCCTTGCGGATGGAAGAAGTATTGATGTTTAATATTACCGGTACGCTTTTTAACTGGAGGGGAACCAATCCGGAACCAAGACCCACGAGCGACACCCTTGACGATCAGTATTAAATATATTATGAAAATGGAATTAGTTATTTAACTTATCGTCATATATTTGAAATTGGAAAAGGAGAAGAAGAATGACAAGAGTGATTGTAACGGGGATTCACGAAAAATTAATGCTTCATTATATATTGTTAACACGGCAAATAGCCAAATTATCTGATAGCCTTCTTCTTCTTTCTTATTTTCAAATTATTTTCGAGTGATAATATCCAAATCCCAAACCATTGCGGCCGCAATGGTTTGGGACTATAATTTATTTAGCGACGTAATATGAGACGACGTAATATGAGGCGAGGAGAATTAATCCAAAAAATTTTATATACACTTTTAATCAGCGGAGCGATTCTGATTGTTTTATCTGCCCCTTCAGGTACAAGAAGATTTTTAAAACAATTGCCTCGCGAATTAAAAAAATACCGTCGGGCGCGATTACTACGCGCGCTAGACAGATTAAGGGCGCAGAATAGAGTTAAATATGTTAAAGAAGAAAATGGTAAAATAATTATTCAGGCGACTAAGAACGGTAGGGATTATTTAGAAAAAGTCGATTTTGACAATCTTTCATTGGAATGCCCCAATGTTTGGGATAAAAAATGGCGACTGGTAATTTTTGATGTTCCCGAAAAAAAGAAACCGGCGCGCGAAGCATTGCGCAATAAATTAAAAGATATGGGTTTTAAAAAATTACAACATAGCATTTGGGCGACCCCATTTCCTTGTGAAAAAGAAATTAATTTGGTGAAATTAGTTTTTAATTTGTCAGATTGGTGGTTAGATGTCATAATAACTGAAAATTTAGGAAAACGAGAATACCAATTCAGAAAATATTTCGATCTTCTATAATTAAACATATTGTAAAAATCTTATATTACTTATATTATATAAAGCCCAAACCATTGCGGCCGCAATGGTTTGGGACGATGAAGTATTGTCACGAATATTGCATATGAACTATATTAGAAACTTTGTTATTATCGCGCATATTGATCACGGGAAGTCCACGCTAGCGGATCGGCTTTTGGAATTAACGCACACGGTTGCCGGAAGAAAGATGCGGGAACAGTTTTTGGACCAGATGGACCTAGAAAGGGAGCGGGGGATTACCATCAAAATGCAGCCGGTCAGGATGAATTATAAATTCGGCGGAGAAGATTACATTTTAAATCTCATTGATACTCCCGGCCATGTTGATTTTACTTACGAGGTTTCGCGGGCGCTTGCGGCAGTTGAGGGAGCCATTCTTTTGGTTGATGCGACTCAAGGCATTCAGGCGCAAACACTGGCCAATCTTTATTTGGCTAAAAAAGAGAATCTTAAAATAATTGGAGTGATAAACAAGATTGACCTTGTAAATGACATAGAAAAACTGGAAAGCTTAAAACAGGAGGTTGCCAAACTAACAGATCAAATGCCGGAAGAAATTTTGATGATTTCGGCAAAAACAGGCCTTAATGTTGAAAAAATTTTAGGAAAAGTCATAAAGGAAGTCTCGGCGCCGAATATTGATCAAATAAAACCCTTTAAGGCGTTAGTATTTGATTCCCATTTTGACGCATATAAAGGTGTGATAGCTTATGTGAAAGTCGTTGAAGGCGAAATTTCAAAACAGAAAACAATAATAGCGTTAGCAACTAAAGCAAAAATTCAGGCGCTGGAAACAGGAATTTTTAAGCCCCAGCTTGTAGAAATTGAAAAATTATCATCCGGCGAGATCGGCTATATAGCGACCGGATTAAAAAATCCCGCCCAAGTCAGGGTGGGCGATACTTTAGCGGCCGATTCTCGTTCTGAACAATTTTCTGGCTATAGCGAGCCCAAACCAATGGTTTGGGCGAGCTTCTATCCTGAATCAGCCGATGATTTTGATTTACTGAGAGACGCCCTCCCAAAATTGAAATTAAACGACGCTTCGCTTCATTTTGAACCGGAAACACAGGAAGCGCTCGGCCGCGGCTTCCGTATCGGGTTTTTAGGAATGCTTCATCTTGATATCACGGTGGAAAGGTTAAAACGCGAATATAATTTGGCAATTATAGTAACTACGCCGACGGTTTCTTATAGAATTGTTGATAAAAAAGGAAATATTAATGAAATTTTTACACCAGCCGATTGGCCCGAATTACTGCATATTGAATCAGTTGAGGAACCATGGATGCGGCTCGGATTACTAATGCCGACAAGATTTTTGGGCGGCGTGATGAAACTTATGGGAAATTATCGCGGTATTTATGAACATACCGATTATCTGGGGCAAAACCATTTAATTTTAAATTATAAAATTCCGCTTTCCGACATTTTAGTCGATTTTCACGATCGTTTAAAAAGCGTTTCCGAAGGTTATGCTTCAATGAATTATGAATTTTTGGGATATAAAAAAGGGGACCTGGTAAAACTCCAAATTCTTATTGCCGGCGAACCGATTGAAGCATTCTCAAAAATTGTGCCAAAAGAAAAAGCATATAATGAAGGTAGCGCGACTGTTAAAAAACTAAAAGAAATCATACCCAAACAGCAATTTGTTGTAGCGCTCCAGGCGGCTATCGGGGGGAAAATTATTGCTCGCGAAACCATTTCGGCTTTGAAAAAAGATGTGACTGCCAAGCTTTATGGTGGCGATGTAACAAGAAGGATGAAGCTTTTGGAAAAACAGAAAAAAGGGAAGAAAAAACGAGCTGTTTTCGGCCGCGTGGGATTGGATGGTGAGATTTATTTAAAAATGTTCCGGTGTTAATATCTAATCAGGGGAATAAACAGGAAGGCCACCATTGATAAAACAGCTAAAATAGTGATAATCAGCCACAAGATATTGAATATTTTTCTTTGTTTGGCGTTCATTTTATTGTAATGTATTCATTCTAATGAAAATCCAAGAAAAAGACAATATTCCGGTTTATAAGAGGATGGTTAAATCGCAGGTTTTTTTCATTATTTTAATCCCGATTTTTTTGATGCTGCTTTTCGGCATTGGCCAGAATTTTTATTATCGCTTCAAAGTGCAGAAAGATTTAGATAAATTAAATGCTGAAATTGCCAATTTAAGCAAACAAAAAGAAGACCTAACCAAACTGGTTGATTACTATAAAAATCAATCAAATTTGGAAAAGGAAGCGCGAGTGCGGCTCAATCTCAAAAAAGAAGGGGAGAATGTCGTGATAATTTTGCCGCAGGCGACTTCCACCAGCGAATCGGGCGAATCAATTTCTGGCTCGGTCGAAAGCGCTGAAGATCTTCCGAATTACAAACAGTGGCGGTATTACTTTTTTGGCAGATAGTATGCGGGCATCGTGCGGGTGTTGTACAATGGCAGTACGTTAGCTTCCCAAGCTAGAAATGGGAGTTCGATTCTCCTCACCCGCTTGCCGACATAGCTCAGCGGTAGAGCAACTGTTTCGTAAACAGTAGGTCGCTGGTTCAAATCCAGCTGTCGGCTTATGAAAGATTTAAAAGGAAAAATCCATGAGTTGATAAAACGGAGCCGCTTTATTGCGGACCGTCTTTGACGTTGCCGGGAAAAAATCTCAAATTTTAAATCTCAAATCTCAAAGCGAAAAATCGGATTTCTGGAAAGACCAGGATAAGGCAAAAGAGATTTTAAAAGAAATTTCCGATTTGGAAAAAGAAATTAAAGTTTGGGACGATTTGGAAACCGAAGCCAAAAACTTGCTAAACAATGCTGATTCCGGAGATGCAGAAGAAAAATTTAGATTATTGGAATCGCGTTTTAACAAACTGGAATTCCAAACTTTTCTTTCGGGAAAATACGACAAAAACAACGCCATTTTAACAATTTCCGCCGGAGTTGGTGGCCGTGATGCGCAGGACTGGGGAAGCATGCTTTTAAGGATGTACCAGCGTTTCTGCGAGTCGCGAAGCTGGCAGGTTGATGTTTTACACGAGTCCTTAGGCGAGGAAGGCGGCGTAAAAAGCGTCACTTTTGAAGTCCGCGGCGCTTACGCTTATGGATATTTAAAAAACGAAGCCGGCGTCCATCGTTTGGTCCGGCTTTCGCCGTTTTCGCCCAATAATTTGCGCCATACGTCATTTGCGGCTTTGGAGGTCTTGCCGGAAATAGAGGCGAAAGATATTGAAATAAAGCCGGAGAATTTAAGAATTGATTTATTCCGTTCTTCAGGGGCTGGCGGGCAAAATGTCAACAAAAGGGAAACGGCGGTAAGAATTACCCATATTCCGACTGGTATTGCCGTGGCGGTGCAAACGGAACGTTCCCAACAGCAAAACCGCGAAAAAGCGATGCAGCTTCTGGCTTCAAAGCTTCACGCGCTGCAATTGAAAAAAGAAGAAGAGGAACTGGCGAAAAACAAAAAAATCAAGAAGTCGGCCGAATGGGGCGCGCAAATTCGCTCCTATGTACTTCATCCGTATCAAATGGTTAAAGACCATCGCACCGGCCACGAAACCTCCCAAACCCAAAAGGTCTTAGGCGGCGATCTGGACGAATTCATCGAGGCGGAGTTGTCCGCCCAAGGCGGATCCGCCTCTGGCAGAAAGAAATAAAATGAAAATTAAAAAATCCTACAAAAATGTAAGATTCTCTAATGTGGACCCGACGGGATTTACACCCGTTTCTCCGGTTGTCAAAAACGGAATTTTACTCCATAAACTACGGGCCCAGGGTCCACGCGAAGATAATAAAGCAAAAAGAACCCCTTTGCAAGGATTCTCTTTACTGACAACCGGTATGCCCGCAATTTATGCGAACTCCGTCTTTTGATTACATTATATCAAACCCATAGTTTATGTCAAGAGCCCGTTATCAACAGAGTTGAAAGGACCTTAAACGACAATTTAGAAGAATTTATCGAAGCGGAGTTAAAAAACAAGTTTTAAATATAGCTTGTTAAAATATAGAATATTTGTTATTATGGAAATAATATGTTTAGCGAATATATAGCCAAAAAATTAAAAGAAGCTATTTATAAAATCCTTAAAGACGGTACTTATTTCGGCGAAATTCCCGGTTTGAAGGGAGTGTGGGCAAATGCCAAAAATTTGGAAATTTGCCGAGATGAGCTTAAAAGCGCCTTAGAGGATTGGCTGTTATTTAAGATTAAAGACGGAGATTCAATTCCGGGATTACGGATTGATGTCAGCCACAAACAGGCGGTTAAACATGCCTAAAAATATTTCTTGGAAGAAACTGATTCAAAAACTTCATTGTTTGGGATTTGACGGCCCCTATTCCGGCGGCCGTCATTTAATAATGAAAAACAAAAATCTTAAAGTCATTATTCCAAATCCTCATAAAAGCGACATATCAAAACAACTTATTTCGGAAATTTTAAAACAAGCCGGCATTTCTAACGATAAATGGAACAATGCTTAAAATTTTTTAGACGGCGATCTGGACGAATTCATAGAAGCGGAGTTAAAGAGACAAAGAAAAACCTAACCGCCTTGCAAGGCGGTTAGGTTTTTGATAGGGTTATTTTATAAAAGCTCTTTTTAAATTTTTAACCGGAGGGGAAAAAGCGATGGGAAACGGGATTGCGTATCCTTATTTGCCGGAAGGAAAAGAAATTAAGTATGTGCCTTGTGATGATAAATACATGGTGTGTGCGCGGATGTTTGCCAAAAGATATTCATTAGATAAAACAATGCCAGGAGCGGCGGTTATTGTTAAAAATGATGTGGTTATTGGTATGGGAGCAAATGGCAGCGATTATCATAAAACTCATCAATGTCAGAGAGTACTTTTGGGTTGTAAAAGTGGCGAGGGTTACGAACTATGCGAAGGTTGCCATCCGAAAAATCATAGCGAAGTAAAAGCAATCGAAGATACTAAAAGACAAGGATTTGAAACCACCGGTGCCGATCTTTATCTTTGGGGCCATTGGTGGTGTTGCAAACCCTGTTGGGACAAAATGATTGAAGCGGGAATAAAAAATGTTTATTTGCTTGAAGGCAGCGAGAAGCTTTTTAACAAAGAACATCTGGAAAACATCGTCGGCAGACAATTTGAATAAGAATAATTTATACCGCCTTGCGAGGCGGTTGTTTTTTGAATTACGGATATTTTATCGATCGTTTAAAAATCCGTAATTTATTTTTAGCAGATCATCTTTAAGAGTTTGAATGTATAATAATTATGCTATAGCTAAAATATTATACAAAATGCGAATTATTAAAAGCAAAGTTGAAATTAGTAAAATAAGTTTTTATAAAATTAATAAAAAATTAACGCACTCAATAAACGATCGTTGCGGAGTGCGTTAATTTTTTAAGTGAGTTAATTTTTTAATTGATAGTTATTCCATAGCCAAAAAGTACTTTCTTTACTGCTTTAAATAATTTCATATGGATTTTGTCGTCGCGGTGGACGCCGTGTTCCGCGAATTCAAGCCGGCCGGCGGATGTGTCGCGAATTAATTCGGCAATAACTTTAGCGGTAGCATCAGTTGTATCGCGGCCGATTTGGGCCTGTTTTTTATGCCAGAAAACAAGTTCAACAAGAATCTGCGTCGGTATCCAATGTTCATAAAAAGTCGGTTTGCCGACCGGCTTGCCCAAATACGCTTTAATTTTGTTTTGGTTATTAATAATCGCTTGAAGCAAGCGCCGATTGCCGTCTATAACACGGAGTTTTTCCTCTTTGCGGACGACAAAAATAGGATAATTATCACGCGGGACGGTTTCCGCCGCTTTTTCTCTCATAACTTTTATAGTTTGTTCAAGCAATTTTTTATTTTCCGGCCTAAGTAATTGTTCTTTTATCGACGCAGCCGATTCCGCGTTTTTCAAATGACTAACCGTGGCGAATTTTCCTCCAAACCAAAGATCTTCTACAGATAAATCTTTTTCAGCCCATTTTATATTAAGAGAAGTGATTAAAGGGATTAAGCTTTTTGAACTGAAGCCCATGGAAATGCCATGGATTCCATTCCAAAACGCTATCATCCCGAGTTTTTCCTGCCATTTTTCTATTTGTTTATCTATTGATTGCCAAAGTGAAGCATCTCGCAATTTTGGCAAAAGTTTTCTCATTTCTTTTTGAGCAAATTGCATAGCAATTTTCCGCCGGAGCGGTTCATCAAAATGGGGAGGAAATTTTTGGTTAGTAGTAGTTTTCATAAAAGAATTATAAGATTCCGCCCTTGCGTTTGCAAGGGCGGAATTTTTTTGTTAAAATTTTTACATTATGAAACGGATTTTTGTAAATGAGACAATTGATAAAGTAGGGGAGCGGGTTAAAGTTTCCGGGTGGGTCCATGTGCGGCGCGACCATGGGAAAATTATTTTTATTGATTTGAGGGATCGCAGCGGATTGCTTCAGGTGGTGTTTGCAAACCCGGTGTCCGACACCGGAGAAACTTTGGTGTCGGACATCATGAAAAAAGCTGACCAACTTCGCTCCGAGTGGGTTGTTTCAATTGAAGGAAAAATCAAAGAACGCCCAAAAAATCTGGTTAATCCCAAACTTGAAACCGGAAATATAGAATTGGAAGCGCAAGAATTGGAAATTCTGAATCCAGCTCAAACTTTACCTTTTGGGATTGATGACGATGGCCTTGAACTGAACGAGGAAACTCGACTTAAGTATCGTTATCTTGATTTGCGGCGCGATCGAATGCAACGCAATTTGCGACTGAAACACGAAATATCCCAATTTATTCGCCGCTATCTTACTGAAAGAGATTTTTGGGAGGTGGAAACCCCGATTTTGACCAAATCTACGCCTGAAGGCGCACGTGATTTTCTAGTTCCGTCTCGCCTTCAGCCGGGTAAGTTTTATGCTTTACCGCAATCGCCACAGCAATACAAACAGCTTTTAATGATTGCCGGAATTGAACGGTATTTTCAGATCGCCCGTTGTTTCCGGGATGAAGATCCTCGGGCGGACCGCGCTTATGGCGAGTTCACCCAACTTGATCTCGAAATGTCTTTTGTCGAGCAGGAAGATATTTTGCAATTAGCCGAAGATTTATTTACCAAAATGGTTAAAACCATTTTTCCGAAAAAGAAAATAACACAGTCGCCCTGGCCGCGGCTTTCTCATAAGGAAGCCAAAGAAAAATACGGCAACGACAAGCCTGATTTGCGAAAAGATAAAAAAGATCCAAATGAATTGGCTTTCGCATGGGTTATTGATTTTCCGCTTTTTACCGAACAAACCAAAGAAGATTTTTTCCATGGATCTGGTTCTGCCAAATTTGCGCCGTCTCATCACATGTTTACCGCTCCACATCCTGATGATCTTTCTCTTTTAGACATTAATCCCGAAAAAGTGCGCGGTTTGCAGCATGATATGGTTTTGAATGGTTTTGAAGTTGGCGGCGGCAGCGTGAGAATTCACGATCCTAAAATTCAGGAAAAAGTTTTCAATTTAATCGGTTTCAGTAAAGAACAAAAAAAATCTTTTGATTATTTCTTAAATGCTTTTACATATGGCGCTCCTCCGCATGGGGGAATCGCTCCGGGTTTAGACCGTTTCATATATGCGGCCTTGGGAGAAAAGAGTATTAGGGAAATAATCGCTTTTCCAGCAAGTTCCGGAGGCCAGACCTCGGTTATGGATGCACCGTCGGAAGTAAATGAAAAGCAGTTAAAGGAACTTCATATTGAAATTAAGAAATAAATGGAATATAAAGTTAGCTTGGAAAAATTCTCCGGGCCGCTGGATTTACTCCTTTCTCTTATTGAGGAAAAGAAACTCGCCATAGGCGAGATTTCTTTGAGCCAGGTTACCGACCAATTCTTGGAATACATTAAAAATTTAGAGAAACAAACGGAGTTTGGTGCTGAATACCAAAGAACTATTGCTGATTTTATTGTTATTGCCAGCCGGCTGATTTT
>Ga0315288_10008617_pt1 | contig 12862 bp, 10 predicted proteins | sample YL17G11_20_MG_FD_203454 | JGI IMG/M metagenome (GOLD analysis project Ga0315288, IMG submission 203454) | Sediment microbial communities from Yellowstone Lake, YNP, Wyoming, USA - YL17G11_20 | ecosystem: Environmental > Aquatic > Freshwater > Lake > Sediment | place: USA: Wyoming | collected...
AAATTGACTGTAGAAGGATTCTTCGGTCCCGTCTCAAAATTAACAACAACAAAGAAGATGATAGATGAAAAACAAGCAGCTGACCTTCAAATCAAGTGTCTTATCCTCAGGCATCCTCAGGACATATGTAATATACTTCGTAAAACAAAAGACAAAGCATACCAAGTAGAAATAGACTATCTCATAGGTTCCTCTGCGCGCAATAAATTTTTGCGCAATCTAGCTTTATCACTTAATGGTAATACTCTCTTGCTATTCCAGTATGTTGAAAAACATGGGGAACTATTACAACAACTAATTAAAGAAAAGGCAGCTTCAAATCGCCAAATTTTTTACATTCATGGCGGCACAGATGTAGAGGATAGAGAATCCGTTAGGACAATAGTGGAAAAAGAAACTGATGCAATTATTGTAGCATCATATGGTGTATTTTCTACTGGCGTTAATATCCGCAACCTACATAATATTATATTCGCGTCACCAAGCAAATCCAAAATTCGTGTCCTTCAATCTATTGGTCGTGGACTACGAATGGGTGATACTAAGACATCGATGACTCTATATGATATCTCTGATGATCTCCGCATAGATGGCTTTGTAAATTACACGCTGAAACATTTTGCTGAACGTGTAAAAATTTATAGATCTGAGCAATTCAAGATTTCAAATTACACAATAGAATTAAAATAGGAGTTACAGATGACCAAAGCAACACCAGATGTTCCCAAGAAAAATAAACCAAAGAAGGTCTATTTCATTCGTCTATTGAGCGGCGACGATCTCATTGCCGAAATCACAAAGAAAACAAAATTAAGTTTTATCGTAAAAAATCCTATGTTGATTTTGAATCAATTGGAAATTGAAGAGGGAAGGCAAACTCTAATAATGTATCCATGGATTCCACAGGGAATAGCATTAGGAAATACAGCAGAAATAAAGATGGATAATCTTCTCATGATGAATGATCTTGAACCAGACATTCAGGACTACTATGAGGGGATGTGTGAAATGGCTTTTACAAGAAAGCCAAAAGCAGTTGCTTCGTCAATTCCAAAAGGTTCAGATCTGAAAGGAACCAACATTCTAGACTTCGGAGTTCGCGGGAAGAAAGATCTCAGTCACTAGTGAATCACTAAGTGTTATAAGTTCTAAAGCTTTCACATCAAAGCCGACACACTGAGTATAACACTATTTTTAGTAAAAGTAAACAGGAATTACATATATCATGGCAAAAACATCACACTACGTTAATAACGCAGATTTACTCAAAGCAATCGTACAGTACAAAAAGGACTGCAAGGAAGCAAAGCGAGACAGAAACGATAAACCTAAAGTCCCTGAATATGTGGGGAAGTGTCTATTATTGATCGCGGAGAATCTTTCGCATAAACCCAATTTCAATCAATACACTTTCAGAGATGAGATGGTAGGAGATGGAATAGAGAATTGTATTCTATATTTCGATAATTTTGATCCAAAGAAGTCAAAGAATCCATTTGCATATTTTACACAAATTATCTATTATGCTTTCCTTCGTAGGATTCACAAGGAAAAGAAGCAGCTGTATGCAAAGTATAAAGTCACAGAACAATTTGGAATTCTCGGAGATATGGAAGCAACTGAGAACGAGGATGGGACGACAACTCAATTTGAGATGTATGCCAATATCAGCGAATTCATTGGCAACTATGAAGAAACAAAGCGAAAGAAGAAAAAGGAAAAGAAATCAAAGCTGGAATTGTTCATGGGTGAAGATACAGCAGAGGATGCAAAATAAACCGACCTTTACTAAATCAAAATTACATAGTATAATATAACCTGTGTAAGATTTGATCACGTATCCCAGAGATGAGTAAAAGATGAGTAGAATAGCTAGAATTGGTGTTACTGGTGGACGAGATTATACGGATAAAGAAGTTGTATATAAAGCTTTGGATTCTACTCTAAACAATGTCAAATCCAAAGGTCTTGAAATGTATCTTGTCGTAGGCGATGCTGACGGTGCCGATGCTCTAGCTCGTAGTTGGGCAAAAGAACGCGGCATAGATCATAAGGAAGGTGGCTTCGTTGCGGATTGGGAAAAGCATGGAAAATCTGCTGGTCCTATACGCAATAGAGAAATGTTGAAGAGTGGTATAGATAAATTGTGCGCTTTTCCTGGCGGAAGAGGAACTTCAGATATGATGAATATCTGTTACAAAGCAAAGATCTTAGTGAGAGTTTATCTGTGAAAGTAGCTTTGATCACAGACACTCATTGGGGTGCCCGCGCAGACAGTACGGCATTTAATGAATTCTTCTTTAGATTTTGGGAAGAGACTTTTTTCCCATATATCATCGAACAGAAAATTACGCATATAGTACATCTTGGCGACGTTGTAGATCGTCGCAAGTTTATTAATTATGCCACATTACATTCTCTCCGCACACGATTTGTAGACCGCATTCGTAAAATGCCAGTTACTATGTATGTGTTGGTAGGAAATCATGATGTTCCGTATCGTAACACCAATGAAGTAAATGCAGTCGAAGAATTATTCGGTCATTCGGATAATATACACATAGTTTCAGAAGCGCAAGATATAACTCTTGGTAATCTACCAGTGGCTTTGATTCCTTGGATCAATGCTAGTAACTTTAAATCCACAACAGACTTTATGGATAAATCTCCTGCACAGATTGCGATGGGGCACTTAGAAGTTGCGGGATTTGAAATGGATAGAGGAAATATCTGCTATACAGGTATGCAGCGTGAATCATTCAAGAAATTTGAAACTGTATACACAGGACATTTTCACCATAAGTCTACTGATGGACATATCTTCTATTTGGGTAATACTTACGAGATAACTTGGGCAGATTATAATGACAAGCGTGGATTCCATATTCTAGATACCGAAACACGAGAACTAGAGTTCATTGAAAATCCGTATCGCATGTTTCATAAGATTGTATACAATGATGAAACTGAAACACTAGAGACGGTCGCCGAGCGTGACTGGTCAATCTACCATAATGTAATGGTAAAAGTTGTTGTTGCTGTGAAGACCAATTTAGTTTTATTCGACCACTTCATGGATGCTCTATATAAGGTTCAACCATTAGATGTAACCATTGTAGAAGATTTCACCGAATACAATAGTCTTAATGACGATGATATTGTAGATCAATCAGATGATACGATAACTATCCTAGACAAATATATTGATGGGGTAGAATTGGGATTAGACAAACCAAAGCTTAAGAATATCCTCCGTGAGATTTACATAGAGGCACAGAACCTAGAAACATTATGATATATTTTCGTAAGTTGAGATGGATGAATTTTTTGTCGACTGGCAATGGTTTCACAGAAGTTCTTTTGGATAAATCACCAAACACGTTGGTCATTGGAACCAACGGCGCTGGCAAATCTACTATTTTAGATGCGCTGACATTCGCGCTCTTTGGAAAGCCATTCCGTAACATAAACAAGCCAAACATCATTAATACAATCAATGATCGTGATTGTCTTGTTGAAGTAGAATTTCGTATCGGCACTAAAGAATATAAAGTGGTCCGCGGATTAAAGCCAGCAGTCTTTAGTATCTACTGCAATGATGTATTGATGGATCAATCAGCCGCTGCCAAAGATTATCAGGAACATCTCGAATCTCATATCCTGAAATTTAACTACAAGGCATTCACTCAGATAGTGATTCTTGGTAGTTCCTCATTTATTCCATTTATGCAATTACAGGCATCTGACCGCAGAGCCATCATTGAGGAGCTACTTGACATCAAGATCTTTTCATCTATGAATATGATTGTAAAGACTCGTTTGAATGCTATTAAGCAAATGGCGATAGATCTAAAGACCAATATGGACAATACACTTGCTAAGATCGAAATGCAGAAGAAGTATGTTGAGGAAGCACGCAAGTCTCATGGTGATCAAGTAGAAAAGAAGAACAAAGAACATGTGGAGAATGAAGATCACATTAAGAAACTACAATCAGAAGTCAAGCTGATTCAACGCCACATTGAATCATTAATTAAACAGATCCTTGACGAGTCTAGTATAGTAGATAAATTAAAGAAACTTTCATCCTTTGAAACGAAGATGGAAACTAAGTCTAAGAAATTAGACAAAGAATTAGAATTTTATATAACGCACGATGATTGTCCAACATGTAGACAGATATTGGATCCAACATTTAAGAAACAAGCCATAGAAAAGAGCAATACTCATATCCATGAGATTCGCTCCGGATTAGATCAATTGAATGAACAGCAAGACAAACACAATACTCGTTTGTTGGAGATTAGAGCAGTTCAGAAAAAGATTCATGATCACAATTCTGAATTGACTAGAATAAATGCATCAATGGCACAAATTCAAAAATATATGGCAAATCTGCAATGTGAAATTTTGAAGTTGGTCAATAAGAAAGTTCTTAGCGATGATATGACCGCAGTATCTGAACAGCTTGTTAAGGATCTAGAAGATCTCCAGAATCGTCGTAGAGATACAAGTGACATCAAACAATATTTTGACGTTGCTGCAACGCTTCTGAAGGATAATGGAATCAAGACAAAGATTATCAAGCAATATTTACCTGTGATAAATAAATTAGTCAACAAGTATCTTGCGGCAATGGACTTCTTCGTAAATTTTGAAATCAATGATGAATTTAAAGAGACGATAAAGTCTCGTCATCGCGATGCCTTCTCTTATGAGAATTTCTCCGAAGGAGAAAAGATGCGCATTGACTTGGCTCTATTGTTCACTTGGAGAGCAATTGCCAAACTGAAGAATAGTATGAACACCAATCTATTAATATTAGATGAAGTGTTTGATAGTTCCCTAGACATTACAGGAACAGAAGAATTTATGAAACTACTTAATACTCTGGGAACAGAATGTAACGTGTTTGTTATTTCCCACAAGGGAGATATCCTCATAGATAAATTTAGATCTGTGATACGATTTGAGAAGATAAAAAACTTCTCTAGAATTTCTACACCATAAGCGAGAGACACATGAGTGATTTTAGCATCAATATTATTGAGAGTAAGCCAAAGGAGCTTCGTAAGAATACGAAGATCAAATATCTCAATGGCTCAACCTATGAATATGAAGAATATAAACTGGTTGACCAATCCAATCCAATTCTAAAAGAGAAGTTAGTTCCATTTGATTTTGCCACGGCAGGAATTCCTGCTGCCCGTAATATTGCGGTGTCCTTGATTGAAGCAATGCGTGAACATAATGGTGTTGGACTGGCTGCTAATCAGGTTGGACTATCACACCGCGTTTTTGTGATTGGATCTCAGGGATCAGGAAATAACGCAGTTGCATATGCGTTCTTCAATCCGGAAATTGTGGAAGTGACTGGTGAAGAAAGATTCAATGAAGGGTGTCTAACTTTTCCTGGGTTGTTTCTCCCAATCAAACGCCCAGCGACAGTCAAGATCAAATATCAAGATATGGATGGCGTAGCAAAAGAAGAAACATTTACTGGATTGTCTGCGCGCATCATTCTACATGAATATGATCATTTGGATGGTATGTTGATGACTGAAAAAGTCCATCAAATAGTTTTGGATCGTTGCAAGCAAAAAGTCAAGAAGAATCTCAAATTGCTAGAGCAGCAGAGACTTCAACAGAGGAAGCAGGATTTAATCGCTGCCGCCACTCAGAAAGTGATCTTGGCAGAGAAAAAGAAGATGCAAATGCCAGAAGAACTCAATGAGAATCAAGAGGTTGCACCGCCTCTCCGTAACTCATTGATTATCAAGACAATATAAAGCTTTACTTTGTGGTAGAATAAGCGTAAAATACTTTTCTAGAATCAAAGAACGTCTGTAGAATGTCACACGAAAACACTGGTAGCAAATCAATTCTCGCGAAGCTTATGGCGACCGAGAACATTATCGTTGAGCATTTGAATATCCGCACTGCGCGATTCAATGTCAAAGATCGTGTGCTTCAGTGCCCGATTTGGAAGGACATGGATGGTTACTTATATGACCTGTTAATGGGTCACGAAGTCGGTCACGCTCTTTATACTCCTCCGGCTGGCTGGCATGAAGCTGGTCACGACCGTGGTCAGAAATTTCGCAACTTCCTCAATGTCATTGAGGATGCCCGCATCGAGAAATTAGTCAAGCGCAAATATCCTGGTCTTAAAGCGTCATTTGTTCACGGTTACACCAGTCTGTTAGAGCGCGATTTTTTCGGTCTGAACAAGCTGCGGGGTCACACTGAAGTTCTTAATCTGATTGACCGAATTAACATTTATGCTAAGTGCGGTTCCCAGGTTGTCATTGCGTTCAATATTGAAGAACGTAGTCTTGTTTCCGAAGTTGAAAACACTGAAACTTGGAATGACGTTGTTCGTGTGACCGAGAAGATTTGGAAGTATGTCAAAGAAAAAGAACAGAAAAAGCCGAAGAACCAAAGTGAACTCGAGAAATTACTTGAGGAGTTGAAATCTCAGGGAATTCCTCAGCCGTCTGATGAAGAAGATGATTCTGATGGTTCTTCGTCTAATGAAGAAGATGATTCTGACGGTTCTTCGTCTGATGATGACGAGTCTGCTGCTGATGAATCTGATGAAACTGATTCTGACGGTTCTTCGTCTGATGAAGACGGGTCTAATGAATCTGATGAAAAAAGCGATGCCGGCAAAAAGTCGGAAGATGACGCCGATGGCAAATCGGAAGATGGTGAATCTGAAGATGACGCCGATGGCGAATCGGAAGATGATGCCACTGATAATAAATCTGGCGAAGGTGATATTGATGCACCGAAGTCAAATAAAGGTGGTGTCGGTTCAGAAAATGATAAGAGCGAATATCAGCCGCCGAAGGAAGATCCTGAGTCACTGACTGATCAAGCTTTCCGTGATCGAGAGGATGAATTGGTTGACGCATCTGCTAAACCGTATGTCTTTGTTGAACTCCCGGAATGTGATTTAAAGAAAACCATTATTCCGAACAAAATGATCGTTGATTATTTTGAGCAGGATTCTCAGAGATCCATGGAGAGACATGTTAATCCATATGGTCAATCAACGCCGCTGAATTATAACACGATGGCGCATGCGCTGTTGGGTTCATTCAATCGTCGCAATGCGAAGTATATTGCGTTGCTCGTAAAAGAATTTGAGATGCGCAAGAATGCGCGTCAGTATGCTCGCCAGCTTGAATCAAAGAGTGGCGAATTGGATACACGTCGTCTGTCGCGTTATCGCTTCAGCAATGATATTTTCCGCAAAGTGACGGAAGTGCAGCAGGGCAAGAGCCATGGCATGATCATGTTTGTTGATATGTCAGGTTCAATGTCTGGTGTTATCCGTAACACGATTGAGCAGGTTCTTGTCCTCACGAGTTTCTGTAAGAAGATTGGTATTCCGTTTGAAGTCTATGGCTTCTGCGATGCCCCAACTAGATATCCTGGCAAGGGCGCTGCATACCATGAGTTCATGGACAACAAATTCACTCCCAAGTCAGCATCAGCATTTTCTTTAACTAATTCAAATTTTCATTTGAATCAGTTGATTAGTTCAGATTTGCCGCCACTACAGTTTAAGCGTGCGATGAATATGCTTCTTGTATTTGGTGGTTGCTATCCTGGTTATCGCGATTATAGTGTAAGCAATGAAACTAAAGAATTGGAAGCGATCACCCATAACTGGACTATGGATTATAGCTCTTGTAAGCTACAATTACATGGCACTCCTCTTACGGAATGCCTTGTTGCCAGTAAGGCAGTGATCAACCATTTCAGAAATACGACTCGTGCGGATATCATCAATGTGGTTTATCTGACTGATGGTGATGGTTGTGCTAGTATACAGTTTCCGCCGATGCATCAGAGCAAGAACATGAGTCTTCACAAATTCAATATCGGCATTGTTGATCCGACGACTAAGAAGTCTGTCATGGTCACGCCTGATCGCGTTGGTGAGTCGTATCAGAATGCGCTGACGCGTCTGATCACTCTTGCCACTGGTTGCCGCCACATTGGCTTCTATGTCGGTCGTCGGCAAGATATTAATCGCCGCATCAATGAAGTTGCCCAGACTATACGTTATCCGTCAAGTGGTGGAGCCAACCATGAAGCTTATACGGCATACAAAGAAAAAGCCAATGCATCTTTGCGCAATGATGGATATTACAAATGCGCAGTGCTCGGATATGAAAGTTATTATTTCATGCCGATGGCAACTGGTGCTATCATTGATGATGAGATCGATGTTGCTGCTGGCGCAGCCAAAGGTGCCATCCTTACGGCATTTCGTAAGAGCCAGAATAAGAAGCATAGCAACCGTGCCATGTGTTCAAGCTTTGCCAAGGAAATCGCGGCATAAGTGTAATGGAATCAAGGACTTACGATAGGTCTTTGATTCCATTGGTGTTCTAATCCTTTACTATTACGGTGGTATGCCGTATAATACTATGGTAGATTGAGTCAATGTCTGGAGATGATGAAGTGAGAAAACCGAATTATGATGCTGCTGGTGAAAAGCAGTTCTGTGAGAAAATTGCAGAACACTTTGACACCGATATCGTCACGGTCAAGCAGATCAACGAGTATGTTAAGACCAATGGTCTTGCGTATCCCCATTTTCTATTTACTTCCATGTCAGCAAAAGCTGGGTGGGGCAAGTATCGCGTTCGCAAGTCAGCATTGTCTGCTGTCACTGCGCCGGAAAATACCGTCGCCAGTGCTGTCAATGAAAGCATTGCCGCTATGACGGCAACTGTAACGGCAATCCGTCCCGAGCGTGTTCACGTCGGCAAGATTGCTTCTAACATCACTGAGAGTTTGATCCCTAACAAGGATCCGACATATGTGCCATTTGGCTTCTACAACGATCTTAAGATGATTGTTTCTGCCAAGATTTTCTATCCGGTTTATATCACTGGTCTGTCCGGCAACGGCAAGACCATCATGGTTGAGCAGATTTGTGCTAACCTGAAGCGTGAATTTGTTCGCGTGAACATTACCAAGGAAACGGATGAGACCGATCTTATCGGTTCTTATGAGTTGATTGATGGTAACACCGTGCGCCGTGAAGGTCCGGTTGTGACTGCCATGCGCAAGGGCGCAATTCTCCTGCTCGATGAAACGGACTATGGTTCTGAGCGTCTGCTCTGCCTGCAGCCGATTCTTGAAGGCAAACCGTTTCTGGACAAGAAAACTGGGGAATTGATTTATCCGGCAGAAGGATTCAACATCATTGCGACTGCGAACACTAAGGGCAAAGGCTCTGATGATGGTCGCTTTATCGGTGCCAACGTGCTCAATGAAGCATTCTTGGAACGTTTCGCGATCACGGTTGAGCAGGAATATCCGTCAGTTTCTGTAGAGAAGAAGATTCTTCTGCGCAATTTTGAACTTCATGGTGTGACCGATCTGGAATTTGCCGATCGCCTGATCACCTGGGCTGAGATCGTCCGTAAGAGTTATATGGATGGTGCGGTGTCGGAGATTATCTCGACGCGCCGTCTGGTACATATCTCGAAGGCAATGTCGATTTTCAAGAGCCGCATGAAGGCAATTGAACTTTGTCTGAACCGATTTGATGAAGATACCAAGCGTGGTTTTCTTGATCTGTATACCAAGGTGGACGCGACTGTTACAGTCGCCGCCAATACGGTGTCTCTTCCCGGAGAATCAGGACATTCAATTTTAAGAGAGGATGATGCTGATGAGTCTCTGGATTCACTGGTAACGCCTGTGAATCTAGGTCCAATTCAGAATCCATTTGTAGTGCCTGCAGTTGTGCCTGCAGTTGTGCCTGCAGCATATCAGCGTGTCACGCAGCATGTCGGCACCGTTGTTTCGACTCCTGCCAATGGATTTACCGCTGCCGCAACAAAGATTGCAACTGCCAGTGTAATGAGTGGATTATCACAGCAGGTCGCCAATAATCCGTTTTTGCCGATGAGTCTTTTCAAAGTGTCAATGGATACTGGTGAGAAGATTGATGTAGCCCATGATGCCTCGTCAGGAGAGTTTCTAGTAGCAAGTCATGCACAGGTTACTCGTGTTTCACCAGAAAGGTTAGTGGAATACGGAGAAGAACAGTGTCTTGAGAAGGCAGTGGAATTGAATAGGAAGAAAGCTCAGAAGTTGGTTGACCCATTCACGCACACGCGTCTTTTGTAATAACTTTACTATTATAGTTTAACACAGTATAATAGTAAAAGAGTTGGGGAATTACCACACCCAGCGGAATTGATTGTTGTGGTAATTGTAATTGTTTGAGGTTTATATGTTTAATCGTACCCGTACTTCTTCTAAGGATAAGATCCTAGATTTCTTTTTCAACCCAGAGCGTAACACGCTGACTGTTCGTCAGGCTCGTGCTCGTTTCGGTGTGAAGAACATCTCTGCTCGAATCCATGATCTTCGTAAGGAAGGCTTCCCGATCTACACCAACAGCAAGGAACTTGCTGATGGTCGCAAGATCACTTTCTACCGTCTTGGCAATGCCAGTGCTCGTTACAATCGTAACGTGGTTGCTGGTCGCACCAAGCTGGCATTGAAGAGCCTGTATTCGTTAGCTGCCTAATTTTTCGGTAGTTGAAGAAAAAGAAAGCAGCGGCGTAAAACCCGCTGCTTTTTTATTGTCTAAATAGTGGTGTCCACATTGCAGGAGAGTACCATGGTCAAAGTTGTAGTATTACAAAAAAGAGATTGCGAAGAACTTCTAGGAACGTTCTTAGATGAATCTCATTACGATACATTGATAGATGAAGATGTAGACGTATATCGCAAACCAGATATTACAGAACCCCAATTGCGTGGGGAGCATAACATTATGCTAAAATTTCGCAAGAATTATTTTACCAAGAAGCAGCAAGAAGGTGCTTACTTGGGTCTCAAGGACGCGGCTCAACCAACTCAGAATAGAGGATTGGCAGCTGGTCCTAAAGGCAAGAAACTACAGGGTCGAGATTGGGCGACTATAGAACAATTAGATATCCTTACATATCTAACCAAAGTTAGCGATGGAACAAAAGATGTTTCAGACGCACTGGATGTTGTAAGAGCAAGAGCTAAGACCAAAACTGATACACGCGGATTGGTATGGTTGTCTAGTGAAAAAGAAAAGCACAATTTCACTTTTGATAGTTGGCTTAAGAAGATTGTAAAAGAAAAGCCAAATGTTATTAGAACTCAAGCAGCTTGGGTTCTAGATACAATGATTTCTGATACCACTTATGCCAATCCTGTTGATTCAGGAATTGCTGGTTGGTTTGATCGCTATCCACGTATCCCATATGGCAGACCAACCGCATATACATTCTATAATTTTGATAAATTCAAATTATGCTATCCATTCATGGAAGCTTTGTCGGCGGCATTTAAGCAACTTTTACCAAATCGTTTTGAAGCACAAATGAAAGTAGCCAACTTATTAGACCCATCATTCAGAATCCCCAATACTCCATTGACAACTATTACAGTCAATAAGAATTTTAGGACTGCTGCTCATAGAGACGCCGGAGATCTACATACTGGATTTTCTAATTTAACTGTAGTTGCTAAAGATAATGATTATGAGGGAGGATATTTAATTCTTCCAGAATACCGTGCCGCTATAAATGTGCGACCTGGTGATCTACTTCTGATAAATAATCATGAGGCAATTCATGGCAATACTCCTATCACCGGAAAGGAAGGATTTGAGCGAATTAGCTTGGTCTGTTATTTTCGTGAGGCGATGTTGGAATTGGGAACTCGCGAGTATGAAGATTCTCGTTTTGAATTTGTTGAGGCACGTCGTAAAAATACTGAGCATCCAGAATTTCGTTCTGGGTGGAATGGCGTTTCCACAGGAATGTGGGATTCAGAAGAATGGTATAAGTTTTTGATTAGTAGAAATCAACAACACAATCTTGATAAATATCATCCAAACCACAGAAATGATCAAGGATCATTAGAAGGATTATTCGGTTGATCGACACTACATTTAAAATTTGGTCTCTAGACCGCGAACGCATACACTGGGAGGATCATATCCTTGATCTGTCTCCAGTTCAGGAAGTTGATGGCGTTTGCTTTAAGCGTGAGGATTTTTTTGCTCCGCTTGGTTATGGGAACATTAATGGTTCTAAGCTGCGCCAGTGCATCTGGTTGATTGATAAGTTCGTAAAATCACACCCAAAGCCGGTGGGTGTGGTACAGGGAGCCGTCACTGGCTCTCCGCAGCACCCTATGGTAGCAACAATCTGTAAGCACTACGGATTGAAGTCGATTCATACAGTTGGATCACCGGACATTGAAAAGTATAAGAATTTAAAGTTGGCTCTTGATATGGGTGCAACATTTGAAGTTTGTAATGTTGGATATGCTAAAACTTTAGAAGCAAAAGCTAGAGCCATCGCAGATCAAAAGAAAGGATACTTCTTTCTAGAAACTAATATCACTGTAGATCATGAAAAAAATCCTGCTGATAGAGTAGAAGCATTTCATGCTGTTGGCGCAGAACAGGCAAGAAATATTCCAGACCACATAGACACTATTATCCTTCCTGCTGGATCATGCAATAGTGCTACAAGTGTTCTGTATGGAATAGCTAAGTATCGTCCAAAGAATTTAAAGAGAATAGTTCTATTTGGAATAGGTAATTATGGGTCAAAAGACCCAGACTACATTCGCCGCCGACTTAATGTTATTGGTCATGTTGCTGGAATTGATTTTGATCAGATATATGATTATCCTTGGGGCAGTGAAGGTTTACCCTTTACTTTTGAAGATACTTCACGTATAATAATACAACATCATGATTTAAATGGTAGCGGTTATTGTGAGTACAATGATCTGATGCCATATACGCATGCTAGTATAGCAATGCATCCTC
>Ga0315288_10008619_pt1 | contig 12861 bp, 7 predicted proteins | sample YL17G11_20_MG_FD_203454 | JGI IMG/M metagenome (GOLD analysis project Ga0315288, IMG submission 203454) | Sediment microbial communities from Yellowstone Lake, YNP, Wyoming, USA - YL17G11_20 | ecosystem: Environmental > Aquatic > Freshwater > Lake > Sediment | place: USA: Wyoming | collected...
CCTCATGCAATTCCAGGAGAAGCAGATCGCTAGTCTCCTCATCCACCACGTACTGGAGAATCTCGTCGGCGGCCGGTGCGCGCGAGGTGATTTCCCTCATGCGCGTTGCCAGGCGGCGAAATTCCTCGGCCAGAAATCGGTGGGCACCCGCTCCGTCGCTGCGTGGGAAATAGAGGGGCACAACGGGCTGACGGGGTTTGACGAAGTCGAGAAGGATGCTGCCCAGGCCTTGCAGAGAATCGCAGGCGTGAGGGACCAAAATCAAGTCGGTCGAGTCGAGCCCGCCGCTCAGCAGAAACGACAGCGCGTTGCGGACGATCGAACACACATACGGCTGGAGGTGGCTGGCGCCGTCGGAAGTGCGCACCCCAGGCGGTCCCCAGACCTCGACCGGCAGGAAACCATAGGCGCGCAACAGCGCCCGCGGGGCATAGACCGGCAGGATTGCAGCCACCTTGCCCCCCTGCTGCCTGTGGTGGCGGATGACCTCGGCGCGGGCTGCAATGGCGGGCAGTGCGCCCACACTCCCTCCCACTCGACCTCGGTTCTCTCTATCCTAGCATAGGATGTCGCGCGGGTGTAATCACCGGCCCGTGTGCCCGTCCACCCACGCGGGGCGGCACTCTCCTGCAAGGAAGGCGGGCCACGGTATACTCGGCCTCGCATCATGGCACGCCAGGCGCGCCGGTGGGATGGTGCAGACTCGGTCCACAGGATGCCTCGATGCTCGACGACCCTGCGCTTACCGAATTCGTTGTCCGCGAACTGGCGCATGGCCAGGATCGCAATCAGGTGATTGCCCAATTGTGCGAACGGACCGGGCACAGGTGGCCGGAGGTGGAAGCCTTCGTGCACTCCATCGAGTTCACCGAGGCCCCGCGCATCACTCGCCGACAGATTCCGACATTGCTACTAATCCTCGTCCCAACTCTGATCGCGGGCCTGGGCGTCACCGCATGGGCCAGCTACGTCCTCATTCTTGATGCGCACATGTACGATCAACAATTCGGCGGCGCACTGCCGCTCGGGCTGTTTGCCCTCGCCGCGCAGCACTGGCAGACTCTGTACGTCATCCTCACCGGCATGGCGATGATCGCCGGAAGCGGGATCGGCCTCGGCCAAATCATCGCCGCCTACAACTCGCGGTAGTCACCGCACCGCCATTCTCCTGGCACTCTCCGATTCCATTCAGAGCCTCTCTCGCAGCGATTCGTTGCCGCCGAGTCATTCGAGGGTCTAGCGCATTCACCAGAAAACCGTTGTGAGTCGAGGAATGAATTGCGACCCCTGGGGCTTGCCATCACGGACAAGTCACGAACGGCTCGCGCGCGATGGCGTGAATTCCACCGAGGACTATGCGCCTTGTGTGAAGCGGACGGGGCCCATCCATCGATCTGAGGGATTCGCCAGTCAGCGGACCTTCTCTCTGGGAGGCTAAGCCGCCACCGAAGCCTCAATCGATTTGCTCGGTCGCGACGGCAGGGCAAAGAGCCCAAAGCCCAGCAGGCGCACGCCTGCCGCAATGGCCAGCGCTCCCGCCAAACCGATCCGGTCGGCCAGAAGAGTGCCCAAGAGCGGCGCCAACATCGCCGAGAGGTAGGTCAGCATCTGCGCCATCGAGACGAAGGTGGCGGTGTAAGCCGGGGGAACGGTGCGCATCAACTCGTCGAAGAAGACCAGGTCGATTCCCGCCTGGAAAACCCCTGCCACGCCGGCGATAATCGCGATGACTTCGACTCGCGTGCTCGCCGCAATGAGCGCGGGATAGAGCGCCATGGCCAGGGTACTCGCCAGGAGCACGAACCGCGACCCGCGCCGACGCGACTGGCGCACCCAGAAGAAGTAGCCGAAGAGCACCACGGCCATCTGCGCGGTGTTGATCAGCCCGATCCACCAATCGGAGGCCTGCACGACGCGCACGTAGTAGAGCGGAAAGAGGGGCGTGGCAAGCGAGGTGCCGGCGAGAAACACGAAGCGCTTGAGGACAAACGAGACGAAGCCTCGCTCGCGCACCACCGGCCCGACGTAATCCCGCAGCCGTGCCCTCAGCCCTGCGCCGGGCGAGGGTGGCGTGGGCTCGGCCTTGGGCAGATCGATGTGCGACGAGAAGTAGTAGCTGAGCAGGCCGCCCAGCGAGAGGCCGAGGAAGACCGTCTGGTAATTGACCGGGAAGGCCAGCAGGTCGAGCACCTTGCCCGCGGCTGCCACCGACACGGCCGTCGTAAATCCCAAGATCGACCAGCGGCGGCTCATCAAATCGTATCGCCCGCGCGGGCCGGCCACGCCGTTCATCACGACCGAGAACGTAACGTTGAGGGCGGTCTGCGGCAGTGTGGCCATCGCCCAGATGCCCAGCACCGCCGCGACCAGCCACTTCTGCGGTACGACGAAGGGCGCCAGACCGGTGAATGCATAGGCCGAGATGGTCAGCACCCGCGAAAGACTGAACCACGGCACAATCCGCAGGCGCGTTTGCAGGAAGCGGCCTACCGGAAGGGCGAGCAGCAGCCCGGTCAGAGCCGGCATGGCAGTCAGCAAGCCGACCTCCAGGTTCGAGGCACCCAAGCGTGCCAGGAAGACCGGGAGAAACGGCGCTGAAGCCGCCGCCAGGCCGACTCCGATCCCGTCGATCTGGACGTTGAGGAAGTTCTTGCGTTGAGTCGGCGGCGTGCCTTCGGGTGCCACCGACCAGTGCGGCAGCTTCACGATTGCGCCTCTGTGTGGTCCAGCATCAGGCTGTGCTGCACGGCGCACCCACGGGTCCGGGTGGGCCCCATTGGATGGCACAGCCACGCTACCCATCCTGGCGACGGAGGAAATCCTTGTCGGTTGATGGGTCTTGCGGAACGCTTCACCCCCGGACAATGGCGCGCTCAGGCTCTCGGGCATGTCACCCGCAGCCTTGGCAGCCCCCAGCGACTGAAGCTTATCGCTCGACGGGGTTCAGCGAGCCCCAGAGCCGGCCTGAGTGTGTGCCTGGGCTAGTTTCGCCATTTGTTCGAAGATCTGCGGAACATTGGTGCCGCTGAGGGCGCTCGTGGGGACGAACCCCGCGCCGATGGACGTGGCAAAGGTCCGTCCGGCACGAATGCTCGGCGGCGCCTGGCTGGTGGAGGGCGACGTCATGCCTTGGGTCAGCAAGTCCACCTTGTTGGCCACCACGACGAAACGCAGGTCGGGAACCACGGCCAGGATCTCCTCGCGCCAACGAGGCAGGTTCTGCAGCGTGACCGGAGCGGTGGCATCATAGACGAGCGCAGCGCTGCGGCTGCCGCGGTAGAAACCCTGGCGAATGTCATGGAAGCGGTCCTGCCCGGCCATATCCCAGATCGAGAGTTTGACCGTGCCGCCGGGCAGATCGACCCGCTGAGTCTGGAAGTCCACGCCAATCGTGCTGACGCGCGACTCCTCGAATTTGCCCTCACAGAAGCGGCGAATGAGCGAGGTCTTACCCACCGAACCGTCGCCGGCGATAAGGACTTTGAAAACGGGAATGGACGACATGGAATGCGGCGGCGCCTCAACCTACTTGGGGCTGTCGATATAAAAGCGATAGGGCAAGAACAGGTCGTCGGGCTGGATCGGCCGCCGGCGAAGGATGTAGCGGTTCATCCGCTCAAAGGTCCGCAGCAGCTCGTCGAGGCCTTCCAAGTCCTTGCGCGCCGGCTCGTTGCTGAACAGGACCATCAACATGGTAAATTCGGCCGCCACGAAACACAACCAGCGGCCGCCCTCGATCTCGGTCGAGCGCATGCCGGCTCCGAAGATTTCCTCTGTGGCCGAGCGGTAGGCGGTGAGCATCGGCACCACCAACTCCGGATCCTCCTCGAACATGCCGATGCTGCGCAGGGGCAGGCCGGATTGCTGCTCACAGATGGCGTAACCCAGGACGCGGGCCTTGTGTTGGCGGCGGATAATCATGCTGCGCCCTTCGGCCGCCAATTCGCGCCAATTGGGTACATCGGAAGTGGTATCGATCCACGCCAGGATCGTGCGTCGCTCGCGCTGGTAGTGGTCGAAGAGTTCCTGGAACTGGGCGCGGTTCACTTGACCCTCGGCGAATTCCTCGGCGATGCGGCTGATCTTCTCCTGTACATTGTTCAGCCGCTCGCGCGCTTGGACAAGGGCCTGTTCCCGTGATCGCTTCACTTCGTTGCCTTCACCTGTAGCGGGGAGGCCTTCGGGTGCCGACCGCGGCGGGGCAGCCGACGGCTGCTCGCCCGCCGGGAAGCGCTGGGCGTGGTAGGCGATCTTCAGCACGACGGTCGGCGTTTCGCCCGCGGCAGAGCTCCCGCTGCCCGCTGCCGCGGAGTTCTCGTGCCTCGCTGGCGCCGCTGTGCCGCGAGGCATGTGCCTGGGCAGCACTCCACCCGGCATCGCCACCGTTATGTCCGCCGCGCCATCTGGCGGAGGCCCGTCCTCGCCCGCGGGTTTAAGCCCCGGGTCGAGTGACTCCTTTGCGGATCGAGAGCCTTCCGACCCAGGGCGCGCGGCAAGCTCCGCCGGCAGCTCGCGCACGGAGATGCGGATGGTCTTGGCTTCATCCGCCGCAGTCGTCTTGGAGCTGGTTGTCTTGGGTCGCCGATGCTTGAGGCGATTGAGCCAGCCTGGCATTACGCCGCTCCGCCGGGTTTGGGGATGCCGACTATTATACAATGGCCAATCGAACTAGCCCCGCACCGGTGACCGCGGCACGCAAAGCGCAGGCCGGACATACTGGGACCTCTGGAGCAGCGCAGTCCGCCGATCGGCACGCAACCGAGAGGTGCGGTTTGTGACGCATTGTGCAGTAAATCACCCTCTGCACTTGCGGCGGGGCCGGGTATTCCACGCCGGAGCGCAACGGACCTGGAGCAAATCGAGGCCGCTGCAACTGGGCGCGGGCAATCCAGGTCAGACGATTACATCTTTCCCGACTTAGACATTGCCATTGATCATTGCCTCCTGCGATCCACGCAGCTATCGTGATGAGGCGGCCCGATGCGCTCAGTGCGGAACCGGACTTTGGGCTTCCCGGTCACAAGTGGGTCGAGCCTGGCCAGCGCTCCCCGGCTCGGTCAGAAGGCGCCAGAGGGTTCGCGAGGCAAGAGAGGAGAGCCACGATGCCAACTCCCATGACGCGGCGAGCCTTCCTCCGGTTGCTGGGCATCGGCCTTGGAGGCGCAGCCTGCGGGCGGATCGGGAGCACCCTGCCCGACCCATTCGCCTCCTCCCCAGCGCCCACGCTCGTGCCCCTGCCCGCTTCAGCCACTCCTTTCCTTCCGGCACAGGAGGTGCCGACGCAAGCGCCGCCCACCCCAGTCTCGTATCCAGACTTGGTCGTTGCCCGCGGCTCCACGCCCGAGCAACTGGTGCGCCAGGGGTTGGCCGCCCTGGGTGGAATGCCGCGCTTCGTCCACCCCGGAGCGCGCGTGGTCATCAAACCCAATATCTGCGTGGCTTACCATTCGTTTGAGTACGCCGCGACCACAAATCCCTACGTTGTGGGCGAACTCGTGCGTCAGTGCCTGGCCGCCGGCGCGGCGCAGGTCACGGTGATGGACTGCCCCTTCGGCGGGTCAGCCGAGCAAGCCTATGCGGTCAGCGGCATCGAGGCGCAGGTGCAGGCGGCTGGCGGCGAGATGCACCTCATGCGCTCGTTCAAGTATGTGGCCACCGACCTGCCGCAGGGCCTCGACCTGCACGCGCTCGAGATCTACGATGACGTGCTCAATGCCGACGTGCTGATCAACGTTCCCATCGCCAAGCATCACAGCCTGGCCCGTCTGACGTTAGGCATGAAGAATCTGATGGGAGTGATCCGCGACCGCCCTCTGATGCATCAGGCGATTGGGCAGCGCTTGGCGGACCTCGCCAGCCGCGTACGGCCGGCGCTCACTATCGTGGACGCCGTGCGCATGCTGATGGCCCACGGCCCAAGCGGCGGCTCGTTGGCGGATGTCCGCCAGGCCGACACCTTGATCCTCTCGACCGATATCGTGGCCGCTGACAGCTACGCGGCCACACTCTTCGGCCTGCAACCGGATGACCTTTCGTATCTCCACGCCGGCCACGATATGGGGCTGGGGCAAAGCGACCTGGGCGCGATGAGAATCGAGGAGTTGAGCATTGGAGCATGAGGCTGGCCAGCGCCAGAAGGCGCGTCGGTATACGCGCGCACGCTGGGCGGTTCAGATTCTGGCGCTGGCCGCCTACCTTGCCGCCTTTATTCTGGCGCGGCGCGGGCCGGGCCTGCCTGCCGCGGCCAACTTGTTCGTGCGCCTCGACCCGCTGGCTGCGCTCGCCCAGGCTCTGGCCGGGCGCGAGTTCGTGGCGGGTATGCTCCTCTCGCTGCTGGTCATTGGCCTCACCCTGGGTCTTGGGCGGGCATGGTGCGGTTGGCTGTGCCCTCTGGGAACAATCCTCGACGTTTTCTCCCCATCGCGCCGGCGAGTGCGCGCGCTCGGCGCTGCCGAGCCCTGGCGGCGCGTCAAGATTCTCCTGGTGGTGCTGGTTCTGGCGAGCGCTCTCTTCGGAAGCCTCAGCCTGATGGTTCTCGACCCGCTGACCCTCCTCACGCGGTCACTGGCCTCCTCCGTTTGGCCAGCACTTGATCGGATCGTGCTCGCGCTGGAGACGGGCTTGTACCGCGTGCCGCTGCTCGCTCCGCTCATCGGGCGCGCCGATTCGTTCCTGCGGCCCGCGGTTTTCCCCACCGAGCCATTGCCAAGCCGGGTGGCTCTGGGCTTTGGCCTCCTGCTCGCATCGGTCATCGGCCTCAGTTGGCTCGCCGAACGATTCTGGTGCCGCTATCTGTGCCCGCTGGGCGGGCTGCTCGCGCTCCTTTCCCGACTCGCGATTGTGAAGCGCACGGTGGCACCGGAATGCAATGCGTGCGGGGCGTGCACTCACGTTTGCCCCACCGCCACCATCCGCGCCGATCGGCAGTTTGCCAGCGACCCTGCCGAGTGCACGATGTGTTTGGAGTGCTTGGCCGCGTGCCCGCGCCAGGGCGCGGTGTTCACTGCCGGCACGGCGGTTGCTCCGCGAATGGCCTATGACCCACAGCGACGGGAGGTGCTGGCTGCGCTGGGGGGTGGATTGGCCGGCGTGGCGCTGCTGCGCAGCCAAACCGGTCCGCGGGCAACCTCGGCCCACCTGGTGCAGCCGCCTGGCGCTCGCCAGAACAACCTGATCGGCAAGTGCCTGCGCTGCGGCGAGTGCACACGCACGTGCCCGACCGGCGCCATTCATCCGGCTCTAGCGGAGGCCGGGCTGGAAGGCTTGTGGACTCCCGTGCTCATCCCGCGCTTGGGGTATTGCGACTATTCGTGTACCGCGTGCGGCGAGATCTGCCCGGTCGGCGCAATCCCTCCACTGACGCTGGAGCAGAAGCGCCTATCCGTCATCGGTGTTGCATACATCGACAAGGATCGGTGCATTGCGTGGGCCGATCAGCGTGACTGCATTGTCTGCGAGGAGATGTGCCCGGTGGCGGAGAAGGCCATCCTGCTCGAGCGCGTCGAGGTCACGCACCACGACGGATCGACCGCGACCGTTCAGCAACCGAGGGTTGTGCGTGAGCGCTGCATCGGTTGCGGCATCTGCGAGTACAAGTGCCCTCTGAGCGGCGAGGCCGCCATCCGCGTGTGGACCCCCAACCTCTCGCTGCCTCTTTAGCGCTCTTCCGAATTGGGAACGACCCGCACAGCCATCTCTCCCCTGCCCGGCAAGGCCAACGGCTTATGCGTACGTCCAGAGGGGGCCTTCTGACCGCAATTCGTGCGCGGCACGCTGGTTCGTCACTCCGCGCATGCCGAACGATACCCAATTCAGCGCCGTGTTCGCGACGGAGGGTCGGAGAACAGCAGGGTCACAACTTGGGCCGGGCGCAGCTCGATTTCGACAGTCCCATCACGACGGAGCGAAAGGTTCGACAGCGGCGTTTCATCCAGGCGCGCCAACTGGCAGCGTCCAAATCGCCTCCAGGGCCGGAGGTGCACACGCGCCTGCGTTTTTCCGAGGTTGACGCCGCGCACAACAAGTGTCCCACCCCGTTCGGCCTGCTTTACCGCGGTCACCAAGAAATCGCCACCGTGTATTTGTACCAGCGAGGCGCTCGAGGGCATCCGCCCGCGGTGAAGTGCTGTGGCCACGGCGCTCGCCGGCCGGTCGAACTCATGCGCGCGGCGGTAGGCCTGTTCCCAACCGCCGGCATGGGGGAGGATCGAGTAGGCAAAAACGTGCCGCCCGGGCATTTGCGCCGCGGGTGTCTCGAGCGCTGGGCCGGCGTGCCCGCGTCGGGTCGGGAAGTCGTCGCGCGAGAGCCACCCCACGCAGCGCATCAACGTCAATGCGATCTCGCTCCCGTGCGCGGTCGGCCGCACCTCCACCTCGGGCAATCCCCGATTGGCGATCATCAACCCCGTGGCCCCATCGCTTATGTCAACCCAGCGCCGCTGGGGCTTTTCCGGACGAGGTTGCTCCACCCACGTCTCATCCCATTGCGGGAGGCGAATGCCGCGCTGCACGACCTCAAAGTGGCTATCGTAGGCAGCCGACTCCGTGCGCAGCGGTGTGGGAAACAGTACGCGCAGGCGGTGATCCTTGGCCACGTTGTCGACCTGCACCTCGAGGTCGACGCGGTCGACACCCGCTGTCAGGCGGGCGCGAACTTCGACCGGCATGTCCACCAAAGCGCGGGATCGCCGCATGCGGTTGGGAGCCAGTTCCCCCGGGAGGCGCAGCACAAGGCGCAGGCGCAGCTCCTGCGTCGTGTTGCTTCGATGCATGTGCACCGCTCGCAAGCGCCCGCCGCGCACCACCCGGTCGTCACGCGGCGGGCAGAAGTTGTACTCGTCACCGCAGTCTCCATCATCCTCAAACAGGTTGAGCCCATGCAGGTTCAGCCCACTCGGCTTGTGGATAACCGCCAGCGTTCCATCCCGCGCACGCGCTTCCACGCGCAGGAATTCGTTTTCGATTGCCCGCGGGCCGCGCCGCCAGACGCGGTCGGTGCCCGATAGCCCGGCCGCAAGGCCAAACTTTCCGAGCAGCGCACCGATGGGCATCAGCCACTTGGCCCAGGCGGGCAGCGGCCGTGCCACGGAGGGTCTGCCGTCTTTGCGGCCTGTCACGAAGAACGTGCGATAGCCGAGGCCGGGCACATCACGCGCGGCAAAGTGCACGCGGGTCTCATCCACCGACCGCGCGGAGACCTCGTAGGAGGTCACCGCCTCCTCCTCCAGCAAGGCGTTGACCTCGCGCACCCCGTGCTCCCAGGCGCTGCGGTTGGGAGAGCCCTTCGACGAGAGCGAAACCAGCAGCACGGCGCACGCCCCATGGCGCGCGACCTCTAACGCCTGCAGATTCAACCCCGCCACGCGCCCTTCATGCACCATGCCGATGGAACTGCGGAACGCCTCACGGTCGAGTGTGGTGTGGATCAGTTCGCGCGATCCGAGACCGCGCCGATCCATCTCCATCCGCACTCCGCGGTCGTCCACGATATCAAGGTCGCCGAGCTCGGGTCCAAGTTCCAAATCCACCTCGACCCGGTCGCTGCGGGCCCAATTCACCGGGTTGAAAACAACAATGGCCGCGCTCGCCTCGCCCGCTTCGCGCGGTGCGCGCGTCTCGGCCGACGCGGCCAGGCGGCCCAGGCTCTGGCGGGCTATCACTTCGCCCATTTGCCGCACCTGGTCGAAGCGCGGTCGCATTTCGTCATGTACCTGGTCGATCGAGCAGCCGCAGATCGAATCATGCGGATGGCATTGCATGAGCAGCCGCCACGCCTCGCCCACAACCACGCCCGGCCGGGCCACTGAGTCCTCGGCTGCGGCCATTCTCTTGCCCGCCTCGCCATTCGCACCGACCCACTCCGCCCAGGTGCTGAACGGTTCGGCCCACGCCTCGAGGAGTTCCTCGCACGCGTGATTGCCCTGCTTGATCCACATGCGGGCCGACATCACGCCCGGCAGCAGGTGCCAGCGCTTGGAGGACCGTAATTCGCCCTCGACCACCGGCAGGCTGGCCATGCGCGCGCCGAGCGTGCGGCGTATGCCTCCCACGTAGGCGGGCAAGGTCGAATGAACCAGACGATCGCCCTCAAGCCGGCGAGAGGCAAAGGCCAGCGCCTGGCTGGTCTCCCGTGCCGGCTGCATATGGTCGGTCCCATACATCAATGCCACGTGGCCCGCCGCCGAATGAGGCAGGAGGGCGGCGCCCAGTTCGCGCACGGCTCCCAGGAATCGCCGCGGGTCACCGGCCGGCAGCCCGGCGGCGTTGCCATAGCCTTCGCGCAGGTAGGCCATCAGCACCTGGGATCCATCCGGCGATTGCCACCAGAATTCGCACGGCTGGTCATCGAGCCCACGCTGGACACACGCCGTTTCGATACCGAATCCGCGCAGGATCTGCGGCATCTGGGCGATGTGCCCGAACGGATCCGGAATATAGCCTACCGGCATATTCCGCCCGAAGCGTGCCGCGATGCGCCTACCTTCGAGCAGATTGCGCACGATGGCCTCCGGGCTCACCAGGAATTCGTCGGGCAGCACGTACCACGGCCCGATGAGCAGCCGCCCGGAGCGGACGTGGGCGGCGATTTCCCGCTCGCGGTCCGGGCGCAGCGCCAGGTAATCGTCCAGCACAATCGTCTGCCCGTCGAGCATGAAGTGCCGAAAGCCGCGGTCGCCCGCCAACAGATCCAGCGTGCCGTCAATGAGTTGGACCAGCTTCAGGCGGAATTCCTGGAACGGGAGATACCATTCACGATCCCAGTGGGTGTGGGATATCAGATGCAGCACAGCCATGCCATGCCTCGCCTTCTAGAGCCGGACTTTCTCAAAAGTGAGTTGGCTAGCCTCACGCAGCGCGGCCTCGCGCAGGGTCAGGGGGAAGCGGCCGTGCAGCGGGCTCACGCGGCACCCGAGCGCCGAGGCCGCATAGAAGACCCGCGTGACGGGATGCATGAAGCCGGAGAATGGAATGGCTTCGCGCAGTTCCGCGAGCGTGCCTGCATCCCAGCCGCCGAACAGCGCGTAGAGAAAGGCGTACACCGGGAAGCTCGGCAGGATTCCGATGAAAAAGATCAGCACGCTGCTGAGCTGATCGGCCCGCCAGATCAAACCGGTCAACCCGCGCAAGATCAGGTAGTGCATTCCGCCCGCCAGAAGCGGGGCCGCCAACGACGACCAGAAGTAGAAACGCTGCGGGAAACACATTCGATGGTTGATGAAATAGGCGGCGACCCCCTTGGTGAGTAGCCCGGCGAAGTAGGCCACGATCAGCGCGTTGACCTGCAGCCGCGCGAGCAGCAGCAGAGCCAGGATCACGCGCATCACCTGCTCGCCGAAAACAAGCAGCGACTTGAGGTAGGGACGGTTGCTCCCGAGTTGCACGGTGTCGCCCACCCACGAGGGGTACTGAATAGCCCCCCACACGATCAGCGGCACGGCGTAACCGGCCGCGCGTACGAACTCCGGGCCCGAGGCGCCGAGGATGAACCGGTCGGCCACCGCCAAGAGCACCGCGCCGATGAAGGCGCTGATCATGCCTCCATAGCGGTAGGATTGGGCGCTATAGTATTGGCTGAGCACGCGCTTGCCGCTCGAGATGGCTTCCGATATGGCCGGCATGACCCCGTTGTTGAGCGTCTGCAGCACGTTGAAGGCGAAGACGAAATTCTGGGCCAGCATCCAGTTGCCCCACACCTCCGCGTAGTTGAGCAACCGCGCTTGGGTGATCCAGATCTCGGCGGCCTGACCGGCAGCCCAGGCCAGCGAGCCCAGCATCTCAAACACCCCGAAGGCAAAGCTCGTGCGCACCACCTCCCAATCGAAATGCGCCAGGAACAGCACCCGCACGCTGTAGCCCATGCGCCGGTACAGCCAGAAGCCCAGGCCAAAGGTGAGCGCCTCGGCCACATACGCCGCCAGCCCCATGCCGAGCAGGCCGCCCATCGCCCCACCCACCGCCGGGTGGGCCCGTCCCCACGCGTACATGAGCGCCACCACGATCGGCTGGGCCACCATTGGCAACAACATCTGCCAGGCCAACTCCAGGAACTGGGCGTGGTCCGATCGCTGGAAGCCCTTGAGCGCATGATTGAACACAAGGAACCAGCCGGGAAGTTGGATGAGCGAGTGCAGGATCACGCTCCAGGCATACAGCGCATACGTTGTTCGCGGCACAACGGTGGACGCGAGGCCGACGACCAGCGCCACCTGCACGGCACCCGAGAGTAACTGCCACCAAATGAAAACTTGACCGTACTGGATTCCCCGGCGCGGGTCGTGAACCCGGTACTGCGAAAGGAATTTGATGAAGGCGATGCTCGTCCCCATGTCGAAGAACAGCCAGGCGACATTGAAGAACTGCACCACCCTGCCCCACAACCCGAGCGCCTGAGCCGAGGGCAGAATGTAAACTGGCAGCACCAGGTTCTGGTAGATGATGAGCGGGACGAACAAGATGAGACCCAGCATGAGGGACAGCAGGAAGCCCCCCAGCGGCCGGTGAAACCCCACTCTCTCCCAGCCCGTTTCCGCCGATCGCGCCTGAAAGGCCGCCCGGTCGGCGATGATCGCATCCAGCGCTTCGGGGTGTGCCCGGCTGTAGCGCCGCACCACAACAAAAGCCAGCGATACGAGGACGACCAGCACCGCCAATGCGGCGAGAATGGCGATGCGATCCCCAGCATGCGGCACGGGTGAACCCGGATAATCGGCGAAACCCAACGGCTCAAGCCCGCCGGCGCGCATCACCAACGCATACACCAGGTAGTTGAAGTAGGCCCATTCCTGGATCTGCGGGTTGCTGGTGGGATCTAGAAACGGTGTGAAGACGAAGGTCGCGCCGCCGTCCCTTTCGCGCACGCCG
>Ga0315288_10008621_pt1 | contig 12860 bp, 19 predicted proteins | sample YL17G11_20_MG_FD_203454 | JGI IMG/M metagenome (GOLD analysis project Ga0315288, IMG submission 203454) | Sediment microbial communities from Yellowstone Lake, YNP, Wyoming, USA - YL17G11_20 | ecosystem: Environmental > Aquatic > Freshwater > Lake > Sediment | place: USA: Wyoming | collected...
CTCTAGGATATTTCATTACCATTGAAGTCGGGCTTATCCCTCTTACTTTGCACATTGTCTCAAAGAACCTCTTGCATGCCGCTGTCATATCACTCACCCTCCCCTTAAACCTATTATATGATGATTATCATGAAGATATATAAAGGTATCGCTGTTTTGGGTGTTTTTGGCCCCTTTTTTGTCCATTTTTAGGCCCGAAATGGCCCCAAAAGGTGACCTATCCAGCCAAGAAGCTGGCTTAAAAGGTTTCAAAAGTAGCCAAATTCGGAATGTGTCGCCACATGTGGAACATTTCAGTTTCTCAAAGGGACGTATCCCACGATAGAAAGTGAAAAATAATTCCCATTTCTTTAAATTCTTTGTTTCTCTCATGCTTTCACCTCCAGAGTATAAGCCATCCGTGACATCGTGGACACTGTTTCGGCTGTTCCTTCCGTGCCAGCCATTCGTAACTGCATTTTTTGCATTTCATTCTTTCACATCCTTATAATTCCATGTCTACGCCTTTTGCGTAAACCATCGAACATTCAAACTCTCTGTTTGCATTTTGGATAAACGATACTGTTATATCCTTTTTTTCGCCTTTAATGGCTGCGTATAACGCATAAGCCACGATTTCAATAGGTATTGTCATCTCCATATCACTCAACCTCCCTTTCCATAGCCCATACTTTCGCACAATATATGCAGTATATAAACCTTCTTACTTGGCTGTCGTACTTAGTGAAACTTTCCATAGCCTTTAATCTCGGACAATATATGCAGTAGCTAAATACATAATCACGTTCAGCAAGAACGCTTTTATTGTTGTGGACTCTAGGATATTTCATTACCATTGTAGTCGGGCTTATCCCTCTTACTTTGCACAGTCTCTCAAAGAACCTCTTGCATACCGCTGTCATATCACTCACCCTCCCCTTAAACCTATTATATGATGATTATCATGAAGATATATAAAGGTATCGCTGTTTTGGGTGTTTTTGGCCCCTTTTTTGTCCATTTTAGGCCCGAAATGACCCCAAAAGGTGGCCTATCCAGCCAAGAAGCTGGCTTAAAAGGTTTCAAAAGTAGCCAAATTCCCCATAAGTATAACTTCAAGCCCAAAAATGTTATACTTTTTGACTCCGTCAATATATCAGCTAGGCCCAAGAAAACCCTCCGGCCCTTAAAATTCATGGCTGGAGTTTCTCCAGAGTCACCTCTTTTTATGTTGGGTATTACTCTTTTCTAGCTCCATCAGGGAGATTTTATCCCTTAATCTCCCATTCTCTTTTTTTTCACGGAAATAATCGCTTTCAGTTGTCATAATCCATAAGAAGATGAGTGGAAACCATGCGATAAACATGACGCCAGCACCAACAAAACACCACTGTATTTTTCCATGGTCAAAATATCTAAGCACAATAAACGCAACAATGGAGCTTATCGCACCACCAATGGCCCAGAATATAACCCAGCTGGGTATCTCAATGAATACAGTTTGTGTTACAAGAGATGGCACGCTAACTATCATTTAGCATCCCCTTTCTTTAAATTTTACATAAACTACATCAATATCAGGGAAATTCTTTATGACCTTACTGGAGAATGGCATTTTGGTTTCCAGTGTATCTATTCCAAGTTTTCCAAGTTCTTTTGGGTTATAAGGATATATGTGTTCTCTCTCACCATTCGTTAATTCATCGGCAGCCTTTTTATTTATTTTAGTTATGAGAATTTTCTTAATGGTTTCAGTGACTTGTTTTCCAACAAAAGAGTTGCCTATTGAGCTGTCATTGCTTTCAGTACCCTTTAAGTCAACAATTTTAGCCCATGCTCTGGATGACCTCACCCCGCTCCAAAAATCACCCACTTGAGCATCAATAGGCCCAAGACAAGCGTTTTTTTGCATTAATATTTTATCGCACGATAGAGCCAGTAAAGAACCACCCGACATGGAGTAGTGTGGTATAATGGCCCTTATTTCACCATTATGGTTTCTCAAAAGTTCGGAAATTCGTATCGAAGCGAATACGTCACCACCTCCAGTGTGAAGCAGCAAGTCAAAAGGTTCATCACCTATATCTTCCATAGCCTCCGCTACTCTCATTAACGTTTTATTGTCAATATATCCACTTGAGGCTGAAAAAAAACCACTTCGTTCTTTATGGACAATTGCTATCAGTGACCTTTTGTTGTTTTTAACCCATGTTTTAAGTATTTGTTTTGTTTTTATCTTTTTCAAAAAACGATATGCTGGCATGATAGTTAAAATTAAAACTAGCCCCAATATTTGAAACACCCAATTAAGGGTGGCCTCCGATGTTAATACACTTGTAGTTTCATTCATATATTTTGTCCGTTTTTTAAACCCAATGGAGTAACCATCGCCTCATTCTTTAAAATCGGCTAACTCATTCGGGCCTTCCTTTTAGGTGTACTAGCCAATTTTGGCCCTATCATTTTTTGGCGGTGATTATTTCTCCGAACCCTCACTTTTGCTCCAGTTTCATATTTTTCTAAAAATGTAACCCAAATAAGGCACCCGATGCCAAAAGGTACAAAAAAAGCACTAAAATAGAAACCTGCTTCTAGCATCGCAATCTCTAAGCCGAGTGGTAAAAAGACAAGCGTAAGAAAAAATATAGCAAGCCACCCATTCTTAATTGATTTACCCCCATCGTAAAATACATTTTTCACCATCAAGAATCCCCACCATCATCTATTTCATCATCCTCAAGGCATGATAAGTTCCATTTTAGGGTGGTGGAGCCCCATGCTTTTATAACTTCATCCTCTCCTATCTCCAGAATATTAAATGTTCTTGTCGTGTCATCTTCTATCCTGTCGAAACATAGCAGTATCTTTCCTCCCCATTCTTTAAGATAAAAAACAGCGGATGCTTCCTCTTTTTTCCCAATTTTAAGTTTCATTTTCTCCCCCCTTTTTTATTGTTTAATTCCAATTCCAGCCTCATTCTATTGAGAAAGTCGGTCAATGCTGCAAAGGTAACGAGTCCCTCTCTCCATTTAATCACGTAGTCCCATTCTTCTATCATATAATTGACTGTTTGATTAGGGTTGTCAAGCCTTAGTTGGTCTTGAATGTTAACCAGCTTGGCCTCATTTCCTTCTTTCAGCCTAAATGCTTTTGGTGGTTTTTGCTTTTTTATCATATTTTTCATCAAAAGTTTCAAGTAATCTTAGCGTATCAGCTCTGAGTTGCCCGATTGTTCTCTGTATGTAGAGCAGTCTATCCGCATGAAATTCCAGCAACATCTTCATATCAGCCATCGTTAATTCAGTCATCATCGCCTCAACACATGCCCGCAGCTAAAACATTCAAAATAGTTGCTGCAAACTATCCATACACCACTGCTGCACGCAGGGCAAACAAGCATCCCTTCATCATCATAACATATTTCCGTCATCAGTCCTCACCTATAATTGGTATTCCAGTTATGTGGTCATCTATTATTTTATCACAATTACGCCCTTCCGATTGAGTCGCTTTTTTGTCCACTATATGCCACATATTTACAAAATTTGTTTGTTTTAGATAACCATAATCTTCAAGAAGCTTTATGATGTTTATTAAAGGTTTTTCGGTTAAATAACCCAAAACCTCAATGACCGATAACCGAAGATTGCTAAGAGTTACTTCTTTTCTAACCCCTCTTTTTTTTAAATCGTCCATTATTAATGGAAAATCTTTTGATGGTTTCCATCCCATAAGTATCACTTATTTTATTCAAAAAATAAGAATATAAAGGTATCTCCCCCCATACCCCCCTAGTGGGGGTCGAAAAAATAATGTATCACTCACTATACCTCCCAAAACCGACATGCTATATGGTACTAATAATGGTGTGATTTAGCTTTGAGGCTTTGTTTACTTAGCGAGTCTTTTTTTGTCGGATGGCAAGAAAAAAAGTAGCAAAAAAAGAACACCTTCATCATTCCACTAATCAATCCTTCAATCTAAAAAAAACGCCTTATCTTCCCTTATGCTTTATGCTTAGTGAAGAAAGTATATAAAGCTTAAAACAAGCGTGGAGAGAACCGATTAAATTAGTAGTATTCTACACATATTAAGCCGACACATGTCAAAAACCCCCAAGTCTTTAAATATCTTAGTATTACTAAGATGGTATATCGCTCACCAAGCGAAAGGTGATTAGGTGACTGAAAGAGTTCATTCATGACATGGGGAGAACATGGAGATAATATGTGAAAAATGTGGCACTGCAGTCCGTTTGATTTCTCAGCACTGGCTAGGTTGTAATTGCAGCATTAAAAGGGTAAGCAAATATTGGAGGGAGGTGAAGAATGAAACTGGCATTAATAAGTGAGTCGGAAGAAGAAAACGATAAAATAATGGCCGTTTTGGCAAACACCAAGACGTTACCAAAGATTTACACTGAGATATACAAACCAATTAAACTAGCTGAAAAAATAACCAAAGAAGAATCCATGCGTGAGGCCATATCATCATTCCTGAAAGATAATAATTCAAACACTGAATCCCTTAATGGAATGATTGTTAAAGCAAGTGAGATTTATGGACACATGATTGTATTTAAGGTGGGTAAGGAGCTTTTTGAAACTATTGCAAAAGAATACCATACTCAATGTGTCATTTTGAGAGTGCCATTCGGAAAACGGGTTTTAACGATGATTCAAAAGAAATAAAACTAAACCCCACCATGTCGTAGTGACATGGCGGGGTTTTAATTTAAGCCCGTGATTATTTTTTTCCTGTTTCTAATCTGATACCTGTTTGAAAAAATATATCACGACTGCTATTATGATTGCAAGGCTTACTAGTGCCCAGAGAGTTATGTTTGTTGCTCCCCAACCTGATGTGTTTGCTCCTACGACAAGTGTAATTGCCACAGGTTTGTTGTCATCGTTTACCACTTAGTGGTAACCAAAATATCAACGCTGCAGCAAGTACGGCCCCGACAAACAATCCAGTCATTCTTGAAATTGTTTCCATCCAAATTCCTCCACGGCCAATTAAGGCCTTATATTTCTAAAAATCATTGAGATGCATGATTAAAAAGCCCGTGGGTTCTAAGATTCCCCTACTTTTTAGTGACAAAACTTTAAATGTTTCAGAAGTCTATCTATGTATATGTCTGGTTTTGGAACCAAAAAAGATACACCGCCTCTAGATAGTGGTTTAACGATTAACCGAGAGCAGCGGAGGGGGGATTTTTCCTATTACAAAAGACTTACTATATTATCAGCGATGGAAATTATCAAATCTCACCAGCCAGTGAAGCATGACAAGCTTATCGCCCTGTTGACGACAGCCATTGATGGCCCCATGTTGACAGAAAAAAAAGCTATATTATACGTTAAAGGCTTTCTTGAGATTGGCAGTGTGAACATGGACAAGGATGGAATCGTGACCTTATGCCCATAATTGATTATGTTGAAGCCAAGAAAATAGAAACGATAACCATAGGCCAACATTCAATCACTACAGATATTGTAACACTTCAGCAGATTTTTAAGAAGATAAGGAATGGATACAGTCCACTGATAGCTATTTGTGGAAGGCAGCGTTCAGGAAAATCGTTTATTGGTGTATGGCTGATGTATTCCTTTTTGAAGATGATGGGGAAAGACAAGAATTTTTGTGCGGCTAATTATGTCTTTTATGAAGGTTCCGATATTGTGGAGAGAATAAAAACGATAGACTATGAACCATTAATGATTGATGAACCCGATGCACTGGATAGAAGGGAATGGTGGAAAAAAACCCATGCGGCTGTAAGGAGCTGTATTCAGGCCCAGAATTTCAGGATGTTCATGACAATAGTTGTTAGCCCCCACATATCGGATGTTGATGTTTCAATTTTAAAGTTCTTCGATTTCATCTTGAGGGTGGATGATAGAGGCGATGTGAAGAGCTTTAAGCTCTTTAAACGCTATGATGAGTTTGATGCCAAGAAGAATATTTATAAGATTTTCTTGGATAACTTTTATGTTAAAAAAGAGCTGGTGCCAGCTAAGGTATGGCGTGAATATGACAAGTACAGCAGGGAGCAAAAGAATGCCATACTGAATGAGAGGGCCTTATCGCTTAAACCAGTGGCCCCAAAATCAGATAGGCTGGCAAAAGAGTTCAGAAAATGGATTATGGCAGGTGGAGAGGGGGAGGAAAACCCTTATGGCTGATATTTTCGTGGAGAATCCGTGGCTTATGGTGGTGATGATTATTGGTGTCATCGGTGCAGCAGTCTATTTTCTGACAAAAAAACGTGATATTGTCATGAAATTTAACCCAAACCAGAGTGCTGAAACTATCAGTACTGCCATGAAAAAAAAACTTAGTGAGCTAGGCACACCGATTAAGGCGACACTTAACATCGGTTTGACTACAGTGGCGAAAATAGACCGATACAAATATGTATCAGGGAATTTTGACAGCATTGTTTTTGATGCCAATAAAAGAGAATACAAAAAAAGCAAAGTTGACCAGCCTGTTAATTATGACTTTCTGTTGTTACGTTCCAAGAGTAACAATCTTTTAATGCGGCTCTTAGGTATGAAGAAGAAGTTTTGGGTGTTAGACCTAGAAAAAAAGGATTTCTGTAAGTACGACAGCCAAGCAAGAAGGTTTATATTACCGACGATTGCCGATATAACATCACATAATGACGTATGGGTGACTAGTGACAAGGGTATGGAGTTCCTCCAGAATATCAGCTACGGAAAACTTATCATGGTGATTTCTAGCATGTTAGAAGTATGGCCCGAAAAACTGGCACATTTGGAAGCGTCACAAGCAAAACGTGAACGTATTGACCGTGTTACGAGTGACCTCGAAAGAAACAAATGGGAAGCGAAGAAAAATGCAGGGGACACCACTATTTCATAGATGCATACTATATGTAGTGTGTGCCATACCACTGGTAGCGTTAGTGGTCTTTGTGTTGAATGACATGGTTTATGGTTTTGATGGCTGGTTCATGGTTAACGCTGTGTGGAACCGAACACTGATAGCGAATATGGCGATGGTTGCAGTTTTTGCAGCAGTCCTCTTTTCTTTTAATCTGGTGAAGAATAGCGACACGAAGCAAACAGCCATGTTTAAGGGGGCCTTTTTCCTAACTAATCTGTTTTGTGCTAGGCTCTTGATGCCCGACATTGACTACTACCTCTTTGTGCTGATTTCTATCATTTTTATTATCCTAGCCTATAATGGGGATGATAAACCGAAGAAAGATAAGACTCACCTTTTGGCCGCAGCAGCTTTTTGTGGATTGTATGCTGCTTTCAGAGGTTTTGAGTTCATAGGTGGTAGTGAATCCTACTCAGATATGCAGCCGAATCCAATAGTTTTCTTAATGCCACTGCCCCTTTTATTGTTGCTTCACCACAATAAAAAGTTTCGATGGATACCAATACTCCTTATAGGCATCCTATTGAATCCCACTGGCAAGTTCGTGACAATCGCCCTGTTCCCTGTTTTTTATGCCTTAATGATAGACCTGAAATTACCAAAGAAGCCAAGTGTCTTTTTGATGCTGGTGATGGTAATAAGTATCGGAGTCTATATCGGGAGCATCTTTTATGCTGTGGAATCAGCTAAGGTGGTGTTAAACGACTGTTGCACTGAGGATACATGCCATCTAACCTCAACAGAGTGTAAGAATTGGAAGCAGTTCTTCATATATCGTGAGAAAATGCTTATAGAAAGTGAAGGGTTGGGTGAAGGGCTGTCTAGAGTCAGCCCCTCATGGGTGAATGAATGAGATATAAGGTGTATATGAGTGGGAGGCAAGATTTATATGCTAGGTGTAGGTAAGAATTTAGAAAAAATGGGTAAGAAGCTGGCCGATGCCATACCAGATTTAACCGACTTTGCTATAAAGAATGACAAGGCGTATGATGCTCTTATACAACAGGTTCAGGAAATAGCCATCGCTAGGCTGGATGCAGGCAAATATTATCACATCATTTTGCTTGAAGAACCCGATGCCAAGAGGCTAGGAAAGCCAATTTAACTGTTTTTGGCTGACACTATCCAGTTAACTGAGAGTAGAATTATGAGTATGATTAAAAGGAGGCGTATGGACTCATACTGGCCCGATGATACAGGCAGCCCAAAGGCTAAGAGAACCGCACCGAATATAAGCCCGACTGAGAGTGTTATTGACCTCATATTATTTCCCCGAAACCTTGATAATACCAACAATCAGCAGCACTGCAACAATGGTTATGAGTCCGATGGTGAAATTGCTTTCCCTACAAGCGGATGTTTGCCCCAGTGTAAGGAGGCTGTTATCAGAGCATCCATAAGGACATGTAAAAACTTCTGTTTGATTCACGAAAAACAATTCGCCAATAGCCGGATAAGCATACCTCCCTCTAAGAGTGACTAGGGAATCACCATCAGCCGAACAATACTGCTGCATAACAGGTAACTCGATACCCAAGTCCCAAGTATAGGTTATGTTTGTTGTGATGTTCGGCGTCGTGATGTTCGGCGTTATGTATGAAGGTGAAAAACCAGCTACACCAAAACTTATGTTGAGTGGGTTATACCAAGCTAGATAGATTTCCGAAGAATTTGTCGCATTGGCGACACTGGTCAACCCAAAAATGAAATTGGATGGCTGAAAAAATGTTCTACTGCCATCAGTAGTTATTGAAACACCATAGGATGAGGGATAAACATACGCACTATCTTCAAGTGGGGAATCGATAAAATAACTTGAATTTATGTTAATTCCAGCAGAACCATTGTTGTATCTTGAATTACTACCATTCCATAAAACATAGGAATATTTGGTCGGGCTTGTTTTGTAAACTGTCACCCATTTTTCATTCATTGTTCTCAGGCTCCATGAATACTCAATGTCGGCAGTTCCCGAATCCCATGTATAGGTAGAACCGATACTACCTTCAGGTTTAAGATACCAAATCAAGCCCGTATAATTGGTATAAACATCAACAAACATGGAAACATAATCCGAATAAGCATATAGAGTGTAATTAAGTCTATATGACGTGTTCCGTAGGTTTCGGCAAGAAATAACCTTTTTCACCTTTCCGTCAAAACCTAAATCACAATCATTCGGTTTGAAGGTACTCATATATCCAAAAATAGTCCATGGAGCGGAATAGTTTCCGACAAGAAATAAGCCACCACCCGTAGCCGAACCTACCCAATTAGTTCCTAGATAAGTTAAACTCCGAAGATAAGCATAATCATCCTCAATTTTGATTTTTATGTTTGTGTTATTTAAGAACAAAAAACTCCCGTTACTACTGCTTAAATCAGTCGTATAAGCAGGTGCGGATACGCCAAAAGCGTCATGGTATAACCCATGTATTGTTGTATTCGACTTGGAAACATTCGCAAGGAATAATATCTTAACCCAACCCGTGCCAACATCAAGAATATCCCGTGGTATTTCAGTACCATTCATATTACAAGGGGCATCAGTCACCCTTATTTCAGTTGTAGCCGCAAAGGTAAGCCCCGAAACATTTATTTCAACAGGGTAATTGACCCTTTTAACCCCAGTGTTTTCTGTCAAAGTGATGTTTGTGCATTTTTGCCATGTTGTATTGTACCATGCGGGGTCGAATTGGCTTACGAAGGCACATGAATCCGTCGTAATACAATCGCATGAACCAACAGTTCCCCATAGTATCATGTCCCATTTTTTGCTTGTATCTGTCGCCGCTGGTATGTATTCAATACCCCATTGTTTTACCTCATAGGCAGTATACGCAAGAGGCTGTGTGGCGTAGTAGTAGTATTTCCCGTTTATCTGTTTCATGGCTATAAATTCGGTTCTATCTATCTTGTTTTCTGAATAAACAGTTTCATTCCAATACGCTGTGTTTCCCGTATAGCCCGTGAAGCTATGCGAATAAACAAGTCTAAGAGTTCCATTCACAGTCGTAAACCAACAGTAAAAGACACCGGCAGAGGCATTATATGTGTTCGGCGATTCGCAAGTGTAAGATTTCAGCGACTGCACCCCGCTTATAACATTCTGATATATTTTACCATGGTTAATCGGTTCATTAAACCTGTAAGCAAGACAGAGATTCCCGTCAACAGCACGCATATTCTGCACGGTAAACGTATGCTGATAAGGTTTTTCTGTTGCCCATTGTCCATTAACAGAATAAAATGGTGAAACAGTTATATCAACCCACGAATCAGTATAATGCCCTACGTTTTCAGTGGTTATATATTGTGTTTGTGCCGAAACAATGCCATGACTAAGTAAACCAGCCAAAATTCCAATACACAGGGCGATATATAGCGTTTTCATTGTTTCACCGAATCATAACAACAATCATAAAAATAAAGCCGATTGTTAGTGTTATTAGGAACAAATTGACTAGCATAAGCTCTGTATTTGCAAAAGATAACTTTGTTAGTGCGTAAAATTTTTGCCCGAGTTGTTCGGGTAAAGCCAAAAGTTGTTGGGGAAAGCTAAAAAGTAAATTGGACATATCAAGTCTAAACTCAATGGGTTTTAACCATTCGGCCAAAACACTTTTTTCATGTGTTGTTTGTTCCACGAACCCCGAAATATCGGCAATAGACGCAATATAAAGAGTGGTAAGCATGAAAAATACATAAAAAATTACATAACGGGCCTCAACATAACCCATGTTATCACCCTGTACCTCTTTGAGCTACCCCTGACATTTTGTATGCAAAAATCAAAAGAATGGCGATGGCTATGATGAATGAAACCCATACAGGGATTATTGCCCCACCCGATGCTAGGCTAACACCTAGTATCATCATTATAGTTGTGACAAGTCCCACCTCCCATGATTTAGTGTAAAATGTAGAAACACCTGATATAGCCATGATAATATAAAAAGCAATCATCAAGGGGCTTAGCATGAAATTAAACGCCTTTAAGTCAATAAACGACTCCACCACGCTGCCAGCATACGGGTTAGGTGGTTCGGATTCCATGCATAGTGTCGTATTTAGGTTATGTGTCCATTCGTTTATTGTCGTATCCCATAAATGATAAACACCATCAGTGGTGCAGTACCACGCCTCAAGAGATGTTCCAGCCTCAATGGTATTTTTAGCCCCAAGTTCGGAAGCTGTAAGACATCTTGAATCGTATTTGCTTGAAACAGTTATCGTGCAGCTAAAACCATTCCAAATACCACTGGTATATACTTTTTGTCCCGTACTCATGTTGCATTTAGATTGTTTCGCACATTCACCAGCATCCGTTATTACACTGATGCTGTTTTGCACCCTGAAATCATCGAACAGTACACATGTTGGATTATTTTCTGACAAGGAATCACTCTTAGGTGTGACACCTAGTGATATCGTGTATAACCCAGTATCAAGGAGGCCAAGATGGGATAGTGGTATGGTTCTTTTTTCCCACTCAGAGGTGGCATCAGTAGAAGTATCAGAGCTATATACATAATTGACGTATTCTTGGGTTTGATTTTCAGATTTTGTTATTTCAACATAATCCAAGTAGAAGCTCATCCCATCACCAGAAAGTATGTAGAAAGTGTTGGTTTCTGTCTCCATTGTGAGTGTTATGTTATAAAATCCCTCACCCCCAAGTGGGATACTTCCCATCAAATAATAAGCGAGGCTATCTCCAGCAACAATCTTAATGTCGTAGCCAGTAACATCTGGGAAAAAATACAGTTTAAGGATTGTGCCATTCGTTACATTTACGCTGGTATTGATTTGTATGCCATAAGGTGTCGTGAAACTGTCATATAGCAATATGTAATCAGTCTTATTATCCTTTAAGCTTACATTTAAAAGTGTTGCATCAGGTGTTATCGCTGTATAAGGCACTGGAACATAAACACTCCTATTACTCCATCCAGTCACGGAAATCATAAAATTTCCATTTATCGGTTTGTCCCCATTTTCGGAACCATCATAAAACAGTTTTCCGCATGTTTCATTAACCCATCCCCACCATAAAAACGCATTGGTAACGTCATATTGGTTTTCATTTACAGGACATTTCTTTAAGAACAGTGAAATCTCAGGATTTTGTGATAAAGTGACGTTGGTTGAAATATATGAGGAATTATCGTATGGTGCAGATAGTGTTCCACTGCTACCAGAGGTTTTATTTCCACATACAGTCGGTGGATATGGGTATCCTCCAGAAATCGTGTTGTTTATGGGTTCGGCGACTTTTGGTGGGATATATCGCATGAGTAAGGCATTGGAACCAGTGACAGCACCATATGCGGATGTGATTTTAACACTATTTTCCAAGAAAACATTGGATATGTCACGGGGAGCTAGATTTGTCCACCCAATTGGGCGCATCACATCATCCGTCATAATGCCGGTTCCACACCATGCTGGCCCAGATAAAAAAGCATAACACCTATAAACAGGCCTTTTATACCAGTTTTCAAACCCTAGCGTTATGTTAAAAAAGGTTTCTGTTTCACCAGTAGTGCATGCCTCCTCTCCGAATCTTGGTGTAAGCCTGCCGTTTGTATCAACACATGAATAGAGTCTAATAGAATTAACACATTCAGAATATTCACATGACCAGTTCGGGACATATGTCGAGACGCTTATAGAAAAGTTCACGCCAATATATGTAAGCACCATAGGACTTGAACCCGCATAAGCAACGTGCATACCGATTATGAAAAAATAATCGGTATTCGGTTCCAAAGTCTCCGCAGCATATAACGGAAATGCACTACCGAGTGTGTGTGTTTGATTATTGGCTGGATTATATACATGATATAGAGGTGTGATAGAAGCCGAACCTGTGTATCTGAAACCGAAAACGCTGAAATTCACCTGACCAGTTGCCCCTGTTCTGAATGGTATCGAAATATACTTCTCATAACTCATATCAAAAG
>Ga0315288_10008623_pt1 | contig 12860 bp, 10 predicted proteins | sample YL17G11_20_MG_FD_203454 | JGI IMG/M metagenome (GOLD analysis project Ga0315288, IMG submission 203454) | Sediment microbial communities from Yellowstone Lake, YNP, Wyoming, USA - YL17G11_20 | ecosystem: Environmental > Aquatic > Freshwater > Lake > Sediment | place: USA: Wyoming | collected...
TGAGATCATAAGGTGACATTTCGAGTTTTACCCTGTCACCCAGGAGAATGCGGATATAATACCGTCTCATTTTTCCGGATAGATAAGCAAGCACTTCATGCCCGTTATCCAGCATAACGCGAAACTGTGTCGCGGGAAGGGCTTCGATGACTTTGCCTTCCACCTGGATCTTCTCTTCTTTTCCCATTAAGACTCCTTTCTTGTCTTATACAGGTTTGCTGCTTATCCGTCAGGGTGTTCAAACTGCTTGCGTTTCATCCTTCGGGCGGATTTTTTGGCTTCCATCCGGCGTTCTTCGCTCTTGGAGATGAACCAGCGTTTCTTTCGAACGGTACTTAATATCCCTGAACGGACGATTTTCTTGCGAAAACGCCGCATCAGCTGTTCCTGTGATTCATTAGGTCGTAAAATTACTGAAGTCATTATTCATTCACCTCCCTTCGCTTGAAGGGTTTTACTCGACAAAAAAACTCGACCGATTTACACATCAGCCGAGTCAAGTTTTCTGTGAGCAAATCAGTTTTTTGGAAGCTTACTGTCTAATATGCCTCCTGGCAAATTTTCTTTTTAATTAGATACCAAATATATTATACGGTTAAGCAGGCAGTATGTCAATAAAAACTAATATCAAGGTCATCTATTTTTGAGCCAGCCAATGTACTGCATTGACCCATAACTGCGCGTATCCCGGCCATTCGGCAAATTCCACCGGGCACCAATGAGGTCCGATATCAGAAGCCCATGAAAGGGAGCGCCCTTTTCCCACATTCATTATAGATAATAATGGATGTTCACCAACTTTGGCAATAAGGTGAGCTTTACTTTTCAATTTCAATTCATTAAATCCTAACAAATGCGGCCATTTTTCACCCATCCCTTTGATAACGATATGGTTAGCGTCCACAATCGAAGGAAGCGCACCTTCAGGAGTTTCAACACGGTCATCAAATGTATATATATCTACTGGCAGCACAGGTTCGAGGGGTGAGCGGTAGTATTTAGCAGCGCCATAAATTCCTGAATATGAATAATAACCTCCACACATACACAACCCGCCACCTTTTTCTACCCAGTCAGCCAACAACTGCAGTCGGTTGGGAACTGATTTTCCCTTTAGCCAGGTGTCGGGGTGCAAAAGTAAAGTATTTGCTCCGATATCACTTAAACATACAACTTTGTATTTTTGCATCTCGTCAAGCGTAATTGGAAATTCTTTGGCAGCAATATGGCTGGGCATATGGATAAATTCGATATCTTTTCCTTGAAATGCCTTTTCCAGATATTCAACACCGGTTTCATAGATTGTACTTGAGAAAAAATCCCAACCCTTAAAATGAGTGCTGGAAGTTACCCACGACTCTCCTGCCAATAAAAATTTTATCTTTGTCATCGTAAATCCCTTTCCATTTTTATTCTAGATCTGTTTCTTGACAAATACTTGGTTCAATGCAACAGCTCCGAGCAAAATAAAACCTAAAATAGCTAACTGCCAAATCGTATTGATATTCGCCAGTTGAAGGCCCGATGCGATCATGGTAACAATGAATACCGCTAACATTGTCCCCACAAGATTTCCTACGCCGCCAAAAATATTGATACCACCTAATACCGCAACAGTGATAGCCCGCATTTCCATCCCATTGCCTACATCCGGTCTGGATGCCATAAACCAAGAAGACATGATTATCGCACCCATACCGGCTAAAAGTCCGCTTATTGTATATAAAATAAACCTGACGCGCTTTACCTGTATCCCGGAAAATTGCGCAGCCACTTCATTAACACCTACAAGGTATATACTCCTGCCGAAATTTGTTTTTGTCATCATAATAAGCAGAATAACAAAGACTGGAATCACAATCAGCAAAATCTGGGTCGGAATACCCAACACCTTCCCATTCGCTAAAAATGAAAAGCTTTCAGAAAAACCAGATAAAGGTACACCCTTGGTTATTACCAAAGCTAACGCGCCATATGCGTACATTGTGCCAAGTGTTCCAATGAGTGGTGGTAAACCTAATAAGGCAACTGTTATACCATTCAACGACCCAAGTATCCCGCCGATAAAGATGGTTATCACTGCGGCAATCCAGTCATTAATACCAACCCCTACCATCAATCCGAAAATAACACCAGACAGGCTAATCATTGATCCTACTGACAAATCAATTCCTGCTCCCCCTCCCAGAATAACTAATGATTGCCCAAGCCCTATTAATGCAAGTGCAGCCCCAAAGCGAGTCATCGTAATCATATTATTCAAGTCAAAGAAATAAGGACTGATCAGAGACATAATCAAAACAACGATGACAAATAAAAGAAGGAGAAAAAAAACTCGATTGCTCAGTAAGATAAATAATCTTTTTCCCATGATTAATAGTTAATTCCTTTCCAAGAATGCCTAATTATGAAGTTTGCAAACGCTGTTTTGAAAGCAGCTCTCGCTGTTTTCTTTCAGAGCGATTGCCAATAAAAATATCAACCATTACAGAAATCACAATTAGAAGACCAACCACAGCCCGCTCCCATAGTGAAGGAATGCCTAGAAGTACAATTCCATTCTTCATAATTGCGATAAATAATACACCGGCTAATGTCCCAATTACAGAACCTTTTCCCCCTTTGACTGATGTACCTCCAATTACTGTTGCCGCAATCGCAGAAATTGGCAAGTCTATGCCAACGGTAATTTCTACACTTGCCAGTCTGCCAACATATATCAGTGCAGAAAAACCAACCAATGAACCTAATAGTGCAAATGCAACCATCATGGTCTTGTCTGAATTCACACCCGATAATTTTGTGGCTTCTGCGCTGTTTCCCACGGCATATATATGTCTCCCTGTGGTCGTAAATGTGAGGAATATCCAAAAAATAAAATATGAAATACCTAATAGAATCACTGGGATTGGAATTCCAAGCAAATGACCCTTGGTAAACAACCCAAAATCCCGCGGTAAACCTGTTAACCATCTGCCGCCTAACATTCCAAAAATCAGGGCCCTCAAAATGTTAGAAGTGCCCAAGGTCGCAATAATCGCAGGAATTCTTGCCCTAGTTACCAGAATGCCATTGATAAGGCCGATAAAAACTCCAGTGATTATGGCAACAAATCCGATCAAGAACGGGTTGATCTGTGCCTGAAGCATCCAACCGACAAAGATCGCAACAACTCCCAGCGCAGATCCCACTGAAATATCAATTCCCCCTAAAACCATAACCATGGTCATTCCGATGCTGACCACAGCCAAATCGGTGGAATTGCGCAATACAGTTTCCAGATTATTAAAGGTAATAAAATTTGGGGAGATAATTGAGAAAATAATAATCTCGGTAATAAGTAAAATAATGGTAAAAATTTCCCTTCGACTTGGTTTTGGGATGTATCTTTTTATATTATTCTTTATACTCATCAATATCTCTCCATTAATCAATCGGAAATTTGCGCCCAATGTGTAATCAAAGTGGCAATATATTTTGTCAACTTGATTAAATCTTTTTCAAGGACAAATTCATCATTTTGATGGGCAACGCGTGGATTTCCTGCACCTATCACAACAGTAGGAATACCTAGCTCTTCGAACCAACCTAAATCAGTATGCGCGCAGACGCCTTCAATTATTTCTTTTATGTCGTGTTTCTCAAGATTGCCTAAATTTTCTTGTACAAAAGGATCACTGACAGGGGTCTCACCACAATCCGCATCTATTAACCATTCTATCTTTGGAGGATTCTCTCTCAGCCATTCCTCTGTCTGCGCCACAGACGCCACAAACGCTTCTATCTCTGCCTTTACCCGACTGCCTAATCCATTTTCATCTTTTTCTCTCGGCAAATACTGCGCATTGAACACTAACTCCGCTTGATTCGCAAATGCCGTCGGATATTCCCCCGCGTTGATCTGCGCAATGTATACCTGGCATGGCAGCGGTAAATAGGGATGCACTTTCCGCACGTGCCAATCAGCATTTAAACGATCAAAATGATCCATGAATACTCGCGCCAACCCTATCGCATCTACTGCCCCACCTTCTCTCCAATCCCCCTGCGGCAGCTCTATATGCCCGCTCCGCCCCGTTATTACCAATTTTCCCCACAATATCCCGCGGCATAAGGGCGCTATCTTCATGTCGGTTGACTCGGTCAGTATGCACGCGTCCGCCCGATATCCCTTGTCTACAAAATCCAGCGTCCCCATCCCACCGGCTTCTTCATCTACTACTGTCCCTACAATTACGTCCCCTTTTAACTGGTACCCACTCTTTACCACTGCTTCCAGCGCCATGACCATCGCCGCTATGCCCCCCTTCATGTCAACTGCCCCACGCCCATATACTGCCCCGTCCAGACGCTCCCCTTTGAACGGCTCCATTGTCCACCCACTGGCCGCAGGCACCACATCTACATGCCCGGTTAATAACAACGATTTGCCTCCCCCAGTCCCCTTCAGCACAGCCGCCTGGTTCGGACGCCCTTCAAATTTGTGGTCCGCATAATACCCCGGCCGCCCTGCATATTTCGCTAATGCCTCGGCGCTCGGCTCCCATTGCTTTACCTCTGCCCCCATCCCCTCCATCCGCTTCCTTATCACCCCCTGTACTTCCGCTTCCCGCGATTCCCCTTCTTTCGGATTAAACCACGGATTTACACTCGGTATCTGTATCAGCTCCTGTAAGAAACCAACCACGTCTTCTTTATGGTCTTCTATCCATTGAATTATTGCTTGATCGACTTTTGAAAATTGCATATTCATATTCTTTCTAATTATCTGATACTCCACACCAATTAATAATCGTCAGCGCAATTGTCTTCACTGCATCAATCAATTCTTGCTCTTCTAAACTTTCATCATTCTGATGAGCAACACGGGGGGTGCCCGGTCCAAAATTTACAGTCGGAATCCCCACATTGACAAACCACCCCATATCTGTATGAAAGCCAATTCCTTCAATGGCTGAATTTTCTCTAATTTTATTAATGCTGTTTTCCATTTCTTGTACAAAAGGATCACTGACAGGGGTCTCACCACAATCCGCATCTATTAACCATTCTATCTTTGGAGGATTCTCTCTCAGCCATTCCTCTGTCTGCGCCACAGACGCCACAAACGCTTCTATCTCTGCCTTTACCCGACTGCCTAATCCATTTTCATCTTTTTCTCTCGGCAAATACTGCGCATTGAACACTAACTCCGCTTGATTCGCAAATGCCGTCGGATATTCCCCCGCGTTGATCTGCGCAATGTATACCTGGCATGGCAGCGGTAAATAGGGATGCACTTTCCGCACGTGCCAATCAGCATTTAAACGATCAAAATGATCCATGAATACTCGCGCCAACCCTATCGCATCTACTGCCCCACCTTCTCTCCAATCCCCCTGCGGCAGCTCTATATGCCCGCTCCGCCCCGTTATTACCAATTTTCCCCACAATATCCCGCGGCATAAGGGCGCTATCTTCATGTCGGTTGACTCGGTCAGTATGCACGCGTCCGCCCGATATCCCTTGTCTACAAAATCCAGCGTCCCCATCCCACCGGCTTCTTCATCTACTACTGTCCCTACAATTACGTCCCCTTTTAACTGGTACCCACTCTTTACCACTGCTTCCAGCGCCATGACCATCGCCGCTATGCCCCCCTTCATGTCAACTGCCCCACGCCCATATACTGCCCCGTCCAGACGCTCCCCTTTGAACGGCTCCATTGTCCACCCACTGGCCGCAGGCACCACATCTACATGCCCGGTTAATAACAACGATTTGCCTCCCCCAGTCCCCTTCAGCACAGCCGCCTGGTTCGGACGCCCTTCAAATTTGTGGTCCGCATAATACCCCGGCCGCCCTGCATATTTCGCTAATGCCTCGGCGCTCGGCTCCCATTGCTTTACCTCTGCCCCCATCCCCTCCATCCGCTTCCTTATCACCCCCTGTACTTCCGCTTCCCGCGATTCCCCTTCTTTCGGATTAAACCACGGATTTACACTCGGTATCTGTATCAGCTCCTGTAAGAAACCAACCACGTCTTCTTTATGGTCTTCTATCCATTGAATTGCTTTATTGTCCTCTATGGATAAACAGTTTGTTTCAATAATTTCCGTCATCTCAGGATCCTTATATTTCAATTCTGGATATTACTTTTTTCACTTAACCCTAAAGCTAATCTCAAGATAGATTCTTCATCCGTTTCATTTCGTTTGAGGTAACCCATCATGTTTCCTTCATGCATGACCAGAATATTATCTGCAAGCGCAAGTATTTCTGGCAGTTCTGATGATATAAGAATAATTGCAATATTATTTTGTGCTAAAGATGTAATCAGTTTGTGGATTTCACTCTTGGTGCCAACATCAATGCCATGTGTGGGTTCGTCAAGGATTAAAAGTTCGGGCTTATGGGTTAATCCTCGGCTTAATACAACTTTTTGCTGATTCCCGCCGCTCAAACTGGAAACTGGTGTTAACAGACTGCTTATTTTGATTTTTAAACTATCTACCTGGCTCTGAGCCAATGTTGATTCTTTATCAGGATTAATAATTCCAATACTGTTTGATACAGACCGAAGCAAACCGGCGCTGAGGTTATCGCGAATTGCACGGATCAAGAAAAGCCCTTGCTGTCGGCGGTCTTCTGGAACGTAAATAATCTTACGGTCAATCGCTTCCCTGCTGTTCTTGGGAGAATATTTTTCGCCTTCAAAAAGTATTTCACCTTCATCAGGATGCATTTCTCCATAAATAGCTTTAACTACTTCAGACCGTCCTGCTCCTACAAGCCCATAAAAACCAAGGATTTCACCAGACTTTATTTCAAAGGAAACATTTTGGTAATAACCTGCTCGGGAAAGGTTTTTTACAGAAAGGATGCTTTTGCTGGGTTTACCATTCGGTTTCTTTTTAATATCAAAGGAAAAATTTCGGCCAGTCATTGAAATGACCAATTTATCTTCGGTAGCTTCTTGAAGAGTATATTCAGCAACCTTCTTCCCGTCCCTAAGAACAGAGATGCGATCAGCGATCTTGAAAATCTCCTCTAATCGATGGCTGATATAGATGATGCTGCTGCCCTGTTTTTTCACTTCTCGAATTGTTTTAAAAAGAAGTTCTGTTTCAGCTTGGCTGAGGATAGCTGTTGGCTCATCCAGGATAAGTACTTTGGCTTCCTTGTGAATACTCCGGGCAATAAGAACCAATTGTTGGGATCCGAGCATGAGGTCGGACATTGTTTTTCCTACGATATCAACAGGAAGGCCCATCTTTTGAACCGCTTCGGAAGCGCCTTTTGTCATCGAATCCCAATCCAGCATACCTTGTTTATTTCTTAATTCATCTCCAATATAAATATTTTCTATAACGGATAATTCACGGAAATAAATGGGTTCCTGATAAACAATTGAAATCCCATTCCGGGCTGCATCTCGAGGACTAAAAAATTGGATTTTTCTCTCTTCAAATTTTATTGTGCCTGAATCAGGGAGGAGAGCTCCTGCGATTATTTTCATCAAAGTGGATTTACCAGCCCCGTTCTCACCCACTATGGCATGTACTTCACCTTTTTTCACACTGATGCTGACGTTTTCCAAGGCTTGTACACCACCAAATGATTTTGAGATATTTTCGAGGTCTAATAAGGCTGCTTTATCCATTCGGAGCTCTCCAACTCATTAATTAATCTTTAGAAATTAAAATCATCAACATTTTCTGCGGTAATGACCAATGGCGGGCCCAGGAGAAGGATCTTTGAATCTGCAAAATATTCAGATTGCCCGTGTCCAGGTACATCATTTACTGCCTGGAAAGGTTTTCCTTCAAGCAGCTGAATGCCCGCCCATACGTTCAAATAGCCAAGCGCTTCTGGATCCCAAAGGATTGATGCTGCCATCGCTCCGCTCTTAATATAAGGGCGAACAGTGTTAGGTGACCCATAACCGATCACGCTGACCTCACCAACTCGGCCGGCATTCTCAATAGCTTGAGCAACACCAGGAACTGTGGTTGAAGCAACAGCGACAAGACCTTTGATATCAGGGAACCGTGTCATTAATTCTTCGGCCTGGCGTAACGCATCTTCACTGCTGCCGCCTGTTGTATAGCGCACGTCCACGATTTCGACATCTGGATATTCCATGTTAACGCGTTCTTTCATAAATGTGATCCACGCGTTTAAGTTAGTGGCTGTGGATTCTCCCGACACAATACCAATTTGGCCTGAACCGCCCATTAAGTCAACCAAAGTATCGATTAATGTGTAACCCAGGTCTTTGTCCATTGATTGCGCTACGTAAACATCACGAATGCTATCGGGGCTGTCGCTGTCTGAGGTGTAAACCACAATACCTGCTTCTTCAGCGCGCTGCATAACAGGATTAAGTGATACGGCATCCAGTACAGAGATGGAGATTGCATCAACTTCCTGCTGGATCAGGTTTTCCATTAAGCGTACTTGTTCAGCTGCGCTTGCTTCGGGTGATCCAACATCCATGTATGTGACACCGAATGCTGCAGCGGCGCGGTCACCGCCAGCTTTCATGGCATCAAAATAGGGGATGCCAATCAACTGCGGGATAAACGCGATGCGCCAATTTTTTTCTGCCTGCGGAAATTCGCTTGCCGCTGGTTGTTCGGCAGCTGGTGCTGCTTCTTCAGCTGCAGGTGCTGCTTCTTCAACTGCAGGTGCAGCTTCTTCAGCTGCAGGTGCTGCAGGCGCACAAGCACTGAATAGAAACACTGCAGCCAATAGCAGGCTGCCAACAATATATTTTCTTGTTTTCATTTTCATTACTCCTCTAATTTTTTTTGTTTCAATTACTGCAAGTTAATATGTCTCTATAAACACCTCCTTTATTTGTTAATCACCATTTATCCGGGTATTTTCGTAGATGAACGTTTTACCAAGCTGGCATTCAGGATTATTTTTCTGGATAATTTTTCATGATCCTTCATACGCAGGGTCAGGGAATGAACTGCATCCTCACCCATTTCCAACCGTGGTTGTCTGATTGTTGTTAACGGTGGGTTACTATAGGTAGATAGATAGATATCGTCAAAGCCGATCAATGATAATTTTTCAGGAATTACTACCCCAAATTCTGTGGCAGCATGAATTACACCGAAAGCCATTAGATCATTGCAGGCGAAAATTGCGGTCGGCGGGATCTCCATTCTTAATAGTTGGCAGGTAGCTAAATATCCACCTAGCGGTTTAAAATCTCCGCGAACAATATAATCTTCTTTATAAGGAATATCATGTTGTTTTAAGGCTTTTTTATATCCATCAACGCGATCAAAACTGGGAGTAACCTCACGTGGTCCTGTTATGCAAGCAATATTCTTATGACCCAGTTCGATTAAATGAGTAGTTGCCATCTGCCCGTAAAGCGCATTATCAATTTGTATGGAATCAATATTCACATTAGGGCTATCACGGTCAACCATGACTGTGGGTATATTTCTTTCCTGAAGTTTCAAGAAATTTGCTGTACTCTCACCGGCAGCAACCAAAATGACCCCGTCAACCTGTTTCTCAAGTAGAACATCAATGTATGAGGATTCCTTGGCTACATCACCATCTGAATTACATAAGATCACGCTATAACCCATGTTTCTGCTTGCATATTCAATACTCCAGGCAATTTCAGCAAAATACGGGTTTGTATTATCAGGCAGAATCAATCCGATTATTCGCGATTCTTTTTTTCGGAGGCTGCGAGCAACAGCATTGGGTCTATATGCAAGTTCTTCCATTGCAGCGAATATCTTCTGCTTAGCTTCTTTGCTAACAAACCGTGTCTCATTTACTACATGGCTGACGGTAGCTGTTGACACACCCGCAAGCTTTGCTACATCTTTTATTGTTGCCAATACACCTCTATATAAACGTTTACGTAAACGTTTAATTTGCTAACTAATATGATAATAGCACTTCAATAATCATCTGTCAAGAGATTTATTCTTTAGCGTTAGCCAAAGCATAAATGTCCTCTTCGGAAAATCTTGTAGAGTGGATATCCATATCCATCAACAAAATCTCTCTTCGATTCGTATTGAAACGTGCCCAACCGCTGTGTGAATTTCCTTTATTCCTTCACCCTTGCCAGCAGGATCGGGTTGGCCAGTGCGAAGACCCCGCCTAAAAGGAACAAGCCAAAATATCCCAGGAACCTGCCCAGCGCGGCAGCATTGGCGATATCGTTGCCAATGCCGCCCAGTTTGCTGAAAGCACTGGCGCCCGCGGTAGCCAGGTTGGTGAGGCCGAGGAATTTACCAGCTTCACCTTTGGGTGCGAGCCAGTTCGTAAGAGCCCAATTTGAATTGAGGTAAAACCCGATACTGGCACCCAGTATGCTGCCGAACAAGGTCAAGGTCTGTAAATCATGTGCGGTGATGAGCAAAAAGCAGCCCGCCACGGAAAGCAGGCTGGCAAGCACAAGCACGCAGCGCATAACTCGAAGAGCACCTACGGCGAAACGTGCGTAATTAATAAATCCTTATCTGTCATTTTATTTCTCTTTCAACAGGTTGATAGGACAACAGGACGTTGCCTGATTTGAAGGTAAGGGCGTTCAACAGTTTCAGTTGTAGTCTCTCTTTCAAACCGGTGAATAAAGGCCGGCCGCTGCCTAAAACTACCGGATTCACTATTAAGCGGTATTCATCAATCAAACCAAGCCGCATAAGAGAAGAGACAAGACTGCCGCTGCCAAAGATAATCATAACCTTGCCGGACTGTTCTTTCAGTTTTTTAATTTCTTGGTCGGCATCACCGCTTACCAGCCTGGTATTGTTCCAATCCGCTTTCTGCAGTGTGTTTGAAAAAACAATCTTGGAAGTGCTGTTCATCAGGTTGGCAACCACCGGGTCTTCGGCAAGCGCGGTTGGGCTTGGCCAAAAGCTTGCCATCATCTGATAAGTCACCCTACCGAACAGAATGGTATCTAATGAATTAAATTAGTCAATGGCGAATTGATTAAATTCTTTATCTACCACATGCCAGTCAATTTCCCGGTCCTGCCCTTCAAAGAAACCGTCCAGTGAAACCATATTAAACATTATCACTTTTCTCATAAATTTCTCCGCTAAATTTGAATAGAATACTTCAATATTTTGTGGAAAACGACAATCTTCGAATTGTCTAATAAACCTCTTACAAAGGGAAATTTAACCTCACCGCCCAGGCAGTATGTAACCAGGCATGCTTTTAAATTCAAAGATGAGAAAAAACCATAATATGGGAAATACTGAGTGAGACTTGAATTCAAGAATTATAATAATATTTATGGTTCATTATTCATGGAATTTAGGCATCATTAATTGCGTATCATAATATTTTATTGGAGTAAATTATTGAAAAGAGTTAGAGATGCTATCCAAAAATACCAAAACTCTCATTTAAGCAATTATGGACAAGTAGTATTTCTCTTCTTAATATCTCTACTTGCCCATGGGCTTTTTATTCCATGGCTGGGTTTTTACGGGGATGATTGGAGTCTCCTTTGGCTCTCATATAAAGCTGGTTCTACTTCTTTATTTTTTCCATCAAACAGATTTTTATTGCCCTATATTTATTCTTTTTTTATATACCTCCTGAATCCCTCGACCTGGATATGGCATTCCTTTCTTTTTATTATCCATTTTTTAAGTGTTGTAAATTTATGGTACTTATTAAAAACACTGTGGCCAAATAAAAAATTAATATGGGTTTGGATTAGCTTGTTATTTGCTCTTTATCCCGGATCCTTGATAACCTACCAGCCCATGACATATTGGGTGGTGTATTTACAATTTTGCATTCTACTCGCATCATTCTGGTTAATGTTGGTTGCAGTTGATAAAGATAGCAATCGTTGGATTTTTATTATTCTAAGTGTATTTTTTGCAACCCTTAATCTCCTTTTATCAGAATATTTATTTTTTTTAGAGCTGTTACGAATACCCATACTAATTACATATTTTGTTAATAGAAAATTGGATTTCAAAGATTCCAAAAAATTAATATTAAAAATCTCAATTCCTTATCTTATTGTTTTCTTGTCTCTATCTATCAGTAGATTGATTAATAATCAGAATGCTTCCAGTTACTATGATATTGACTTGACAAAATATTTTTCACACCCTTTTCAGACTATTCAATTCTTTATTAATAAAATGGTCGTCGATGGGATTAAGAGTGGATTTTTAACATGGATTAAACCTCTCCGTGACTCAATATTATTTGAATTTTCCGGCTCAAGGTCCATTTTATTATTTTCCTTTATCGCATGTTTTACAACTTTGATTATTTTCTTCTCAATCACCTTTTTCATTAATAAAGGTGAAGAAAAAAATATCAGCCTGAAAACAATTCCTCTTGGTGTGATAGGTTTAATATTTGCTGGTGCTCCATTCTGGATTGCTGAGTTGCCAATAGATATCGGGATTTCCAATTACAGCCGGTTTTCTATTCCCGCGGCATTTGGCTCAGCCTTTCTAATTTATGGAATCGTGACACTGCTTCTAAAAAATAGACTGTTTTCTAATATTATTCTAAGTGTAATCTGCGGTTTTGCTGTGATGATGCATTTGTTATCCGGTAATTATTTCCGAAATATTTGGGAATTACAGAATCGTTTTTTCTGGGAGTTCGCCTGGAGAATACCGGCTCTTGAACCAGGCACTACTTTTTTTTCAAACGAACTGCCTTTACAGACAATGGGTGAAAATTCTATTTCTGCAGCTATAAATTGGATTTATATGGAGATTAGTTTCCCTATTAATCATATCGATTATTACTCATATGACAGTAAAGATCGGTTTTTTAATGAATTCCCACAGGAAAAAGACATTCCAATTAAAAGGTCGCATATGGCCGGGGTTTTTATTGGCAAT
>Ga0315288_10008625_pt1 | contig 12858 bp, 14 predicted proteins | sample YL17G11_20_MG_FD_203454 | JGI IMG/M metagenome (GOLD analysis project Ga0315288, IMG submission 203454) | Sediment microbial communities from Yellowstone Lake, YNP, Wyoming, USA - YL17G11_20 | ecosystem: Environmental > Aquatic > Freshwater > Lake > Sediment | place: USA: Wyoming | collected...
AGTTCCCCCCTCCCCTTAATCCCCTCCCACGAGGGGAGGGGAGATTTCGGAGGTTTTCTAAAGAGGTTGGTTAGTTTGCTCGGCTGTCAAAACATTTATGCCTCACCTTTTGAACGTTACTAATTAATTAGGTAATAGGTGATAAATTATAGGTCATAGGTGATGGGTGATAAATTATAGGTCATAGGTGATGGGCAATGGGCAATGGGCTATAGGCAAGAGGTAAGAGAAAATATACTATGGGAAAAGAGGGGTTTAAGGGATTGGAAGTTTGGCAGAAAGCAAAAGAATTGGCAGTCCGAATTTACAAAATTTCAGATAAAGGGTCTCTGGGAAAAGATTTTGGACTTCGGGATCAAATGAGAAGAAGTGCAGTGAGCGTTCCAAGCAATATTGCGGAAGGAGACGAGCGCAATACGGATAAAGAATCAATCAGGTTTTTTTATATTGCAAAAGGGTCACTCGCAGAGCTACGTACCCAACTTCAGATTGCTCTTGAGGTTGGTTATATTGGAAAAGATGTTTTTGAATCTTTGGATAATGATTGTGTGGAGATAGGTAAAATGCTTGGGGCATTAATTAAGGCCAGGCGTCCATAGGCGAGAGGCTATAGGTTATAACATATAACCCATTGGATAAAGGTTTTGGTTTATTGCCTATTGTTCATTACCCATTGCCTATTGTTCATTACCCATTGCCTATTGTTCATTACCCATTGCCTATTGTTCATTACCCATTGCCTATTGTTTTTAATTCATTACCTATTACCCATAGCCTATCGCCTATTGCCTATGGTTGTTTATAGCCTATTGCCCATTGCCTCTTGCCTTTTCCCTGGAGTTATTTATGCAAATAGAATTCTTTAGACATAATATTAATGCAGAGGATATAAACAGGGCGGTTAGTGTATTGAATTCAATTTTTTTAACGACTGGTTCTGTCGTCAGTGAACTTGAAAGCGAGTTTTCATCTTATCTCAATATTCCTTATACAATAGGTGTAACGAGCTGTACTGCTGCCCTTCATCTCTGCCTTCTTGCATGGGGAATTGGCGAAGGAGATGAAGTAATAACCACCCCTATGAGTTTCTGCGCAACAGCCAATGTAATACTCCATGTGGGTGGAACTCCTGTTTTTATAGATGTTGAAGAAGAGACAGGCAATATCAATGCAGAGATCATTGAAACCAAGATTACAGAAAAAACAAAGGCAATCATACCTGTCCATCTCTACGGACAGATGTGTGATATGGAAAAAATAAGAGGGATTGCCGATAAATATAATTTGATTGTTATTGAAGATGCAGCACACTGCATTGAAGGAAATCGTGATGGTATCAGGCCAGGACATCTTGGAGATGCCGCATGTTTCAGTTTCTATGCCACAAAAAATATTACATCAGGAGAAGGTGGAGCAATTTCCACAAATAATTTTGATAAAGCAGAACTGTTGAGGATGCTTAGACTCCACGGTATAGACAAATCAGCAGCAGATAGATATACAAAAAGATACCAGCACTGGGATATGCCTGTTCTGGGCTGGAAATATAACATGGATAATATACAGGCTGCCCTCTTAGTTGGTCAACTCAGAAGGATTGATAATTTATTGAAGAGACGGGATGAAATTTACAGGAAATATGAAGATGCCCTTTCTTCGATAAATGGGTTAAGGCTCATGAAAACTGTTCCCGATTCCAGACATGCACGACATCTATTTACAATCCAGGTTTCAGGGGATAAAAGAGATTCGATGGTTTTTACTTTGCAGGAAAAAGGTATTGGTGTGGCAGTGAATTACAGACCCATTCATTTACTAAAATACTACGGGAATAGATTTGGATATAAAGAAGGAGATTTTCCAGTAGCAGAAAAAATAGGCACAGGAACGATCTCTTTACCTCTTTATCCTGGGTTAAAGGATGAAGAGGTTGAGTATGTAATAAAATCGGTAATAGAGGTAATAGGTAATAGGCAATAGGCCACCCCCTCCCACCCCTCCCCCCTCGAGGGGGAGGGTGAGGGTGGGGGCGATAGGTAATAGGTGACAAATTATAGGCAATGGGCAATAGGCGATGGGCAATAGGTAACCAATAGTCTATATCCCATAGCCTATAAGGTATAAACCATGAAAACCGAAATATTTAAGACTCAACTTACACAGAGGCGGCTTGAGGATGCTGGTGAATTTCCAAAGGTTGTCCTAATTGACACCGTAAGCTACTGCAACTTAAGATGTTCCATGTGCGTTCATAAGCAGATGAAAAGGAAAAAGGGGATCATGCCATGGGATCTTTTAACAAAAATCATTGATGAGATAGCAGAGGCAGATAAAAATGTAAGGGTCTGGATGGTCTTTTTCGGTGAAGCTCTAATAATTAAAAGAAGAAAACCAACCATATTTGACATGATAGCCTATGCAAAGAGCAAGGGTTTAATGGATGTTGTTTTGAACTCCAATGCAAACCTGTTGGATGAAGAAGCTTCAAAGGGATTAATCAATTCAGGTCTTGATGCAATATATATAGGTATAGATGCCTTTAAACCCGAAACTTATGCAAAAGTTAGGGTGGGCGGAAATTACAAAAAAGCAGTGCAAAATACCATCAATTTAATCCATCTCAAAAAATTAATGAATTCAGAGAAACCTGAGGTATTTGTTCAATTTGTTGAGATGGATATCAATCAAGAAGAAAAAGAAGATTTTATTAAATTCTGGAAAAAAGAGGGAGCAACAGTCAAGATCAGACCAAAAGTGAGTTGGGCAGGGTTGATAGATGCTCCAAATTTAGTCCTTGGTGTTGAAGATCGATGGCCATGCTACTGGGCAATGCAGACCATGTCCATAACGGATACAGGTAAGGTTGTAACTTGCGCTGTGGATCTGGATGCAAAATATGTTGCCGGCGATGTAAATGAGAAGTCTTTAAAAGAAATCTGGGATAATAAACTGAAAGAAATTAGACAATTGCATATTTCTAAAAGGTTCGATGAACTGCCTGAAAACTGCAGAAATTGTAGAGACTGGCAATCTGCACGGGCAGAGTATTATAAAGAATAGGCGATAGGCTATGGGCGATAGGCGATAGGTAATAAATAAATAATAGGCGATAGGCTATGGGCAATAGGCGATGGGTAATAAATAAATAAAAGGGCGATAGGTGATAGGTAATAAATAAATAAAAGGCGATAGGCGATGGGTAATAAATAAATAAAAGGCGATAGGCGATAGGTAATAAATAAATAAAAGGCGATAGGGGATAACTTATGGGGAAAGAGGGGTTTAAGGGCTTGGAAGTTTGGCAGAAAGCCAAGGAATTGGCAGTAAGAATTTATAAAATCTCAAATGAAGGAGCTCTTGGAAAGGATTTTGACCTTCGGGGTCAAATACGAAAATGTGCTGTGAGTATTCCAAGCAACGTGGCCGAAGGAGACGAGCGCAATACGGATAAAGAATCAATCAGGTTTTTTTATATAGCAAAAGGGTCACTCGCAGAGCTACGTACCCAACTTCAGATTGCTCTTGAGGTTGGTTATATTGGAAAAGATGTTTTTGAATCTTTAGATAATGATTGTAAGGAGATAGGTAAAATGCTTGGAGCATTGATTAAGGCCAGACGTACATAGGCGAGAGGCTATAGGTTATAACATATAACCCATTGGATAAAGGTTTTGGTTTATTGCCTATTTTTCATTACCCATTGCCTATTGTTCATTACCCATTGCCTATTGTTTTTAATTCATTACCTATTGCCCATAGCCTATCGCCTATTGCCTATAGCCTATAGCCTATAGCCTATTGCCTATTGCCTATTGCCTATAGCCTCTTGCCTGGGGTTTTATATGTGCGGTATTTGTGGATTTACAGGAAAACAAGATGAGGTAACCCTGAGGGGGATGACCCAATCTATCTTTCATCGCGGTCCTGATGAGGATGGATTTTACTCTGACGGGAAGATAAACCTGGGTATGAGAAGGTTAAGCATTATCGATGTTACTACAGGGCATCAGCCTGTCCATAACGAAGATAAAGATTTATGGACCATATTTAATGGTGAGATATATAACTTCCAGGAATTAAGAAAAGAATTAGAAGGAAAAGGACATAGGTTTTATACCGATCACTCTGATACAGAGGCTATTGTTCATCTCTATGAAGAATATGGAATCAGGTTTGTTCATAAAATAAATGGCATGTTTGCTATTGCATTATGGGATAAAAGAAATGAGAAACTCTTTTTGGTAAGGGACAGAATGGGGGTAAAACCCCTTTTTTACACGACCGTTAACAATACTTTAATTTTTGGTTCAGAAATTAAGGCCATTCTTTCTCATCCTGCATACACAAGAGATATAAATCATGAAGGCCTATATCACTATTTTACTTTTAAGAATATACCTGCCCCCTTTACTGCATTTGAAGGAATTTACTCTCTCTTACCAGGAGAGATGCTGACTTTCTCAAATGGCAAGATTTTAAAGGATAGGTGGTGGAAAATCAAATTTGATGAAAATGAAAACTATGATGAGCTCTACGTAAAAGAAAAGATCCTGGGATTGCTGGAGGATGCTACCCGGTTACGGATGATAAGCGATGTTCCATTTGGCGCTTATTTGAGTGGAGGTGTAGATTCAAGCGCTATTGTTGCATTGATGACAAGGTTTACTGATAAGCCAGTCAAAACGTTTTCCCTGGGCTATGAAGATGAGTTGAAGAACAAGGAAGCGGATTTATACTACGCTCGGAAGGTTTCACAGGCATACCAGACTGAACATCATGAATACATCATGGCCTACAAAGAATTAATGGATGAAATAGAAAATGTGATTACAGCCTTTGATCAACCATTTTCTGGAACAATATCTACTTATTTTCTTACAAAGCTGATAACAAAACATGTAAAGGTGGCCCTGACAGGGGATGCTGCCGATGAGCTTTTTGGAAGTTATCTCTCACACAGGGTTGCACAGCCCATATATCATTTCAGTAGGCTTTATGATAAAATTAAAGCAAACGAATTAACGGATGCTGAAAAAGGTCTTTTTGCGCCTTGCGACATAGGATTCTTAGAAGAGTTATTTAACAAATCCGGAAGGGATGAAGTCAAATGGCGTTACCATCTCTGTCTATTTTTAGATGAAGAAAAGAAAACATTATTGACTGACAATTTTAAAACTCAACTTAATGGAACCAATTCATTGCTGCTTCTAAAAGGACATTTTGATACTCTAACTGCAAAAAACCCACTGAATAGAATCCTTGAGATGGAGTGGAACACTCAGTTGCCCGACCAGGTCCTCGCCTTTGTAGATTTTCTCTCAATGGCACATTCCGTGGAGATACGTTCTCCATTTCTTGATTACAGACTGGTTGAATTTGTCGCAACGATTCCTGGCAGCATGAAGATAAGAAACGGAAATGTAAAGGACATTTTAAAGAAAACAGTAGAGCCTTTACTACCGGAAGGAATAACTAAAAGGCCAAAGGAGGGTTTTGTCCTGCCTATCTTCGATTGGATGACAGAAAAAATCAAAGACTACAGCATGCAGGTGCTTTCAGAAAAAAGATTAAAAAAACATAATTTCCTTAATACAGATGCAGTAAAGAATATTTTAGATCATTATTATTCAGGCAATAAAAGTTTTGCAGGCAAGGTCTGGAATTTAATGATGTTTCAGGTTTGGTGGGAAAGATATTTTGGATAGGATAATGAACAGGATTAAATAGATAATGTTAAATGAGATACAGAATTGTTTTAAATTAGAGAAAATTCTTTACACAAACCATGCAAAAGATGAAATGGAGAAAGAAGAATGTGGTGAGATTAGAGAAAGAGAGGTTTTTGAGACTGTATTAAATGGTAAAATAATAGAAAGTTATCCGGAAGATGAACCTTATCCAAGTTGTCTTATATATGGAAGGACGAAGGAGAATAGGCCATTACACATCGTTTGTGCATATGCGAAGGATTCCAATCTGGCTATAATAATAACAGCCTATCAACCAAATCCAGATATATGGATAGACTTTGAAAGGAGGAAAGTATGAAATGCGTTATTTGCAAAAGTCCAGACATCCAAATTAAAATGGTTGAAGAAGAAGTCAAAGCTGGAAGAGATGTAGTGCTAATTCCTATGCAGGTTTTGGTCTGTATAAATTGTGGTGAAAGATATTATGACAGAAAAACTATGCAGAAGATTGAAAATCTCAGGGAGAGATTGAAGAGGCATGATTTAGAAGTGGAGGAAGTAGGTAAAGTATTGCTTGCGCATACAACATAGTTTTTTCATTTCGGGTACACGGAATAGCAACGCAGACAAGGTCTGGGATTTAATGATGTTTCAGGTTTGGTGGGAAAGATATTTTCGGTAATAAAATGGAGATTATAGATTTTAAAGAGAAAGAATACTTTATTGAACAATATGTCCATTTAAGAAATAGCTATACCGATCTCCTTTTGACATCCCCTGTGAATATCCCGGAGACAAAGGAATGCCTTAAGAAAAAAAATGATATAGAAATAAGAGGGATTGTGCAGGATAATATCTTATTAGGTGTAGTCATTTTATATCTAAATCGAGAGGGTGAAATAGCATTTTTTGTTAAAAAACAAAATCAAGGGATGGGCAGTAGACTTCTTGAAATAATTGAAGGTGTTGCAAAAGAAAAGAATTTGAGATCTATCTGGGGATGGGTGCTTAAAGAGAATTTAATCGCTCAACGGGTATTTGAGAAGAAGGGGTTTATAAAAGAAGGAAGAAGTGAAAGGGAATATAGAGGAATAATTAATCATGGTATAAAATACAAAAAATTCCTTTTGAATCTGCCTCATTTTAATGATAGATAGTCGCAAAATAATTCTAGAAATAGAAAGATTATTACCGACATATACTGATTTCTTATCAAAACTCGTACGCATAGAGTCCATCTATGGGAAGGAGAAGGAAGCACAACTCTTAGTAAAAACAAAAATGGAAGAACTCGGTTTAAATGTTCAAACATTTTTTTCGAGAGATGATGACGAATCAATGAATCTGGTGGCAAAAATTCGTGGAACAAATAGTGCTAAAAGTAACTCTTTAATTTTGAATGCCCATTGTGATGTGGCTCCAATTGATGATGCTATCCGATGGATGAAGAGTCCGTTCTCTGGAGAAGTCGAAAATGGTAAATTATATGGAAGGGGTTCCCAGGATGATAAGGCAGGAATAGCAATTATATTAATGATTGTAAATATTTTGAAAAATTTGGGCATAAAATTGAAAGGGGATTTAATAGTCGAGTCTGTAATCGAAGACGAAACAACAGGCAATGGAAGTAAAATATTAGTTGATAATGGATTTATGGCTGATGGCGTAATAATTTGTGATGGGACTTGGGCTGAAAGAATTATTTATGCACATTTAGGACAGCTCTGGATAGATATAGAAATTATAGGAAAGCCTGTTGCTGCTTGCGTTGAAAGCAGGGGAATAAATCCTATTTATATTGCTTTAGAATTGATTCAGAGATTAAAAAGCTTTATTGGTGAGTTAAACATTTATGGTGATACTTTTGAAGGTATTGATAAGCCATATTTTATTAATGTTGGCTCAATTCATTCAGGTGTTTGGCATGGTTCGGTGCCCTCAAATACCAAGTTAGAAATTCAAATTGGCTTTTCTGATAAGTATTCCCCGGATGAAGTTATTCAAAAAGTAAAAGAAATATCAGGAAATATGTCCAATAGAATAAAAATAGAGGAATCTATATTTAAAACACCTGCTTATCGGACTAACAAGGACAATCCCCTTATCACCAAATTAAAGACAATTATCGAGCGGAATTCGAATAAAGAAGTTTTGACTTTTGCAGTAACAGGGCACTGTGATATGAGGCACTTTAAAACTGAAAATATTTGTCTATATGGACCAGGCGGTGGTAAGAATGCTCACGGAATAGATGAACATTATTTTTTAGAACAAATGCCATTTGTGGTGAGGAACATTATAGAACTTGTTTTTGAGTGGTGTAATGAAGTTAAGTGAGATACTTGGGAACTTAGGAATAGACCCAAAAGGTTCTGTAGTATATTTTCATATCGCTTCCGATAAATTAAAACCTATTTTTAACATTAAACATATATTTGAAACTTTAGATACCTTTTTTGATGATAGCTCAACAATCTGTATGCCTTCTTTTCCTTTTACCGGATCAGGCTACTTTGATTACTTGAAAAAAAATCCTGTATTTGACGTTAGAACAACCCCAAGTAGGGTAAATTTAATTACAGAAATATTTAGGAGAAGGGATCGCGTCATCCGTTCTTTACATCCATGGTGCTCTGTTGCCTGTAAGGGTTATTTAGCAAAAGAATTAATCTCGGAACACCATCTTAATAGCAAAGTTTTTGGGGAAAAATCCCCTTTTTCGAAGATTATGCACTCTAATGGATATGTAGTAGGACTTGGCGTAGATTGTAATACTAACAGTTTCGCCCATATGCCTGACGATAGAATGTTGCAATACTATAAATTTAAAGTTTACGAAGATTATAATATAATACTCCCTTGCATAGATTATCAAGGTAGAGAGATAAAGGTAGAGACAAATGTAGTAGAGAAAAGGATAAGCAAGCTTATAAAACCACTTAGGATGAAAGAACTTTTTAATAAAGAAGATTTTTACAAAGAGATCTCAATTAATGATATTAACTTTTACTCTATGCAAGTTAGTAAATTTATTGATTTTACATATGAAACTAATATCGAAATAGTGAAACAAAGAGGGTATCCTTTATACTATGATTTTAATAGCGGTATTGAGGTTACAGAATGGATACAAAAGAGCTAAAAAACCTGCCTACTCTGAATAGCATCGTTAATTTGGTCGGCAAGAAAAATCCTCTCCATAGTAAAAATATAAGAAACTACCTTCAAAGTTGTAGCGATGATTTTTTAAAATTAGCTGAATCATATCTTTCCAATTATGTAAGTTTTTTAAATTCAAGAAATTGTGACTTAGAATTCATTGTAAATTCATATTTGTTAATGGTTAAAGATATTTTGATTGAGCAAACCAGATTTTTAAAGACCGGTAAATATAGATATGATAATCTAGACGATGTTTATAAAAATGTGTATTCTAATGATGAATACATGTCCAAATATATGATTGGTGTAGCACTTTCTCAATTTTTATGGAAAAATCATAGAGATATGTTTATTTTTTTCAAAAATAATATTAAAAATTTTAATGCAGATAAATATTTAGAAATTGGTCCTGGACATGGAATTTATTTTATGGAATCCTTATCTTCGGGAAATTTTAATGCCTATACTGGTATTGATATAAGCGAAACTTCTCTTGAAATTACTAAAAGTTTTATAAATTATTGTGTGGATGTAAACAAATTTAAAATAGAATTTATTTGGGATGATATAACTCAACACAAAATAACCACACGATATGATTATATAACTATGGGAGAAGTATTAGAACATGTGAAAAGTCCTAAAATATTAATAAGTTCAATATATTTATTATTAAATCCAGGAGGGAAAACATACCTATCCACCTGCGCCAATGCTCCCGTGATAGACCATATTTATCTTTATAATTCAATTGATGAAATAAAAGAAGATATATTAAGTTCGGGATTAAAAATTATTGATGAAATTATCATTTGTAATGATGAGACAGAAGAAAAAGATTGGATATTGAAAAAAGCTAATTTAAGCTATGCTTGTATAGCTAAGAGAGAATTTTGAAAATGAAATATACCGAATTATTGAAAGCAAATAAAGAAATTCAGCATACTTTGCATGGGAATGAATACAAGATAGTTGTCTTAGCCAATATTATAGTATCTCCGATCAAAGAAATTTTAGAATATACCCTTCGTGTTCAGGGCATAAAAGCTTATGTAAAATTTGGAGATTATGACAATATAGTTCAAGATAGCAAAATATTTAAAGATTCTAATCTGATTATAATCTTTTGGGAGTTGTCAAATATTATTGATGGATTACAATACAAAGCTAATCTTTTTGATGAAGTTGAAGTAGAAAGTTTAATATCAAAAGTGAAATCAGAAATAGATTTCGTTATTTCAAATTTCAAAGAAACTTCTTTAGTTTTAATAAACAAATTTTCATCTCTTATATTTAACTATCAAAATTTAAAGCAGAATAATTTTGACAGTATTGCGAAAGAATTAAATAGACATCTGGAACAAAAAACCTCATTAAATATTATTCTTATTGATATCGATAAAGTTATTGCTAAAATTTCTGTCGAAAAAAGTGTGGATTTGAGATACTACTATTCATCAAAAGCCTTATACACCATAGAGTTTTTCAAAGAATATTCATATTTTATAAAACCTATTATTTTATCTTCAAATGGCAAATCTAAAAAAGCCCTGATATTTGACTGTGACAATACCTTATGGAAAGGTATTTTAGGCGAGGACGGTTATGATGGGATAGAAATGTCAAATAAAACACGTGACGGTATTATTTTTGAAGAAGTTCAATCTATAGCCCTTGATTTGAGTAAAAAAGGAATCTTAATAGGAATCTGCAGCAAGAATAACCCTAAAGATGTTGATGAGTTAATAGACAATCATCCGGATATGAAAATAAAAGAAGAAAATATAGCAATAAAAAAAGTAAACTGGAATGATAAGGTAGCAAACCTAAAGGCAATAGCAAAAGAATTGAATATAGGTATTGATAGTATGGTATTTATTGATGATACTGACTTTGAAGTAAATTATATAAAAAAATATTTACCTCAAGTTACTGTCTTGCAAGTCCCCTCAAAACTATATGAATATCCAAGGGTTTTAAGGGAAAATTTAGGAATTCTATATAATATTTCAGAGTCAGATGAAGATTTGAAAAGAATACAAATGTATAAAGAACAGAGACAGAGGGAGAGTTTAAAAAATAACTTTGAAACGCTCGAAGACTATTTAAAATCTTTAGATTTAAAACTCAATATATTTGTTAATGATAATGAGCTGATACCGAGAATAGCTCAAATGACCCAAAAAACAAACCAATTTAATTTAACCACGAAGAGATACACAGAAATTGATATTAAGCACTTTATTGAAAGTGATGATTGGAAAGTATTTGCTTTCGATGTTGAGGATAGGTTTGGTAAATATGGTGTAACAGGATTCGCAGGCGTAAAAATAAATATGAATGAACAAAAGGCAGAGATTGATACATTTTTGATGAGCTGTCGTGTAATAGGAAGAAATATTGAATTCGCTTTTTTTGATTTCATAATTAGCTATTTAAATAATTTACACATTTCTTCTATTTATGGAGAGTATATTAAAACATTAAAAAATGAACAGGTTAAGGAATTTTACGAAAGTCTAGGGTTTAAAACCATCTTTAACAGTGACGATAGAAAGAATTATGAATTAAAAGTGGCTGATTATAAACCAAAAAATTTAGCCTATATAAGAGTTCAATATGGAAAATAGAATTAAACAAGTAATGGCAGCAGTTTTTGAGGTTGATGTATCAGAAATCGATGATAATAGTTCACCTGATACAATAGACCAATGGGACAGTTTGAAACACATGAATTTGATTTTAGCTTTGGAGGAGGAATTTGAAGTAAGATTTGATGATGAGGATATAATGAATATGATAACTTTTGAGTCAATATTTTCAATCTTAAAGAATAAAATGGAAAAAAATAAGGAAACATAATAGGAATGGAAAAGTACGAGGCAAAAATTGAACATAAGCAAGAGCAATACAGTATCAGGCCTGAAGCTCAGGAATTTCCCATGATGTGCGTCCTTTCTTTCACCTATATCTGCAACGCACAATGTCCCAACTGCCCCTATACCAATTCCGAGATAAGAACTGATTATAAAGATAGACCAATTATGAATGAAGATACTTTTAAGATAATAGCTGACCAGTGTGGGGAATATGGAGCATGGATACGCATATCGGGTGGCGGAGAACCAATGCTCCATCCGAAAGCAGTAGAATTGATGGAATATGGGAAAAAAGCAGGTGCTAAAATAGGTCTGATAACTAATGGCTCAAGATTTACAGAGGAAAGCAGTCGACGTCTACTTGAGGCACAGTTGGATATGATAGAATTCAGTGTCGATGCTGCCGATCCTGAATCCTATGCAAAGGTCAGAAAAGGCCTTAACTGGGATACATTGGTAACAAATGTTAAAAGGATGGTTGAACTGAGAAATGAATTAAAGAGCCTAACAAAAATTATTGCAAGCGGAGTCAATCAGGTAGATATTGATATTGATGCAATAGCAAAGTCCTGGGAGCCTATGGTTGATAACTTTCAAAAGAGAAAATATCTCACATGGGGAATCACCGATCCCTCAAAATCTGCTGATCCAACACCCTATTTACCTCCTGAAGAACTTATCCCATGTCCTTTTTTATTTGAGAGATTAAACATCGACTCAAGAGGCAAGGTGATGGTATGCGGTTTTGATATTGCTGCCAGGACCGATATGGGGAATGTTCATGAAAAATCTATAAAAGAGATATGGCATGGAGAAGGTTTTGAATATTACAGGGAGATGCATCTTTCACGGAGAGGACAGGAAATAGAGCTCTGTAGAAATTGTCCTGATTGGAAATATCGTTCATGGCAACATAATTATTGGAAAATTGTTACCAATGCTGAGAAGAAGAGAATAAAAGAGTCCGCCGAGTTGAATTTACAGGATACAGAGGGGTGTATAACCGATTTTTAATTGAAACTGCGGTAGTTCCTGCTGCTGGGTATGGTTTATGCTATTGAGCTTCGCAAAAGTAATGGAACATTATCCATTTTATTACATCCCCCTCACCCTCCCCTCTCCCCCGA
>Ga0315288_10008627_pt1 | contig 12857 bp, 12 predicted proteins | sample YL17G11_20_MG_FD_203454 | JGI IMG/M metagenome (GOLD analysis project Ga0315288, IMG submission 203454) | Sediment microbial communities from Yellowstone Lake, YNP, Wyoming, USA - YL17G11_20 | ecosystem: Environmental > Aquatic > Freshwater > Lake > Sediment | place: USA: Wyoming | collected...
CTGCATGAGGCCATTAATCTCCAATTTCTTCTCTTGCGTATAGGTGCCTATTCCATAGTTTAAGCCAGCGAATGAGAAGCTCACATAATAATTAGCCGCCGATCCGCCGTTGAACTTTGGTCTGAAGGTGATGTTCGTTATGTTCATCGGGGCGGGCCAAACGATTTTTACAGTATAGGAACCCACGGCCAGGTCCAGCCCAGTGCTCGGATTGTTGTCGAATATCTTCGATAGATTCTGCGCCTCGCTCAGAGTTTGATATGACATCACGCCAGACTCGAAGTATGACAGGCGAGGTCCCCCAAGCTGATCGCTCGAAGTTATTAAGTTCCCTATGACGAACACCTTGGCGGAACTGGACCTGTCCGCCTCCGGGTCAGCCATTCCCGCGAAAGGCACGATCACAATCGAAACCAAGCACATCAGCGCAACCAACTTTATCTGTAACATCATATCGCCTCGGAATTTTTTCCTGTTCGTTGTTGATATCGGGCCCTCGTTATTTATCCTTTTCAATAGAACCAGCGCTGAGGACAGGATTTGAACCTGTGAGACCTTGCGGCCACCAGTTTAGCAAACTGGCTCCTTGACCGTGCTCGGACACCTCAGCAAATCAAAAGCGCGGGGTGCACGATTTGAACGTGCAAGGTGTCGCCACCAGTGGTTCTCTTTTGTTGTGAAATTGACCATCTCACAACATTTCAGGACCACCGCCTTACCATGTTGGGCCAACCCCGCATGAAAGAGTGCTCCCGTCAGGATTTGAACCTAAGTTTGGGGATTGAGGGTCCCCTCGTGCTTGGCCACTACACCACAGGAGCATTCTGATACCCGAGGTCGGGGTCGAACCGACTATCTGCAGCTTGTAAGGCTACCGTCCTTCCAGCAGGACCTCTCGGGCGAAGAGATTTTAAAAATAATAATTCGTGACAATTGAATTAGCTCCATTCCGCACAATTAAATATCATTAAATCACTATCCTTGAAATGACATGAATTTCGGAACGGTTGAAAGTAAAATCGGTACAAAGTTGTTTCTTGTAACGTTTATCCTCGCCGGTATTGGTTCAGCATTTCTCACATTAGGTGGAAGGTCCTCCAATTGGACATTTATTTGGATTGGATTCACTTTTGCGATGGTATCAATATTATTTATCATGTCATATGATTATTTTACAATTAAAGAAATAATGAAAGAACTCATTACTGTAGCACCGCTCATCAATGGAGAATTAGATAATAACGACATTTTTGGTGATTTTTATGTGATAACCCCAGAACACCTTGGTTTTGAAATTGAATATTATTCAGATAAGAGGCTCAATTGCAAATTCAACCTAAGGAGGACTAAAAATGGTTGGAAATATATTGTCCAGAAGATAAGTAAGGTCAAAGAGGAAATTCTCAATCTGGATGAAAAAGCAATTGCAGAGTATCTTGAAAACAACATAAAGAATGATTTTCAGGTTTATTACGTCTCGAATGGAAAAATTGGTATTAAGTTATTATTGAAGTACGGTGATTTCGATGGGAAGGGGTTGATTAAATTTGCGAATGAATTTTTAAATGTCATGAAAATCAAGAAGTCTATAAAAAATATTCATGCTAATGAATCTAGAAAAAAGAGCCCAAACCGGTCTGAAGAATTGATTTGATGATATCACTATTAAAATTTCATAGAACCTTGAATAACTACCGTTTCTTTTTCCCGGAATATTTAGCAATCAATCCCTTGACCTCATCATAGCAGTTCTTGCAAAGCATATATCCCTGCATCATCGGGCCAAGCAGCCTCATCCTGTCCTCGGGAGGCATCGGGAACATGGGGGGCCAAGCCATCCCGCACCTCGGGCACCGGATGGGATACTCGATGTAAGGGATCCGGCCTTCCTTCTCGAGGATCTTTATCCATTTGTCCTGCTCCTTCTTCGGGACGCCCTTCTCGTATACGGACTTGGGCAGCCCGCAGTTCTCCTTCGTGGGGTCGAACTTGTATCCCAAGCGATCGTACTTGCAGTCGCAGGTGATGAGCTGCATCCCGCAGAACGGGCACCGCTCCATGTCGCACCCGTACTTGTGGATCTCTCCTTCCGTCACGCCGCAATCGTGGCACACGGCCCTCTTGTCCTGTGGCATAATATCACCGCGATATCCTAGAGGTTTCTGGGGTATTAAACATTTAAGAGATGATGAAATGGTAAAAGGCATTCATAGAAAGGTATTTCTACTATAACCAACTATAATATACTATGGTGATAGGCCATGGCCACCTCTATCCAGATTAGTAAGGACCTCCAGAAAGAGCTCATCAAGCGCAAGATGTTCGACAAGGAGAGCTATGAGGAGATAATTTGGGACCTTATTGAGGACTCTCTCGAGCTCAACGATGAGACCAAGGAGGAATTGGCCAAGGCCCGTGCAGAGATAAAGGCGGGTAAGTCCCATACATTGGCCCAGGTCAAAAAAGAGCTGGGATTATGACCTTTGAGATAACCTTCTCAGATTCCGCCCTCAAGCAATTGAAGAAGTTGGACAAGAAGGTCCAGGAACGCATCATCAAGGCGTTAGAAAGGATTAGGATAAGGCCTGAGGCCTTCATCACCAAGCTTGTTGGGTATCCTGGATACAAGTTGCGTATTGGCGAGTATAGGGTCCTGTTGAACATCGATCGGGGTAAGTTGTTGATCTCGGTCTTGAAGGTCGGTCATAGAAAGAACATTTACGATATATGATTGCGCTGGTTCTAATATGGCGATGGGAGGAATTGAACCTCCCAAGCACTAAGCCCTGGTTCTCAGCCAGTCCGGTTTCCCAGTTCCGTACATCGCCTTGTTGTTCGGCCGGTCACCGCGACCCCGCACGGTGGACAGTAGGGTTGCTCGCTTCCGCGCCTCGCCCGGTGCCCGTCCCGAGATGCCTCCGCGGCCCTCCGGCCACTTCCGCATCGCCCACCGGCCCGCGGGCCGGCCTATGGCCCTGCCAGGAATCGAACCTGGACAGCCACTGAGGCACGGGTTCTGAGCCCGCCGCGTTCTCCAATCCGCCACAGGGCCGTTATAATGAAATTATCAAAGTGAGTTATTATCTGAAGCGCAAAATTAGTTTACCCAGGAATGAAAATGTTAACGAGTGAAACTACCACTGGACCCACCCTTCTGCTTATATACTTCCTGTGACCAACAAATATGGTATATCATTAGGCCTGGGAAAACAGATGCATGATACTGTTCAGACAAAACCAAAACCATTAGAAAAAGGAGAACATCAAGCTCCTATCTCTAATTCGAGGCGTCAAAAACGCTCAAGGCGAGGAGCCGGCCTGAAACGCACGGTGATTTTACACAGTCTTGAATTGAATACGGGAAAGCTCAAGGATATATCGCAGCTGATTAGCGCTTATGCAAATCAAAAAGACGCGTTCCTAGTTACCTATGCTCATATCAAGTTCCTTGATGCGCTCTTGTCCAATAGGCTTCGGGATTCCTTGGTAGCTTCTGGCTTTAAATCGCCATTCGGCTTGAAAGCTCGCGCCTGGAAGCTTGCTCTGAACGATGCTCTCCAAGCAATCGACGTATATTGGCAAGCCATTATCTATGTCTGTAAAAAGTACATTTTTCGCAAGTTCTCGGATGAAGCTGAACGCCATTATGCGTTCTGGACCCTCAAAGACTACAAACGTATCCAATCTTTGATGTCGGGTCAGATTCCCGACGGCGAACCACTGAAATCCAAACTCGATCTATCAGCTAGGCAAAAGATTGCGAAATATTTACATCGAAGACTGCGCAAAGAAGTCGGTTCGCGGCCAAGGGTTTGTTTAAGGCGTTCGATATGTCTAGATGCCAGAATGTACCGTGTGTTCGATGAGAAGGGCACTCAATATATATCTATAACCAAACTTTTTGAACGAGGTCGTGTGGTAATCCCTCTAAAGGGCCGTCATACGATTTCCGGCAATATCCGGATTGTGCTCAATAGAATAACTCAAACAATCGAGGTCCATACGACTAGCGATGTACTCCGCAAAAGTCTGCGGACCAATAGCCCAGATATTGGCGTAGATCTTGGTGTCTCCGAGCTGTTCACGGACTCGGAGGGTATAAAGTGGTGCTCCGAGTATTGGGATGAGCTTAAATCCTATGCGGAAAAGGTCAATGCGACTGGTAAGCAACGAAACAAACTGCATGCGCTTGAGAAATCCCTACGCCGGAGAAATCCGAATAAGGCCCGTCGCATACGCAAGTTCAATCTGGGTAAGGACAAAATGATGGCCAAGAAGTCTCAGTTTCACAGCCGCATCAAGACCGATGTAAATACAGCCATCAATAGATTCCTCGATGTTCGAATGCCACACCGAATTGCTATCGAAGATTTGAGAGGATACAGTCCGGAACCGGGCAAAGGTTGGTTTTCTCGGCTGTTATCGTTCTGGACCCTGGGTATCATTAATCAGAGATTTACATTCAAGTCGCAAGCTGGAGGTTCCAGTTTGGAGAGGGTCAATGCCGCGTACAGCAGTCAAACTTGTCCAGCCTGTGGTTATCTGGACCCACTTAACCGCAAAAGAGACAGGTTTCAGTGCCTCAACTGTGGCACGGTGCTGGATGCCGATACTGCCGCCTCACGCAATTTGAAGGCAAGGCTCGATGACCCGGACATACAGTTATGGACTTCAACGAAACGGGTCCGCGAGATACTTGTCCAGAGGTTTGAGAAACGCCGTTTGGAAGGGCTGGTTGTTGAGACACAAGCCGATACCGCCGGTCTGACTGTTTCGGGCAAGACTCCAGGCACCATTATGACCGAGGTCCGACGCGAGTGGTCAACCGGAGAGCGAAACTTTGGAGTGTGGGTATAAATGCTCATATTTCTTGAAACAGACCGATCCTTTTTTATCAAGGTCGACTAAATATCAGAGGTTCATGGGGACGGGTTAATCATTTAAGCCGGAGGGGAGAATCGAACTCCCTATCCACTGAGGAGCACATTTCCTAGGCATGGACCCTTTAAGTTTGCCGCTTTCGCTTCGGCCCCAAAGGGATTAGCCCTTTGAGTGTGCCGCCTTACCGTTCGGCCACTCCGGCATTTTATCGTCGATATTTCAAAATAATACAGAGGAGGCCGTCCTCTTTTATTGAGGCGTATAGGTCCTCGGGGGCCCATGGGGACGGGTTGGCCGTCTACTCGCTGAACCTTCCATACCGGATCCTCCCGGATCCTTTGGCACGGCCCAGGACTTGAACCTGGGCTCGCGTGCATTGCGTACTTGGGTGTTGCCATTGATGCGGGCTCCCCCCGCGCCGATGCGATCTTGTCCATCCCACCTTCCGATGCGTTCCTACATCCAGATGCGCCAGGCCGGGATCGAACCGGCATGAACGGCTTGGAGGGCCGTGGGTCTCCCATTGACCTACTGACGCGCTTCGTGCCGCTTTCTCTCGTTGGAGGATGGAACGGCGGGAGTGAAAGCGGCAAAGGTCTCCCGTCCTTCCGTTATCTTCAGGCCGGTCCCGAGGTCCTCAAGGCGATGCTTGTCATCTCATCGAGCCATCGGAAGAAGATGGCAAGGAGCTCGAGCACGAAGTTCAGGCAGACGGCCTGGCAGTCCCTGCACCGCTCGATGCGGGGCGTGCACTCGAACCGGACCTGGGCCCTGATGGCCTTGATCCTCGTCTTGCGGGCCTCTCGCTGGACCCTGGACACGGTCCTGGCCCTTGGCCTCATCCTGTGCAGCGCGTTGTGGCAGGGCCTGCACACCAGTTCGATGTTGGCATCCTCGTCAGCGCCTCCGTCGGACCTTGGCACTATGTGGTGCCTTGTCAGGGGCTGCACCTTCCTGCACATGCTGCATCTGCCGACCAGCCTTGGTCTTCCTTCCCGTTCTCGCATCTCGTTGTCACCTCTGTTCCTCGCCGGGTTTGTTGGCGGGGGTCCTTATCCATTTCTCTTGGACAGTGCCGGGAAGATTTGAACTTCCGCGCCAGGCTTCAGGGGCCCGGATGCTACCGTTACATCACGGCACTAGTTGATCGGGCTCACCCGCATCGCAGGTGGGCCCCGTTCATCTGGAACATTGTATTGCGGTCCTTCCTCACCTCCGGGCCGGCCCCAAGGGCCCCCTCGTAGGAGTAGGCCCCGGCGCCCGCGTCCATGAAGGCCCTGTAGGCCATGATGGCGTTGGCTACCTCGATGGTCAGGTTGACCTTCCTTGCGTCCACGACGTTCATCATCTTCTTCTCCTCCGTTGATCCCTCGTGGGGATAGGCGCGGCAGGATTCGAACCTGCGATCTCGCGGATATCAGCCGCTATACCGGGTATAGGCCGGTTGCTCTTCCTGGCTGAGCTACGCGCCCATGCTGTGAGGTACAGAGCTTTCGCTCGTTGTAGGGCGGATGGCCCTCGTGTCCCTCGATGCCCATGACGGGCTTGGCGATGTTTTCGTCTCGGGCACAGGGACCGGGCACGGCGAAACGCCAGCGCCATGGGCTTTATGTCAGGTCTTGGCCAGAAGCACTCGACCCTTCACCACACACCGGACCCTGAGCCTTACTGACGGAAACTACCTTCCGTCAACTGCTCGAGGGGTGCCACTGAGGAGCCCCGTATCGACGGGCTCGCCATCAGGTATCTTACGGTGTTGGTCATTTTGGGTCACCTCGATTCTATTCCTGTATATTCTTACGGAGGCCGGGGTATAAAAATTTTTTCAGACGGGTTTCGAATGTTCGTCGAGGATCATCTTGGAGGATATTGATATTGCCAATCGTTCCGGACCTCGGGTGATTGTACCGGTGGATATTGCGGATACGGATAACCCGGGCCCTGGGGAGGATAGTACCCGGGTTGCATCGGGAACTGACAAAGGTTCCTGGAGGCTTCCGTCTTTGCCTTCTCCTTCTTCGAATAGAGCATATAGACCACAATGCCGCAGATGATGACTATTACCACTAGGACCCCGATTGCCATGATGGATTGACCCCCGGGTTCGTTCTTCTTCGGTGGGGGCTTCGGAACGATTTTCTTGGTGCATGAGATATTGTAAGTATAGGTGGCCCTGTCCACCTGGGTCGCGGACCCTATGTAGGTATTGTCGATGATGACCGTATAATATCCCGTTGCGGGCGCGGTGAAATGATAGGCGACATCGGCGGTATTCTCCTTGGTGCCGTTCGGGATATAACTTAGATTGTCCAGGTCCTTCTCGTCAAGATAATTTAGCGTATTCGTCTCGTTCATCAGGAAGAAGTCCAGGTTGGGGACCGTGGATATCGAGACCGCGAGCACATCCCCTTGTTCTAAATAGAAAATGAAGAAGTGTATCTCGCCTTTAAAGCTCATGGTCCCAAGTCTAGTGGACCCGCAAGGACACTGGTTTATCATATTGCCATATCGGCCGGCCAGGGTCTTTGGAACATCGCTTGGAAGCACTTGCATGGTGACGTTCACATAACTGCTGGCCTCACGGTTCGATACCCTGATCCGAATGGTGTGATACCCGATCTCGCTCTCATCGGGGGTCCATCGGATATACCCTGTATATTGGTCGATGGTGACGCCTGTATCGTTCGAGTCATCCACGAAATACTGGACCAATCCATGGGCCGGGTCCCAGGCCGTCAGGCTGTAGAAGAAATCCTTCCCGACCCTTAGCTTGAGCAGAGTCCCGTTGTAATTGATGACCGGGTAGACCTTGGGTCTGAGGACGATGACCTTCATGAGGCCCTCGACCCAGTCGGTGCCGTCGTCGGCTCTGATGACGATGGTCTCGGTTCCATTCCAACCGGCATCTCCGGCCAGATCGACGGAATGGTTGGAATTGACATAGACCTTGACATGTACATTTCCCATTATCCTATAGATCAGGATCTGGCCAGCATCCGGGTCCTTGAAATAATCATCGAGGACCAGGACATTCTTCGCACTGAAATTCTGCTCATACCTTTTATCTGGAATCGGTTTTATCAATATTGGTGATTTGTCCGATACATTGTTGCGCACGGTGACATTGACCTCGACAACCTTCGATTCCAAGATGCTGTCGTTCGCCCGCACCTTGAGGTTCAATCGTTGGCTCTCGGCGAACGCCGTGGTATTGATATCATAGGTCCATGCGGCCCCTTGAAGGGTCGTCTTCTTCCAGGAGCCGTTGTTCAAACTCAGTTCCACCTTGGAGATATCCTCGGTCGGGCTGTAGTCCGTGGCATTTATCTTTGCCGTGAACAGGCCATGGACGAAATCGTTCTCGAGGGGCGAGATAATCTTGGCGGTCGGTGGTTTGCTAGGATGATAGTCGACAAAAACGGTACCCCAGGTGGAGGGGTCATCCGGTCTGGTGTCCGCGGTGGGCCATCCGCCGTTCTTCCCGAGCGCGAATCCGATGTCCTCGGGGCCGGTGACGTTTATGTCCTGGTTCTCGCCAGAGTGGAGGGGGATAGACCATTCGATGGTCTGATAGTCGTTATTGAATATTCTTCCGATCCTTCCGTCCTGCCGTTCCCCAGAGGTCCCCGAGGTCCATCCGTTCTTCCAGGTCGCATCGATCAAAGTGTCCTTAGATCCGTTCACCGATATGTATTTCAGGTCCTCGTTGACGTCGTCCAATGTTCGATCCGGGGCACTCCCATCATCTTCAAAATACATGTATAAGGGACAAACGCTTATCGATAACTTTACGCATTCCTCATAAAAATAAAGGTTCTGATTATCATGCGATGCCATTAATTTTATTCCCCCACCCTGGAAATTGACTTGGAGCTCGTTCGCCAAGTTCCAGCTGTCGCCACCGTACACTTTCCCATCGAGCAGCGGTGCCTTGGCATAGGACGCCACTATGCGGGGCGGGCTCCGTGATGAGCCCGATCCCTCCCCAAGTGTATCTCCGGCCACGATGGAGGACGGAAAGATGCTTGGAATGACCAGGATGGATAATATGATAAATACCATTAAGGAGACATATTTCATGAACGTCACACCACGGATATTGAATTGAAACGTATTACCCAGATATAAAATCTTGGTCATGCATCATGAGCGTTTAGATATTGTCGATACATCGCGTGAAATAATATATTTTCTGTTGTGCACAGCAGAATAATAGACACTTTGGACTTGACATATTTTTTTAATGTCCAATTCAATCCGTCAGAGAAGAGAAGATTTCTTATCATTAATCATCGATGGACAATGACGATGACCAACGAAGCATGGCTGAAGCTCCCGACGGTCAAAGAGGTCCCCCTCCAGGAGGCCGACGGCGATAAAGTCGTTTGCGGTGTGTGTGAGCATCGCTGCCGTGTGGCCGAGGGAAAGCGCGGCCTCTGCCAGTGCAGGGCCAACATTGGAGGCAAGCTCTACGCCCTGACATATGGCGATATCTCTACCATTGAAAGCAGGCCGATAGAGATCAAGCCGTTCTATCATTTCTGGCCTGGGTCGACGGCGCTGACCTTCTCGACCTGGGGCTGCAACCTGAGATGCCCCTGGTGCCAGAACCATCATCTGTCGAAGAACCCGCCGGAGCCCGGCGAGGGATATTTCATTCCTCCCGAGCGCATCGTCGAACGGGCTCTGCACGCCAAGGACCAGGGATTGTGCATTTCCTTTAATGAACCACTCATGCTGTTCGAGTATTCGCTGGACCTCTTCCCGATGGCGAGGAAGAAGGGCCTTTACAACACCTATGTCTCGAACGGCTATATGACGCTCGATGCCCTGGAGATGCTCGCCAAGGCCGGCCTCGACGGGTTGAAGATCGACATAAAGGGTGGCCCGGAGACCTATAGAAAATATTGTAAGGCGAAGGAGGAGGTCGTCTGGAGGAACGCGAAAGCAGCCAAAAAGCTTGGAATTCATGTCGAGATGGTGAACCTCGTCATCCCGACCGTGAACGTCGACGATATCGATGAGGTCATCCGCAAGCATCTGGAGTTCGTTGGGAAGGACACACCATTGCATTTCACGAAGTACCATCCAGATTATGAGTTCTACGAGCCTGAGCCTGATATAAGTGTCCTTGAGAATTCGATCCAGACAGCAAGGGATGCTGGAATCAGGTTCGTGTATATTGGGAACATCAGCGGGCACCGGAACGAGAACACCATATGTCCGGAATGCGGAAAGGTCCTCATTGTCAGGGACGGGCCATCCGTGGTATCTTTTGATGTGAGGGATGGCAAATGTCCGAAATGCAGTTCGGCCATTCCTATCGTTGGAAAATATATCGCGAGATAGGTGTTCGCTATGAACGAGAATCCAACACGGGAATTTAAAAAGATAGCTATTTTGATTGTTTTCTTCTTTTTAATATTGATCCCATTGGTCCTAGCCCAGTCTGGACGCCTCAACACCCTAATTGCATTGATTTTTATCTTTATACTAATTGGCTTATTAATAGCGATTGTCTTTTTCGACACTTCGGTAAGGAGATTATTGTAGTGAGGATGGGCGGACTCGAACCGCCACCGCGGGATCTTCAGTCCCGTGCCCTCCCGATTAGGCGACATCCCCATTTTAGCGGGCCCGAGGGGATTCGAACCCCCGGCTAACAGATTAAGAGTCTGTCCCCTTGGCCTGGCTAGGGTACGGGCCCATTGTGTTATCGAGGGTGCAGGAATCGAACCTGCTTGGTGGTGGTCTACGGCCACCTGCCTATCCAACCGGCCCACCCTCGTTATCGTCTAGCCCCGTTCCTTCATCCCTTCTATGGACCTGGTGGGATTCGAACCCACGACAGGCGGCTTAAAAGGCCGCTGCCCTAGCCTGGCTGGGCGACAGGTCCTTTGAGCGCCGCGGACAGGACTCGAACCTGTTAATATCCCGGTTAACAGCCGGGTCCCTCGACCGCTTCAGGTTCCGCGGCACGATGTTGTGTGTCCTGACCTCCGGGGAACAGTGGGCGCGGCAGGATTCGAACCTACACAGTCTCAGTTCCAAACTGAGGGCCCGAGCCAAGTTGGGCGACGCACCCATTTGTCGTCGAGAAGTAGCGGTTAGGGGATTTGAACCCCAGACCTCCAGCTCATGAGGCTGGCATGCGATCCAATTACACTAAACCGCTTTGCAATGAGGCCAAGCGCACTCTGTCCCGGAGTGATCAGAACGGGGCGAATGGGGCGGGGTCTGGATACCCGCTTGGATTTTTCTTAAAGCGCTGCATTTGGCCATCACCACCCATTCGAGGTGCACTACCTATTGTGTTGGCGACGGTATTTGAGGATTTCCAGACGTCACTCGAATGCTTAAAAGGGACAGTATCTACAAACCGTCAATAATTGAAGCGCCGTTCATATTCCGTATGAGGGAGCCATTCTAGAATTATAGATATGACCAGGACCTCATCCCGGGCAACGGAATAAAGTAATCTCCATGCGTTTGGAAGATTGTATTTCCATAAGTTGTCGATTCCATATCTCTTGATGTACATCTTTGGGATCTGCCGTTTAGGAATCTGTGTGCCACAGAAGGCATTCTGTGCCAGGTCATCAAATGCGCGTTTGAGCCATTCGTGTAACTTTTTATCCTCGGTCTTTAAGTTCTGCAGGTTCTCGTAGACCGTTTTCAACTTGGCGTCTGCAAAGACAACCCTTGAATGCATATCGGCTCACCTCCGCACAGCATCATCGGATAAGAAGGTCCTCGTGCTCGAGGTATTTCCTAACGAGCTCCGGATTCCAGATCCAGCAGATCTTCCCTTCTCGATCTCGGGCAATCTTCCCAGATTCCTGCAGGTAATCGAATATGATATTGAAGGTCTGATACATCATCTTCCTCGGTAAATGTTCCCATAAGGCCCTCTTCTTGAACTCACCGCTATGGTTCTTTATGAACTTCTCCACCATCAGAACGGTGTCGAGTTGAGGATAATGGAGGATGTTCCTCTTCTTTCCCATCACCATCGAATTTCCCTCCGACATCTTGTTATATAATGTTATATAACAAGTAGTTAATAAATTTTTTGTTATCAAGGCCTCGAAGATATTAGTAACACGATACGAGTATCATGATACTATAACTATTCCATCGTCTATAAAAGGGGTATTACTCGAGGCGTAGAACTGACGGGCGCGGGAGGATTCGAACCCCCATGATCGACGGCTTCGAAGGCCGGTGCCTATCCAGTTAGACTACGCGCCCATGCTACGCCCGCACCAGGGTTCGAACCTGGATCCACGGCTCCGCAGGCCGTGAGTCTATCCTATTAGCCTATGCGGGCATTCTTTCATCGGGATGGGCACGGCAGGATTCGAACCTGCAATCCCCGACTTATCAGATCGGTGCGATGGCCATTACGCTACGCGCCCTTGTTTTCGACGCCCGCACCAGGATTCGAACCTGGATCGAACGGTCAGAGGCCGCTCATTTTGTCCGGTTAAACCATGCGGGCATGGACAGGCCCGAGGGGATTCGAACCCCTATTGCCACTTTAGGAGAGTGGCTGCTTGTCCGGTTAGCGACGGGCCTATGCTAGCGCTCTCGGCGGGATTCGAACCCGCGTCCCGGTCTCGACAGGGCCGGATGATGAGCCACTACACCACGAGAGCATTTCGTGATGGCCGCAGTAGGATTCGAACCCACACGCGCTGGCTTTGGAGGCCAGTTGCCTACCAGTTGGCGATGCGGCCTTTCTGTTCCTGATGACGGAGACCGGACTTGCACCGGTCTGGGCTCCCTTTGCGGGGGAGCGCATACCTCCTCTGCCACTCCGTCGTTGAGTGGGGACGGGGGGGATCGAACCCCGCTCCTGCAGGTCCACGGCCTGCCATGCTTCCTTTTACACCACGTCTCCCATTCTGAAGGTGCCAGTGGGACTTGCACCCACCTGCTTCGCCTTACCAAGACGGCGCCTCGCTGCCTAGGCC
>Ga0315288_10008628_pt1 | contig 12856 bp, 12 predicted proteins | sample YL17G11_20_MG_FD_203454 | JGI IMG/M metagenome (GOLD analysis project Ga0315288, IMG submission 203454) | Sediment microbial communities from Yellowstone Lake, YNP, Wyoming, USA - YL17G11_20 | ecosystem: Environmental > Aquatic > Freshwater > Lake > Sediment | place: USA: Wyoming | collected...
ACGAGAAACTTGAGCGGTATGATGAGGCGGAAGAGGCGTACCGCAAGGCGATTGAGTTGGATGAGAAGTCTGTGTGGGCCTGGGCACAGCTTGGTTTGCTTTTGCACGAGAAACTCGAGCGGTATGAGGACGCTGAGAAGGCGTATCGGAAGGCGATTGAGTTGGATGAGAAAGATGCGGGAGCCTGGACAAGGCTTGGTTTGCTTTTGGACGGGGAGCCTGGACGGTATGACGAGGCTGAGGAGGCGTATCGCAAGGCGATTGAATTGGATAAGGAGTTCACGGGGGCCTGGGCAGGGCTTGGTTTGCTCTTGCACGCGAAACTTGAGCGGTATGAGGAGGCGGAGAAGGCGTACCGCAAGGCGATTGAATTGGATGAGAAGTTCGCGTGGGCATGGGCGGGGCTTGGTTTGCTTTTGGACGAGAAGGTTGGGCGGTATGAGGATGCTGAGGAGGCGTATCGCAAGGCGTTAGAAGCGGAACCAGAGAATAGGGGGATTTTGAATAAACTGACAATTCTACTACTTACAAAACTGGAGAAACCGAGTGAGGCCGTGGAGTTAGCGCAAGAGAAGGTTGGTCAATATGAAGAAAATGCGGGAATCCGCAATTCAGTTGCCTGGGCGTTTTACGAACATGCGTCTTTAGAATTGTTGCCTGAGGCTGAAAAATGGGCGCAAGAGGCGGTTGAACTGAAGCCTGAGAATGGGCATTACCGGCACACGCTGGCTTCGATTCTGTGCAGATTGGGGAAGGTGCAGGAGGCGCTTGAACAAGGACGGAAGTATCTGGAGGATGTGAAGTCAGTGGAAAAGACTGCTAACGATGCGATTGATTTATTTGTTGGGCTGGCAGCAAGGGGAGTTGCGAAAGAAGCACTGAAGATTTTGGAGGAGTCGGCGAGTTGCGAGGTTTTGGAGCCTCTTGTTGTTGGCTTGCGGATGTATTTGGGTGAGGATGTTCAGGTTGCGACTGAGATAATGGAGATTGGTAAGGATGTTGCGAAACGGATTGAGGAGCGGCGGGTATAAGTAGATTCTGCGGATTGCGTCCCTTCGACTCCACTGGGGGCAGGATCGTGGATTGCGGATTAGATTCTGCGTGTGCAAACAAGTTGCACACGCTACATGACTGCGGGAGAGAAAACCCGTAACGTGGTAATGACCCCCGGCACGGGTCCGGGGGCTAAGCGGGGAAGTTGGGCGAATCTGGCTTCGGATGGGGGGTGAGAAGAAGTGATTATTGATAATTGATTATTTACCTTGATGTGGCGCGGGGTTGGGAAGACGGGGGCGGTGTTTGGGGTGATAAAGAGAGGGGTCGGACAGATCGGACAGGTTGGACTAAGAAAAAGAGCTTAGATCAATGGGCGATACAGGACTTGAACCTGTGACTTCCTGCGTGTAAGGCAGGCGCTCTAGCCAACTGAGCTAATCGCCCGTTCTTTCGCCGGTGAAGATACAGGTTTTTCACCCTTGCGTCAATAACCCGGCTGTCATATACTGGTGCGCAGTTGTCGCCGATTTAGTGAGTTTTACAGGTGACGAGTACAGCGTTTCATGAATGGGACGACTATAGGGCAAATGGAATTTGGCTGTTTGAATAGATTTCTCCACTCGCTTCGCTCGGTCGAAATGACAGTATAGTCGCGAAACTTGCGAAACGCGGTATTACGCCAAAACGGCCGGGGAAATACGATGTGTGCTATGACGGTGCTTGAAGCCATTCGCAATAGATACTCCTGCAGGGCGTATCAGGATAAGCCCATAGAACAGGAGAAACTGGACCAGGTTTTCGAAGCGGCCCGGCTGGCGCCGTCGGCTAAGAATCTGCAGGACTGGCGTTTTGTCGCGGTAACGGACAAAGAGACAAAGGCAAAACTCGCGGCAGCCGCCAACAATCAGCATTTTTTGGAAAAGGCGGGCGCGATTATCGCCGCGTGCAGCAATTGCGACGAGGTTATGCGGTGCGGCCAGGCGATTGGGTCGATCGACGTGGCGATTGCCCTGGAGCATATCTGCCTGCGGGCGACGGAATTGGGCCTGGCGACGTGCTGGATCGGGTCGTTCTACCCGGATAAAGTGCGGCCGATATTGGGTATTCCGCAGAATGTCGCGATTATTGAGCTAATGGCGCTTGGCTACCCAGCCGACAGGCAAAAAGAGCCGAAACGCGAGCCTATCGAAAAGATACTGTGTTACCAGAGGTGGCGGTTCTGAGGTTTTTGCGGTTCAGAGGTCAAAAAAGGCTTTGATTTTCGGCGGAGATCCGGTATAATAGCAGAAAATAGCGTAGTCTCGGGGACGTGGTGTAACGGGAGCACGCCGCGGTCGCATCGCGGAAATGAGGGTTCGATTCCCTTCGTCTCCACTCTTCGCTCGCCACTTTGTGGCGGCGCATTTAGGGGAAGTTCATCGTTTAGCTGTGATGTTGTGGTTATTTTGGAGGCGTGGGGCGTGAAACGGTTACTTGTTTTAGTGGTTGTCTCTGTTACCGCTTGGATGGTTCCAGGCCCAACTGTGCAGGCCCAGTACATATCCGGTATCGAACGTCGTAACAGCGCCAACAATGCACCGGTGATTGCCGAAACACTATTGAGCGAGAATGTGCCCAGTTTTGTGGACCGCAGCTACGCTTACGTGCAAGTGCCGCCCGAAATAACCGGTGCGCAATACGTCAAAATGGCGAACAACGATAAGATGGTGGGCGATTTTGAGCTGGACGTAACCCTGGCGGGCGATGCGGTGCTGCTCTTGTTCATCGACAACCGCGTTGGCAATGACGGCCTGATTGAGCACCCTGCCGATTATGCAGGGATAACGCCCGACTTGGCCACTGAGATGGCGTGGGCCGCCAACATGGGCTTTGTGGATACGGGCATCGATATAGGGGTAGATGAGAACGCCAACGGGCTGGCTACCTATTGGTCGTCCGTGTATTCCAAGACCGTCTCTGCGGGCATCATTACGCTGTTCGAGCTGAACGAAGGCGGCCGAAACATGTACGGCGTCGCGGCTATTGCGGAAATCCCCCCTCCTGAGGAGCCGCCCATTTGGCCGCTGCTCTTTCAGGCGGATTTTGAAGATGCGAGCCTGGACATGTGGCAAGCGACCGACCCGAGCGCGTGGCGGATTGAAGACGGGCACGACGGCAAGGTCCTGTCGCTATTCAAGGGCAGCAGCTATTCGCCTCCGTTCCGCTCGCCTTACAATATCAACGTTGTCCGTGACGTGGTGGTTGATAGCTTCAGCCTGGAATTGGAGATGCTTTCGACCAACAGCGATTACGCCCACCGTGATTTGTGTCTCTTCTTCGGGTATCAGGATGCGGCCCATTTTTACTACGTGCATCTGGGCAAAACGGCCGATGCGTACGCCAACTCAATATTCATCGTCGATGATGCGGCCCGCATTTCGATTGCAGGTTACCGAACCGCCGGCACACCCTGGGACGACAACTGGCACAACGTTCGACTGTTCCGCAACGCCGAGACCGGCAGGATTGAAGTTTATTTTGACGGCAGTCCCGCTCCTGTAATGACTGCTGTGAATAATCGTTTCCGCTGGGGCCGAATCGGTGTCGGTTCGTTCGATGATATAGGCCAGTTTGACGACCTCGAACTGCGTGGCCGCCTTTGGATCGAAGGGGATTTCGTCGGCCCGTACGGTGTGGACTTCGCTGATTTTGCCTTCTTCGCAGCACGCTGGCTGGATGCCGATTGCGCAGAATCAAATCATTGCAACGGCGCAGACCTGCTCGGATTGGACACTGTGGATTTTTCGGATTTGATGAGATTCTTTGAGAACTGGCTTCAACCTTGATACCAGCCCGTTGGCTGGAGCCTGATGTTTCGCCGGGCTCAACGTAATAAGCAGAGTCACCTTTGACACCAGGCGAATCCGAAAATCTTCTCGTCGGGATATTGTCCTCACTCGAGCGGCTTTGCATCTTTAAGGATATCGGCTTGCGGGGTAATTCCGAGGCCCGGGCCGGTGGGTACGTTTATGGCGCCGTCTTTGAGGCGCAGAGGCGGGTCGTACCAGGGGCCCGTCTGAGGCAGGCCGCCCTTGTACTTGTGGAAGGCTCCGATGTTGGGTGTGCAGGAGGCGAATTGGAGGACGTCAACGCAGCCGGTGCCTTCGCCGGACATGTGCGGCATGACGGAGATGCCGGCCTGGGCCGCCATACGGGCGACTCGGATTGCACGGATGAAGCCGCCGTTATAGTGGAGGTCCGGCTGAACGACCTGGACGGCGTCGTTGTGAATCATCCAGCGGAAACGGCGAAGGCTGGTTTCCTGCTCTCCGCCGGAGATTGGAATTGACAGGGCGTCGGCGACGCACTTGGTTTCTTCCAGATGGTCGAACGGGTGCGGACAAAGTGGTTCTTCTTGTCGCGCAATAACTCGACCGAAGCGATCTTGACGGGGGATTTGACGGAGGAAAGCTTGAGAATCGGAGCGGCGGCGGCTTCGTCCAGCCGAGCAATGCCGGCTTTGCGAGAGTCCGCTGCCGAACAGGAGTTGTGCATTGCTGCCAAGGCCCCTGCACCAAGACTCGACCTGATAAAACGGCGACGATTTAACTTCATTGCCAGTCTCCTATGTGCACTGTAAGTCTGTCCGGGTACGAAATAGGAATTCATTCGATAAATATAAGCGGAGCGTGCGCGAAGGTGCAAGCAGGAAATGAGGATTCTCCGTCTTGGCAGTTGATTCCATGCCAGCAGGGTCCGCCTACGAAAATACAGAAACAGCCGGGGCCTGTGCCAGTCGGCAAAGGCCCCGGATCTATCCAAATCTATGTGGCCGTCCGTAAAGAAGGAACAAGCCACGTTGCCTCGATCTAACGCCGATTAGGGAAAGAAATCCTCGTCAAGGAACCTATCCATCAGGGCGGCATAATCGAGGAAGTTCACCAGGTCGTCACCCCCTGTCAGGTCGGGGAGCAACCCGCCGAACGAGGTATCGCAGACGCTGTTGAATGTGCAACACATTCCCACACCTCTGCCATGTATCTTCGGGCTTCGAGCGACTTCGGCATCTTGTCGCGCGAGCTCGAACCGGCGAAGCCCCAAAACGTGGTCATCCCAAGTGTTTTTACGCCAAATCGGCGGACCTGTCGTCAAGAAGAATCCAAAGACTGCGCGCCAAATGCGGTTTTTTTTGAGGAAAAGGCATGTTGCTGTCATTTTGGCCTTAACTTGGGGCGATTTCCATCAAATAAGAGTAAGAGGGTCAGCAAAATGACTTTGTCCACAAAATCAAGGCTTCCGGACTTGCGCCCTGGTAAGGTTCGGATGTTCCATTTCGCGGAAATGACGGAGAGCGAATTCTCCTTCTGTTGGAGGCTATAACGAGTGTTTAGGTCAGGCTATATCAGCCCTTGAGCGGTTAGGAGAGATAAACGAGATGGTCAAGGCGAAAGAGATAATGACAACAGATGTGCTCAGTGTTACGAAAGAAACACCAATAACCGAGGCGATAAGGCTTATGGTGGAAAACGACGTGACAGGTTTGCCCGTTGTCGCAGAAGATATGACTTTGTTGGGGATACTTACGGAAAAGGACGTCCTTAGATTACTTGAGGCCGATGAACTTGAGAATAGAGCAACAGTTGAAGATTTCATGACAACGCCTGCGATTTATTTCGCCGAAGATGAGTCTCTATCAAATATTTCCCATTGCCTGATGACCTACGATTTCAGAAGGGTTCCCATCACCTCAGGCACCAGGCTGGTCGGTATCATCAGCAGGCGTGATATATTGATGCATATACTTCAGACAAGAATCCTCGAACTGCCCGCCTCCAAAGTTTAGCAGTCCGCGTTCGGCAGTGAGTGCGTGCGGAGCTTTTGTTTTCAGCCGGACTCAGACAAGAACAAGCGGCAAACGAGCTTCTGACTTTCAGATTTCCCGTTCCGGTCAATTGTATTTGTAACTGCCGTGCTATCGGCAGCTTACGGATTACGCCTGGCGGGATTCGAACCTGCAACCTTCGGTTCCGTAGACCGACGCTCTATCCAATTGAGCTACAGGCGCCCATTTCTTAGAGCCAATAGTATAACTGTATTTGGCAATCGTTGTCAAATCTTTTGGTATCGCCCAAGATTTGTGGGGAAAAGACTATCGGGTAAGAAAGCGTTTATCGCATTAGGGCTGACAGCATGCAAGCAGATACTCCTACCGCGTTTCATAAACAGGACGACCATGTGGAGAAGCCGGTATGTCATAGGAAGAGATTTCTCCGCTGCGCGATGCTGCGCATCGCTCCGGTCGAAATGACGGCGGGGAATGCTGCGCATCCGCTTCGGCTTCGCTTAGGGCAGGCCTTGCGCGGGAATGACAGAGAAGGGTCTTCTTTTTGTTAGACGCTCTTAAAATCTAATTGGTTGCCTCGATGGGTTTATTGTAATATGATTCATACGCAGCCGGCGGAGGCGGGTTGAGGAAGTGAAAGGCCGCAGGATGCGAACGATGAAGTGGATCAGATTACTTCTGTGCTGTCTGACGGTCGTGGGAACCGACGCGCGATGCTACGGAACGGGGGCCGGCGGCAAGAGCGCCGTCATTTACCGCGACTCAAATGAAGGGCCTATCGGCTTTGCCGTGCAGGAGATCACCCGAGCACTGGCGGAGAAGGGCTATAGCGTTACGGACAGGCCCGTCGATGGGTTTTCGGGGGAGGGCGGAACAATCCGCATTACATTGACGGTCAGGGGCGAGGAGAGAATAGAGAGCAGGCCGGCACAGAGGGACAGGAAGGCCGCGGGGCCGCTGGAGCCGCAGGGGTACGGAATTTGGTCGCGCGGGAATTCGGCTTGCCTGGTGGGCGGGGGCGAGGAGGTCGGCGTTATGTATGGCGGGCTTGAGGTCGCCGAGGCGATTCGCAGCGGACGGGAGCTTGAGAGTATTCGTAAAATAGTCCGCAGGCCCTCTATCGCCCGGCGGGGGATTAAGTTCAATATTCCACTGGACGCAAGGACGCCAAGCTACGACGACACGGGCGACGCTGCGCAGAACAACTACGAAGAGATGTGGAATTTCGATTTCTGGCGGGAGTTCCTGGATGCTATGGCGCGCTATCGCTACAATACGCTGACGCTCTGGAACCCTCATCCTTTTCCGTCAATCGTGAAGCTGCCGGACTATCCGGAGGCAGCGCTGCAAGACGTTTGCGTGACGACGCTGAAGCCGACCTGGAAGCCGGGGGCATGGAGGGACCCACAGTTTGTCTCGCCGGAGGTGCTTGCGAACCTGAAGGTCGTCAAGAAGATGTCGATGGATGAGAAGATCGAGTTCTGGCGGCGGGTGATGAAATACGCCAGGGACCGGGGGATCGAGGTCTATTTCATAACGTGGAACGTCTTGATGAACAGCGTTGAGGGCAAGTACGGGATTACGACCGCACAGGACGATCCCAATACAATCGCTTATCTGCGCCAATGCGTGCGCGAGACCATATTGACCTATCCGGACCTGGCGGGGATCGGCGTGACGGCTGGGGAGAACATGAAGTCTCGCAACGACGAGTTCAGCAAGGAGAAGTGGCTGTGGCAGACGTACGGTCTTGGGATTCTGGATGCGAAGAAGCAGCAGCCCAAGCGAGAGGTGCGGTTTATCCACCGCGTGTGGCAGACGGGCGTCGGCGAGGTGATGAAGGACTTCGCAGCGAATTACCCGGACAGCTTTGAGCTTTCGTTCAAGTATGCCAGGGCGCACATGTATTCCTCGACCAAGCCGCCCTTCTGCCGGGAGCTGGTCAAGGAGATGGAACAGTACGATGTGAATTGCTGGTGGAACCTGCGGAACGATGACATATTCAATTTCCGCTGGGGCGACCCCGAGTACGTTCGAGCGTTTCTCTCGAGCTTTCCGGGGCGGACGGCGGGCTATTACATGGGCTCGGACGGATACGTGTGGGGACGGGAGTTCACGAGCCTTGAGCCGGAAACACCGCGAGAGTTAGAGATTGAGAAGCACTGGTACAGCTTTATGCTGTGGGGGCGATTGGGATACGACCTCGACTGGAAGCGGGAGTCCATAGAGAGGGTATTGCTCGAGCGGTTTCCTGAGACAAAGGGACTGGACCTTTATGAGACCTGGGCGACGGCGTCGAAGATCATTCCGTTAGTCAACCGATTTCACTGGCGCGACTGGGACTTTATGTGGGCGGTGGAGGGATGTATGGACCAGCGCAACGGCTTTCATACCGTGCGGGATTTTATCACGAATGAGACGATGCAGGACAGCGGGCTGATGTCGATAACGGAATACGTTCAGAGGCATCTTGCCGACGAACGGATGACGGGGGAGACTCCGATTGCGGTGGCCGAAGAATTGCGCGGCTACGCGGGGAATTCGCTCAAACAGGCGGCGGCGATTCGGCGCAGGGCGAGGGAAATGAGCAAGGAGCTTAGGCTGACGCTGGGCGATATCGAGGCAATGTCACACTTGGGGAATTACTATGCGTCGAAGATACTCGGCGCGACGCAACTGCATCTGTTCGAGAAGTCGAAGAACCGGAAGAATAAGACATCGGCGGTCCGGCATCTTCTTGAGGCAGAGAAACACTGGGAGAAGTATGCAGCGGCTGCAGGCAGTCAGTACCGGCCACAACTTCTGGCGCGTACGCGCGTGCTCGACTGGGAAAACACTCTGGACGACGTCAAGAAAGACGTGGAGATAGCACAAACAAGCGGGAGTGAATAAAAAAGATGAGCAGGCGCTGCGCAAGCAGGCGGCGATTCATATTTGAGACTCGTACCGCGTTTCATAAATGGGACGACTACAGGGCAAATGGAATTTGGCTGTTTGAATAGATTTCTCCGCTCGCTTCGCTCGGTCGAAATGACAGTATAGTCGCAATACTTGTGAAACGCGGTACTCGTAAAACGAGGAGACAGCAACTATGCGAAGAAGCGTTATGACGACAACGGCGTTGTTCGTGGGCCTTTTGCTCGGTGAGGTTTGCAGCCCCTCCGCCCGGGCCGCGCTTAAAGGCGGGTCGGCCAAGGTGGATATAACTGCGCCCGTAGGGGTCTGGCTTTCGGGCTATAGGCACCGCAACAAGCCAAGCATCGGCATAGAGGATGAGCTTTATGCGAAGGCGCTGGTCCTTGACGACGGGCAGAACAAGACGGCAATTGTCTCAGCCGACCTGCTGTGGGTTCCCCTTGAGATTACCAGGGAGGTTCGCATGAAGGTCAAAGACGAAATCGGCATTGCGGAAGAAAATGTTCTTATCTGCGCAACGCACACTCATTTCGGCCCTAAGATTGACAGGATTACGAAGGACTGGCCCGATGCGCCCGCTTCCGAGGTTGATAAATCATACGTACGGGGCCTCGGACAGAAGCTCGTCGATGTGATACTGGCCGCAAACAAGGACCTGAAAGAAGTGCGACTCGGGGCGATAAAAGGGCACATCTCGGAGCTATCGTACAACCGCAGGACGAAGAAGGCCGACGGCACCGTGGAGATGACATTCAACCTGCCGCCGGCGAGTCCGGAACTGACGTTCGGGCCTATTGACCCGGAGGTGTGCATACTCAGGGTCGAAGACACGAACGGCAGGCTTGTGGGCGCGGTCGTCAATTTTGCCTGCCACCCGGTGTCCGGGGACCAGGACAAGGAGAGATTCTATCACATATCGGCCGACTACCCCGGGTACACCGCAAAAGTCATCGAGCAGGCCGAGGGAGGGGTCTGCCTATTTGCGCTCGGCACGGCCGGCAATATGAACCCCATAAGAATCAATATGGCACAGCCCCGCTCGCAAACAGGCAAGGCCCTGGGCGGGGAAGTCCTACGGAGGATTCAGTTTGTTTCGACCTCCGGCGAAGCACCTCTAAGGGCGATGAAGAAGGATGTTGTGCTGCCTGTGAAAAGGGACCTTCCTGCTGAGAGAGTCAGAGACGAGGACAAAGGCAAGGAGACTCTGACTACGGAGATTCAGGTTCTGAGGCTTGGAGACATTTACATTCTGGGGCTGCCAGGTGAAGTGCTGGTTGAGATCGGGCTTGGTATAAAGAAAGAAGCCGGCATAGAGAACCTTTTCATTGTGTCTCTGAGCAATGATACGTGCGGATACGTCTGCCCCAAACAGGCCTACAAAGAGGGAGGATATGAGCCTGGTTCCGGGACGAATCTGGCCGAGGGCGCCGGCGAAATCATCGCGGAAGAGGCCCTAAAGCTGCTCAGCCTGATGAAACAGGGCAAATGATGTCTTGCTCAAGTCGAGCGGCAATTGGCCGCCGGGGTGAATTTTGCCTCATTTTATGGGCATTTTTTGCCAAAAAAATGATATTCGTGCTGGACAAGGGGGCAGACAAGGTGTATAATGAACTCAATATAGGTCTTGGCGGGGATTCCGCCGGGCGGTAGAATGGGGTTTTCGACAGGAAAACCGATTTCTGTAGGAACAGAAAAGGGATTCCTGTCATCATTATAGTTGAGAGTTGTAAAGGTGTTTTGGTAGTGTCGGCCCGGCCGACCAAATGCCAAGAGGACTGAAATAGATAGAAGAGGGAAGATTAAGGAGATGCTGTATTATGAATAAACGAAGGAGATTTGCCGTTGCAGGAAAAGGAGTTTCCAGGCGGACAGTAAAGAAAGCATCGAGGGGATTCACGCTGGTTGAACTGTTGGTCGTGATCGCTATCATAGCATTGCTGATGGCGATTCTGATGCCGGCCCTGCGAAGAGCAAGGATGCAGGCACAAGACGTCTTGTGCCGCTCGGACGTGAGACAGATTGGATTGGTTGTCCTCGGTATGTATCTGCAGGACAGCGACTTCAAGCTGGCCAGGTGCTATCAGTATGATTTCACCTCTGTCGGCGGACCGGCTCGGAGCGACTCGAAATGTAATCGCTACTTCTGGCACCATTCAGACGGCAGGCGTTATAAACCTTCCGAGGATAATTCTTATTGGGGCACCGCGTACAATGAGTATGTACCCGAAACCAAGATTTTCGGTTGCCCGGGCTTCAAGAATTCTGCTGAATTAGCGGACCTGGACAAACTATATGGGGCTGACATCAAGCTGTTCTATGATTCGGGGTACGCTGTGAACGGCTGGCTGGACAGTGAAAATGTCAACTCAATACGAAATCAGGGTGAGGTTGTCGTAGCTTTAGACCACATTGAGCCGAGGATTGAAAACGGCCACCAGGACATGCTCTTTGCCTACGGCGCGGAGAACAATTTGAACCACTACCGTACAAGGGACCGTACGGAATGGTACAGGGCAATGTTCAGGCACAACGTGCGATATGGCGGGGCCCAGCGGACCGGCGGGACTATGAATATCCTGTGGATGGACAATCACGTCAGCAAGCTCGACGAAACAGCGGGGCAGGATGTACCCACGAGCTGGTTTGACCCTCTACGTAAAAATACGGGTTTGTATTGATTTGGCTGTCACCGGATTTCAAGAAGTCTGCTTTGGACGTCCGACTATACCTGTTACGGTATCCGGTCGTCCGTAAGCTTGCTGGGCTTATCAAGCAGCAGCGTCCTGTCTATGTCGGCCAGCATCCCCTGCCGATTTATCCGTAGGACCCGCCGATGCCTTCTATAGCAGACGCCGCCCCACACTGTCAACCAAAAACACCAATCCGCAAATAGCCTTATCGGGGGTGCGCAACGGAGGCCAAGAATATGAATTGACAGAGTGGTTATTGGACTCTTTAATTGTAAAGTACGGATATGTCGAGTTGTGCATAACCCTGGAAATCTCTATGGAGAAGTGCCGATGGACAGGAAAGAACTGGCTGACGCCGTTATCGAGCGAGCGCACGAATCGGACGGCAGAAAGAAATTGAACTGCGCCGAGGCGTTCGAGCTTGCGAAGGAATTGGGAGTGGAAATTGCCGAGATTGGGCGGACCTGCAATCGGCACAACGTGCGAATCTGTAAATGCCAGCTCGGCTGTTTTGCGTGAGAGCGGAAAGGATAGAAACGTGAAGAAGCTGCGACCGAGATTCAAGCTCTGGCTGAGCAGCAGCGAGGTTGAGGGGGTTTTCGGCGACGGCAAATGGCGGCTGCTCAAGGCCATTCAGAGGGAAGGTTCGCTGCGCGCGGCCTGCGAATCACTCAGCATAAGCTACCGCAAAGCATGGGGCGACGTGAAGAAGGCCCAGGAAGGCTTAGGGGTCGCTTTGGTCAAGAAGGAGCGCGGCGGGCGCATGGGCGGGCAGACTGCCTTGACCGAGGAAGGTCAGAGGTGGGTGCAAGCGTACACGAGATTTCGGCGAGATATCGAAAAGACAGTCGCAAGGGCATATCAGAAGCACTTTGTGGAGCTGCCGAAGTGAACAACGCGGCGAAGGATACATCTCGGCCCGGCCAGAGTTCCGCCTTTAGTCTTGTTGAATTGCTGGTGGTCATATCGGTCATAGCGCTGCTGATCGGCGTGATTCTGCCGACGTTTGGCCGTGCGAGGTCCGTGGCTGAACAGACGGTATGCCAAAGCAGGCTGCGACAATGGGGATTGGCCTTCGAGGTTTATGCGGGGCAAAACGACGGATTCTATCCTCACATGGACGGCCGGGACCGCACGTCAAGCGATCCGAAAACGGATGCGGACCGCGCAGACTACTATTTCGGCTGGATTGATGTCCTGCCGCCGCTTATGGGCGAGAAGCCCTGGCGCGATTATGACTACTGGGAGAAACCCGGCGGGAATACGATATTTCAGTGTCCGTCGGCCAGGTTGGGGCCTGACAGGAGCTATAAATACAGGCCGAGAAGAACCGGGTACTTCTCTTATGCAATGAACTCCTGCTTGGAGCTGGATGAGAACTGCTGGCCGCCTTACGGCAGCGGCGGAGAAGATTGGCGTATGCCCAGTTTCT
>Ga0315288_10008629_pt1 | contig 12856 bp, 14 predicted proteins | sample YL17G11_20_MG_FD_203454 | JGI IMG/M metagenome (GOLD analysis project Ga0315288, IMG submission 203454) | Sediment microbial communities from Yellowstone Lake, YNP, Wyoming, USA - YL17G11_20 | ecosystem: Environmental > Aquatic > Freshwater > Lake > Sediment | place: USA: Wyoming | collected...
GGCGGATTTCTCTCCGCACAACAAAGAGCCCAGCTTCAGGGCGCACATGCACGGAGGCACACTCCCGAAAGCAGCAAGGTGTATGTCGCCGGCATTGACCTGGCCGGGGAAGCGGAGAATATTCAATCCGTCCTGCTTAACGCCGCCAGACCGCGCCAAGACGCCACCGTTCTGACCATCGCCGAGCTGGATTTTTCCGCGGCGTCCGCTTTCCAGAAACAGCCCTCGGTCAAAGTGGTCGAGCAGTACTGGTGGACAGGCACGCCACACGCGGAAATACACGCACGCCTCGTCGATGTCCTGAAAAATGTGTGGAACTGCAAACGTATTGTCGCCGATGCCACGGGCATGGGGCAGCCGGTGGTTTCATTCCTGCGGCAGGCGCTTGGTTCACGCGTTGTACCCTTTACTTTCACCGCCCAATCGAAATCGAAGCTCGGGTTCGACCTGCTGGCCGCGGTCAATTCCGGCCGGTTGAAAATGTACACGCCGGACGGTTCGGCGGAATGCCAGGAATTCTGGGCAGAGATTGATAGGGCGAAAAGCCAGTACCGTCTCAACCAGACGATGAATTTCTTTGTGGACCCGTCCCGCGGCCATGATGACTTCCTGATGAGCCTGGCGCTGGTAATGGAAGCGTCCAATACGTATCAGTCGCGGGAGGCGAAGGGAAGCTAACCCTTCAAATTCCACTTCCAATAAGACGAATTTAGTTCCAGGGACATCCAAATGTGAGTGGTAAGAGGGCTGCGCCCTCTTACGGTTTATTCCCTCTCCATTTATGGGAGAGGGTTAGGGTGAGGGTGATTGTTGTTATATTGGGGCACATGCAGAAAGCAACAGGGACGGGCTTTTTGCCGTCGCAAATGGGATTTCGGATGCGCTATATCAATTTCTACCTGCCAATTTTCTGCCGTCCCCTAACCCGCCTTTCCTGCGACATGACAGGACATGGTCTATACCCATCCCGCATTGTCTCTGAGGAGTCACCGGGAAGCGCGCGCCATTTGACACTCCCGCGCCAACGCATGTACTATTAGCTCAAAGCGGAAACTCCAAGGAGTCTGATTCCTTATGCCGGAAGCCAAAAAGATCGCCGTCGTCGGGTTTGGGAATATCGGCAGTGGGGTGGTGAAAGCCCTGCGCGAAAAGCGCGTCGCCGGGCTGGACCTGGTCAAGGTCATCGATATCGACCTGGAACGCAAGCGCCCGGTGAGAATCCCCCGCAAAATGCTCTCGCCACACTGGCAGGATGCCGTCAATGACCCCAAAATCGATATCATCGTCGAGCTTATCGGCGGGATAGAGCCGGCGAGGACGATTATTTCCCGCGCCATGGAAAAAGGCAAAGATATTGTCACCGCCAACAAGATGCTTCTGGCGCACCAGGGCCAGACCATTTTCTCGCTGGCATCCACGCTTGGCCGCCGTGTTGGTTTCCGCGCCAGCTTTGTTGGCTGTCATTCGCTTATCCACGAGTTCCAGACGGCCGGGAGCGCCGCCAAAAAGTTCCGCCGCATCCATGCTATCCTCAACGGCACCTCGAACTACATCCTCTCGACGATGACGCGGGACGGCAAGACGTTCGACGAGGCGCTCAAAGAAGCGCAGGCAAGCGGCCTGGCGGAAGCCGACCCTTCGGACGATATCGATGGCGTGGACACAGCCAATAAGATCCGCATCCTGCTGAACCTCATCACCAACAGTTACCAAACCGTACCTGATTTCCAGATAGAAGGCATCCGCAATGTCACGCCGCAGGACATCCAGTACGCCGGCGAACTCGGTTACGCCATCAAGCTGGTGGGCGTGATTGAGCAGGTCGGGGATTCCATCGCCGTGGGCGTGCATCCCGCCCTGCTGCCCCAGACATCACTCCTCGGTTCGCTCCAGGGAGCCTACAACGGCACAGAGCTTGAAGATGAGTACGGCGTTATTTCCGGGCTGGTGGCGCCGGGCGCCGGCGTCTATCCCACCACCGATGCCGTGATCAAGGACCTGGTTGATATCGCTGAGGGCAGACCTTTACCCATGCCTTCTTCCGCGGAACCGCTGAACCTGGGCAGTACGCAAATGGCTGAACGGCGCTACTACCTGCGCTTCAGCGTCCTCAATCAGGCGGGCGTACTTGCCCGGATATGCGACATCTTCTGGAAGCACAATATCAGCATCGCCGGCGTCATCCAAAAAGAGCCTGTTTCCAGCAAATTCGTCCCCGTAGTAATGACCACCTACATGGCTAAAGAGAAGGACATGCAGGACGCCATCAAGGCGGTGGACAGACTGGCAGTGGCAAAGGCGGCGACGAGGCTAATCCGCATCCTCAGCGCCAATACGTAGCGTGGATGCATCCAACGCTTCGTTAGTCTGATCAGCCGAAAGCTTGAGTGGTAAGAGGGCGCAGCCCTCTTACGAATGATATCCCTTCCCCGCGGGAAGGGATTTGAGGGTTGGGGCGCTGTGCTGGAATTACCGCTGGGTCTCACAAGTGATACTTCCTGGATTCCAGCCTACGCTGGAATGACAGGGTCTGGTATAGTGCTGCAGATGCGTACTCTCCTTGGCATCATGCTAGGACGCCGTCGAAGACCCATGTGCTCTCGGTAACGACATTTCAGACGCACCACTCTAGGACTTAATGCCCCGCAAACCCTTCCATATCCGGAAGCCAAACATGAACGCTATTGCCACCTGCAAAGCTACCAGAACGTACCGCGTCCAGGATGGCAAAATGTCGGACGGCTTTATCCGGAAAGGCACCGGGTCAGACCATTCACCCGCATTGCCGGCGCCATCGGTGGCGCGTACACGCCAGTAATAATAAGTGCCCCGCCGATTGGGAAGCAGGCCGGCAGTTTCCGGCACCGTGTACTGAGAAACCCCCAGCCCCGACTTTTCAAGCACCGTTTGCAGGAAATCACGCGCGCGGGCAATCTCCAATGTATACAGAAGCGGTTGGCTGACATCGTACACGCCTTCCCAATCGATGGTCAGCGGCATGGAGACAACCGCGAGCCGTTTCGGCGTGAGGGGCACCGGCGCCGGGGGCGCCTGCGATTCGACCGTGAAAACCACCTGCCTCGTGTTTGTGCCGTCCGTTGCAGTCACGATGTGAGTCCCGGACCGGCCGGAAGGAATCGCGATGGTTGTCTTAAACGCCCCTGCGTCATCCGTCAAAAGAAAAGTGAGTTGCTCGGCATCATATACGATGCTGACCAGCCGATGTATTTCAAAGCCCGTGCCGGTCAGGGTTATCCTGGCGCCAACTTCACCCGCGGCGCGATTAATATTGAGGCGGGAGATAATCTCCAGCTCTCCCCACTCAACCACTCCGCTGAAGTCCTTGATTTCCAATTCGTACTTACCGGCTCTCATCAGCGGCACGATAAATTGGGCGATAAACGAGCCGCGGGCTGAAGATGTGGCATACGCCACCGTCTGGTCATACAATCTAATAGTAATTTCATTGCCGGCGGTAAAACCGGTGGCCCCGATGGTGACTTTGTCCCCCACGGCGGCCGTCGCTAGCTCAATGCTAACGGAAGGGATGATTTCGAACTCGACGGAGGCAGATTGTCCTTCCGCGTTATCCGCGATGATGAGGTGCTTGCCACGCGGACTGGCTGGTATGGCAAAGCTGATGCCGCATTCTCCAGTCTCCCCGGCATTCTGCACACCCAGCGTATCCATTTCACCGTCAAAATAGTAGCGGAAAGTGACCGGTTTGCCCGCGTAGAATCCCCGGCAGGTAGCCGTAGTACCGGTGCTGACCATACCTCCCCACGTCCCCAATCGGACTTCCGGCGCCGGGACGGCAAAAACATCCCGCGCGACCTCATTGCCCGCATTTTGGCGTATGCTAATGGTGGCATCGCCGGCTTGTGTCCGTGCGGGCACCTGGAAAGAGATCTGGAAGCTCGCACCGGACGCCGCCGCAACCACCGAGGCCACCTCCGTCTCATTGAAAAACACCTCCAGGCGGTCGCCCGCGTACGAATCGAAGTTCGAGCCAGCCACGCTCACGCGAGTCCCCGGCGCCCCTGCTCTTGGCGATATGAAAATGACGGGTGCGGCAGTTACAGCGGCGGGTATCACTGCCGCCAGCAGGGCAGAAAAAACGATAAGACAGATGAGAATTCGGGAAATAGTCCGCTTCATACCGTGAGCCCGTCTTGTGATATTACCTGCTAATCGTAAGACATAAGGGTGACAGTGTCAATCTGGTTAGCTACCAGCGGTATCAAGGCATCATCTAGGTGCTTCTATGAAGACTGAACGGTTCTTGACCCTCACGTAGGCCGGTGTTGGCGACCGGCGTGCCCACGTCGGCCGGAAGCGCGCCGTGTCCATCGGCCACTCTGATTGTCTCAAACACAACGAGGTCAATTGGCGGGGGAATGCTATTTCACGACTCGCGGTAACAGGCTCTGCCGTTGCATTATGTCCGCAAGACAACGTACAATGGGCGTACAGGCCGGGATGGCGGAATCGGCAGACGCAGAGGACTTAAAATCCTCCGGAGTTAAATCCGTGTGGGTTCGAGCCCCTCTCCCGGCACCAGAGGGTGAGTATGGCGGAGTGGTTACTGGTATTCCTCGGTTACATACTGGGCGCTTTTCCCACCGCCTACCTCCTGGGGAAGAGGGTCCTGGGGAAAGACATCCGTAAGCTCGGCGATCTTAATATGGGCGCCCGTAACGCCTACTTCGAAATCGGACACAAAGCCGGCGTTTTCATCTTCGCCGTCGATGCCGCCAAGGGACTCATTGCCGTCCTCATCCCCCAGCTTCTGAGCGCTTCCCAGGCGGTTGTCTTGGCCACGGGCATCGCGGTAGTCGCCGGGCATAACTGGCCCGTCTTCCTACAGTTCCGCGGGGGGCGCGGAGAAGCCACCACCATTGGCGTGCTTGCCGGGCTTTTACCCATCCCCATGCTCATAATGGCAATACCGACCATCCTGACCCTGGTCGTGGCGAAGAACGTTATCGCGGCAAGCGCCGTGATGTTCATCGGACTGCCGGTGGTGGACCGGATACTGGGCATCTCCGGCGTGATGGTTGTTTATGGAATCGCCCTGCCTGTGCTGGTGGCGCTGACACACTACTTCCGCGTCCGCAATCAGCAGAACACGGCTCATACAGGGACAGCCTAGCACCCGTAGCATAACCTGCGATCAAACGCTTCTACACTGAATAAGCCCTCGTCGCCGTCAACGCCACAGGTCATTGAAGCGGCATTACTCATGTCCATGAAATCCGGTGTTGCGGTCGCGGCCTTTCAGTCATGAGCGCTCAACCTCTGCTCCGCCCGTCATTCGCCTCGCCTGGTTCTAAATGGCGCTACTCCTCCACAATTGCCACGGGGCGCACCCAGGCCGCGCCTGCCTTGAAAATCTTGATGGGGAAACAGTAGACCATGAACCCGTGCGGCGGCAATTTGTCCAGGCTTGTGAGCTTCTCCATCTGGTAGTATTCCCCTTCGATGCCGGCGAAATGCCCCTCCCAGATGAGGTTTTTGTCCCCCGTCTCGCGGAATTCCTTTGCCTGGACCGCAAACGGCCGGTCCCACCCCACCGCATCCGTCCCGACAAGCTTGATGCCCTGCTTTATCAACCAGAGGGTGGCTTCTCTGCCCATGCCCGCATAATCATTGACGTACTTGCGGATATCCACTCCCCAGTGCTTGTCCGCGCCGGTCATCACCAGCACGATATCGAGCGGCTTAAGCGTATACTTCATCTTCTTCAACATGGACTGCACATCCGCCGGCATGATGACCTCGCCGGGCTTTTTGTGGCGCATATCCAGCACGACACCGGGACCGTAAGCCCACTCCAGTGGCATCTCATCTATGGTCCGCGATTTTTCACCGGCCATGGTGGGGTAGTAATGATAAGGCGAGTCCATGTGTGTGCCGGAATGGGTATTGAGTGTCAGCGTCTCCGACGACCAGCCGAAACCGCCGGGCAGGTCCTCGGGCTTGATACCGGGCCAGCTTGCCAGCATCTCCGGGACGCTATCTTTGTGGGTCAAATACTTGATTTGAGCGCCAAGCACGCCCGGCAGGCCTTCTCTGATTTCCAGACTCAAATCGATGACGCGGACTTTCTTTGCCATGCCGAACTCCTTTCGCGGGCGCAAGTAGTACCATTCTACCATACAGGCAGTAGACACACGGCTTGTTTTTTGCCGCGATGCGTGCTAGTATCGGTCATCAGGGGAGTAACGTTCTCCGGAGGTAGCTCGGTGCTGAAAAAAACGTGGATAGTACTGGCCATATTGACGGCCGTAATCATGGTGATGGTAACCGGGGGCATTGCGCTGGCTGACGATGGCCCGGGCGGTGCCACCACGCTCACGAAGGCGCAGGTCTTCAGACGCCTTCTGCTTCTGAACGAAGCGAAGCTTGACGAGACCCTGGCAAAATGGGTGGCGGATGGCAAGATTACAGATGCGCAGAAGGTGCAGATAAAAGAAGCCTGGCAGACAGCGCGTCCGCAGGTGGTCAAAGCCTGGGTTTTCAAGCAACTCCTGAAAATGAATGAGGCGAAGGTCGATGAAACTCTCGGCAAGTGGGTCGCCGCGGGGAAAATTGACGCCGCCGAGTCTGCAAAAATCAAGACGGCCTGGCAGAATGCGCGCGTCATAATCCGGAAAATCGTAATCGCCAGGCAACTGCTCAAAATGGATGCGGCAAAGGTAGACGAGACCCTGGCGCGATGGCTGGCGGACGGCAAAATCACCGCCGGGCAGATGCAACAGGTCAGGGCGTGGTGGGTAGCCAAAACGACCAAACTCGCTAACTAATCCAAGCGGGACAAAATGACACGACGGGGGGCTGAAAATGCTCCCCGTTTTTCGTTTTGTTTGCTTTTTGGCAGTTCATAGATCGGGGTAACCAAAATCCGGTTGTGTCAAGGTAGAAGTTCGAGAAGATGGAGGGCGATGCCCTCCATCTCGTAGTTATGCCCTCGCCCTGCAGGGCGAGGGCAGGGTGTGGGTTGTTGTGCTGGTTAAGCGGTTGTTATTAGAGCCACCCACACCACACAAACCATAGGCAAATAGTACCTTCTTATTTTGATTTGCTCTTTCCAATCCGCCTCTGTATAATGAGCGGTGGATTCGATTCTGAAAAGGAGGTGACGCCGTGGTTCTTCTTAACCGCAGGACGTGAACGGGCGCCCGGTCGGTGCGCGTGTTGCATCATCCGCATAGCTCTCCTGCGCGGGAAATCACCGGCGTCGCCCTGTACATACTCCGCTAGTCATTCACAGGCTCCGCCGTTACGGTCCTCCCGCCCGCAGGGGAGTGCAAAACAAAATAACGTAACGAAAGGAGCCAATTTTGTCTGCCATTTCGCGTTTTCTGACTTCGCGCTGGGGTCCGATTCTTACCGGCGGCGTCATCGGTATCCTGGCGCCGGTGCTTGTCAAATTGGGTAACCCCGGCAACATGGGTATCTGCATGGTCTGCTTCACCCGCGATATCGCCGGGGCGCTGGGCTTGCAGAGGGCGGCGACCGTTCAGTACATCCGCCCGGAAATCATCGGTGGTCTACTGGGCGCGTTCGTGGCCGCCATGGTTTTCCGCGAGTTCAAACCCCGCACCGGCAGCGCCCCGTTCGTGCGGTTCTTCCTCGGCATGTTTGCCGCATTTGGAGCGCTGGTGTTCCTCGGCTGTCCGTGGCGCGCCTATCTCCGCCTCGCCGGCGGCGATTGGAATGCCATCCTCGGCATCGTCGGGCTGGTGGCCGGCATCGGCGCCGGTGTACTTTTCCTGAGGGGTGGTTTCAGCCTGGGACGCAATCACGCGGCGCCGAGGGCGATGGGCTGGGTAATGCCCGCCGCCATGGTCACCCTGCTGGCGCTGGCGATTATCGTGCCGCAGTTCGGGCGGGATGCGAATAGCCAGGCCACAGGTCCCATCTTCTTCTCCAAGACCGGACCGGGTAGCCAGCATGCCTTACTCGCGATTTCCCTGGCGGTGGGGCTGGTCGCCGGTTTCCTGGCACAGCGAAGCCGCTTCTGCACCGTAGGCGCCGTGCGTGACGTCATACTCCTCCGCGATTCTCACCTCCTGAACGGCGTCCTTGCCTTCATCGGCGTGGCTTTCATCACCAACCTTGCCCTGGGCCAGTTCCATCCCGGTTTTCAAAGCCAGCCGATTGCCCATACGGATGGCATGTGGAACTTCGGCGGGATGGTGCTCGCCGGGCTGGCTTTCACGCTGGCGGGCGGCTGTCCCGGTCGCCAGCTCTTCCTGTCGGGCGAAGGTGACGGCGATGCCGCTCTGTTCGTGACAGGAATGGTCGTTGGCGCGGGTTTTGCGCACAATTTCTCCATCGCCAGTTCCGCGGCAGGCACGGGCGCTTACGGGCCACTGACCGTCATTATCGGGCTGGTGGTCTGCGCGGCAATCGGCTTGACAATGCGGGAAGTGAAAGGATAGGGTAAATATGAGCGAAGCAAAGATAATCGATGCGCGCGGCCTGTCCTGCCCGCAACCGGCGCTCCTGGCGAGGCAGGCTCTGGTGAAAGCCGCCAAAGGCGCCATCGAAGTGCTGGTGGATACGGACACGGCGCTGGAAAATGTCTCCCGCGTGGCAAAGAACGCCGGCTGGAAACTTACCGTGGAATCGAAGCCGGACGGCGTTCACCGGATGCTGATGACAAAATGATATACCTGGACAATGCGGCTACTTCGTGGCCCAAGCCGCCCGAAGTGCTGAAGGCGATGAGCGATTTACTGGAGCGGGCCGGGGGCAACCCCGGCCGTTCCGGTCACCGTATGTCTATAGCGGCGGCGCGCGTGGTCTATGACGCGCGGGAGGAAGTTGCCGGCCTGTTCAATTGCCACGATCCCCTGCGGGTAGTCTTCACAAGCAACGCCACCTACGCCCTGAACCAGGCCCTTTACGGTCTGCTCAAACCGGGCGACCGCGTGGTGACAAGCTCGATGGAGCACAATGCGGTAATGCGTCCCTTGCGCGACCTGGAGCGGAAGGGCGTCAAGCTCACCGTGGTACCCTGCAACGCGGATGGCACACTCAACCTGCCCGCGTTCTCGAAGGCGGTTACCCCGGGCACGCGCCTGGTAGCGCTCATCCATGCCAGCAACGTGGTGGGCACGGTGATGCCAGTGGCCGAGGTGGCGCAAATCGCCCATAAAGCCGGCGCTCTCCTGCTGGTTGATGCGGCGCAATCGGCGGCAGTTTTGCCCATCGATATCACGGCAGCGGGAATAGATTTACTCGCCTTCACTGGGCATAAGGGACCTCTGGGACCGACGGGTATCGGGGCGCTGGTTATCGGCGAAAAAGTGGATACGGCCCAAATGGCGCCGCTGGCAAGGGGTGGCACGGGGAGTCAGTCCGACCGCGAGGAACAGCCTGAATTCCTGCCGGATAAGTACGAAAGCGGCACGCCGAACGCCGTGGGCATCGCCGGACTGGAGGCAGGCTTGAAATTCGTGCGGAAAACCGGGCTGACAGCCATCCTGGAGCACGAAAAGCAGTTGACCGAAACGCTCATCGCAGGGCTGATGAGTATCCCCGGTGTCACGGTCTATGGTTGCCGCGAGTGCCAGAAATCGGTGGCGATCGTTTCATTCACAGTCCGGGGCAAGACAGTCTCAGAGATCGGCCAGCGGCTGGATGACGAGTACGGCATCCTGGTGAGGGTGGGACTTCACTGCGCGCCGGCGGCACACCGCACTATTGGCACTTTCCCGGAGGGAACGGTGCGGCTGGCGCCCGGTTTTTTTACGACCATGGCGGAAATCAGAACGACTTTGAGAGCGATTGAAAGGCTGGCACGGTCATGAGCAATGGCGTCATTCTGTTTCATACTACGGCGATGGCGATGAAGGCGGAGAAGGCTTTGACGAGGGAGGGATTCCAGGTCACCCTGGTCCCCACCCCCCGCGAGTTCTCCAGCGATTGCGGCATTGCCGTGCGTTTTCCATGGTCGCTGGTTGAGGCAATCAGACCGCTTTTACAGAACGCCGCGGTAGAAGTGCAAGCGGTACACAAGCTGGGCTAGCGCAAGTTTTCTCTTCCTCTTGTCATTCTCCGCGCAGCCTGCCCCGTACTCGATACGGGGGCGGGGAATCCACAAAAACTAACTGAAAGCTGAATAACTGAAAGCTGATAACTAAATACTGACAACTGACAACTGATAGCCGAACGTAGTCTCCCTAACCCAGGTCAAGCGCGTACCTGATAGCAGTGTCAACGGCGCGTATTTTTTCATCGGACAGCGCCGTAATTCGTTGTGTCAGGCGTGCTTTTGAGACCGTAGTTATCGTGTCACAATTCACCACGCAAGTCTCAGGCATTCCGTCTTTGGGGCTTAACTCCACTTCAACCAGAATACGACGAATGGTGGTTGTCACTTTGGCCACGGTCACCTCTGATCTCACCCTATATGCTTGATTTCTGGAAATCAGGAGTACCGGTCGGCGTCCCGTAGGCGCAGGAAACTCAGCCCACCAAATCTCTCCCCTCTCCATTTACCATTTCTCCTCGGGGAATATCTCATGGGCCATTTTGGCCACTGAATCCGCAAACTCAGTTGTCTCCGGTATCCTTTTATACCCCTCGATGTATTGCCTGTCCCATTCGGCTTCCTGCAACCGTTTCAGCGACTCCCGGCACGCCTGGCGGATGAACTCCGCCCTCTTTTTCTTCTGCTTCTTGCAGGCTTTATTGAGCTCGGCCAAAAGCTGCTGGTCAACAGGCACCTGTATGATTTTCGTGGTCATGTTGCCCTCCACAATCTGTTACACAATCCATTCCACAATAGATTACACAAAAGATTGTGGAAAGTCAAGACGAAAACCCCCAGATACTGTCGTTCCCGTGCAGCTTGCCCCGTGCCCGACACGGGGACGGGAATCCATTTCATTACAGCGCGGAAAAGCGCTAGGCTCTGTTCATGCCCGCACGCTTTTAGATTCCCGAATCTGGCGTATGAGCACTACCAGGCCGAATTCAACGGCATCCGGGTGATATGGATTCCTGCGGGAGTCTATCCTGAGTATATCCGAAGGACAGGAACGACAAAAACTAACTGAATACTGAAAACTGATAACTATTAGCTGTGCGCTATACCCCCGGCGTCGGGCAACCCTGCGGCCTGACCATGAGCACCGGCACCTTGGCTGAACGGAGGATGCGGTCGGCGACGCTTCCCCAGACCCAGCGGCTGATGCCAGAGCGCCCGTGCGTGGCGAGCACAATCAGGTCGACCTTGCCCTTTTCGGCGTAGTCCGTGAGCGCTTCGAGCACGTTGCCGAACATAACTTCCGCCCGCGTTTCAATGCCCTTTGCCTTCAGTTCCTTTACCTTTTTGTCCAGGTACTGGCGCGCGAGGGCGAGGTTTTCGGACTCCACCTTTGCCATGATTTCGGGGCTGACGGAGCCGTCAAGTTCGGTGCCGTATATCTTGAGCGGCGTCACCACGCGCACGAGCGTCACCTGCGGCGTCTCACAGCCGGTGGCGATAGCGATAACGTGGGGCAGGACACATTCCGCCAGCTCAGAACCGTCCAGGGGGACCATGATATGCTTGTACATCGCGCCTCCTTCAAAGACAAGCTTGCCCCCGCGCAGGCGGGGGTCAAAGGTCAAGACTCAAATCTCAAAACCCAGATGTTGCCGAACAATACCCCACACAATTTTCTCTCCCTTTCGTAAAGAGCTTGCCCTGAGCTCAATCGAAGGGGAGATTAAGAGGGATTTTCTTGGGCGAAAGAGCAAAATCCCCCTACTGCATTCTGCCGTTTCCCCCTTTGCCAAAGGGGGAGGAACCCCATACCGCTGCGAGCACCTCTTTGAGGCCGGGCACCGTATCGAATTTACCCAAATCCGCCGGGCTGACCCACTTCATCTCGCTGTGCTCCCAGTCAATCCTGATTTTACTCTTATCGCGGACGTGAAACAAATAGGGATGCACAATCCATTTCAAGTCCAGAGCCTTATCTTCAACCTGGAGCGGCGTGCCTTTTCTGACCAGCGTAATATCACTGGATTGCAGGCCGGTCTCCTCGCGGATTTCAGTGAGCGCCTGGGTATCCGGGTCGGTTTCAATGAAGCCGGCCACGCCGCCCCATTTCCCCTGGTAGCTCCCCACCCGCTCGCTGCGCAGCAAAATCAGAATCCTGCCCCCCGACTCCAGCAGGCACGTGACGACGTGGGTTGGTTTAGGTTCTTGTGGCAAAGGAGGGCTCCTCAATGAATGCATTGAGGAAAAGGTAACACGATTTTGGGGGAATTTCCAGCGTGCGGAGACACGTTAATTACTGTTTTTTGTAGTGTTCGATCCTATCCCTTATCCAATCCCAGTCAGGGTCACCATGTTCAAAGAATGATTTGAAATTGTCACTTAGCCACTCGCCTAAATCATCTTCTGTAAACAGGCAGAATGTCTCCACGAGGTCGTCCATGTAAATGTCTGCGGGTATTTCCAGGTCAGACCAGTCCTCGAACTCTCCTTGTAGGAATTCTGTGACTACTTTACGGTCTAACATTCAGGACTCCTTTCGCTTTTAAGGTTAAACCGGAACATTGTAACCGGAAAAACCGTCAGCACGCAACTTGTTAACTTGACAACACCATTTCCATGAGATAGAGTTCTAAACACATTTGGCTCCAGCCCGCATGGAAATTCCGGTGTTTGCACCAACGGAGGTTGAACATGGCTGCAAGTATTAGGGCACTGGAGAATAAGACATTTAGGGAAAATGATAGTTTCGAATTACCTCCACCGGACGTAGTTGCCTACAACGAGCTCAGATCTTGCGCTGACCTTTTTCGCATGTATACCCAGGAAATTCTGAATATTCGACCTGAATTCCAG
>Ga0315288_10008630_pt1 | contig 12856 bp, 14 predicted proteins | sample YL17G11_20_MG_FD_203454 | JGI IMG/M metagenome (GOLD analysis project Ga0315288, IMG submission 203454) | Sediment microbial communities from Yellowstone Lake, YNP, Wyoming, USA - YL17G11_20 | ecosystem: Environmental > Aquatic > Freshwater > Lake > Sediment | place: USA: Wyoming | collected...
CGGGGGAGCGCATACTCTTCAAGACCTCCAACTCGGGGCACGTATGGGAGTCGGACGCATTCGTGGAGGACTACGTCTATTTGTCCGCTGAAGCAGCTCGGTATCTCGCGGAAAAGGGCGTCCTCGCAGTTGGAGTCGATTATCTATCCGTCGGACCTTACGGCGAGGATGCGTCTGAAATCCATCTTGTCCTGCTTGAGGCGGGCATATGGATCATCGAGGGGCTTGACCTCTCGGGGGTGGAGCCGGGCGACTACGAGCTGGTCTGCCTGCCGCTCAAAGTCGCCAGGGGCGACGGGGCTCCCGCGCGGGCGATATTGAGGCCTCTGCGCTGATATAAGGTGAGCAAGGTTTTGGGAGGTTTGTTCACAACGCCGTTTTGGAACCTGAAGGCGCCCTCTCTCAATCCGTTCTTCACCATACTCATCCTATTAGCCCATCATCTCTCTGGATACTCTGGTATCCGAATATCACAACCGCTTGTTAAAGATTTCGTTGCCCACCTGGAATATCCTCTTTAAGGCCAGCTCATCGCCTTTGCCTCAACGTCTGGAGCGCTTGATGCGCGGCTTCATCCCTCCCGTACCGCGTTATTCGGAAGAAAGCGGGGGAATCATACTCATTAAGGTCATCGCGCGTCGGCGGGATCGCATACCGTACCCGGCCTGCATGCGAAGCCGGGGCCTTGGCTCCCGGAGATCCTAAGGCCTGCAGCGTGGCCGTCTTACCTGATGATCAACACAGCGGGGGACCGGTTCTCCCGGAAGGAGGCGGGGATATGGATCTCGACGGCAAGAAAGTGGTCGTGGTCGTGGGTAGGGGATTCCAGGACCAGGAGGCTACCGTTCCCATCGATTTCCTGAAGAAGGAGGGTGCCGAGGTGGTGACGGTTGGGCCGGATACCGGCGATATCAAAGGTATCCACGGTGCAGTGATAAAGGTCGGGAAGGTATTCTCCGAGCTGGATCCAACCGCGTTCGACGCTATGGTAGTACCCGGGGGAAGAGCCCCGGCTTACCTGCGCAAGTTCGAGGAAGCTCGGGATTTCGTCTCTTCCTTCGCGGACACCGGGAAACCCCTGGCGGCCATATGTCACGGAGGGCAGCTGCTGGCGGCAGCCGGCCTGGTGAAAGGCCTTACCATGACCGGTTACCCTAAGATCAAGGAGGAGATGCTGGAGGCCGGCGCCGACTTCGTGGACCGCGAGGTAGTCGTGGACCGCAACATCATCACGTCCAGGGTGCCGGATGACCTCCCCGCCTTCAACGCCACCCTCAAGGAGAAGCTGATTGACTGGGGGTAAGCCGGTTGCGCGCGTAGCGTCCAAGCCCTGACCCCCATCTAATCCCTTTAAGGTGTTGCGTTCTGCCATTACCCATACATCCTATAGAATAACCTACATGCAGAATGCCAAGACCTGACCCCACTCCCCATTACCTACGACAAAGGCTCCGGTCATGGTGCTCGGTCCAAGCCCTGACCCCCATCTAATCCCTTTATGAATCCAAGGCCGACCCTTTTGCCTCATGCAAGCCCTGAATATGTAAGCCCTTTCAGGTGCCGGTTCCCAGCGAAGACAGGATCCCTTCGGCTCTGCCCAGGGCATCCTCTTCGAGGGGAGTAAGGGAACGGCCGCGCAGGCTTTCCGTAAATGCTGCGAGTTCTTCCCTGGCCTCAATCTCTCTCTGCGCGCGGACTTCATCGTTAAGCGGGCGGGTGGCCTGGAGCTTCATGCCTCCCTCCATCCAGCCCTCCGGGAAGTACCAATCCTTGAACCACCGCAGGCCCACAGCCCACAGGTGATTGCCAAGGGGCGTGGTTGCAGGAGGAAAGCTCCTCTTCAGCCCCTTTTCCGTATCGGAGGAGATGGGGTGCGCTTCCGCGCCGTAGATGACCATCATGGAGCCGCCGGGAGGGATAAGCCCACCCAGGAGGGAGAAGAGTTTTCCGGTCAGTCCTTTTTCCTCGAGGTCTACCGCGGTGCCGTCCGGGAACTCCGCCCGTGGTTCGTAACGGAACTCTATCCACGCCTTGATGTAGTCCCCCCTGCCCACGAAAAAGAGGCCCTGCACAATAGGTCCCAGGGAGAGCAAGCCCTCGCGCACGAGGAACAGGTTGAAGTAGGACTCCCTCTCAGTCCTGCCTTTCTTTAAGTCCCGCGGTTCCAGGGAGTAGACATCCAGCGCCCCGCCATCCAGCGCCCGCCACAATCCTTCCGCCGGCCCGTCGATCACGATTATCACACCTCGCATCGATAGTCCGCGTTGAACAAGCGCCTTGTAACGCTTGCATTATCCCCACTCGACCATGCCTTATATCGGCGTCGCAGCCGTGTTCTAGTATTCTACATGGTAGCAGCGAATAATGATCCCCATGGCGTGAGGGAATACTATTCCTGGTTCCGACGCCTTTCATCGTGATGTCGGATCATCCATGATCTACGTCAAGCGGATCGGGGGATAGGGCGTTTCATACTTTGGAGGGATGGGAAATATAGATGTGCGGAAGGAACCTTAGTACCCAGGTTCATAAATACGGTAACGTACCGAGAGCGTCGCTGCGCCACGCCCGCAAGGCGCGCGACTGAGGCGTACTCGGCGAGTACGTCGCAGGGAGCGGAACTAGTCGAGTCGCTGTGCGACGTGACGTATTGCGAGGAGGCGTAGCCGACGTGGCAAACTCGATTGGGCAAGACGTTTCTATAGGACGTGAAACAAGCGGATGCAGCGGCGGTCGAATGCGAGCGTATTTATGGATCTGGGTACCCAGAAAGGAGGTCGAGAAGGTATGAGAGATATGACGGAGAAGGCACTGAACGAGGCCTTCGCTGGCGAGAGCATGGCCCACATGAAATACCAGCATTTCGCCGACAAGGCCGAGGAGGAAGGACTCACCGAGATGGCCAGGATGTTTCGGGCCATCTCCTACGCGGAGCGGGTGCACGCCGGCAACCACTTCGAGGTACTGGGGGGTATCAGGTCAACGTCCGACAACATCCAGAACTGTATAAACGGCGAGACGTTCGAGATCGAAGAGATGTATCCGGTTTATAACGCCACCGCCAAACTGCAGGACGAGGACGGGGCAGTGCGCAGCACCTACTATGCGCTAGAGGCGGAGAAGATCCACGCCGACTGGTACAAGAAAGCCAAGGATGCCGTGGACAAGGGCGAGGACGTAAAGGTGGGCACCATACAGATATGCGGTGTGTGCGGGCATACCCGCGAGGGAGAAGCGCCGGACAAGTGCCCCATCTGCGGTGCTTCCAAGGACAAGTTCCGCCAGTTCTGAAAGCGGGGAGATGCACGGCATCTCCTTGCCGTGCATCCAATGAATAAGGAGGTATGGATATGGCCGAGAGGCTACAGATGTACAAATGCGAGATTTGCGGAAACATCGTCGAGGTGCTCCATGGAGGGGCAGGCACGCTGGTCTGCTGCGGTGAGGACATGGTCCTGCAGGTCGAGAACACCGTGGACGCCGCAGTGGAGAAGCACGTTCCGGTAGTGGAGAAGACCGATGCCGGGATAAAGGTGCTCATCGGGAGCGTGCCCCATCCCATGGAGACGGAGCATTACATCGAGTGGGCCCAGCTCATCGCCGGGGATGTGTCTTATCGCATCTTCCTCAAGCCGGGTGTAGCGCCGGAAGCTCTGTTCGATATTCCGGCGGACCAGGTCATGGCACGCGAGTACTGCAACCTGCACGGCCTCTGGAAGTCAGAATAGACTGCATGCCGGCCTTTGCCGTGAGGGCATCGGCCATAATGCTCGACGTGAATGTCGCCGTGCATTGAGGCACTGAACCACAGGTTATCAGAGGGCGCCCACCGGGGCGCCCTCTGCATACCCCCACTTGCCGGTCTCAGGAGCCTTGTTCAGGTCTCCAGGCCCCATACCTGAGCGAGTGCGCCAGGTAGCGCTCTCAGCCCTTCATCTCCTCTACTTCTTCCTTGCCTGCCTTCAGTTCCTTGACCTGCTCCTTGTCCTCCATGAGCAGTAGGGCCTGGAACTCACCCATATGGGTCTTCTCCTCCTTGGCGATGTCTAAGAGCACGTTCTTGATGAGCTTGTTGTTGGTCATAGCCGCCAGCTGCTCGTAGAGGTTGACTGCGTCGAGCTCCGCGATCATGCCCACCCTGCATATCTCCTTGTTCAGTTCCTTCTGGCTCATCTTGGCCAGGTCCTTGGGAATCTCGGACAGCATTCTCGACCTCCTTGTTCTCTCGTTCACCCTCATGGTTTTCCGTAAAAGCCGCCACGGACAGGTTCGTCATGCCGCTCTGCATCTTGTGGAATATGTGTCCCGGGCTTCTCCAATCTTTTTATTCCCACACCCTACCGCTGAATAACGGATTTCAGCCGGTTGTTTGTTTGCGAAGTCTTCCTGGGGAGACCTGTCCGAAGAGCTAGGGTGGAGGCCCGACCAGATTCCCACACCCTGCGGCGACCAGGTTGATTTTTCCCCGGACTCGATCCATGGGGAATGTGATGTAGAGGGGTTGACCTTACCTATTATAATGGTATTATAGTACCAGATTACCTTTTATAAAGGAGGGGCCGGATTGAAAAGCATATTGAACATATCGGAGGCTTATTCGCTGGCGCTGCACGCTATGGCCATGATCGCATCGAACGGAAAGACGGCGCCCCTGACCGCGCACGGGATCTCCTCCAGGCTGGGGGTTTCGGAAGCCCATCTCTCCAAGGTGATGCAACGCTTGACGAAGGCCGGCATACTCAAGTCTTCCAGAGGACCGGGAGGTGGCTTCTCTCTCGACCGTCCGGCGCGCGAGATAACCCTGCTCGATATCTACGAGAGTGTCGAAGGGCCGCTGAAACTGGACGATTGCCTCATAGGCACGCATATATGCGGCGGGAAGAGCTGCGTGTTCGACGATCTTATCGATAAAGTGAACGGGCAGTTCAAGGATTACCTTGAACAAGCCACAGTGGAGAGGATCAAGGACGTTTTAGGGAGTGATGGCCATGATCAGGAAGATAGTGCAGATAGATGAGGAAAAGTGTGACGGCTGTGGTCTGTGCGCCTCCGCTTGCGCGGAAGGAGCCATCCAGATCATAGACGACAAGGCAAGGCTGGCCAGCGATACCTATTGCGACGGCCTGGGCGCTTGCATCGGGGAATGCCCGCAGGATGCCATCACCATCGTGGAACGGGAAGCGGACGAGTTCGATGAGCAGGCAGTGGAAAGTCATCTCGCCGTCCTGTCAGCCCGTGATGACGTGCAGGGAAGCCGGCCCGGTAGTAGTGCAGACACCCTCGCCTGCGGCTGTCTCGGCTCCATGGCCCGTGAACTGCCGGCCGGCGTGGAGGTGGAGGCTGCGCCAGGCGGAGACGAGGCGGAGCGCGTGCCATCCCGGCTGCGCAACTGGCCGGTGCAGCTGCACCTTGTCCCGGTGAACGCGCCATACCTGCGAGGGGCCAGGCTCCTCCTGGCTGCCGACTGCGTCCCCTTTGCCCTGGCCGATTTCCACCGCAGGCTTCTGGACGGGAAGATCCTCATGGTAGGGTGTCCCAAGCTGGACGACGCCGCTTTTTACCGCGACAAGCTGGCCGCCATCCTGCGGGAGAACGATATCCAGGAGCTGAAGGTGGCCTTCATGGAGGTGCCCTGCTGCTTCGGGCTTGTCAACCTGGCGCGGCAGGCCGTCGCGGATTCCGGCAAGGACATCCCCTTCTCCACCGTGAAGGTGGGCATAGAGGGCGAAGTGATGGAGATGGAGGAGGAGCATTCCGGCTTGCCCGCCTGATACAGACGCCGATACCGTTCAGCTCTCCACGTCAAGGGTATGGGTGAAAAGCCCTCAAATGTAATACGGGTATAATGGCAATATGGAAGAGACTAAAAAGAAAAGAGTCTGGCTGTATGCGGTATACGGCCTTATCGCGCTGGCCATCATCCTGAGTATACAGTTCGCCAATCCCTTCCAGGCCACGGAGATAAGTTATAGCGAATTCCTGGCGCGCCTGAACGCCGGGGGGGTCACCAAGGTGACCGTTACCGACACCAAGATCGAGGGGACATCGGTGGGCGAAGGGGGAGAGAGCAACTTCGTCACCAGCCGCATCCCCAACACCGACGACCAGGAGCTCATCAACCAACTCACGGCGAAGGGCGTGGAGTTCTCGGGGAGGGTGGAAAACACCTTCTGGCGCGACTTCCTGCTCACCTGGATACTGCCCCTGGGCCTCATCGTGTTCATCTGGTTCTTCGTTTTCCGCCGCCTCTCCCATCGCATCGGTGGGGCCGGCCCCATGTCCTTCGGCCAGTCCAAGGTAAAGCTCTACGACCGCAGCGTGGAACGCGTGATCTTCGACGACGTGGCTGGACTGGACGAGGCAAAGGAAGAACTGCGCGAGATCATCGATTTTTTGCGCAACCCGCAGAAGTACCGCAGTATCGGCGCCCTCATCCCCAAGGGGGTGTTGCTGGTGGGCGCGCCGGGAACGGGCAAAACCCTCATGGCCCGCGCCGTAGCGGGTGAGGCCGACGTGCCCTTCTTCTCCATCAGCGGCTCACAGTTCATGGAGATGTTCGTGGGCGTTGGCGCGGCGCGGGTGCGCGACCTCTTCGAGCAGGCCAAGGCCAAGGCGCCCTGCATCGTATTCATCGACGAGATCGAGTCCATCGGGAAGGTGCGCGGCGGCATTATGGCCAGTGGGGGTACGGAGGAGCGGGAGCAGACCCTGAACCAGCTGCTCTCGGAGATGGACGGCTTCGATCCCCAGACCGGGGTGATCATCCTGGCCGCCACCAACCGGCCCGAGGTCCTGGACAGCGCCATCCTGCGGCCGGGGCGCTTCGACCGCCAGATCATGGTGGACCGTCCGGACATAAAGGGACGCGAGGAGATATTGAAGGTGCATGCGCGCCGGGTGAAGCTGGCCGACGACGTCAACCTGAGGCAGATCGCTGCGCGCACCCCGGGATTCGCGGGCGCGGAGCTGGCCAACGTGGTAAACGAGGCTGCCCTGCTCGCGGCGCGTAAGAACAAGAATCAGGTGTTCGAGGAGGACTTCGAGCAGGCAATAGACAGGGTCATCGGGGGGCTGGAGCTCAAGAGCCGGGTGATGAGCGATAAGGAGCGGCGGGTGGTAGCCTTCCACGAGATGGGACACGCCCTGGCGGCGTCCCTGCTGGAGCACGCCGACCCGGTGCACCGTATCACCGTCATCCCCCGCGGCATCGGGAGTCTGGGTATGACTATGCAGCTCCCGGAGGAGGACCGCTACATCATGACGCGGCCGGAGCTGGAGGACCGCCTGGCCGTCCTCCTGGGAGGGCGTGTGGCGGAGGAGATCGTCTTCAAACAGATCTCCACCGGCGCCCAGAACGACCTGGAAAAAGTTACCATATTAGCCCGCAAGATGGTGGAGGACTACGGGATGAGCGAAAGGGTAGGGCCTATGTCCCTGGGCCTGGAAAGGGGTTCCCGCCTGCTCATGGGCGAGTATGCCTTCGGCAAGGAAGCCAACTACAGTGAGGCCACAGCCGAAATAATAGACCAGGAAGTGAAGAAGATCATCGCCAACAACTACGCCAGGGTGAAAGGTATCCTCGAGGAGAATACAGCGGCGCTGGAGGGCATAGCGGAGGTGCTCCTGGAGAAGGAGACCCTGGAGGGCGACGTCTTCCGGGAGTTGTTGGAGGAATACCGCTCCGGCAGGCAGGCGGCGACCGTTTAACGGGGCTGGAGAGCATATGCACGACGTGGTCATCATCGGGGCCGGCCCGGCGGGCCTCTCGGCCGGGGTCTACTGCGCTCGCAAGATGATGGATACCCTGGTGGTCTCGACGAATATCGGCGGGCAAGCAACCTGGTCCTGGGAGGTGGAAAACTACCTGGGGTACCACCTCATCACCGGCGTGGAGCTGGTGGAGCGCTTCCGCGACCACCTGGACGACTTTAAAGTGCAGTTGCAGGAGGGCAACACCGTATCCTCCCTCCTGATGCGTGGCGATGAGTTCGTGGTGAGCACCGACAAGGACGGCGAGCTAGCCGCGCACACGGTCATCGTCGCCTCGGGCAAGGTCCCTCGCATGTTGGATGTGCCCGGGGAGGACACATACCGCGGCCGCGGCGTGGCCTACTGCTCCACCTGCGACGGACCCCTGTTCCGCGGCAAGAAGGTGGCGGTGGTCGGCGGTGGCAACTCCGCCCTGGACGCCGCACTTCAGCTCAACCAGATCGCCGAGAGGGTCTACCTCATCGCAGTCGAAGAGCACCTGGGCGGAGACGAGATCCGCCACAACCAGGTGTTGGCGTCGGACAAGATCGAGGTCTTCACATCTTCCCGTTTGACCGCCATCCGCGGCGAGACATTCGTCAAGGCCATCGACCTCGTGCACGGGAAAGAGGAGAAGACGCTCGAGGTCGCGGGCGTGTTCATCGAGATAGGGAGCTTGCCCAGCACGGGTTTCCTCCCCCCCGAGGTCGAGCTGAACGAGCTGGGGGAGATCGTCATCGATTCCAACAACCGCACCAGCGTCCCCGGCCTCTTCGCCGCCGGAGATGCTACCAACGTGGCCGAGAAGCAGATAATCATCGCGGCGGGCGAGGGAGCGAAGGCGGCGCTTTCCGCCTATGCGTGGCTGGTGGATAACGGTTGCATGATCGCGTCGTGAAACGGCCGCCCCGGCTTTGATCCTGGGATAGGAGCCGGGGCTGCCTCGAGAAGCAACATGGCCGGCGGCGGCGAATATCCCCTTCTTGAGATGAGAGCTTCGAATTGAGATATACTTTGATTGTGGAAGGGCGGACTGCGATCATATTGAGGGAAAGGGGATGAGGGATGAAGAACTGCGCCAGGTGCGGGGCGGAAAACCCCGATGACGCCACCTTTTGTGCCAACTGTGGTAATGCCTTCACTCTGGATGAGGCAGCCCAGGGGGCACCCCCTCCGGCTCCTCCCCCGCCTGGAGCCGGCCTGCAACCGGGAGGGGCGGCTCCACCACCTCCACCCTACGGGCAGCAGCCGGCGGCCTACCCTCTCCAGGCTCCCCCGCCCGGTGCTCCCTATGGGCCGGGACACTATCCGGTGATGGCACAGGCAAACAACGGCAAGGCGACAGCTTCCCTGGTATTGGGGATAGTCGGATTGTTTATCTGTCCCATAGTCTGCTCGGTGCTGGCTATAATCCTCGGCTATACCGCGAAAAACGAGATCGCGGCGAGCGGGGGCTGGCAGACGGGAGAGTCCAACGCGAGAGCAGGCATAATCCTGGGATGGATCGGGCTGGCCATAGCGATCGTGTTCGGAACGATCTGGGCCATAATAGCCATCGTCGCGGCAGCCAACGCGACCATGCTGCCATTCATCACGCTGCTCTAGCCGCGCCCTGGAATCGCGGTTCGGGTTGAAGGGGACGCAGGGAGCCCACGCTATCATTGTCGGCGCCCATTGATTCTCTTTCTGTTAATATATTCCCGAAAGCACTGGGGGCTTGGGTTGCACCCTTAGACGGCGCATGTGATGGCTTCCAAACGGGAACGCCTTACCGGCGCTGCGTGGGGGAAGGATCTGAGACTGCTCCATGACTCTTTCGTCCTGGGAGGGGTTCCTGACTAAGGAGGAGGCATGGGAGAGCAGATAGTAGTCGGTGCCGGCCTTGCCGGGCTTTGCGCCGCCATCAACCTCAGGCGCGAGGGCCACGAGGTGAGGGTGCTGGAGAGACGGGACGGCATAGGCGGCCCGGCACGCGACATGTCCACCGGCGAACTCACCTACGTCATGGCCGACGGCACCCCCATGGAAGTGGAAAAGATTTCCAGCTATATCGGCATAGACGTCGCACCCGCCTGCGTGCCCTTGAAGACCATCCGCATCTACAGTTTCGGGAAACGTTTCGATACCTATTTCCCGAAGAACGTCCCCGCCGTACTGGTGGAGCGGGGCTCGCGCAAAGATTCCATGGACATGTATCTATACCGCATCGCGGTGGATGAGGGAGTACAGTTCGAGTTCAACTTCACCCTGAAGAGTCGCAAGGACTTCGACGGCCTGCCCTCCAAGACCATCATCGCCGCCGGCCTCTTCGAGGACGCCTACAAGGCGCTGGGCATCCCATACGTGCACGTGGAAGGGCTTTTCGGGCAGGGGATGGTGGCCGACGACTACGACGGCCCCAGCGTCATCCTGTATATGGACCGTCATACCCAGGACTACGCCTTCTTCTCCACCATCCATGGCTTGGCGGGTGCGCTGCTCTTCCAGCGCAAGAAGCCCCTCTCGGCGGAGGCCAAGGCGTGGTTCCCCGCACAGTTGGCTAAGGACGAGGGCATCGAGTTCCCGGAGTGGCACAACCTGGATGTGGGGGTCCTCCCCATGGGGTCCTTCAACAATCCCCGCCTCTTCCACGAGAAATTCGTCCTGGCGGGGACCATGGCCGGGGCGCAGGACCCCGTGCTGCTCTTCGGGGTGCACGGCGCCCTGGTCACCGGGAAGATAGCGGCCATGGCCTTGAGCCGGCCGGAGGAAGCGTACAAAGAGTTCCGGAAGATCAACTTCTTCTGGAAGCTCAGTTACATAAACCGCCTGTTCATCGAGCGTACCCATCCCTACGGACTCATGGCCACGAGCCGGGTGGGATTAAGCCTCTATCCCCTGTACGCTGACTTCGCCATGCGCTACGCCTTCCTCTTCGTCCCGGGTTGGATGAGGATCTAGGGGAACCCCCGCTGCGGGCAGGGAACGGAGATCGTCTCCGATCCATCTGAAATCCAGAAGGTAGGCTGCAGTGATCGAGCGAAAGAATAATCGACTTTAAGGACAAGCTCGAGAGCCAAAGGTATTCTTAAAGAGGACTTGAGATGAGCCAGATGGACGTTAAGGCAGTTATCAGTATTACTTTGGCGGTTTTCCTCTCCCTCTTATTGGCCACCGGTTGCGGTGCCTCACAGGGTACGGCCACGGATACCGAAGAGCTGCCGGCCGACGGCGAGACGGTGGCGCAGGAGGAAACCCCGCAGGAGAAAGCGGAGCCGGCATACGCCACGGGGCCGGTTACGGCCCTTCAGCCCATAAAGACCCTCTACGTGGAGTCGGGTCCTAAATCGGTGGAGCTCATGCCGGGCGGCGACCGTATCTTCGTCAACGACCTCTACGCCCACAAGAACTTCATCTTCGACGCTGCCACCTACGAGGTGCTCAAGATCATCCCCCTGCCGGACGAGCCGGTGGAGACGGACTTCTCCCCGGACGGGCGCTACGCCTGGGTGTCCCTCTATAACTCCTCCAAGGTGGTGATAGTCGACACCGAGGCGGGCACCATCACAGGGGAAGTGCCCACCGGGAGCATACCCAAGGAGATCGCCGTGAGCCCCGATGGAAAATGGGTCTACGTCGCCAACTGGAACTCGAACACGGTGACGGTCATCGACGCCGAGGCGCGGGCGCGGGTGAAGGAAATATCGATGTACGGCACGCCGCGAGGCATGGTCTTCTCCCCACAAGGGGACAAGGTCTACGTGTGCGTCATGGGTGGGAACACCCTGGCGGAGGTGGACGTGGCGGCCGGCCACGTGGTGGCCCGCCAGATCTACTGCGGCGAGAACCCGCGCCACGCCGTTCTTTCCTCCGACGGGAACACCATTTACGTGAGCAACAACATACCCGGCACGATCACTGTTGTGAACCGTGCCGCGGGTACGGTAGCGTATACCATCAAGGTCGGGAACAAGGCGCGCACCATCGCTATCACGCCGGACGGCGCCTACCTCTTCGTCTGCAATTACGACGACAGCACGGTGGGATGCGTGGACATCGCCGCGCGCAAACAGATCTTTACCTATCCCACACCGGATCCCATCGGCATGACCGTGGACGCCAAGGGTGAGAGGCTCTTCGTTTCCAACTACGCCCCTCCACAGGTGTCGGTTTTCGAAATCGTAAGATGACTTACGATTTCGAAAACCGACATCACGAGGAGCGCAGCGACGTGGTGATCTCATCATGCATTGTCATCACGAGGAGCGCAGCGACGTGGTGATCCCGTTTGATAGTAAACGTATCGATTAATGGGTACGACTAGGTCATCTCCATCGCCGTTGGCGCTTAAGTCCCGGATGGGCGGGAACCTCGTACGATTATCCCAAGGATCGGGCCAGTCTCAAAGAGATAACTCGGGACGTTCATTGCCGGCGGTTTCCGGATGCCGTGGAGTTCTCACTCGAAGACCTGGCCCGGGAGGCTTTGTCGGAAATATTTCGTCCCGGACGAAGAAGGGCGCGTGACGTTCGTTATTCACGACGGTATCCCAGCGCTTCTCGGAATCAAATTAATTCCCGGAGCCGCTGTCATAGGTCCTGCGTACCTACTCCACCTGGTGGCGGGAGGCTAGATAACTAAACTGCCCGCGGCACGGCGTGGTAGAATAATGCCGTCATCAGGTGCTGGCGGGAGATACCGGGATCTCTATGCCGGGACCGGACGCAGGAGGCATCGAGGCGAGGGGGGCAACTAATGGAAGCGTCCGGGGCGAGGTCCACTTCTTCCTCCTTGCGCTCAGCCCTCTCCATGATCCTCAACCCGGCCCAGGTGGTAAAAGGGGCGCTGGACCAGGTCCCCTGGCCCTTCTGCCTCTCAGTCTCCGGCCTTGCCTTCACCCTTTTCTTCCTCCAGACCGGACTGGACATGCACCGGGTGGGCACCGCGAGCGCGGGCGCCGCGGTGGGCTTCACCTTCCTGGGGCTTTTCTTCGGCACCGCCGGGGTTGCCCTGGTGGCCGCGGTGGCCTAGGCCCTGGCGCGCCTGCTGGGGGGGGAGCGGTCACTGGAGTGGACGGTGCGCGCCTTCTGCCTCGCCTACACCCCCACCCTCATCTTCGCCACAGTGG
>Ga0315288_10008631_pt1 | contig 12856 bp, 11 predicted proteins | sample YL17G11_20_MG_FD_203454 | JGI IMG/M metagenome (GOLD analysis project Ga0315288, IMG submission 203454) | Sediment microbial communities from Yellowstone Lake, YNP, Wyoming, USA - YL17G11_20 | ecosystem: Environmental > Aquatic > Freshwater > Lake > Sediment | place: USA: Wyoming | collected...
TCGTCTTAGCCGATCGACTGTGAGTTCTAACGATCTTCAACCGGCAGGATGGCCTCGCCCGGCGTCGAATGGGCTCACCATTCCGATACGCGGAGGCATGTTCATGTCCCTTCCCCGGCTCGCGACCGATACACAGCTCGACGAGCTGTACGATGCGGCACTGCGCACTCTGGACAAGGCCGGCTTCCTCTACCAGGATGCGGAGCTGGTGCAGTATCTGACGAAGCTCGGGTGTCGGGAGGAGGCTGACGGTCGCGTGCACATCCCCCGCGCGGTCGTCGAGGAGATGCTCGCCCCGCGTCGGGCGGCGGCCGAGGTGCCCCCCGATGGCCCGCCCCGGCGGACCGGCGAGATCCGCCCGCAGATCAGCGTGCAGATCGCGCAGTTCTACCTCGACCACGAGAGCGGGCAGCGAGTGCCCGGCGACCGCGACCTACTCGCCGAGCTGGCGAAGTTCGGGCATGTCTGGCAGCCGGGCGCACCGGTGGGGCCGGTGCTGCTCCTCCGCGATGTGCCACCCATGGTCGAGCCGATGGAAGCCGTCGTGACACTATGTGAGAACACCGACCGTGTCTTCAACGCCTATGTCCACTACGCCGAGCAGATCCCTTACCTCTCGGAGATGGGCCGTATCCTCACCGGCGACCATCGCTCGTTCATCGGCATCTGCGTCTTCACCGTAACCCCGCTCCGGCTCGACCTTCGCGCCTGTCGTCTCTTGGTGGAGCTCACACGCCAGGGTGCGCCCGTGTGGCTGGGCACGCAACCGGCCGCGGGGGCGTCATCGCCGGTAACGGTGCCGGGCACGGTGGTCCTCGCCGTCGCGGAGATCCTGGCCGGCTGGGTGGCGAGCTTCGCGGTCAGCCCGGAGCTGATGCCCGGCGCGGGTATCTGCAGCGGCGTCCTCGACATGCGGACGGCGGATGTCAGCTACTGTGCGCCGGAGGCGACACTTCAGGACCTCCTGTGCATCGAGCTGTGCCGCGAGCGCCTCGGCGGGCGCTGCGGCGCCGCGGGCGGAGCCGGCTACACCGACGCCAAGTGGCCAGGCTCGCAGAAGGCTTTCGAGACGGCCTTCGAGGCACTCACGATCTACACGTACACGGGCCAAGGGCCGGGGGCCGGCCAAGGGTTGCTCGAGTCGGGGAAGACCTTCTCGCCGGTTCAGTTCATGCTCGACGACGATTTCGGACAGTACATGCAGCGCTTCGCGTGCGGCGTCGATTACGGACCGGGTGCGCTCGCACTGGATGAGATCCTACAGGTCGGCACCGGCATCGGCGCGAGCCACCTCGCCACCGAGCACACGCTGGTGAACTTCCGCTCGCTGTTCGAGCCGGCGCTTCTGGACCGCTCGTGCTGGAAGGGCGACGAGCGCGAGGCCAAGGGCGAGGCGGCGCTGCTGGACCGGGCATGGCAGCGCTTCCGCGATGTCCGCGCGCATTACCAGCCGGCTGCCGTCGACGATGAGCGCCTCGCCGCGGTCCGCCGTGTGGTGGCCGATGCCCGTCGCGACCTTTGCGGCCTGGGGAGCGACTGATGACCAATGACTCGTCATCCGACCCCGTGGGTGCTCTCACGTGGACGGTGCATCCCGCCCGCGAGCAGCCGGTGAAGACGGCCTTGCTCCTCGGGTTCATCGCGGCACTGCTTGCCATCGCCTACCTGGCGTTCGGGTCTCTTGGCTATAGCCTGATCGCGCTCGTGGTCCTCACCGGTGCTCTGCTGCCGTACCTCGCACCGACGACGTACACGCTGGACGAGGGGGGTGTGTCGGTTCGAACGCCCCTCGGCACGCAGCACCGCACCTGGCGTGAGTTCCGTTCCTTCCGCCGCGCCGAGGGCCAGGTCGTGCTGTGCACTCGCAGAGTGTCCTCCGCCACGGACCGTTTCCGCGCATGCCGCTTGGTGCTGGCGAGGAACGAGCCGGACGTCGTCGGCTTCCTGGCGTGTATGGGCCTCGAGGGGCGGTGAGCACGGCGAGAGGCGGGGGGGAATGCCGGCGCAACCGGCCAGGGGGTCGAGTGTCAAACGGGTTCGTGTGGGGCGCCCCTTCGCCGAGGGCTTCGCCCGGCCGATACGCTGTCTTGGAGGGTACCGCATGGGGGATCCCAGTGTCAATGTGTCCCTTTGGACCTACTTCCAGCAGGGCGGGGTTGCCATGTACCCGCTTATCCTCTGCTCGATCCTCAGCATGGCGATCTGCCTGGACCGTATCATCGTCCTCTACCGGGCGGGGAACAGCGATGCCGGACTCGACGAGACGCTGCGCGCTCACCTCGCGAACAACCAGATCCGTGAGGCCGCCGATCGCTGCGGCCGGAGCATGTCGTCGCTCGGACGCATCGCTCGGGCTTCGCTCATGGCCAATGATCCGACTGCGGAGCACCGGCAGAAGGTCCTGGAACGGGCCGTCGCGAGGGAGTCGGCACGCCTCGAGCGGCGCATGTCCGTACTCGCGACGATCGGGAGCATCTCACCCTTCGTCGGGCTGTTCGGCACTGTTCTCGGGATCATGCGAGCCTTCCGTGACATCGGGATCGCCGGTTCGGCGGGCGGCGCGGTAGTCGCCACAGGTGTCGCCGAGGCGTTGATCACCACCGCCGCCGGCCTGTTCGTGGCCATCATCGCCGTCATCGCCTACAACCATCTGGCGACATGGGCGCGCGGGATCGTCAGGGATGCCGAGCTTGGCGTCGAGGAGCTGCTGTCTCTGGTGAAGTCGGAGTCCTGACGGGCACGGGGCGGGGTGTTGTCAGCATGGCCAAGGTCAAGCAGAGCAAGGAAGTCTTCGCCGAGATCAACATCACCCCCCTCACGGACGTCTGTCTGGTGCTGCTGGTCATCTTCATGGTGACAGCTACCGTCCTCACGAGCACCGGCGGACTCGACGTGGATACCCCCAAGGCCAGCAACCCGCAGGAGCTTCCGCCAAAGTCGGTGGAGTGCGCGGTGACGAAAGACGGAAACGTCTTCGTCGATGGCCAGAGCGTGCCCATCTCGGAAGTCAAGAACGTGTTGGCCTCGAAGCTCAACGAGAGTCCCAATGTAACCGTCGTGATCAACGCCGATGCCGACGCTGCCTACCGGTACGTTGCTGCGGTCATGGACGCGTCGAGCTTGGCGGGCGCCAAGATCACGATGGCTGTGGGGCGGGAGTGATCGTTCTCCCCCGTCGGACTCGCCGTGCTCCCTCGTCCCGCGGGTGTACAATCCTCCCTTGGGCAGGCACCATCCGCGCCCACTCCCACGATGGGGCGGCGAGATGCTGCTGACACTCACCACAGATGCCGAACGCCAGTCGGGACTCCTGAACGCGCTCGGCGTGACCACAGGCGGCATGCGTACCGTCCAGCTCCCGTCGGGGACCGCCACTCTGTTCCTCTCGTCGGCGAGCCAGACGGAGAGCGCGGTGTCGGTTCTTGTGGAGGCGTCTCGCGTTGCCGGAGGGCGAAGGGGCTCGTCGGCAGAGCAAGCACCCTACCCCGCTCCAGGCCCGGGACACGCGGCCATCACTGTGCTTGAGGCCTGTGAGGGACTACTGCCTGCGGAGGACGACGGGGAGGTTATCCCCCTGCGGCTCACGGTGCCGGGTGTGGCGTGCGATGGCCCATGGGCGCGGAAGCTTCTCGAGCCGCTTGGGTACGAGGTTGCGCTGCGACCGGCCGACACGGGAGGCATCGGCACCCTCCTGGTCAGCGCTCGCACGACGGTGCCGCGCCTCCTGCGACACGTTTGTGCGTTGCTTCCGGCGCTGGACGACGGGTTGGGTCTCACGATCGATTCGGCGGGCCTCGCGGCACTCGCGGACCGCGTGCGGCGATGGCTCGATGGGCACCCGCTGCTGGACCTCGTCCTGAGCCGGTACGCGTCCCCTCCCCCACTGCCTACGCGGCAGTCGCTCGCGCCACTCCTCGAGGAGGACCTGCTCGACCTCGACGCGAGTATGGTGAGCGCAGATGCGGTGGAAGCGTCTGCCGATCGAGCGATGGGCGCGGAGCCGGCGAGGCAGGCCGCGATCCTGGACCTTCTGCGCACGAACAGCGCCCGGCGTGTGGCTCTCTTCGGCATCGGGGATGGCGTGCTGGTCCACCGGCTGGCCGGTGACCCGGACGTGGATCTCCTCACCATCGCCGACCCATCGACCGAAGCACTGGCGCGTGTGGCCGGCTACGTCTCACCGGACACCATCGGACACCACGTTATCCTGATCCAGAGCTCACCTCTCTACCGCGATGAGCGGCTGCAAGGGTGTGATGCCATCATCCTGCGGGAGGTCATCGAGCACACCCACCCCGAGCGGCTCCGCACGCTGGAGCGCTGCGTCCTCGAGGCGGCCGCGCCGCGCATGGTCATCGTGACGACGCCGAATGCCGACCTCAACCCGCGATGGCCGAGCCTATGCGCGAACGGCCGCCGGCACCCCGACCACCGCTTCGAATGGGGCCGTGAAGCATTCTCCCGATGGGCGCAGCGGTTGGCCGGGCAGACGGGATGCGTGGCCGAGGTGGTTCCTGTGGGTCCCGAGGACGCCGAGCTGGGTGCGCCCACGCTGATGGGGGTGTTCCGGCGTGCGGGCTGACGTGCCCATTCCGCTGCTTGATATCAGCGACGTGCTGGGCAAACGAGTCGTCCATGCGCGCCTGCGGCCGAACATCACGCTGCGCGAGGACAACGTCGGCGCGGCTTTCGAGGTGCTCAGCCGCTTCGCCGTGGGACCGAACTGGCTCGTCCATCTCCCGCCGACCATCTCCCCGTGCGATGCCTCGGCTCGGGTCGACTACCTCGAGCACCCGGACGAGGCGTTGCGCTACTACGCCGAGCAAGGCGTTGAGCGCGCAGTGGTGCAGGAGAAGCACCGTGGAGTCCGGGCCGTCATCGTGTGCTGCCGCGATGAAGTGACGGCCATGCGGCGGTTCGGCGCCGGGGCCGACGAGCTGGGAGTGTGCTACGGCCGCACGGGCCGGCCATCGCCTCCGGTTCCCGAACTCCAGCGCGGGCTGATCTCTGCCGTTCGCGCTGGGGCCGAGGCGGCCGGCCTGTTCGCCGAGATGGAGTCGCCCTGGCTGGCGTTCGAGGCCGTCTTGATGCCGCGGTCGGTGGCGCACGGTACCGACGGTGTGCCCGGTGGCGCGGACGCCATCCGCCGGCGGCTCGAGCCGCTCGGCCTGCGCCGCCGGGCCTGCCTTCGCGAAGCCGTTACGGCCCTCGAGGCCGCGGAACAACTTGGCGTCGAGGTGTCGGGCATCCTTGACCGCCAGAGCCGCCGGTTGGACACCGCCGAGCGGTACCTCCTGGCTCTCCGCCGCCGCGAGCGCCTGCCCTTGGCTCTCGACGACCTCCGCCTCGCACCGCTGCAGATGCTGGCGAGCGAGGGCGCTACGCACTTCGAGAGGGACCCCGAATGGCATGTTGCCATGTCGAACCGCTTGTGCGTGGCCGCTCCGGAGCTGTTCGTCCGGACGATGCGTCGCATCGTGGACCCCGGCGATGAAGCCGGAGGTGCCGATATCGCGGCATGGTGGGAACGCCTCACGGACGATGGGTCCGAAGGCGTAGTGGTGCGTCCGCTAGGCCCGACGCTCAACGGCCGGAGCAAGTTGATCCAGTCGGCGCTCAAGTGTCGCGGCCGGGACGCGCTCCGGCTCCTGTACGGTCCGGACTACGATGAGCCGGACACTCTCCGGTCACTGAAGGGCCGCGGGCTCGCGGTGAAGCGCTCGGTGGCCCTACGGGAGTTCGCGCTGGGCGTGGAAGCGCTCGAGCGTTTCGTCCGGCACGAGTCGCTCTACCGCGTGCACGAGTGCATCGTCGCCGCGCTGGCGCTCGAGGCCGAGCCCCTCGACCCGCGGCTGTGAGGACCGAGCCGAGGCCCCGCCGTCGGCTGTCTGCTGCGTCCTGCACGCGATGTCTTGCTCGGGCGCGTGCGCAGTAGACTACAATGGGCTGCGAGGAGTGTCCGCCTATGCGACTCGAACGCTTCGCAGTGAGTGGGTTCAAGAGTATCCGCGAGGAAGTCGTGCTCGAGCCGCTGCACGACATCAACGTCCTCCACGGCCCGAACAACGTCGGGAAGTCCAACGTACTCGCGGCGATCGACCTGCTGTTCCGGGCGCTCAGCGACCGCACCAACCAACCATGGCCGACGGACTGGGTGTCTGGAGCGTTGGCCAGCCCCTTCGGGAACGTCTTCAATGCCTTGCACCCGATGATGCCCGGTGACCTGCGGGCCGTGGTGTCGCTGACGGAAGGCGAGGCCGCGGCGGTGGCTGTTCTCGCTGCGGACCAAGTGCGCGGCGCGGAAATCCATGTCGTGCTCGAGCGTTCCGCCGGTAACGTCCGGTTCAAGGCTGACCGCCTCCGGCCACTCCCCAGTTCGCGTACCGACGATGCCGTCGGACTGTCTGCCGACTATCTCAAGAAGCTGTCCGGGCTGCTGTGCTCCGGTGAACTCATGGGCCAGCAGCTTGGCGGCACGGGCTTTGAGCTGATCAGCACCCACAGGACGGGCAGTGAGGGGGAGGGGCTGGTCGCTCAGGACCTTCGTCACCGTCTCTTCGCAGCACACTTCTCGAAGGATCCTGTCATCCGGAGGAGATGGGATGCGCTACTGGAAGCCGTGTCCGTGCTGCAGCCGGAGCTCGGCCCAGGGTCGCTCATCCCCACCTTCGAGGATGACAAGGGGGATGTCTCCTTCCAACTGGAGGAGGGACCGATCCTCCCGCTGTCGGCACTCGGCACGGGCGTGCAGCAGGCCATCAACCTGCTGGCTCGGCTCTTGCTGTCACGGAGCCCCATCGTCGGTATCGAGGAGCCCGAGCTGAACCTGTCATACGACCTCCAACGCCGATTGCTTGAGGCGCTCCGACGCATGGTCGGCAGTCCCGAGCGGGGCCCGACCCAACTCTTCATCACGAGCCACTCGCCGGCGTTCGACTGCGCCGACACGTTCTTCGAGGTCGACATGCGCGATCGAGCTACAGTGGTGACCCTAATGAAGACCGAGAGGGCCATCGAGAAGACTTTCGGCCCGGTGCTTACCGAAGCGGACCTCCGAGTGCGGTTCGACGGCGATCTGGAGCCCGCAGGATGGGTGACTCGTGAGGGGCTGGTCGAGCTTCCCGAGTCGGTGCGTGAGGGGATGGGGCTCACTCACGGGCGCAAGGTCTACTTCATCCGGCGAGATGACGGGCCGTTCGAGATGCTCACGGCCGAGGACCTGGAACGACTGTGGGGGCAGGAGCCGTGAACGCCGACACGCCTATCGATCCACCTCTTGGCTTTGCGTTCGATACCAATGCGCTCTTCCAGTACAGGGTCCTCGAGGACGTGTGCAAGCTCGCTCTGGCTGCTGGGTCATACCGGCTGATGGTCCCAGTCATCTGCCATGGTGAGCGGCTCCGCCAGTTGATGGTGCAGCACGGCAGTCGGTACGGCCCCCATCAGGTGGCAGCCTACATCGAGCAGAACGGGCTCGAGGTTGTCGACCTATCGGCGGACCATGCCGAGGCCTTCGCCGAGCTTGCGAGCTCCAGGTATCCGAGCGAGGGCGAGTGGCGGGCTGCCACGACAGCAGCCTGTGACTGGCATGCACCTGAGCCCGAGGCCGAAGAGCCGGCGAGCCCGCCACACGCACCCACCACTGCCGACTGGTTCGTTGCTGCCGCTGCGGCTGCAGAGGGGCTGGTCCTCGTGAGTGACGACCAAGGCGAAGAGCTGTCCATCTGCACCCGGTGGACGCTCAGTAAGACACTGGGATACCTGCGGGGGCGCGCATCCACAACGTAGCGCGCCCCCGAGTGATACTCACCTTGCCGACGGTGAGGCCTCTTCACTTCGCCCCGTTGCCGTTGATCAGCGTCACCACGCGGTTCACTGCGTGGACATAGGCGCGCACGCTGGCCTCGATGACATCGGTCGACGCGCCCACGCCTACCGCGGTGTGGCCCTGGCATTCGATCTTCACGCGCGCCTGTCCCACCGCGGTCCGGGCTTCGCGCACCGCTTTGAGGCTGTAGTCGGTGAGCTTGCACTCCAGCCCTGTGATCCGGTCCACGGCACTGTAGGCGGCCTCGACCGGCCCCTTGCCCGCCGCCGACTCGCAGACGACCTCGCCCGTGGGCATCTTCAGCTCGATGGTCGCCGTGGGGATCGCGTGGCTCCCGGCCAGCGTCTGGAGGCCGACCAGCTCGTACCCCTCCACAGACGGGCGGGCGTCGTGCTCTTCCATGATGGCCGCCAGGTCCTCATCGAAGACTTCCTTCTTCGCTTCGGCGATCTCGAGGAAGCGCTCGTAGATCTTGGGCATGTCGGCATCCTGCACCTTGTAGCCCAGCTCCCCGAGCCGGTGCACGATGGCATGGCGACCCGAGCGCGGCCCCAGGACTAGCTTGCTCTCGCCCGCCCCGATCTCCGTCGGGTCCATGATCTCGTAGGTCGTCCGCTCCTTGAGCACCCCGTCCTGGTGGATGCCGGACTCATGGGCGAACGCGTTCTGGCCGACGACCGCCTTGTTCGGCTGGACGACGATGCCGGTCATGTTGCTGACCATTCGGCTCGCCCGCATGATCTCGCCAACATCGATGCCTGTCTCGAAGTCGAGGACATCACCCCGCGTGCGCATGGCCATCACGATCTCCTCGAGCGCCGCATTGCCGGCACGCTCCCCAATGCCGTTGACAGTGCACTCGACCTGGGTCGCCCCGGCCTTCACGGCGGCCAGAGAGTTCGCCGTTGCCATGCCGAGATCGTTGTGGCAGTGAACGCTGATGGCGACCTTGTCCATGTTCGGCAGTTCCGACACCAGCCAACGGATCAGGTCGCCGAACTCCTCCGGCCACCCGTACCCGACGGTGTCGGGGACGTTCAGGACCGTGGCTCCGGCTTCGATCGCGGCGGTGAAGACCTCCTTGAGGTACTCCCGCGGCGTCCGTGTGGCGTCCTCGGCGGAGAACTCCACCTCGTGGCATCGCTCCTTGGCATATCGGACGCCCTCGGCGGCCATCTCGATAACCTCGGCGCGCGTCTTCTGGAGCTTCCGCTCGACGTGCACGGGCGAGGTGCCGATGAAGACGTGGATGCGGCTGTGTCGCGCGTCCTTCAGCGCCTCGGCGGCGGCATCGATGTCCTTCCGGACCACGCGGGCGAGCCCGCAGACCGTCGGGCGGGTTACGGCCGCGCAGATCGCCTGGATGCTCTTGATCTCGCTGGGCGACGAGACCGGGAAGCCGGCCTCGATGATGTCGACGCCCAGGTGATCGAGCTGCTTGGCGATCTCCAGCTTCTCCTTGGGGTTCAGGCTCGCACGGGGCGACTGCTCGCCATCGCGGAGTGTGGTATCGAAGATCCGGACACGTTTGGGCATGGTGGTTGTCTCCTTCGGAGTGCAGCGCCGGGCAGTGGCTCCCCGGGCGAACGTCAATGTGGTGCCGGCGTGTACCAGCCGCGCTGTGAGGCCCCGCGCCTGGCCCGTCAGGCCCGGCGGGGCCGACGTAGGATGAGGTGTCGCCCGGCGTCCCGCGGCGCCTGGCCGTCGAGCGCTCTGTTCTCGGAGTTCCGGCGCACCATGGTTGTGACCCGCACCTCACGCAGCAAAAAGCCCCTCGTCTACGTTGAGACGAGGGGCGCTGGCTCCCACGCGGTACCACTCAACTTGGCCACGCCCCCGGCTGTTGCCCGCCGAAGCAGTGGCCCACTCTAGGCACACAGTCGCACTGGCGACTCGATGCCCGGCCCCGGGTCACGGTGGGGCAGTCCGTCGGTCCCTACTGAGTGCTTGGGCGCACGGTTCAGGCCGCAGCTCGAGGGCGAGTTTCAGTAGCGCGTCCGGCGCCGCCTCTCAGCATGAGCGGCTCTCTGTGGCCTCGTCACTACCTACTGGTCCCTGTCATCGCCTTTGGTCATATTCGGCTGTTGAAGTGAGGATAGCGGCGCGTGAGGCGACTGTCAACGGGGTCGCCGGCCTGCTCGCCCGTGAGGTATCCCCACACCCCGCGGCGAACACGCGAGGCACGCTCTGACGGGAGGCCCCCATGAGGATCGGGATAGCCGCAGCAGACATCACGCCCAAGGCGGGGACTCATCTGGCGGGCAGCGGAGCGGGAGAGCATCGACCGGCGCGCATGGCCCTGGACCCGCTCCACGCGCGGGCGCTTGTGGCCGAGTCCGGCGGGACGATGCTGTGCATCATCGCGTTGGACGTGACCATCGTCACGTCGGACTGGACCGCTCGCATTCGCGACGCCGTGTCGGCCCAGCACGGGATCGCGGTCGAGGCGATCATGGTCCACGCGATCCAGACGCACTCAGCTCCTGCGCTCGGGCACTTCATGTTCGATCCCGACTTCCCCGCACTCCCTCCCGAGATCGAGTACCTGCGCGGCAGCGAGGCATCCTATGCGGCGTGGGTAACCGGGCGCGTCGTGGCGGCAGTCGGGCTTGCCATCGCCGACCTGGAGCCCGTTCAGGTCGGCTCCGCCAGCGCGGTTCGCGACGACCTGGCGTTCAACCGCCGGGCTATCACACGAGACGGCCGCGCCTGTATGCCCTGGATGTTCTCCCATCGCGACTTGCCCCTCGGGCCGAGCCACATCCGGTTCATCGAGGGCCCCATCGATCCGGAGGTCGGCGTGTTCGCGGCACGGCGCGATGACCTCTCGCTCAAGGCCGTGCTGCTGCACCACACGTGTCACCCGGTCAATGTGTTCGCGACGCAGTACTATGCCGTCTCCGCCGATTGGCCCGGTGCGTGGTGTGAGAGCGTCGGCCGACAGACCGGCGCCATCGATCGGGCTATCGTGCTCAACGGGTGCTGTGGCAACATCAACCCCTGGCCGGCATTCCAGGCGGACTTCCGGCCCGACCATCGCCGCATGGGCGCCGCTCTGGCCGACAGCGCGATGGCGGTGCTTCCGCGCATCGAGTTCCGCCCCGCGGACGAGGTGAACTGGTGCCTGGACCACGTAAGCATTCCGCTCAAGCCCGCAGACGCGGATCGGCTCGCGGGGGCCCGACGCACGCTCGACGAGCACCCGGAGCCTCGATGGCTCGATGAGACGCCCCCGCGCATCGACCCCGTCTGGTTCCAGGCGGCGTCGATCGAGAGCGTCGAGCTGATGCGTCGGAGGGGGCCGTGTATCGACTACGAGGTCCAGGCCTTCCGCCTGGGCGACCTGGCCATCGTGGGCTTCCCGGGCGAGCCGTTCGTCGAAGGCCAGTTGGACCTCAAGCTCCGCTCGCCGAGCCCGCAGACGTTCGTGGCGCACTGCTGCACCCAGTACGTCGGTTACCTGCCGACGCGCGAGGCCTTTGCTCACGGGGGTCACGAGGTCGACTTCTCCTACTGGGCCAAGCTCGCCCCCGAGGCGCTGGATCTGGCCGTCGACAAGGCGCTGGAGCTGCTGCGAGGCCTGTTCGCGTAGGCCCGCACTCGCCCGGAGGGCCGCATGGAAGGGGCCCGCGGCGCGGGAAGGAGTCCATCCGGCCCGCGCCGCCGCCGAATCGGTTAGAATGCCCTGCATTCGGCGCATGGATCGGGCACAGCATTGCCAGCGGAAGAACACCACCTCTCCCCCTACTCCCGTGAGGCATCCCACCGGCGCAGCCGCTTCAACTTCCTCCGCATGTTCCCGGATGCGGTCGGCTGGCCCGTGGGCTGGGCCGTCATGCAGCCTGACACCATCCTGCCTGCCTTCGTGAGCCGACTCGGCGGCGGGGAGCTCGGCGTCGGGCTGATCCGCGGCATCTACAGCTTCGGCGTGTGGCTGCCGTCTCTCTGGGCGGCCCGCGCCGTGCGAGGCGTGCGCAAGCGCGGGCCGTTTGTCGTGGTCCTCGGGCTAGTCGAGCGGATACCCATGCTCGTGGCCGCGTTTGCAGCGCTATCCCTCGGCCGATCTCACCCGGGCGTCGCGCTGACAGTGTTCTACCTCTGCTGGGCGGTCCGGTCGTTGGCTGAGGGCGTCAACCGCCCAGCCTACTCGCAGCTCCTCACGGAGTCCGTCCGGGCGAGTCATCGCGGCCGGTTCTGGGGCTACTCGACAGTGGCCTGCGCGTTGGTGGCGGTCCCCTGGAGCCTCTGGGCCTCGGGCCGGCTGAAGAGCATGGCGTTCCCCGAGGGGTACGTGCTTCTCTTCCTCGTCGGGTTCGGGATCCTCACGATCACGCTGGTACCACTGTGGTGGGTTCGAGAGCGGGTCGCCGGACGCGTACACCCGGACCATGTGCCCTCCGGCCTCCGGTCGCTGAAGCTGCTGAGCCGGCGGCCCGCGTTCGGTTACTTCACGCTGGTGACCGCCATCGGCGCCGTTGCGGACATGGCGGCGCCGTTCTACGTCGTCCACGCCCTGAAGGTACTGGGTGCTCCGGAGCACTATGCCGCCCTCTACTCGGGGGCCTACGTGGCCGCCGGGGCCCTCGCGGCTTATGTACTGGGCGTCTGGGCGGACCGGGCGGGCAACCGACGAGCGCTGCTGTGCGCGGGCGCGATGTCTCTGGCCGCGCCGCTGGCCGCGGGCGTGCTCGCCACGCCCACAGCCTTCTTCGGGGTGTTCGTGCTCCTGGGCGCGGGCGCTTCGTGCATGGCACTCTATGGCTACAACATGCTCCTCGAGGTCGTGCCGCCCCAGGAGGCCGCGGCCTATTGCGGGGCGCACTACGGAGTCGTCGAGCCCGTGCGTGCCGTGGCGCCGGTGCTCGGAGCCCTGATCGTCCGTCACGCGGGGACACCGTGGGCGTTCGGGCCCGCCGCGATCATCTACGCCGCGTGGCTGGTTCTGGTCTTCCGGATGCGCGATCCTCGACAGAGGCGCCAGGGCGCGGCAAGCGGCGCCCCTACATGACCGATGCCTTCCCGTAGGGG
>Ga0315288_10008632_pt1 | contig 12855 bp, 16 predicted proteins | sample YL17G11_20_MG_FD_203454 | JGI IMG/M metagenome (GOLD analysis project Ga0315288, IMG submission 203454) | Sediment microbial communities from Yellowstone Lake, YNP, Wyoming, USA - YL17G11_20 | ecosystem: Environmental > Aquatic > Freshwater > Lake > Sediment | place: USA: Wyoming | collected...
GTTCAGAATTGATAAAATAATCCAAGACTTATATAAGTATGTAGATACTACTCACGCCTTACTCATTCACGCAGATGGTTATGTTATCAATTCTGAACTATGGAATCCTGAGTGGATGAAACTAGATTACATAGGTGCTCCGTGGCCACTACCGAGAGATGATTACTCATACTTAGACGAAGAAGGAAACTTACAGCGTGTGGGCAATAGTGTTTCACTTAGAAGTCGTAAGCTAATGGAACTAGCTTCTAAACGAGATTGGAGACCATACTATGGCAATACAAATGAAGATGGTTTTATTTCTTGTCATAATAGGGTATGGCTTGAATCACAAGGGTGTAATTTTGCCACATTAGAGCAAGCGGTTTACTTTTCAAAAGAACACGAGATACCAGAGAATGTCGGATTATTAACTTTTGCTTTTCACTCACTATGATTTTAATTTCAGGCCACATGGGATTTATCGGCTCTCGTCTTATTAAAAAGCTTGACGGAGCAATTGGTATTGATGTTCGAGAAGGAATGAATTTACTCACCTGCAACCTGCCTAAATGTATTGATATTGTGTATCATCTTGCCGCGCAATCATCTGTAGAGTCTTCGTGGCACGACCCACTACATGACTTAGATAACATAAGAATAACCGCTAGGCTTGTAAAAGAATATCCTAACGCAAAAATAATTTATGCTAATTCTTGTGCCTCAATTGAAGCCTCATCACCGTATGGATTTTCCAAGAAAATATCGGGCGATTACTTAAAAACCTTTCACGAAAATTATGTGTCATGTATCTTCCCTAATATATACGGACATGGAAGTAGAAGTGTTGTGGATATATTTAAAGGAAAGCCTAAAGTAACCATCTTTGGAGATGGAGAACAGATACGAGACTATGTGCATGTGGACGATATTGTAGATGGTCTTGTTAAAGCTAAGGACTGGCCTAATGGAGAGTACTTTATGGGCAGTGAAAGTGGTACAACTGTGAATCAATTAGCAAAAGGCAAGATAATAAAATATGCCCCTGCTCGTAAGGAAATGCGAGAGATTGTTGTGAAGAACACAACACCTAACTGGAAACCCAAAGTTGAGGTGTTAAAATATATACTATGATTGCGGGAATTCTACACACGGGTTCAGGAATTGGAAACCAATTGTTTCGCTATGTAATGACTCGTGTCTTAGCCTTAGACAAGTGTTGTGAGTTTGGGATGATTTATCCTGAAAATTGGAAAGGACAATCGTTTATGCAATTAGATATGGGTGTACCAGTTAAAAACCTTGAACATGAATACATTGAAAAGAAAGTAGTGAACGCTCAGGGAATAGACGTGCGTGACTATGACTGGGAAGGTATTCTGCACATCAAAGACTTCACTCTAGTTGATGGAGAGTTTCAAGGACAAAAATACTTTGAACACCATTTAGACAAAATACGGGAATGGCTAAAAGTAGAACCATTAGACCTACCAGATGACCTATGTATCATCGGCTTTCGAGGCGGAGAATATGTAGGAGTAAAAGACCTATTTCTTACAAAGGATTACTGGGACAATGCGATAGAAATGATGCGAGAGATAAACCCTAATATAAGATTTGAGGTGCATACAGATGACCCTAAAGAGGCTCAGAGGTTTTTTCCTGATTTTCCTATTATTCATAATGTGGGTATAAACTGGAGGTCGGTACGCTATGCAAAGTATCTTATCATAGCCAACTCGTCATTCTACATTCTTCCTGCCTTACTAGGAGATGCAAAGAAGATAATCGCCCCGAAGTTCTGGGCAAGACGTAATATAGGAGTCTGGGCGTTACCGTATAATGAATACACTAGATTTACACACATATGAAAATTATAGCTTCAAATTACGGAGCAGACTGTTCATGGATTCCAAAAGAAACGGATGATTACTTTATTTATGACCGTACAGGATGTGGACTGCCTAACTCTGTGAGAGTACCGAATATAGGAAATGCTGACTACGACAGACTGACCTACATCATAGACAACTACGACAACCTACCTGAGGTGTTTATTCTGACCAAGAGTAATCTGTTCAAATACATCACGAGGGAAGAGTTTGACCTTGTAAAGAATAATAAAACCTTTACTCCCTTGCTCACACAACACCACAAGACCTACGAACCCGTGTGCAGATATGTAGATGGAATGTATGAAGAAACTAACAACTCTTGGTATGTGGCACAGTTTGAATCACGCTACTCAACATACAATGAATGGGCAGAGGAACTTGGACTCCCCACCCCAGAGTATTTACGCTTTGCACCAGGTGGGAATTACATTGTGACTAAAGAGGTTATCCACTTCCATCCTAAAGAATTGTATGTTAAAATTAGAGACATGTTAGGCTATACGCAACTCCCTGCCGAAGCTCAGTTTGTTGAGAGAACTTATTTTACTCTATGGTCAAAATAGTAGTTAGTATGATATACTATACTTATATGAAATTACGAAACGGATGGAGTGGTCTATCAACTAGTTACTCATCTATTCACGCATGGTTAGGTAATAAATTTGGGAAAGCAGACATGTGCGAATTCAAAAGATGCACCAATAAAACTGCAAGTGTTTTTTACTATGCCCTGAGGAAAGGGTTTGCCTATGAACGAAAAAGAAAGAATTTCATTAAATTGTGCGCTTCTTGTCATAAAAAATATGATATGACAGATGAGACACGCAAAAAACTTCGGAAGGCTAATTTAGGAAAAAAATATGCGATTAAGCCCGTAATAAAACTATCTCTAGGCAACGAAATTATCGCTAAATATGAATCCTTAACTGAGGCCTCTAAAGAAAATGGCATCTCTATATCGATGATAAGCTATGTAATCTCTGGCAGAAAGAAAAGTGGAGGTGGTTATTTATGGAAAAATGCATGAAAATCGTCACCTTAGCATTTAACAGACCTGACTTTATAGAACTACAACTCAACTCTCTAAAGAAGTGGGTAAAAGATTTTGAGTTTACTGTCTTTGATAATTGTCCTGATGACTCGATAAAGAATGAGTGTGAGAGACTGGGAATCAAGTGTGTTCCTATCAAAGTATTCAGTGCCGACCCTTCTTGGGCAGTAGGAGTGTCACTAGATAAGATGTGGGCAACTCTACAGTTTGAAACAGGTATTTTAGTGTACCTAGACTCTGACATGTTTCTTATCAATCCCCTACCTGAAATTGACGACTATTACATTGCGTATGTACCTCAAGTAAAGAAACATTTCACCTATCCGTGGACAGGACTGATGATGTTTAATATGGACACGCTACCTAATCCTGAGGAGATGAAATGGGCAGTCTCTTATGATTTGAAAGATACCGATGTAGGCGGTATGAACCACTACTATCTACAGAAGTATCATCCAAGATTACTTGAATTAGAAATGTGGACACTGGTCGATGAAAACAAATGTAGTTTTAACGGTGCAGACAGTATTTGTGAGTATAACCACAACCTTATAGGAAAGATGTGTGATGTGAATTACTTCCCTAAGCCATACTCAGTAGACATGTTCAAAGTAAGAGGGAAGCCATTTACAGATGCTTTTGTCTTCCATTATAAGAGTGCGTCGAATTATGCCTTGTTTGCTACGCCCGAGTATAATTTAAAAAAGACTATGGCACTAAAGAAATACCTATGGTCATAGACTGCTTCACATTCAATGGTGAATACGACATGTTGGAGATAAGACTAAACATCTTAGACAGTAAGGTAGACCAATTTATTATAGTAGAAGCTTTTACTACATTCAGTGGGAAGCCTAAACCTTTATATTATGAAGACCAAAGAAATAGATTTGACAAGTTTAGCGGAAAGATTAAATACTTTGTGGTCGACGAGCAATACACAGACGAGGAAATTGCTCTTGCAGAACGTTCTCCAAATACCATTGGGGCCAGTCATTGGAAACGTGAGTTTCTCCAAAAAGAGTCAATCAAAAAAGCCTTAACACATTTAAAGGACGATGACATTTGCTACATAGGAGACGTAGACGAAATATGGACACCTACGCTCAACAACAGTGTTCCTGAGAAACTAAAATTAAAAGTACACACCTATTATCTAAACAATCGCTCTAGTGAAGAGTTCTGGGGGCCTATACGAGCTACTTATGGACAGATAAAGGACTCATGCCTGAATCACCTGAGAACAACCGCCATTAAGACTAAGGATTATCATGGATGGCACTTTACTTCGATAGGAGGCTACGAAGAGGTTAAAAGGAAGTTAGACGACTCCTATACTGATGAGAGTTACAACACTCCACTAGTTCAGCTTTTTCTCGAAGACAATGTGAATGAGTCAAGAGATTTTCTAGGAAGACCATTTACTTATCATATTGAAGACCTAGACTTGCCCGCATATATACGATATAATAGAGAGAAGTTTAAACATTTATTTAAGTTGCATGAATAAAAAATGATAAAAGGCTCAAAACTAAAAAGGAAAAGAAAATCACCAACGCCATTTACGGAAGAACATAGAAAAAGAATGTCCTTGGCTATTAAAGGGAAAAGAGTAGGGAGAAACAATCCTATGTGGAAAGAAGAGGCTAAGTATAGGACTATCCATATTTGGGTTTGTAATTGGAAGGGGCAGCCAGATACATGTGAAAACTGTGGTAAGGGTGGGCTGACCGCTCAACAAATACAGTGGGCGAATAAAGACCATAGTTACAGACGTGTGTTAGAAGATTATATTAGATTGTGTGCAAAGTGCCATTTTGATTATGATAAAAAATATGGAAACAGATAAAAAGACAGTTGCGGTGGTTATTCCGTGCTTTAATTACGGAAAATTTCTCGAGGAATGTGTTGATTCTGTGGTGAGTCAAACTTATAAGGTCGATGAAATAATCATTGTAAATGATGGGAGTCCTGATAATACTACAGAAGTAGCTAACTCTTTGATAAAAAAATATCCAGGTTCGAACATTATTCTGGTAGAAAAAAAGAATGGTGGACTTTCTTCGGCACGCAATGCTGGGATTAGAATTGCTAAAAGTAAATTAATTTCATGTTTAGATGCCGATGACAAGCTTGTCCCTGGGGCTATAGAAGAACATGTGAGATTGAACGAAGACGAACTTACGATTAGCCAAGCGGCTTTGATGGAATGTGGGGAGAGATATGTAATCATGACCCCTACTCATCCAACAGGACTTGAAAGAATACTGCACGGCAATACAATCTACTGCAATGCGATGTTTAGTAGAAAAGTATGGGAAGCAATCGGAGGATATGATGAATCAGACACAATGAGATTAGGTTGGGAGGATTATGAATTTTGGGTAAGATGTCTGGAATATGGTTGTTGGGTCAATACCTCAGATATGATTTGTTTACGGTATCGAGTCCACGGGAACAACATGACCAAGATGACTACGAGACCTAACTGGGATAAGTTGAAAGCATACATAAGAGATAAACATATTCATTTATACGAAAAATTTAATTTATAAACATGTTAACACTAGACCACAAAAAAATTCACGATTACATCGTAAAGAAGGATGCCCTAGTAAGTGAAGGACAGAAGAACGAGCAGAAAATAGAGAAGTTAGAAAAATCTATTAAAATATACGAGGATAAGGAACGAGCCATTACTTCTAAGGTGGATGTAAAAGAACTTGAAGCAAAGGGCAATGCCCTAAATGATGAGTGTCAAAAAAAGTTTGAAGAACTCCAGAAGACTATTAAAGAAATAGAAAACCTACGACTTGCGGCTATTCCAAAGAATATTAAGGATGCTCACTTGGCTTTGATGAAAGAGTGTGAGGAGCTAGAACGAGAAAGAAACAAGATTTTCCTTAAAGTTCAGAAAGTAAAAGATTTAGTAACGCCTTTGATAAAGAAAGAAGTTAAGCCACTTTTGAAGGAGTACGATGATATTGAGACAGCAAAGACACGAGATGGATTGGTAAAGATTTCTACGTTTAATCACTTAGACGAGTTCAAGGCGAAGTTTCGTAAGTAATTCCTCATCAAGCCCTGTTACCACCGTGCAATGAGGAATGCCTTTTATTTCGGTTTGGGGTGTTCTTACCGCAACCTTGTTCGGTGGATATAGGGCTTGATCCTGTTTTCAGCATTTGGTATAATTGAGTAGTCTTTTGTTGCGAGAGATGACAATCTAAGAAGAACCATGCTTTAAGGGCTTCGCATGTAAAACTAGCTCTTACAAACCGAAATTGAAATGGGGTCTTAATGCGAAAGCTTGGAAAACAAGTTCTTTGCCCCTCATAAAATGTTCAATCATTTTCTCTTGCCGAGCCGAATGATTAGTATCTCATTTCAAGTAAACCTTTCTATTCTTAGTTCAAATCTCCCAACAATTCCTAGTATCTGAGGAAAAGGGGGAGCTTGTATTGATTTTTACCTTATGATATAATACTGACAAAAGGAGTAGCGGACTTTTAATTAATTTTAAAATGTCTCTAGCTTACTCAAACACTACAAGTAAAAACGGTATACTTCAAATCTGCGAAAAGAACTGCCTTCTTGGTGATGCAGGTATTACAGGAAACGCTACTCTAAAGTCACAATTTACAGCAGATATAAACCTAGCGCTGGATAAAGCACTAACTCTTATTTTTCAAACAGGTGGAACGTGGCAATTTGACGACTCCAATCAGACAGACTATCCAATTATTACGACAAACATTGTTTCTGGACAACGTGATTATTCTTTTACTACAGATGAGACAGGAAACCTGATACTAGAAATATACAGAGTTCTTGTTGCCGATGTAAACGGCACATTTTATGATGTAGCTCCTGTGGATGTAGGCCAAGGTACTGCTCCACGAAGTTACACAGATAATCTAAACGTGGGTGGACTACCGAATACTTATGATAAGTTAGCTAATGCTATTTTTCTTGATCCGATTCCTAACTATAACAGGACTGGGGGCTTGAAGGTGTATATAAATCGAGAAGGGTCTTACTTTACTACTTTTGATACCACAAAGAAGCCTGGATTTGCTGGACTGTTTCATGAGTATCTTGCCCTAAGACCTTCATGGCAGTATGCATGTGTAAACGGCCTTGCCAATGTAAATAAACTAGAGGAACAAGTTCTGAAAATGGAATCTGATATGCAGGATTATTACAGAGGCCGTGAGAAAGACACACAGAAGGTACTTTACCCACTTTATAGAAGCTCACGATAATGGCTACATTTACAAACGTTCAAAAATCAACACTAACTACTCCATACACCTTTTTAATAGATGCTACGTATTTTTTTCTAATCGATTCTACCTACAAGTTTGAGATAGGTGATGGTAGTGCAGGAGCGCTTTCGTGGACAAATCAAATAAAAAATTAATTAATTAAAATAACATGGCATATAGCGCAAATCAAAATGCAGGAGGATTAGATACACTAGATAGTTCAACACTGGCAACAGGTGATTTAGGTATTGTAGGAGATATTTCAGACTCTAATAGAGCCAAGGCTATTACAATAGCAAACATTGACACATATCTTTCTGCTACCACTAAGACCCTGACAAACAAAACCCTAACTTCACCAACATTGACGACCCCAGTCCTCGGTGTGGCTACGGCTACCTCTATTAACAAAGTAGCTTTCACTGCACCAACTACTGCTGCAACTTTTGCCTTTGGTACTGATAACACCACTCAAACATTTCAGGGAACAGATACTATCGTGGGTAGAGCTACAACAGATACCCTTACAAACAAAACCATCAATGGTGCTTCAAACACACTTACTGTACGACTCGCAAACGATGTCAGTGGAAACCTTCCTGTTACTAATCTTAACAGCGGTACATCTGCTTCGGCCTCTACATTTTGGAGAGGAGATGCTACATGGGGTACTCCTTCTGGAGCTGGAACTGTAACTGCTTCTGCAGGTTCTCTTACATCAAATGCTGTTGTATTGGGTGCAGGTACTACAGACACTAAAGTTTCAACGGGAGTTACTACAGACGGTACGGCAAAAATGATTCTTGGAGTGAATACTACAACTATAGGTACTCTTAAAATGTTTGGTAACACATCGGGAGACGCAACCATTACCCCAACGGCTGCTGCTGGTACTGCTACTGTTGTTACTCTTCCAAACGCTTCGACTACACTTCCTATCTTTGGTCAGCAAATTACTTTTGCAGGTCCTACCGCAGCTCGGACAGTAACACTACCTGATGCTTCAATTACTGTGGCTCGTACAGACGCTGCAAATACATTTACTGGCACACAAACAATAGGAGCACTTGTTGCAACTACAGTTAACGGAAATACATTTACTACAGGAACAGGAGTACTGACTATTGCTGCAGGTAAAACTTTGACGGCCAACAATACAATTACATTAGCAGGTACAGATGCGACAACAATGACTTTTCCGACAACAACAGCAACTATTGCTCGTACAGATGCTGCCAATACTTTTACAGGTGTACAAACCATGACTTCTCCTGCACTAACAACACCCGTTCTTGGCACACCATCTTCGGGAACACTTACAAGCTGTACTGGACTTCCTGCAAGTGGGATTGTTTCAGGTACTACTCCAACTTCCACAACTATTACGCTGGGAGAAAACTCATCTATTGCTTTAGACCCTGCTGGTTCAGCAGACGGTAAATACACAGGTATTACTATCGCAGGAACCGCTGGTACAACCCTTGCTTTTGGAAACTTATGCTACCTAGCTGTTGCTGATTCACGATGGGAACTTACTGACGCTGATGCCGCCGCAACCGCAGCTGGTGTTATGTTAGGAATGTGTGTACTTGCGGCTGCTGGAGACGGTAGTGCAACAACCTTGCTCTTATTGGGACAAATCAGAGCAGATACTGCCTTTCCTGCTCTAACAATCGGTGCGGTAGCGTATGTAGGAGAAACAGCAGGTGCGATTCAGGTAGCAATCCCAACAGGGGCAGATAACATAATCCGTCCTGTAGGCTTTGCTTTGACGGCAGATGAGATTTACTTTAACCCATCACAAGATTCACAGGTTACTGTAGCATAATAAAAGTATGAAACTAACAAAAGTTGAAAAAATTGGAGAGATGGCAATCCACTTCTACGAACTAAACGGAGTGGTGGAAGCACAAGAGTGTACTCTTGAAGAGTACGCCTCTTTGGCGTTACCTGGTGCTGGTGCTCCTAATCTACCAGAGGGGGCTAAGTGGGTACAATCGATACAGCGAGTAAAATTCGACACTCCTGACGGTACTGTAGGAGAAGGAGAGTATGGTATTGATGAGACTAATGCTATCGTTAATCTTCCTGGTACTCAAGAATTAGTTATACCTGCAAGTGAGATTGATAAAGATATTATCTCTGAAAAAGGAATAGAAATTGTTAATAAGCAATCCCGACCAATGAAAATACTTAATTTAAAGAAACTCTAATGGCTATAGCATTTGACGCTTCATCATCAGGTTCGGGTGTTACCACTTCACTTACCTACGCCCATACATGTACGGGGAGTAATCGATACCTTGCTGTAGCAATGAATAATAATACCGCCTCTGCTACTATTACTGCAATTACCTATGCTGGCGTTTCTATGGGAACAGCGGTAGATGCTTTAGTAAACTCTGGTGCAAACACCTACTTGTATATGTTCAACCTGGTAGCACCTGCAAGTGGAGCAAATAACGTAGTGATTACAGCTTCGCCAAGTACAAACATAAATAGTATATCTCTATCATTTACTGGTGCTTCTCAAACAGGTCAACCTGACGCTCATGGAACGGTTACATCATCTATAAGTTCTGGCGCCAACCAAACTAAGGCCATTACAACTGTAGCGGCAAATGCGTGGATGATTGCCTTTGGTCACGGTGCTGGAGACCCAGTAACAGCAGGAACGGGTACAACTTCTCGTGCAACATCAGGTAATGCCATGTTTGGAACATACTCTAGTAATCCAATCGTTACCCCAGCTTCAACCAGCATGAGTATGACAAACAGTGGGTTTGGTACTTTGTCGGTTACAATGCTTGCTCTTTCACTATCTCCAGCTGTTGCCGCTGGCCCAGCTAACCTAAAATCTCTCAACACAAATGTAAAGGCAAACATAAAGAGTTTTAACACAAATGTTATTGCTAATATAAAATCGATAAATACTAACGTATAATATATGTCTGAAAAAATACTAGAAATTAGAGGAGAAGACTGGATGAAAGGTTTGTCTTACAACACAACCTTACCTTACGGTGGGCTATTTCAAAGTGCTACCAATTTCGACCCATTTAGAGGTACTGGAATAATGATTCCCTCATTTACACCACTTCGTGTTGGAGATGCACAGGTTACTAAAGTAATCCAGTATCAAACAACAGTGGAGATTAGTGGGTCACGGTTTCTTTTTAGCTGGGCGGGTAATGATTCTTCTGCCGCTCCAGCTCTCTATAAAACACTAATTTTAAACGGAGTTACAACTGACGAATCTTCTAGTATAACAGCAACAAATTCATCAGCTCGTGGACTAGCAACAACTGGTGGTTTTTTAGTGTACGCACGAGATACTGAAATTCGTTCTTGTCTACTGGATTTAAGCACTAACGTTCAAATACTTACTACTAACGTAACTTCTGCAGAACATCCCTTTACTACTGGTTGGGATGGAAACCTTTATTTTCCCAATGGGAATTATGTTGGGAAAATAAATGTAACTACGGGTTTGGCAGCAACTACAGGTAATGATGCACGTGCTTTTGCCTTAGAGGCTAATATGACCGTAAGACATTTGGTAAATGATGGAAGATATCTAGTAATAATGGCCGATACAGGGGTGGCTACACCTAGTTCACAAACAACAAATAACTGTATGATTGGTTTTTGGGATTTGACTTCGGGCAGTCTAGCACAAAGGTTTGATTTTTTTGATGGAGGTCTTGTTGGTGGGGCTTTTATGGACGGGGCAATTTATGTCTTAGGTGTACAATTTATGTATGTTACAAACGTGGGGATGTTTCCTAAATCAATACAAAACTTTTTAAACACACGTTCAAGTCTTTACTTAGGAAGTGCCAACAGAGCATCTACGATATTTAAACAAGGAAACTCTATCTACTGGGGTTCTTCATCCTCTATCTTTGCCTACGGAAGTCTTGTTGCAGGCGCAAAAAAGGTGTTTTATAATCCGTATGTGTTCAATGCTACAGTTAGTTCGTTTATCTTTGCTGGTGTTCTTCCTTGTGGAGCAACTACTGGCTCTCAGTTATTCGAGATAGGTATTGCTCCTGCAACCAATGCAACCGTGTCTATACTTACGGCAAACATACCATTGCCAATGCCGTACAAATTTGACTGGGCAAAAATAACGTCCAGACTAACCTTAGCAAGTGGAGATACCATGTCTTTTACACTTGGTAGTCAATCTAATACATCTGTAGTCACTGGGACATCAACATTTAGTTTTGCCGCAGACGGAGCCAAACAGACCAAGATATTTAAAACAAGTGGTAACAGTACTTCGCTAAGTTCTTTTTTTGAGGAACTGATAATGACAATAACAAGTAATTTTTCCATAGAAAAAATAGAGGTGTGGGGTACTAAAGGAGACCCTCAACGACAAAATATATGATAGATAAAACTGTAATAAATTTAATTGACATTAATGTTGAACCACCGATTGAGTCCCCTCCTATTTTTGTACAGGACATATTTGGTCTCTACGCAACCTCCAGCACCACAGCAGAAACAGCAACAAGGGTTGGAAGGGGACCGAGAAACATATATGAACAGCTTTTCATAGATACGAGTACAGCCACAAAGAAACTTTACATCTATGATAAGACGGGAAATGTCTGGTATTCGGTCACGATTACTTAGAAAATATGTTATAATATAATAAAATGGACACAACTTTACAACAAGCACAAAGACTAATAGACCAAAACCGAGCCCAGGGTCTGGGAACCCAATTTGCTGGTTCTTCATACGATGTAAATAAAAATACAGATACTACGGTTACCCCGCCAATGATTAACTCTACTAATCCAGTAGTCATTCCCCCAACACCTGTAGACACAACAAACTACGCAGCAGTCACGACCAGTACTGCTAGTCCATATCTACAACAGGCAGAAGCTCGTCTTACAGAAGCTAGTAAGGGTGCAAATATAGCAACAGCAGACGACACCGCACTACGAGGTAGTATAAAAGATTTAATGGGTTTTAATCAGAATAAGGCAACAGACCTGGCTCAGCTAGAACAAGATGCCAACATCAACATTCAGCAAAAGGAAATCCAGGGACTTACTAATGAAATCAATCAGATTGCCAAAGAAACAACGGCCGCAAAACTAGCCTTAGAAAATCAGCCATACATAACTGTTGGTGTACAGGGTCAACAGGCAAAAGTGGATAGAGATAACGCAGTAAAAACTTTGATATTAAACTCTGCTCTTCAAGCCAAACAAGGTAATTTGTCTCTCGCACTAAACCAAATTCAACGTTCACTTGATTTAAAGTATAAACCCAAAGAAGATGAGTTGGCGTATAAAATAAAACTAATTGACTTAAACAGAGATTCATTTACTGGGGCGCAAAAGAAACAAGCTGATGCACAATCGGCATTGCTTACTGCTCAGGAAAAAGCACTGACTGTAAAGAAATCTAATGAAGACGCTATAGGTAAGATATATACCGAAGCGGCAAGTAACGGTGCTCCTAATGCAGTTTTGAGCCAAATAGAGGCATCTATGGCTAAGGGAGATACCATGACTGCTATTAAACTCGGTGCTTCGTATGCTAGAAATTCTGTAGAACAGGCGTATAAAGTAGCTCAGACAAATAAAATTAATGCGGAAACGGCTGAAATAAATGCAAAGGTATTAGAACTTAGACA
>Ga0315288_10008634_pt1 | contig 12854 bp, 9 predicted proteins | sample YL17G11_20_MG_FD_203454 | JGI IMG/M metagenome (GOLD analysis project Ga0315288, IMG submission 203454) | Sediment microbial communities from Yellowstone Lake, YNP, Wyoming, USA - YL17G11_20 | ecosystem: Environmental > Aquatic > Freshwater > Lake > Sediment | place: USA: Wyoming | collected...
AGCCATAGGAAGAATCAACAAAGGGTCGGATCATGAGCGCGACGCTCTGCTTCCTGCCCGACGGGATGGTCAAGGGCCTCTATACGGAGGTCATCAACCTCCAAGCGCTGGGCCAGCTCAAGGTGGAACGAGCCACCTCAATCGAGTTCGACCACACCTGGCAGGTCTGGCGTGTGTTCGATCCCGAAGGACAAATGCTGTACTGCTCTCCCTCCCGCAAAGTCTGTCTGGAGTGGGAGCAGAAACACCTCACCTGGGTCCTGAAGCAAAGCTAGGACTCAGCACAAACCCACAAGCCCGCTCGGTTCAATGCCGGGCGGGCCTTTTCATTCCCACAAACCACAACCACAACCTGATTATGAGAAACCAAATCCTGAACTATCTGTGCGCCGGGTATCCTGGCCTTTACCTGGTCTCCAGCGAAGAAGAACGCGTGGAGGCCGAACTCAAAGCCATCGCTACCATCCTCCAGCATAAACTCTACGCCTGGTCGGTCACGGGCGGACTTGTCGAGGTCGACAACGGGACTACGCGGGAGGCGCCCGAGCCGTTGGAAGCCCTGGCGCTGGTGGCGGAGTTGCCGGAGAACACGCTGGTGGTCTTGCGCGACTTCCACCAGTTCCTCGATGAACCCAACCCGGGTCTAACGCGCGCCTTGAAGGACCTGCTGCGGGTCGGAAAGACCAAGGGCAAGGCGTTGATCCTTCTGGGTTGCCGGCTGGTGTTGCCGCCTGAGCTCGAACGACTGTTCGTCGTGCTTCACTTCACCCTGCCCGATAAAGAAACTCTGGGCACGGTGCTCGACAACGTCGCGGCGTCGGGCAAGCAGGCTGTGCCCGAAGGAGAACAGCGGGATCTGTTGCTGGACTCGGCGACGGGCCTGACCTGTCTGGAAGCGGAGAACGCCTTCGCCCTGTCCATCGCCGAGAGCAAGACGCTCACGCCGCAGATCATCGCCCGCGAGAAAGCCAACGCGGTGAAGAAGAATGGGCTCTTGGAGGTATGCCCCGCAGCAGCTTCGCTCGACGACATTGGCGGGCTCGAACTGCTCAAGGGCTGGCTCGTGCAGCGCAAGGATGCATTTGGAGCAGAGGCACGACGGTATGGACTGCCCAATCCCAAAGGACTTCTGATCGTCGGCATCCCGGGCACAGGCAAGTCGCTCACGGCCAAGGCCACAGCCAGCGTGTTCAACCGGCCGTTGCTCCGGTTGGACGCCGGGCGGTTGTTTGCGGGGTTGGTAGGACAAAGCGAGGGCAACCTGCGCTCGGTCATTGCCACGGTTGAAGCCATCGCGCCCTGCGTGTTGTGGATCGACGAGATCGAGAAGGGGTTCAGCGGGGCCAGGAGCAGTGGCGTGGCTGATGGGGGGACAGCGAGCCGGGTGTTTGGAACATTCTTGTCCTGGATGCAGGAGAAGACGGCACCGGTGTTCGTCGTGGCGACCGCCAATGACGTCACGCAGTTGCCACCCGAGCTCCTGCGCAAAGGGCGGTTCGATGAGCTGTTCTTCATCGATCTGCCGAACGAGGAGGAGCGCCAGGCAATCTGGCGGATCCAGATCGCGAAACATGGTCGGGCGCCGCAGTCGTTCGACCTTCAGCAGTTGGCTCGTGCAACCGACGCAGGCCTTCATCGACGCGCTGTATCAGGCGTTCAGTCGGCGGGAAGAACCGACGGACCTGAGTGTGATGATGCAGTTGGGCGAACTGGTACCGCTCAGCCGCCTGATGGCGGAACAGATCACCGCCCTGCGCGCCTGGGCCAAGGGGCGGGCTCGGCATGCGACGAAGCCGGCATCTACCGGGGATAGAAGGAAGATTCTTACGGCAGCTTGAGAAGCGTGGCGCGGTCAGAATGGCAAAGGGGCAGGTCGGTGAACTCCGATCTGCCTCTCCTTGGCTCCGTCGAACTATCATCAGGTCAACGGTCATGACGCCGGTTCACTGATTTCGTCGGCCGGAATGACTCGTGGGCGGCGACAAAATGTTTAAATACTACGAACATCTTCCAATGGCACAGAGAACCATGGCTGCCCTCACATACGAAACCGCTGCCACGATCACCGGTTGCAGTTCCCACGACGAACCTCGCTTTGAGCAATGCAGGACTTCCATGGTGTGCGTGTGTGGGCCGACCGCGCGCCTCTGCTCGGCGGTGTCTTGGGAGTGCGGATTCGGAACGGCCCTCAACCAGGACGGGGGTTCTGCCGGTGGTTGCTGACGGGAGAGCGAAACAGGAGGGTACGTCCGCAACATCAACTTGGGTATGGAACCGCGCTCGGCCTTTGCTAACGATCGGCCTGTTCGTCGTCGCGGTTGTCGGGCTTTTCTGCTTTGGACGGTGGATTGCTGCCCCTCCGACCGTCGGACCGGGAGATTTCCTCATGCTCGAACCGGGGTCCATCGTGAAGGTCGCAGCCGCAGCGAAGGCGGGGGACATTCGGGCACAAAGCGCGCTCGGCACTGCGTATCTTCGTGGAGGTCCCTATCTCGCAAAGAACCTGACGCAGGCGGTTTATTGGTTGCACAAGGTCGCCGACCGAGACCCAGCGGAATTCGACCGAATCCATCGGCGGATGCGGTATGTGCTGGAAGAGCGCAGACACGAGTCTGATCCGCAATCGCAACGCATGCTTGACCGTGAGTACCTGAGCCTGGTCGAGAGGAAGCTCGCTTATGAGCAGGCCTTGCTCGGTTTGGCCCAGGTCTACGCTGGCGGCCAGGGGGCTTCGCACGCGAATCCACAACTGGCTCTCAAATACCTTCGGCTTGGCGCGGCCTATGGCTTCCCTTCCTCACAGCGCGTGCTGGGACTCGTGATCTTGTCTGGATCGCTCGGCGCGCGGCGAAGCGAGCTCGAAGGCCGAAGATGGCTCTATGCGGCGGCTGCCAAGGGAGACCGGGTCGCAGTGCGATGGCTGACTGAGCTCGACAAGTCAAGTGCAGCCAATCGAATGGGTGAACCGTTCCCGCGGAGTTAATTAGCCCCGTAAAGCGGCGCCAAGCTGGCGAGGCGTAGCGCTGAGACCTGGCTCGACCACCGAAAGCAACGATTCATTGAGCCTGTGCGTCCGGGGTCACTCTCATCACGACGCAACCATTCTGCCGTGCATCGACACCACCTTCGCAGCGAATGCCCTCTCGTAGTCGTCAAGAGCGGGCAGAACCGGACTCGCTCCACTGGCGTAGCTTTCATGCACCGCGCGGCTGTTGTGCCCAAGGGCCACCTGGGCAAATCTCTCAGGATACCCACAGGATTTTGCACGCTCGGCCCAGGCGTACCGATAGCAGTGCAGCGACACCCCCACGACGCCGGCACGCCGACATGCCCGGCGAAACTCCGTTGCGCGGTGGTTGGAGCCCAGAGCGTGAAAAGCCGGAAAGAGCAGTCCCATCCTGGGAAGCGTTTCGAGGATGGTCGCGACGTCTTCGCTGAAGCTCAGAATGCAGGCGCTTCGGGTCTTCTTCCGGTGGAACCGAATCACGCGGTGCTCCAGGTCGATGTTCTGGGCGGTGAGTTCGGCGAGGTCGGACTGGGCGGCCCCGGTGTGCCAGGCCAATTCGTAGAAGGCGCGGCGTTCGGGATTGTTTGCCTGGGTCAGAATCGCCTGATGTTCGGCGAACGTGATCCCGCGCCGTTTCTGGTAGCGGACTTTCGGCCACTGGCGCTTGGGCATGACCGGACAGGGTAGCCAGTTCATGTCGACCACGAAGTTCTGGACCCTCCTCAGGTAAACGTTGGCGGCGACCCCGGCGTCACGCAGCACGCGCAGGAAATCCTCGGGTTGGGTTTCGAGGATGGGGAGTTTGCGGATCGGGTCGAGCGTGCGGGACTGGACGGCCCGGCGCCAGCGTTCAGCGTTTTCCCCCTCCTTGAGGCGCACCATCTCGTCCATGGCGTCCTGCCAGGTCCGGGTGCCGATCTTGGGATCGGTGGCGGAGAGGTAGACGCGGGCGATCTTCAGGTTTAGGGCGGGTTGGCGGAACGACTCGTTTCTTGCAGCCAACAAGGTTTGGGCTTCGACCCGGTTTCGGGTGCCGAGGCTTTCCTGTTTTCCGGTCAGGTTGTCATGGCAGTAGAACGTGCCTCCGTTGCGGCGGTAGAGGCGGAATCTCGGTTTCACGGCTTTCCTCATGGTTAGAGGGTAAAGCGCATGATCGCAGGGGCGTGAGCGGATAGTGCCCGCTAGTGCACAGCTAGTGCGCTAATAGTGCAGGGATAGTTGCACCGCTGGCAAATCTGCTGGCATCCGCCTGGGGCCGCCCACGGAAGTCCTTGGTGTTCCGGCACCTGGAAGCTGGAGGCGGAGGTCGGAATCGAACCGACGCATAAGGCTTTTGCAGAGCCCTGCCTTACCACTTGGCTACTCCGCCATCCCCACGCTTGCCGGGTTCGCAGACAGCGGACCGAAATTAGCCGCTCCCGCCACGCAATCAAGCCTTACCTACGCCTCAGTTACGTTGCCACGACCCGGTTGGCCCGTTGTTGAGCGGCGCGCTTGCGCTGGGTTTCGTTGAGGATCTTCTTGCGCAACCGAAGGTGCTTCGGCGTCGCTTCCACGTATTCGTCCTGGCCGATGTATTCGAGCGAGCGTTCCAGCGACATCTTCAACGGGGGCTCAAGCTGAATACCCTTGCCATCGCCTTGAGACCGCATGTTTGTGAGGTGTTTGGCCTTGCAGGGGTTGACCGGGATGTCCTTTTCGCGCGCGTTCTCCCCCACAATCATGCCCTGGTAGATTCTCTCGCCGGGCTCCACGAACAACCGGCCGCGCTCCTGGTTCATGTTCAGCGCATAGGCCGTGGCCACTCCGTCCTCGATGCTCACCAGCGAGCCGTTCTTCCGGGAGACGATGTCGCCGCGGTCGGGGCCGTACTCGTGGAACAGGTGGCTCATCACGCCCAAACCGCGGGTCTGATTCACCAGGTCCGTCTCGAAGCCGATCAGGCCGCGCATGGGGATCAGGGCCTCGACACTCACCTGCTCGCCGTGATGATGCATGTTGGTGATCTCGGCCTTGCGGAGCGAGAGGTTCTCCAGAACCGGACCCATGGATTCCTTGGGAATCTCGAGGAATAGACGCTCGATGGGCTCCAGGTGGTTGCCTGCGGCGTCGCGATGCCAGATGACTTCGGGACGCGAGACGAGCACCTCGTACCCTTCCCGGCGCATCTGCTCGACGAGGATCGCGATCTGCATCTCACCGCGTCCAGAGACGTTGAAGATCTTCGGGTCGTCGGTGGGGGCGATGCGGACGGCGACGTTGGTGCGGATCTCCTTTTGAAGGCGTTCCCAGATGTGGCGGGCGGTCACGAGCTGGCCCTCCTGGCCGGCCAGCGGCCCGTCGTTCACGGCGAACTGCATTTGGATGGTCGGCGGATCGATCGGCTTGTGCGGCAGCGCCGGGCGATCAGGATTGTCCACAAGCGTCTCGCCGATGAACACTTCCTCAAAGCCGGTGATGCCGACAATGTCGCCGGCGTGGGCTTCCGGCACTTCAATGCGTTTCAAGCCCTCGAAATGGTAGATGCAGGTGATCTTGCCGGCCGTCTTGGTGCCGTTGCCGTGGACGCAGACGGCCGATTGGCCCAGGGTGATCTTGCCGGAATAGATTTTGCCGAAGGCGACCCGGCCGAGGTAATCGCTGTAGTCGAGGTTGGCGACCAGGAGTTGGAAGCCTTCGCTGGCGAACGCCCGCGGCGGCGGCACGCGCTTGAGGATGGTATCGAACAGCGGCTCCATCGTGCCACTGGTGTGATCCAGTTCGTGTTTGGCATAACCGTCCTTGGCGCTGGCGTACACGAACGGGAAGTCGAGCTGCTCGTCCGTCGCGTGGAGCTGGATGAACAGATCAAAGACCTGGTCGAGGACCTGCTTCGGACTCGCGTTCTCCCGGTCGATCTTGTTGATGACGACGATGGGCTGGGCGCCAGCTTCGAGGGCCTTGCGGAGGACAAAGCGGGTTTGGGCCTGCGGACCCTCGGCGGCGTCCACCACCAGCAATACGCCGTCGATCATGCTCATCGCGCGTTCGACCTCGCCGCCGAAGTCGGCGTGGCCGGGGGTGTCCACGATGTTCACGTGATAGTTCTTGTATTTGAAGGCGGCGTTCTTGGCGCGGATGGTGATGCCTTTTTCGCGCTCGAGGTCCATCGAATCCATAATCCGCTCCTCGCTCGCCTTGGCCTCGTTGGCGCGGAAGGTGCCGGACTGTTTCAACAGGCAATCGACGAGGGTCGTCTTGCCGTGGTCCACGTGCGCGATGATCGCGATGTTTCGAATGTGCTGCATGTCAAATGAGGTCGAGCGCACCACCCCGCAAGATAGCCGCACGCGTGTCTCTGCGCAGCCAAGTTCTTTGCGGCGGGGTCCGGTGGTTTCTCAACCGAGCGGCGAAGTGTGGCGACCGGCCGGAAAAGGTCAAGCCTTCGACCGATCCACCTCCAGAAAGACCTGCCGGAGCAGAGGTTGGCGTCCCGGCCCGGCGTCGAGCACCGCCGCGGGCAACCACTCGGGGGTGCTCCGTCCCGGAACGCGGACTCACTTGCGGCTGCTGGCGTGCTGCTGCAGCCAGACCACGTCGCGGTTGTTGGGAGACAGGTAATCGTGCCCATGCCAGTCCAGCGTCTTGGGCGGCCGGTAGGTTCGCGGGTCCAGCCAGCGATGGCTTTCGACGTGGCCGTCGGCAAACGTGACGGTCGAGTTGCGTTCGTGGTAGTTGGCGGGGACATGATAGAACGAGGACCGGGTCATGATCATGCCGAAGAACGGTCGGCAGATGCTCTCGGAGTGGATCTCGGCAAACACGAAGAGCTCGGACGGACCGGGAGCGACGATATCGGAGGTTTTCTTGAACACGCGGAAGTTGGCGGAGGGGTTGTCGCGATAGACCGTGCCCTCCCAGCCGACGTGCGAGTTCATGCCGTAGCTCCGCACGACGCGCTGGGGTTTTCCCGCCACCGGCACGGTGGACCGGTCGGCCGGGCACCGATAGATGTCCGTGGTCTTGAGATACGGGCCGAAGAGCGAGTGTTTAGGATCGGTCAGCAGAAACCAGTTGGTGTTGTCCTGCTGTTCGCTTTCGAAGCTGCCCGCCACCCACGTCGGCCACGAGGCGTCGTCGCCCGGGCCGTTTAACACGATGCGCTCCTGGTGGTCGTTGGCATAGAGCTCCCAGATCAGGGCGAGCTGCTTGGTGTGGTTGACGCAGGCGATGCTCAACGCTTTGGACTTCGCTTTCGCCAGTGCGGGCAAAAGGAGACTCGCGAGGATGGCGATGATGGCAATCACCACCAGCAGCTCGATCAAGGTGAACGCCTGGCCGGACAGCCTCCGAGCCGGCGTGCACTCGGGACCAGGGTTGCAGGTGGGGCGTTGGTTCATCAGAATCGTCTGGCGGAGCATCCCCCCAAACCGGGATTCTGGCAAGCGTTCGTCTGCGGGCGCCCGGTGGCGGCTGGGGGGCGCATTCGGCACGTGCCGAGGGAACCGTCCGCGCTGCTGACTCTGGTATTGCTATGATCCGCCACTTTCCTATCATGCCACGCGAATGCATGGACATGAACTCGAGCCACGCCAGTTGAAAGGAGCCAGATGAACACCGCTTTGCCATCCCCCACCAACCTTGAGCTTGCCGAACACCGCCACTCCCCCTCGGGCCGACGAAAGGTGGCCGCGGCAGCCTCGCTGGCCTTGCTAGGCAGCGTGCTGCTGGGGTTCAGCGGCTGCCAATCCTCCCAACCGACCCCCTTCACGCCGGAGGACCGGGCGCCGGAGACCTCGATGAAACTGAGCGAAGGCGACCTGGTGCGGATCGTCTTCCCCGGCGCGACGAACCTGAACATGCTGCAGCAAATCCGCCGTGACGGGAAGATGTCGCTCCCGCTGGTGGGCGAAGTGACGGCGGCCGGCCTCACGCCGGACGAATTGGAGAAGGAGGTCTTGAGGCTCTACGAACCGCAACTGCTTCAGAAGGAAGTCCGCGTCGCGCTCGACTCCAGCGCCTACCCGGTTTATGTGAACGGGGCCGTTCTCCGACCCGGGAAAATCATGCTCGATCGCCCGATGACCGCCCTGGAGGCCATCTCGGAAGCGGGCATTAACCACGCGCGAGCGAACCTGAAGAAGGTCAGTGTGACTCGCCGCGAAGGGGCCACGCTTAAGCACTATGAGTTGAACCTCAAGGCGGTGCTGGAGGGCAAGAGCCAGACACCTTTCTACTTAAAGCCCTCGGATATCATCTTCATTCCCGAAAAGAAGATCTGAGCTGGGGTTCGAACGCGGAATTCGGAGCGCGGAGTGCGGAATGGGGAGCCGAAGGCCCCTGGCATCGGTTCTTACCTTTCCATCGCGTTTGCGGGAAAGGGAGAAAAGAGTTGAAACCCGGCCGCGGTCCGGCGTGTATAAAGCATAGCCGAAGAAAGCGGAGGGCGTTGCCTCGACATGCCCTCCGCACACAGTTGTGCGTGAAACAAGACAGAACTGACATGAAAACCTCCCTACGCAATCCGGTTTCCCTCGCCCTCCTGCTCGGGCTCGGCCTCAGCGCGGCCGCTCTCCGTGCGGAAGTGGAAGACAAGATCAGCAAGACCTTCACCGTGGCCCCCGGCGGTCAGCTCGTGCTGGAGGCGGACCGCGGGTCGATCGATGTCAAGACCGCCGATGTCGAGTCCGTGGCGATCGAGGTCACCCGCAAGGCCTCGGGCAGCGCTGCCGCCGCCCAGGAACGCTTGAAGAAACACGAAGTGAACTTCAGCCAGGACGGCGACAAGATCGTGGTCACGGCAAAATACGAAGGCGGCCGTGCGACCGGCTGGTTCGGCAACTGGCGCGACCTCCAGGTCAACTTCGACATCACTGTCCCGCGCAAGTTCAACGTGGACCTGAAGACGGCGGGCGGCGCCATCAAGGTGGGCGCCCTCACCGGCAAGGTGGCAGCGCAAACGGCGGGCGGAAGCCTGAAGTTCGATGAGATCGAAGGCCCGCTGACCGGCCGTACCAGCGGCGGGAGCATCAATGTCGCCGGCTGCAAAGGCAGCGTGGACGTCCGGACCTCAGGCGGGAGCATCAACCTCGGCTCGGTGGACGGCGACGTCGCGGCGCACACCTCCGGCGGTTCGATCACCGTGAAAAACATCGCCGGCAAAGCGGTCGTGAAGACCTCGGGCGGCAGCATCAACGTCTCGGAGGTCAAAGGGCAGATCGAGGCGGGCACCTCCGGGGGCGGCGTGAGCGCCACCTTGGTCGAGCCCCCCTCCGGCGACTGTTCGTTCAAGACCTCGGGCGGCAGCGTGACGGTCACGCTGGGCGAGAAGCTGGCGGTGGATGTGGACGCCCGGACCAGCGGCGGCCGTGTGATCAGCGATCTCCCGGTGGTCTCGGTCGTTCAGGGCGAGCAGAAGAAGAACGAGCTCCGGGGCAAGATCAACGGCGGCGGCCCGCTCATCACCGCGCACACCAGCGGCGGCAACGTGCATCTCAAGAAGAAGTAAAGTTCCTCCGACCGGCCCGTCTGAATTTTTAGTTGAGAAGGCCCGGCGTTGTCCGCAAAGTCCGGCGCATGGCTTTCCGACTGCTTGGCTTCCTTTCGGGTGCGGCATTCCTGCTATCCCCGCTGTCCTCCGCCGCCGGCGAAACGCCCCGCGCGTCCGTCCTGAGTGCAATGGCCCAGCGACCGAAGGATCCGTGGCCGCGGGGTCAAGGTCACGTGGTGTTGGCGGTACCCGGCAGCCCCGAGGACTTCAAGGCCTACCACGAACCGGGCGGCAGCTTCAGCCCGGCGTTCGCCAGCTTCGGCGTTTCGCTGTGGGTCACCGGCGAGAAGGGCGGGTTGGTCGCGACGAGCGATTCCATCCCGCTGGAACAACTGACTCAGCGTCTGGTCTGGTCCGACAAGCCCGCCTGGCCGCGCGGCCTGGATCTCCCTGCCATCGCCACGCGGACGCCCTACTACGACATTGAATGGAGCGCCCTTGCCGGCGGGGATCGCCAGCTTCACCTCCGCGCCAAAGGCACGAACCACACCTGGCTGGTGGTCCGCAGCGTCGGGCCGGCGGGCGCGCCGCTGACATCCCTGAACTGGCTGGACGGCCGCCTCTTTGTCAGCGACCGCTGGGTGATTCGGTTCTCGGCGTCTCCGGCCGAAGTCGAGGTCGTGCCGCCGCCGGGCCAGGAATCCCGCGAACTCAAGACCGCCGAGCCGCGTTGGCAGGCTGAGAAGGCGTGGGGCTACGCGCGGTTGCGCCTGATGCGAAATCAGGAGTACTGGATCACGATCGAGGACACGCTGTTGCCGCCGCCCAATCCGCTGCCCAGCGCGCCGGCTCGGGCGCGGATCAAACTCAAGCTGCCTGACGCGAGCTTCGTCGAGTGTCTCAATGCGCAGGTGGCGCACCTCATGATGGGCCTGGTCAACAACGAGACGCGGCCCGGTGACCCGAACAACTACCCGCTCAACTGGCTGCGTGACGGCGCTTACATCATCGTCGCCCTCGCCCGTGCCGGCCAGATCGAGGTGGCGAAGGGCCTCAGTCGGCCCTTTGCTGAGTACGAGTTCTTCGGCGGGTTCGGCTCCGAAGCGGACGCGCCGGGCTTGGCCTTGTGGACGCTCGGCGAGGTGTCCGCGCTGGCGAACGATCCGAAGTTCGACGCGTGGCTCTGGCCGCACGTGCAGCGCAAGGCGGACTTGATCGGTGAAATGCTCGCGGCCAAAGGACCGCTCCGCAAACCCTACCTCGGGCCCATTGTCCCGGCCCACGCCGGCAAGCAGGACCTCGATCTCGTGTGCGACGCCGCCCAGGACGGTCTCATCCAGGGCCGGATGGACTGGCACCGGCCGATCCTGTACATCCATGCCGTCAGCTACGCCGGCCTCCGCAACGCCGCCAACGTCGCGAACCGACTCGGGAAACCCGAGGCCGCCGAGGCCTTTCTCCGGTTGGCGGCCCAGGTTTGCGAAGGATGGCTCAAAGCGTTCAACACCGCCGAAGCCAACAACGACCGCACGTTCATCAGTGGCCTCTACCCGGCTTGGATCGTGGCGGACCGCGAGGCGTATCAAACCAAGCTCGCCGCACGCCGTGCCGCGTCCCACGACAGCAACGACGTCCTCAAGGGCAGCCCGCTATGGACCTATTTCAATCTCGCCGAGGCGCACCAGTGGCTTGCGCTGGGCCAACCGGAGAAGGTGTGGAGCGACGTGCATTGGTTCTGGAAAAACCAGGCCTCGCCCGGTCTCTACACCTGGTGGGAAGGCAGCGGCGAGGAAAACACCTTTCACCGCTGGGAACAGGCGCGGGGATGGGTCAAGCCGCCGCACGTCACGCCGCACTACTGGACGGCCGCCGAGATGCTCCTCCTTCAGCTCGACATGCTGGCGTACGTAGATGAGTCGGCCGGATCTCCGACTTTGGTCGTGGGGGCGGGCGTGCCGGCCGCGTGGCTCGCGAAGGCCATCAGTGTCGAGAACTTGCCCACCCGACTGGGCAAGGTGGACTGGTCATGGGACCGTGGGCGGCTAACCGTGAAGGTGAAGGGCGCGAAGTGCGGCGTGAAACTCGGCCCCGCGTTCCCGGCCGACACGAAACTGAGGATTAGGGACTAGCGTGGCTACAGGAGCGCGTGAGTCTCACGCACCGCGCGTGAAGACTACGCAGGGGCTGGGTCAGCGGCCTCCGTTCCTGGCCGTCGGGTGAGCGCCGGGGCCGAAAAAAGTGCTGGCACAGATTGTGCCAGTGATCTACATTGGCTCATATATGTAATCCTAGACCGCGCCGTCAACTCAATCTGGAGCACCCTGCCGAGCGCCCACTCCAGCCGAGGACATCTCATGAAACATCTGCGAACCTTCATTCTGATCACGGTTCTGTGCATTCTCACGCTGCCCGCTTCCACGGCTCCGGGCCCGATCCAGGCCGTCTCCGTGGCTGACCCGACGTTGGCTCCGGCGCGCGGTGCCGCGGGCGATTCCGGTGAATCAGTCATCAGTCCTGAGGGTCGGTTCGTCGTGTTCCTGGGCAACGCGGGGAATCTCGTGACCAACGAGTCCGGAGGGATGGTGCTGAACGTGTTCCTGCGGGATCGTGTCTTGGGCCTCACGCGGCTTGTCAGCGCTGGTGTGACCGGAGCGGGTGGTGACGGGAATTCGAGTGCGCCCAGCCTCACGCCGGATGGGCGATTCATCGTGTTCGAGAGCGTGGCCAGCAATCTGGTGACCGGGGACACCAACGGTGCGGCGGATGTCTTTGTGCGGGACATGCTGGAGGAGAGCGTCCGGCTTGTGAGTGCCAACTATGCTGGCTCCGGTGCGGGCGGCGCGGCATCGGGCGATGCGGCCATCACGCCGGACGCCCGCTATGTCGCCTTCTGCAGTGCGGCGGACAACCTTGTCGCGGATGACAGCAACGGTTTGGGGGACGTGTTTGTGCGCGATCGGCAAACCGGCGTAACGACGCTTATCAGCTGTGGCGCGCAAGGCGGAGGGGGGAGGTCGGAAGCCCCGGCGATCTCGGCGGATGGACGGTTTGTGGCATTCCTGAGCACAGCGACAAACCTGGTGGCGGGTGTCACCAACCGGGAGCCCGGGGTCTATCTGCACGATCGGGTGACGGGGACCACCCACTGGGTGAGCCGTGACGTTCCGGCTGTGGTCTTGTCGGCCCTTGGCTCGCCGATTGCCGGAGCTCCGACGTGTTTTCCACCGGCTCTCAGCGCCGACGGACGCTGGATGGCCTTCAAGGTCACGGCGGCCTCTGGATCCGGATCGAGGCGCGGATGCCTCATCCTGCGGTTCGACAGTCAGAGCGAGGCGCTTGAGTTGGTGACCTCGGCGGCGGATCTGGGCTTTTCGGGGT
>Ga0315288_10008638_pt1 | contig 12850 bp, 7 predicted proteins | sample YL17G11_20_MG_FD_203454 | JGI IMG/M metagenome (GOLD analysis project Ga0315288, IMG submission 203454) | Sediment microbial communities from Yellowstone Lake, YNP, Wyoming, USA - YL17G11_20 | ecosystem: Environmental > Aquatic > Freshwater > Lake > Sediment | place: USA: Wyoming | collected...
CATTCCCTGTCCGGGACCAGCGATACTTCCTCCGGTGTGCAATACGATTGACAACAAGCTCTACCTGTGCGGACACAGCGGCTTCAGTGTTGTGGATGCAGACCGGAATTGCCTTCTGAAGACCTTTCACGAGCTCACGATGTGTGTTGCGAGTGCGTGGAATCCGGTGACCGACAAGGTCTACTTTTCGGGTATGTGGGTGCGTCCGGATACGTTGCCGTTCTATGTCGGGGTCGTGGACGGCGCGACCGACAGCCTGCTGAAGCTAATCCCGGTACCGCTGCCAAATCCGTTCTACCTGAGCGCGGCGCAACAGATGCTGGCGCACCCTTCGCGCCCCCGAGCGTATGCCTATCTGCGTCCGGGCGCGATTGCCGTCATTGACTGCAATCTGGACTCGATTGTTGCCGTCGTCAGCGCGCCGGTAAGTGACGACATCGTTGACAACCAATACGTCTACTGCAACGTGGACCCGGAAGCAGACCGGGTCTACTTCAACGGCGCCTGCCATGTATACGTCGTGCGGGACCGCGAGGGCGGTGTTTCTGGTGCGGCGGCTCGGCCCAAGTCGCCGCGCATCGCGCTTGAGTGTCGGCCAAGTGTCGGTCGGGGCGAGTTTCTCATCGCAGCACGTTTCCCGGACTTCGGCCGGTCACGGCTGGCAGTCACGGATTGTGCGGGGAGGACCGTCCGGGTATTCAGAGGTTCGCGCGGCCAGTGCGAGGTCTGGCGTTGGAATGGCGAAGATGCTCAGGGTCGAGCGCTGCCCGAGGGGGTCTACTTCCTGGTTCTAGAGGCATCCGGCCTTTCTGCCCGGTCTAAGGTCGTGCTGCTGCGGTAGCGGAAACCGCGGGACTTTGTCCTGATCCCGGGCTTAAGTCCTTCATCACGAGCCCGCACTTTGTCGCAGGTGCAGACCGCCCTTCGGTCGAACTGTGTCGAGCATCTGAAGCTATCTGAGTTTCACTGCCCGGGCAGGCTGCGATTGTGTTTCTTCGCTGCGGACAAGCTAGACGCCGGGAGCGAAACCACGACCTGACCGGCGTTCTGGTTGAACCGGGTGATTCGGTCGAGCAGCGGGGTCGGTTACCAGCTCCGGCCCAGGCCGGCGGAGAGACGCCTTTCGGAAGAGGCGTTGCCGGCCGGATAGCCGGTCCAGGCAGGCCGCCGGAGTTCAGAGGCGTGCCGGCCCAGGGTATCCTGAGGATAGGAGTTCTGCTCGGCGTGGATGCGGGCGGAGCTCGAGAATCTGATCGGCTGGGCCGAGAGCAGGCCGGCACACACCAGCAACAGCACTCGGCCCAGCCGGATTGAACGCACTTACCGTTCCGACTGAACGTTCGCCCGAATCAGACTACTTCTCGCGTTCGATTTCGTCCTCGAGTTTCTTGCGGGCCTTCTGGAGTTTGTCAATGAAGGCATCGCTCTCACCCTGCTTTCGGGCGTTTTCGAGCAGGGCATTGATTTCCTTCAGGGCTTCCTGCTTCCAGGTCATCGCCTTCTCGGCGTCCCCGCGGTCGAGCGCCTTGCGGACCTCATCGAACTTGCCCAGGATTTTCTTCAGTTCGGCCCGGGTCTTGGAGTTCTGGGTCAGGTCGCTCGCGTCCCGGATTTCGCCATCGCCGAGGTCAATCGCGGGCGGCGGTGTTCCCTTCTCGTGCGCGATCTCCGCTTCGACCTTGCGCCGGGCATCCTGCAGGTTCTTGATGAAATCGTCGCTCTCGCCCTGTTTCTTGGCTTTGCCCAGCAGGCTGTTGAGCTCCTTGAGCATGTCCTGCTTCCAGGTCATCGCCTTCCGCTCGTCCTTGTCGGCCAGCGCCTTGTGGATGGTCTCAATCTTGCCCAGGATCTTGTCCAGCTCGGCCTGGGTTCTTGAGTTCTGGGTCAGTTCCCGAGCCCTCCTGATTTCCTCACCACCCAGGTCGGGTCCGGGGACCGGGGGCTTCTGCTCGCGGGCGATTTCACTCTCGATCTTCTTGCGGGCTTTCTGGAGTTTGTCGATGAACGCGTCGCTCTCGCCCTGCTTCCGGGCGTCTTCGAGCAGGGCGTTGATTTCCTTCAGGGCCTCCTGCTTCCAGGCCAGCGCTTTCTTCTCGTCGCCGCGGGCCAGTGCCTTGCGGACCTCGTCGAACTTGCCCAGGATTTTCTTCAGTTCGGCCCGGGTCTTGGAGTTCTGGGTCAGGTCGCTCGCGTCACGGATTTCGCCGTCGCCGAGGTCAATGGTCGGCGCCGGGGTGCCCTTCTCTTTCGCGATTTCCGCTTCGACCTTGCGCCGGGCATCCTGCAGCTTCTTGATGAACTCGTCGCTTTCGCCCTGCTTTTTGGCGTTCTTCAGCAGTTCGTTGAGTTCCTTGAGCATCTCCTGCTTCCAGGCAAGGGCCTTGCGCTCGTTCTTGTCCGCCAGCGCCTTGTTCACGGTGTCGGCCTTGCCGAGAATCTTCTTGAGTTCCTCTTTGGTGCGGGAGTTCTGGGTCAGCTCCGCGGCGTCGCGGATTTCCGCCTGCCCGAGGTCAACGGCGGCGCCGGGGACGCCCAGTTCGAACCACCAGATTTCGCTCTCGCCGATCGGCGACCGGTCGGAGAATGCCGTGACCTGCCAGGCAAAACGGGGTGGAGTTTCCGAGCCTTCATTCAAGGGTCGGGCCGAGACCGGGTAGCGGAGGTTCGGTTGGGTCAAGCCATCCTGCTCAAACCACGACCGATTGGCGGCCATCGCCTCGGGGGGCGTCTGCTGGCCGCGGACTTCAACAAGGCGCAGACGGTAGCTCACCGGGCCGGCCGGCATCGGCGAAGGCGGCAGCCAGGCGAAGACCGGCATCGGGTCAGGCACCGTGCCTCCATCGTTCGGAGCTATCAGGCGCGGCGGTCCGGACTGCCGGATTTGCACCTGATTCGAGCCCTGCCCCAGATTGTTGGGCATCACCGTAATGACGTAGGTGTAGTCTCCATCGGGCAGGGCGCCGGTGCGCCGGACAAAGACTTCGTATCCCGGCAGATACCACGGGTCGCGGACTGTGATGTCCCGGGGATGGATTGTCTTCAGCCCCGGCGGCAGGGCGAATTCGTTGGAATTCGCCCGAAACACCGGACCGATGCCGGCGGCCGTTACTTCCGCCTGCAGGTATACTGCCGGGTAGGTGTCGTGCGTCGTGTTCTGGAGGTCCAGCCACCAGAGGTCCTCGTACTGAAGTTGACCCGGCGGAGGCTGATGCAGCGTTACGACTACCGGCTGGGCGCTCAGACCAGCCAGCGTCAGGACCAGAAGGGCCCCGATGAGCAGCGCGTTTGCTCTCATTCTCGCTCCTTTCGCCTCTGGCCGGAACCTGCCCGACGGACACATCGTGTCGGCGGGCGGCCGGTCAGCGGCCTTTTCCGCAAAGGACAGCAGAACCGGGAGTCCTGCGCCCCAACTACCGATAGCGCCGCGTCCGGGCGGTATTTGTTACCGGCCAAGTATCATAGCTCCATCAATGCGAGTTGTCAATCAGACTCGGCGTGTCCCTTTCCGGGTGCCAGTCGGACGCCGGCGAGCGGTGATGTCGGTTCAAAGAAGTGAATCCTTAGCGCAGCTTCACGATTCGAATCGGCGGCGAAGCGGGTTCTCTGCCGCGGACAAGATAGACGCCCGGGGCTAGACTTTCGCCCAGACGGCCACCCGGACACAGGGCAACCCGTTCACCTGAGGCGTCGTAGACCCGGAAATTCGCGGTTTCGTGTCCCGGAATCCGGGCAAAGCCGACAAACGGATTGGGCCGGGCGGTGAGCAGCGGGCGGAGAGCGGCACGCGATTCCTCGGCGATGCCGTTGAGCGATTCCGGGGTGGCGAGCAGAGCGAGGCAGCCGAGCGTGACCTGCGTGCCGCGTCGGAGCTGGCCGGGACGGAGGTTGGCGATGAGGTCGCGGACCGTGTGATAGTTGGGGTTGGAGCCGTTCCAGATGCCCCATTCCGAATCCTCGAGCGCGAAGACCGCCTTGATGCCGTGCTCCCAGAACGGTGTGTTGTCGCCGGCGCAGTCGTCGTCCCGGTAGTTGATGAGATTCAGTCCGATGCCGTAGCGGACATTCACCGTTTCCGCGCGGACCGCGAGCGGTCGGGACGCGAGATTGGTGATGAAGTACATTCGCGTGCTGTCATAAGCGGTGTAGCTGAACATGTCGAGGTTGTAGACCCCGGCAATGAGCATGCCCTGGGGCACGACGACCGAATCCACCCAGTGGCCGGAGCCGAGCATCCACTGCTCCTCGCCGGAGAAGGCGGCGAGCTTGATGGTCCAGCGGAACGGTGTTTCGCGCAGGACCCGGGCAAGCTCAATCAGCGCCGCGGTGCCGGTGCCGTTGTCATCCGCACCGGGCGCGACGACCAGGGGGTCGTCCGAGTAGGAATCGTAGTGCGCGCAGGCGATGACGACGCTCTCCGGATGTACTGTGCCGGGTATCGTGGCAATGACATTCCAGGACGTGTCGTGCTGGGTGCCGGCCAGGTAGCGGTCGAATTCCGGGGTCAGGCCTAATTCGGTGAACCGGCTGCCGATGTATTGCGCCGCGGAGTCGCATTTCGGCGAGTACGTGTAACGGGTGCCGAAGGCTTGCAGGTCTCCAAGCGTGCGCAACAGGCTGTCCAGCGAGACCGAGTCCACCAGGCGCTGAATCAGCGTGTCCGCCGGGAGCGGTGCCATGTCTTCTGCCGGTTCAGCCGGGGCGAGCGGATGCGGATGCGTCGCCAGTCGCACCAGTTCGAAACCGCGGGCTCGGGACGCGAGGGCTTCGGTCTCGGTCAGGCGAACCAGGCGATAGCGCTCGTCTTCCCAGAGCTGCGGCGCCGGGGTTGAGTGTTTGCCGGCGCGAGCCTTGGGGACAAGGAAATACTCGCCTGCCGCCAGTTCGCGGTCGAGAACGCGGAACTGCCAGCCGCCGTTCTTCAGACCGGCAGACTGTGAATCCTCAAGTCCGGCAAACACGGTGTTCCCGACTTCCCGGTAGACCGGAAGGCCGAGTTGGACGAATTCGGCACGTTGCGAGGCCGGGACATCAATCCTGACCAGTTTCGTTGCAGCGAGCGGACCCGCCAGCAGGACAAGAGCCAGTACGGTAATAGTGAAGGATTCTCTTCTCATGGGAAATGGTAGCCGTGTGGCGCCCAGTGTCAAGCTTCCAGGCTGCCATCCCTTGGATTGACATACCGCCCCTCAGGTCTATAATCTCTGCACTAAGGAGGATTGACCATGAAGTACAGGACTCATCGGTCATCGTTTCTGAGTCTGACTCTGCTGACCGGGGTGTTGACTGCCAGCGCAGCGCGAATCGAGCCGGACCTGCTTCAGCGGTTGCAGAGGGCAGGCAGCGCGACTCAGGAGTTTCCAGTTGACTTCGTGATGAAAGCGCAGGCAAATGCGCTCAGTCTTGACCCCTCGATTCAAGACCTGCCCAGACCCAAGCGTAGGGCAAGGACCGGTCGGATGCTGATGGATTTCGCTCAGGCTGACCAGCAGGAGTTGCTGGGCTTCCTGAAGGCGAGAGAAGCCGAAGGTCTGGTCGCGGACGTGCACCCGCTGTGGATTGTCAATTCAATCGGTTGCCGGGCAACTCGCGACGTAATCTACCGGGTCGCCCAGCGGTCGGATGTCGAGCTTGTCTATTACGACCCGATGCCCTGCGAGTTGGGAGAGCTCGACCTGAAGGCCGAACCGGTGCCGTGCGACGGAATTGAGCCCGCGATGGTCGTGACCAATGTGCGCGGGGCGTGGAACCAGGGCTATCACGGCGAGGGCGTGGTTCTCGGCGTCATTGACACCGGCATCCGGTACACGCACGCCGACCTGGCCAATCGGCTCTGGCAGTCGGCGGTATATCCCAACCACGGCTTCAACTTTGCGTCCTTCCAGTATTCCAGCGGCCATCCAGGACCCTCGTCCTATGACACGCTGACCCCGCTCGACTACTACGGGCACGGCACGCACGTCGCGGGCATCGCGGCGGCGGACGGCACGTACGGCGACGGGACACATGACACGATGGGAATCGCACCGGCAGTGAAGCTCATGTCGCTGCCGGTAGACGTCTACCTGCACTCGCCGTATCCGGACACCTCGATGGAGAATAACACGATGCAGGCCATGCAATTCTGCATTCGTCCGACCCGGGATACCCTCAATGGCGCGGACGTGATCAACATGTCCCTCGGCCTTCTCGCCATGTGGCAACCGCGGATGGCGGTCTGGCGCGCAGCAGAGGAGAATGTGCTCGCCGCTGGAATCGTGCACACGGTACCTGCGGGAAGCGAAGGGCCCAGTTCCCGCACCATCCGGTGCCCGGCCAACTGCCCGCCGCCCTGGCCGAATCCTGAAAACAACCCGATTTCCCATGCGAGTTCGGCGGTCATCACCGTCGGAGCGACCGACAACGATGACCACGTGGCGTCGTTCAGTTCCATCGGCCCGAGCGACTGGGGAAACGTGTCGCCGTACAACGACTACGTCTATCCGCCGGGCCTGACCGACCCGGACCTGATGATGCCCGGCATAAACATCCTCTCGGCCTACTATGATGGGGACCAGTCCTATACGATCATGTCCGGGACTTCGATGTCAACGCCGGCCGCCGCGGGCGTGGTCTGCCTGATGTTGTCAAAGAATCCGCAGTTGACCCCGCTCGCTATCGACTCGATCATCGAACTCTATTCAGCACGGGACCTGGGCCCGTCGGGCAAAGACAACACCTATGGTGCAGGTCGCATCAACTGCTCGCTGGCCGTGGCGTACACCCCGACGGCCGGGCCGAGACACGACATCGCACTGGGCAGCATTCTAGCGCCGGACGCAGAGATTGAGCCGGCTGCGCCGATTACACCGCAGGTGACCGTGGTCAATGTCGGCACCTACGACGAAGGTGTCATCCCGGTTCACTTCAAGATTGACTCCGGCGGCACCACCATCTACAACCAGACCGTCAACCTGCCCGGTTTGGACAGCGCCATGTCCGACACCGCAGTCTTCCCGGACTGGACTCCGGGTCCGGGCGGCAACGTCTACAGTGTCACGACCTGGCACAGCTACTTGCCGGACACCAGCCGGATGAATGATACTCTGCACCGCACCGTCACCGTGCGCAGTCACGGCATCAGCTCGGTGGGCATGAACGTCGGTGGCCGGGTCCGGGCCGAGCAGCCCTTCACGCCGGCGCTGACGATTCGCGCGGCCGACTATGACGAGCACAGCGTCACCTGCTACTGCTGGATTGACTCGGCCGGCACCCGCGTCTACGACCAGAGCACGCTGGTTGACAGTGTCCCGGCGAACGGCACCGCAGTTGCGACTTTCCCGGTTTGGCTCGTTGGGCCGACCGGTGCGCAATATGAAGTCACCATGTTCAACACCTTCGCCGACCCCAACCACGCTGACGACACCCTGCATCGCGCGACCGAAGCGACCGACCAGATGCGCGTCCTCATTGCCCACGCCGACCTCGGCGGTATGCCGGACTCTTTGACTCGGGGTCTCACCGTACTGGGCGACAGCGTCGAGCTGTTCGATGCCGCCAACGGCACACCAACCTTGACCCAGCTACAGGAGTATGACGGCGTTATCACCTTCAGCAACAACACCTATGCCAACGCTGCAGGTTTGGGCGACGTGCTCGCTGACTACATTGATGTCGGGCATCCCGTGGTTCTCGCTACTTTTGCGGTCACCAACGGCTGGGAGCTCGCGGGCCGGCTCATGTCCGGTGACTATGCCACGATGGTGCCGGGCTTCAACACCCTCGGCCAGGACACGCTGGGCTGGTACAACGCCGCTCATCCCATCATGAGCGGGGTGACCATGACGACTGACTATTATCGGTCCGCGACCGGCTTTGCGGCGGGCGCCGACTCGGTCGCCAAGTGGCGCGACAGTAAACCCTACGTCGCGACGAGCGCCAATATGCGCGTCGTCGCCATCAACAACTACCCGGGCTACTACAGTCCTGAGCGCCTTGCCGGCGAGTGGGTACTGGTCTATCATAACGCCCTGCTCTGGGCCTCGGGCGGCGGCAGCGGGCTGGAAGAGAAGCAGCCCTTCTCCATCAGTCCCGACTTCACGCTCTGCCAGAGCAAGCCCAACCCGTTCCGCGACCGCACCGTCATCAGCTACAGCGTGCCGCGCGCCCTCGACGTCAGCATCGGCGTCTACGACCTGAGCGGACGGCTGGTCACGACCCTGGTCAGCGGCAACCAGCCGGCGGGCCGGCACAACGTGACCTGGAACCGGACCGACGGTACGGGCAACCGCGTTGCCTCCGGCGTCTACTTCTACAAGCTCACCAGCGGCAACTACTGCATCACGCGCAAACTCGTCGTCGAATAGCCGGACCAGAGGAGCGAATCATGCCGGGCTGCAGGCCACAGAAGAGACTTGACCCGGCCGAAGCCCGGAGCCGGGCGCGCAAGGCGTTGCGGGTGATGCACAAGGACTATCCCAATGCCGGTGTGACGCTGGATTTCACCACACCGCTGGAGTTGCTGGTCGCAACGATACTCTCGGCCCAGAGCACGGACAAGAAGGTGAACGAACTCACCCCGGCGCTCTTTGCGGAATACCCGGACGCTCAGGCCTACGCGAACGCCGACCGCACCGAATTGGAGCACGCCGTTCGGCCATCAGGCTTCTTCCGCAACAAGGCGAAGAGCATCCGGGAGTGCTGCCGCATGCTGCTGGAGAAGCACGGGGGAGAGGTGCCGAAGACGATGGAGGAACTGGTCGAACTGCCCGGGGTCGGGCGCAAGACCGCGAACGTCCTGCTCGCCGGGCACTGGCATCAGCCGGCAATCCCGGTAGATACCCATGTGACCCGGCTCGCCTGCCGCCTGGGGCTGACACGCAATCTCGACCCGGTGAAGATCGAGTTCGACCTGCAGAAGCTCGCGCCGCGCAAGGACTGGGCATTCCTTTCGCACGCCCTGATTCTGCACGGACGAAAGGTCTGCATTGCCCGGAAGCCGAAATGCCCGGAATGTCGGATGAGCGGATTCTGTCCATCAGCGGAGATCGGTGGTCAGCGACCGGTGGTCGGTGGTCGGTGTGGGGAGCCCGAATTCCGAGATGGACTCCAAACGCCAAGGCACTAGGCGAGAACGCAGGTCCGAAATCCGGAACCTAACCACAAAGGCACCAAGAATCCGAATTCCGGACCCTGATAGTGTCTTTGTGTCTTTGTGGTGAATCGGATTCTCCGGATTCTCTCTGTGCTCTCCGTGGTTCCATCTCGGGTATCGTAGTGCGCATTGACTTTGGCCGGTTTCAGGGTAGATTAGAACTATGATCTACACGGTAACGCTGAACCCGGCGCTGGACCGGACGATATACGTTGAGACCTTGAAGCCGTTCGACGCGAACCGGATTCGACGCGAGGAACGCTATGCCGGAGGCAAGGGGATTGACGTTTCCCGCGCGCTGAAGGAGTTGGATACCGAGAGCATCGCGCTGGGATTCATTGGCGGTTTTGCAGGCCGGGAGATGGAGGGCCGTTTGCTGAACGAGGGCATTCCCACCGACTTCACGGTAATCAACGGCGAAACCCGGGTGAATGTAATCGTCCATGACATGGCGGCAAACCGGGAAACCTCGCTGCTAGCTCAGGGGCCGGAGGTGCAGCCGTTTGAAATCGTCAAACTGATTGAGAAGGTCGAGAGTCTGAACAAGCCGGAGTTCGTGATTGTCAGCGGTAGCCTGCCGCAGGGCGTGAACTCGGAAATCTATCGCAAGATTCTCGACATCTCGGTCCGAAAAGGCGCGCGCACCGTGCTCGATACCGACGGCCCGGCGTTCCTCACCGGTTTGAAAGCGAAACCGACCCTGGTGAAGCCGAACCTGTTCGAGCTGGGGCGGTACGCAGGAGAGGAAATCTCGACCCAGGAACAGATTCTGCGCTGGGCCGGCAAACTGCGCGAGACCGGCGTGGAAATCGTGCTCGTCTCGATGGCCGCGGAGGGCATTATCATGGTCAGCGACCGGCTGAAGCTTCATGCCCAGCCGCCGAAGGTGGAGGTGAAGAGCACCATCGGCGCGGGCGACTCCGCGGTAGCCGGGTTCGTCTATGGTCTGCACCGCGGACTGGAACTCGCCGAGTGCCTGCGCTGGTCAGTAGCGGCCGGGAGCGCGGCGACGATGTGCGTGGGCAGCGGGGTGTGCCAATGGACCGATACCGAGCAGTTGGCGAAGCAGGTGGAAATCAAGAGCCTGCAATGAAGAGAGCAAGAGAGCAAGGGAGTGGAGCCAGAAGGGGATTGCAGAATGCAGATTGCAGAATGATGGTCTGCGGAATCTGCGCAATCTGCGGCTAGGAACCGAGTCGTGGCGCTAGTTCCCGGACGCGACATACTGGCCGATGCCCGGCGTGGCGGGTATGCGGTCGGGGCGTTCAACTTCAACAATCTTGAACAACTCCAGGCAATCGTCCACGGGGCTGAGGCTGAGCAGACGCCGGTATTCCTGGCAACCAGTGAAGGGGCGGTTCACTATGCCGGTCTGGACTACATTGTCGCGCTGGCCCGCACCGCGGCCGCGAGCTGTCCGGTCGGGCTGGTGCTGCACCTGGACCATGGCCGGGACCTGGAACTGATTGCCGGGTGCATCGCCGCCGGCTACACCTCGGTGATGATTGACGCTTCGAACATGCCGTTTGAAGAGAACAAGCGCGTGACCCGGCTGGTCGTAGAGATGGCGTCTCGGCACGGCGTATCGGTCGAGGCCGAGTTGGGAAAGCTGAAAGGGGTCGAAGACATCGTCTCGGTTTCCGAGCGCGACGCCGTGCTTGTTGACCCGGAGCAGGCGCAGGAGTTCGTCAAGGGGACCGGAATTGACTCGCTGGCCCCGGCCATCGGCACCGCACACGGCGCGTTCAAGTTCAAAGGCGAACCGAGGCTGGACTTCGAGCGACTTCAGCGAGTGCGAGACCTGACCGGAATTCCGCTGGTCCTGCATGGCGCATCGAGCGTGCCCGAGGCGGTCGTGGCGCAAGCCGAGAAGTACGGCGCGAAGGTCGCGGGCGCCCGCGGCGTGCCGATAGCTGACATCCAGCACGCAATCCGGCTGGGCGTGAGCAAGGTGAACGTGGACACCGACCTGCGGTTGGCGCTCGTCGGGTCATTGCGCCAGGTTCTGGCCGAACACCCGGAGGAGATTGACCCGCGCCGAATTCTGGGTCCGGGCCGGGACGCGATGACCGAAATCGTGCGCGAGCGGATTCGGTCGTACCGGATGATGGAACCACGGATGAACACGGGTGAACACTGATGAAGAGCCGGACTCGACCTCTCTTGCTCGCGGCTGCCTTATGTTGTCTGGTGCTGCTCTCGTGTCCCAGGAGGCAGCCCGACATACAAGGGGTTTCGGGTCCGAGTCGGTGGGTCACCAACTCGCCCGCGACCTTCGTTGCGGCTTTGACCGGAGCCAACGCTGACTGGACCGACGGCAGGTTCAGTTGGGGCGATACGGTGGGGGATTGGATTGCGCTCGCGGTAGGCGATACTGCATTCTCGGCCGGACATAGTTGGTCCCGGATCGGCTCCTACGGGGTGCGGGCCATGCTCCATAAGAGACTGGCGAATGCCGATGAAATCAGCGAATGGTCGGATTCGCTGCTCGTGAGCATTGACTCAGGCCCGGTTCTGCTCGCGACCATCCCAACCGACGCCGGGCCGCGCGCGCTGCTCTACAATCCGGCCAGCGACAGGGTCTTCTGCGCCAATGTCAACGCAAACAGCATCTCTGTGATTGACGGCGATTCAGACCGCGTCGCGGAAACCCAGACCGGTGTGAGCCTGCCGCTGGCAATGGCGCTGGACGCAACCGACAGCAAGGTCTATGTCGCGCTGGCCGGCAGCGACCGGGTGATGGTGCTCAGCGGCTACGGCGACCGGGTGATTGCCGAAATCCCTGTCGGACGCGGGCCGTGCGCCTTGGCCTGGAATCCGGCCGGCGACAAGGTCTATTGCGCGAACGGCCGGGACAGCACCGTGACGATAATCTCGGCCGCCACCGACTCGGTACTGCGCACGGTTGCGGTCGGATACGAACCACAGTGCTTTGCGCGAAACCCGGACCTGAACCGGGTGTATTGCGGAATCGCGGTCATGGATACATTCCCGAACAAGATTGCCGTTCTCGACGGCACGACCGATGAAGTCCTCGGGTTCATCCGGGTTGACGGCGCACCGCTGGCGCTGGCGTATGACTCAATATCCCACAAGCTGTACTGCGCCGGCAGTTCCGGGGTCTTGACCGTGATTGACGGCATGACCCATGCCGTGCTCGACTCGCCTTTTGTCGGGGTGCAGCCGGTCGCGCTGGAGATAGACTACGCGCACTCGAATCTCTATGTCGCGAACCAGGGCGGGCCCGGGGTTACGATTGTCAGCACCGCGACCAATCAGGTTGTGGGACACGTACTTGTCGGTAGCCAGCCCGTGGCTCTGCTGTGGGACTGGGACATCATGTATTGCGTGAACTCGGGCAGCGACAACGTATCGCTGATTGACGCTGCATCGCTGGAGGAAATCGGCACGGCGGCAACCGGTGCCAGGCCCTGGGCGTTGTGCCGGAACACGCGCAACGGGAAGCTGTACGTGGCGAACCGGGGCAGTTCAAGCGTCTCGGTCTTCCGCGCGCCGTAGAGACTCCAGACTCTGGTTTCGTTGCTGAAGAGACCTTTTCCCTGGAAACGATAGTCAGCCAACAAGGCTGACTATTTCACAACGCAGAGCTTCAGAGAAGTCGCCTTCCCTTTGCTCCGGACAACGGCGAAGTAAGTGCCAGCCGGGACCAGATTCCCGGCTTGGTCCCGCAGGTCCCAGGTCCAGGACGACTGTCGCACA
>Ga0315288_10008641_pt1 | contig 12848 bp, 8 predicted proteins | sample YL17G11_20_MG_FD_203454 | JGI IMG/M metagenome (GOLD analysis project Ga0315288, IMG submission 203454) | Sediment microbial communities from Yellowstone Lake, YNP, Wyoming, USA - YL17G11_20 | ecosystem: Environmental > Aquatic > Freshwater > Lake > Sediment | place: USA: Wyoming | collected...
AATTTTGACCCCCCCGCCGGTTGATTCACTCTGCGGGCAATGGCATTGCCATCTTGGTCTTGGGGCTGGCGAGTTTCTTGTCTCGCAGGCGATAGGAGTCTCCTTTCAGCGACAGGATCTCGGCATGATGGACCAGGCGATCGATCATCGCGGCGGCAACAACCGGGTCTCCGAAGATCTCGCCCCAGGCGGTGAACGGTTTGTTGGATGTGACGATGACCGACCTGCGTTCGTAGCGGGAAGAGACGAGCTGGAAGAACAGGTTTGCGGCCTCGGCGTCAAAGGGGATGTAGCCCACCTCGTCGACGATGATAAGTGGCGTGCGCTCAAGCAAGCGGAGGTAAGCCTCGAGCCGTTTCTCGTGGTTAGCTGTCGCAAGCCTCATCACCCATTGTGTCGCAGTCGCGAACTGGACCCGGTGGCCAGCCAGGCAGGCTTTCATGCCCAGAGCGACCGCGAGGTGAGTCTTTCCGGTGCCCGGTGGACCGAGGAAGATCACGTTGTCGCGCGCTTCGATGAACGAGAGAGTTGCCAGGTGCAGTACCACCTGCTGTCGCAGGCTGGTCTGGTAAGCGAAATCAAACTCTTCCACTGTCTTGCGGGCGGGGAAGTGCGAAGCACGGATGCGTTCCTCGCCGCCTTGTGCTTGCCGGGCAAGAACCTCCTGTTCCAGAAGTGTGGTGAGGAAGTCCTCGTAGCTCCAGCTCTCGTTGCGCGCCCGTTCAGCAACCCGCGACACGGCTTGCGCGATGCGCGGTGCTTTCATCTGCCGGATGAGGTAGGCCAGGTCGTTCATGCCATCTCCTCCTGCGACACGAGAGCATCATAGACGCTGAGGTCCCGCTGTTCCACGCCGAGCGCTGCCTGCCGGGGGAGTTGGAGACCAGGCACAAGGTCGCGGGGAAGCACGGGCGAGCTCTCTCTGCGCAAGGACCACGGACGGTTCTGATGCCCCGGGAGTGTCAGCACCTGATGGTGGCCGAAGCAGCGAGCATGCTGGGTGGCAATACGCCCCTGGTCGTAGATACGGACCGAGGTGGCATCCAGCTTGGCTGCCAGCCTTCTTCCAGCCAAGATCAAGGGGATCGAGTAGTCGTTTCCGTCGAGCCGCACGTAGCCCCAGCGGCTGGCCTTGGCGAAGAGGATCTCCTCCGCCTGATAGGGCTCGGGCGGCAACGCCAGAAGACGAGACCGCTCAAGCTCAAACCGGTCGATCGGGCGCTCGTCCAAACCAGAGTGGATGCGGACGTTGCACTTCCTGTCTCGCCAGGTGATGCCTTGGCCGTGCAGGTCTTCCATGTCGGCGAACTTCCTCCCGGCCCAGAAGTTGTCCTTCAGGTACAGGATCGGGCGCTCCACCAGCCCCTTCTCGTGGGGCTCCCCGGGCCACGTCGGGAGAGGACGGAATTCGTAGCGGTCAGCGAACGGGAGAAATGCCGGATTGAAGGTTACCTCGGCGCCCCGGCGCCACAGAACCACCGACTTGAGGTTGTCGTACACGACGGTGCGAGGTGTTCCCCCAAAGAAAGCCAGTGCTTCTGCATGGCACCTCAGGAAATCAACCAGGCGTGTGCGGAAGGAAAAGACCACCGTCAGCATCCGGCTGTATCCAAGGACCATGACGAACGCGTAGACCGGCCGCAATTTCCCATATGCATCCAGGATCGGGTCGGGCATCTCCGCCCAATCGACCTGGCCGATCTCCCCCGGCAGGTACACCGTCCGCTGGAAAGCGGCGACCGGGCGGGGCCGCACCCTGCGCAGATATGCTCGCACGATCGTTTCGCCTCCCGCGAAGTCCTCCTGCGTGAGTATCTCGCGCACACGCACGGCTGACAGTTTCGGGTACTCGGCGATCAACTCGGCGATCCGCCCCTTGAACGGATCCAGCTTCGACGGGCCCGGCGGCCGGTGATACTGCGGCGGCCCGTCCGACCGCAGCACCTCGCGCACCGTGTTGCGAGCAATCCTCATCCTGCGGCCAATCGCCTTGATCGACAGACCCTCAACGCGGCGCAACCTTCGTATTTCCGCCCACTGTTCCACGTTGACCATCCTCCTGCCTCCTCCACCCCGACGGCTCTGGGGCTCTGGAGGCCTATCCTAATCTCCGGGAGGGGGGTCAATTTTCAACCGCTGATAGGGGGTCAATTTTAGGCCGCTGATGACAGAAGGAGCCGCCGACATAGACATCCGATCCGGCAACCGCGACAGCTTCCACATAGCCGTCCACACCGGTGCCGAGGGGATCCCAGTCAGAGCCGTTCCAGAAGGCCACGTACCGAGCAGCCGTGTCCCCGCCCGCTGCGAGGAAGTCGCCGCCAACGTAGAGAGACCGGCCAACCACCGCGATTTGGGTCGGTTCTCCGCCGTTGAGGCCCGACCCGAGCGCGTGCCAGCCCGCGCCATCCCAGCGACCGATGAAGTAAGCTGGGAGATCCCCGTCCACCCGCGTGAAATACCCGCCGACGTAGACATCTTGCCCCCCGACGGCAACGACGGTGGCATCATTGTTCATCCCCGGGCCAACAGCGTTCCACGCCGGGGACAGATCCGTGGCGTCCCACCTCGCGATGCGGTTGGCGTTTGCGACGCCGCCCGCAGTCGTGAAGGCACCACCGATGTAGACCTGCGCACCTTCGATCTGCACACTCACCACATTCGACAAGAGGCCGGTTCCGAGCGAATGCCAGCTTGCGCCATCCCAGCGGGACACGTGGGTGGTGTTGGCTATCCCCCCCGCGGCCAGGAACGAGCCCCCGGCGTACACCTCGGACCCCTCGACGTCGAGGGCCCACACCGCGCCGTCGCCCATGCCCGTGCCCAGAGGTTGCCAGATTACGCCGTCCCAGCGCGCGATTCGGTCGGCGCTCGGGTTCCCGCCGGCATTGGTGAAGTAGCCGCCCGCGTAAACAAAGTGCCCTGCGGTGGCAATGGCATCCACCGAGGCGTTTAGTCCGCTGCCGAGGGGATTCCAGGAGAAGCCGTTCCAGTAGGCGATGTAGTCGGCGTTTCCATAACCGCTGGCATCAGTGAACGCACCGCCGGCGTACACCTCCATTCCAACCGTCGCGATAGCGTATACCGCCCCGTTGAGAGGAATGGCCCCCAGCGGGTGCCAGGCCGAGCCATCCCAGCGAGCGATGTAGGCACCGTCCGTATCCCCGCCCGCGCTTGTGAAGAAGCCTCCGGCGTAGACATTCCCCCCCGCCACCGAAATCGCCTGGACATCTCCAGGCAGACCGGCGCCAAGAGCATGCCAGGCTAAACCATCCCAGCGCGCAATATTGTCGGCACTCCCATCTCCTCCGGCGTTGGGAAAGCGGCCGCCGACGTAGACATCCGCTCCGGCCACCGCGATGGCGTACACGTCATCCAGGAGAGGTGTGGGACCCAGGGAATGCCACGCCGAGCCATCCCAACGGGCGATGTAGTCGGTGTTGGGATCCCCGCCGGCGTCAGTGAATTTGCCCCCGACGTATACATCTGACCCCGCAACCGCGACTGCGTGAACGTTGGCATTCAGACCGGGCCCGAGCGCGTTCCAGGTGTCGGCCGAAGAGTGCAGCGCCGATGACTCAAGAGATGGCCTGTCCAGCAGAGGCAGCCCAGGCCCGTTTTGCATCTGCCAGCCCCCAGGCTCCAGGGAACCGCCGAGGGGGTTGCTCACCGTGAGGTTCGCCGCCCGGCGGGGACGATCCGTCAGAAGCTTCGGGCCAACGACGGCGGCCGCGGAATCGCGTGCCTCGCCACGCAAGCCGCCGGCTTCGGTCGTGAGCGCAAGCACAGCGATGACCAGGACACAGAAGGCGTTGACCTTGGGTTTCATGTTGGCCTCCTCATGCCGGGCTTGCGATGACGAATCGCGACGATCTAAGAGGCGCGTTCCTCGAATGGCGTCGCGCGGCCATCCTCATCTGAGCCTCCAGCCACAGAAACCGGATGAAGGCTCGTGGCCCCCGCGGCCGGCTCCCTGCGGGCGGATGGCGCCAAACGCACGAACCTAGTCGAGAAATCGACCCGATTCGTAGAAAAGCTTGTCGTCCACTGTGATCTGTCCTCCGTCCCTCATGTCGCACAGCAGATCCCAATGGATGGAGCTTTCGTTCTTGGCGCCGGTCTCTGGATAGCCTGCACCCAGCGCGAAGTGAACGGTTCCCCCGATCTTCTCGTCAAATAGCATGTTCTTGGTGAAGAGCGTAATCTGGTTGTTTGTGCCAATTCCGAACTCGCCGATGTGGCGCGCCCCCTCGTCCGTGTCAAGCATCGCGGTCACATGCTCTTGGTGCTTCTCTGCGTCCGCCTCGATGACTTTACCTTCCTTCAGCACCAATCGCACCTGGCCAACATCCACACCACGAAAGATCGCCGGGAATGAGGACTCCATCCACCCGTTAACCGACTCCTCGACCGGGCCCGTGAAGATCTCTCCATCCGGCATATTCAGCCGGCCGTCGCAGTTGATGAAAACCCGGTCCTCAATGGAGAAGGTGAGGTCCACATGGGGTCCCTTCACAGCCACCGATCGCTTGCCCGCCAGCCTCTTGACGAGTGCGGACTGTGTTTCGGAGATGCTCCGCCACATGGAGACGGGGTCTTCTTGGTCGGCGAACGTGCACGCAAAAACGAAATCCTCGAACTCGGGGAGACTCATCTCGGCATCTTGGGCGTAGCCCGCTGTTGGTGCCGCGCACAATACCCAGCGGAGAGAGCCCTCGGCCGCCCGCTTGAAGTAGAGGCTGACCAGGTCGCTCACGGCTCTGGAGGCGATACTCATCTTGGAACTATCGGCTCGAGAGAGGCGGCGGGTGTTGGTCGAGGCCATGATCCCGATGTCACAGTCCAGAGAACGAAGCATCTGCTCGGTCCACGGCTGACGGAATTTCAGTTGGTCGTCGTTCGCTTCGCTGAAGAAGATCCGGTCGAAGCCTTCAGTACTGGGAACTTGCAGATACGGAATCGGGTGAGCGCCCGCCCTATAGACCTCCCGCAGAAGCGCCTCCATGAGAGGCAAAGCTTGAGGCGAGAAGGGGGCTCCCGAAATGCCCACAAGCTCCTGGGGTTTGGCCGCCACGCTGTACCGGACAAGGACTTGGGCAAGTTTGTCGATACGCGGGTCGCTCATTGGTCTCCTCCTTCATGGATCCAGATCCGAATGGGGGCAAGCCAGGCTGCTGAGTGGAAGCGGGCAGGCTGGCCCGGAGCCCAGGCTGCACTTGGTGCGCGGGCCGAGCAGACAGGCCAATTCACCTGCCCGATTCCCTATATAAATGACCCCGGGCCTTGGGAGCCCCGGTTCTTGTTCTCTCTTCTTTCTCTCGAGCTGCTCTCCGGTGACACCTCTGCGATTGGCGTCCCCACGTCTTAGGGACTCGTCTCCGTCAAGTATCCGAGCCATGGGTAGTTGCGCGGAGGGTCTTGTTGCGCAGGGTGTCGGAAAGGCCCATGTGCGTTGCTCTGAAATCGCTACCGGGTGACAAAGGGCAAATAGACCAGAGGGCCGATGCAAACATCCACGTCCTCTTCAGTGAGGTTGCCGGCCACGTCGACGGCACGGTAGGTCAACATGGTGCAGCCCTCAGCGTTGATCGTGAATGGCGCAGAGTAGCTCGCCCACGAAAGACCCGCGTCGACACTGTATTCCACGCGCCCGATGCCAGAGCCAGGGGAGCCGTCCGCAAGGGTCGGATCGGAGGCTTGCAGCGTCACGGTGACGCCGGACTCGAACCCACCCGATACTGCGTCTTGCCCGATCCGGTAGGCCTGGATCTCAGGAGGGCTGTCGTCGACCTTGAGGAACCGCAGCTGGTGAGGACTCACATTCGAAGACATGTCGGTGGCATACCACTCAAGCAGCCAGACCCCTTCGGGCACGACGAACTCAACCATATCCAGCGGAGCATATACCTCCCCCTGGGGGTTGAGTCCGAGGAGGGTATAGGTGATCGACTCGACCGCCTGGTCATCCGTGGCCGTCAGATGCACCGTCGGAGACCCCTTGAGCCAACCGGCCGGATTGACCTCCGGAACAACGTAGAAGGCCGTTTCTGGCGGAGTCGAATCGAGAACCTCCCAATCGTACACGAGGCTGCGCACGGGCGAGAAGCCCAAAGAATCGAGAGCCCACACGGCCACTGATCGTTCGCCCGCGGAATGGCTGTAGGTCTGGTGGACGGCCGCGAGCGAGCCGTCGGGAAGGGGATAGACCCCTCCGCCGTCGCTCCCAATCCCATCCGTCTCGACACCGGACTCATCAAGGGTGGTCAGCAGGACGAACTGGCTGCCATCCCATGTGACCGGGTAGGTGCGCATGGCGTGCACACCAGCCGACCAATCCGCAAGTGCCAGTCTGAGACCCGAGGAGAAGGCCTCGCGAATCCACCCTTCCGGATTGACATTCTGGATGCGTCTCGATTGCCAGAGCAGGTCCTCCCGGCCGTCGTCCTGGTAGATGTGGATCTCCCCTTCCATCACCCCAGTGATACCGGTGTCGATGGCAATCAAGCTGACCCACACCGGCTCTCCGTCTCCGCGCAGGCCCAGCCAGCGCCCGGCCACCTCTGTCCCTTCGGAATCCGGGAGAATGCCGCCCATTTCAACCAGTCGCCCCGGTGCGTCCTGTGGAGCGCAGTAATGGGAATGGACTTCGATCTGGGTCTCGGTTACGCCCGGGACAAGGCTCCGCGGTCCCGTCAGCCCCGCGCGGGCGACGGCCGTGTCAGCATAGTGTTTCTGTCCTCCTCCGTTATAGCTGAGGAGCGGTGCCTTCCACATCTCAAGGGCACTGTCTGCCCGGATCTCCGGGCAGAGCGCATAGACAGCGCGCTTCTGGCCAAGGAGGAACGCCGATATGTTGACGTTGAGATCGGCGTCGTAGAGAGCCTCAGGAGGTATTTGCGAGGGTGGATCACCAGGCCGCACGTAGCTCTCGAATGCATCCAGGTACGACCAGTTGTAGCTGTAAACGATCTGGCCCAGGCCGTAGCTTGCCGCAACCCGGTACTGGGCCGGGAAGATCTTGGCCGGGCACTCCTCCGGATCTCCCGGCGCGCAGCCGGGAATGCGCAGCAGTCCCCAATCCCCCAAGTTGCTGAAGGGCCCTCCCAGGTTGCTATAGTAGGCATAGTTGTAGATCGACGTGTTGTCAGGGACGCTTCGATTGTAGGGATACGGGAAGACGCCGAGCTCTTCAAAATCCTTGGTCGGCGGATTATCCGGCAGACAGAAGGGATCATAGGTTCTGTCCGCACAGGAGAGGCCGCCGTTGTCGTAACTGTTCCAGTCGACATACGGCTCATACATGTAGGCGCGCGTGGGTGCAAAATCCTCGCCGCCGATGCGCCGGGGGCCGATCGCACTCGCGCTCTCCCCGACGTACATGGCCTTGAGGAGCGCAGCCGGGATGTCATATTTCTCACCCCAGCGGTAGATGGAAGAGTCGTATTGATTCCAGTAGGGATTGTCGCCGAATGGGTAATAGCACGAGGCCCCTTCGTCCACGCACAGGCTGTGCCTGACCTCCTGCCAGGCGCCGCCCAATGGCGGGATCTGGAATGAGGCTATCTCACTGGCGGCCAGAACGTCCCCTTCTGTGCTTATGGCATCGACGAACCAGAAATAGCCCGCTGTGGAGAGGCTGAGGCCAGTCGTCAGCTCGTCGTCAAGTCGCCGGATATGCCTCAGTGAGTTCTCGGGGTCGTGGCTCGTCGCGGCCAGCACGACGCCATCTACGAGAAGCGGGCCGAAGTGCTGGCTGTCCGTGGACCGATACAAGCGAACCCTGTAGACCTCCGCATCCTCGATGATGTCCCACCGAAGGGTCGGGCGGATCGACAGCGCCATGGTCCAGTCGTCGGGCGCAAGCCCCATTGGGACATCCACATTGCCCGGGATCAGTTTCGAGTAGAAGATGTCAAACTCGCCCCCGCGCGAATCCGCCCAGAACAAGCGCAGGTTGCCATCTGCATCGGCGGACAAGGCTGGATCCTCGGCTCCAGCAACGCTCTCCGACATATTCTCCGGCGGAGTCCACCCTTCCTCCTGGCGAATGCTCTGTAGCACCTGAACACCTTCCGCTCGGCCTTCCCAGACCGCATGGACCAGGCCGTCTCCCCGGATGGCGACCGCAGGCGGGCCGCCGCAGTCCTGGTCGGTCGCAATAGCCTCCTCCGCGGACCAAGCCGAGACCCCGTCGCCATACAGGTAACCGACCGTCCCCGCGTGGCACCAGACGATGTGCGAGAGAGCCCCAGCGTCAACGACAACGCGAGGCGTGCTGCCCGTCGCCACAAGACGCATAGGGCTCCAGGCGCCCGAGGCATAGCGCCCGTGGTAGACCCTGCTCGTCTGGTAGTTCTCAAACACCAGCCTGCGCTGGCCTGAGGGACCGGCCGCAAGGTCAGGCATCCACAAGACCCCGGAGTATGGACAGGCGGTGATCACCGTGGGCGTGGGCACCGGATTGGGGGGCCGCCACACGATCAATGGCAGGAAGTTGGCACCGGGCTCCTGTGACACCCAGGTCAACAGTGCCAGGCCATCCTCGCCCACGACAATGGAAGGTATCCGCGCCGCCCAGTTGCCCGGCCATGATGTGCAGCGTCCGGCGGAGACTATCACAGGAACCCCACCGCAAAAGGACCCCACGCAGCGGGTGTACTTGACCTCAATACTGGCGTCGCCGTCGGTGCCCTCCTGCCAGACAATGTTCGCACCGCCCTCCGAATCGGCGGCCACGTCGGGTGCATAGGAGTCAACCGCCGGGCTCCCGGACAGGTTCGCCGGTGGAGACCACCCACCGAGGGAGTTCGTGGCGTAGTAGATCTCCCGTGATCCAATCGGCCCTTCGGCCCACACCACAAAGAGCGAGCCGTCGGGTCCGATGGCGACAGCTGGCCAGTCTGAGAGCGCCTCAGAGCCCGACACGTTTCTCGGATATGACCAACCGCGAGCGGGAGTCAGTGCCAAGGACGGACCCAATTGAGGTCCACGCGCTTCAGGACCTTCTTCACCAGCCGAAGGGAACAAGGGTTGGGGAGGCCCCAGGGTTGGCGGGACCGCTTCTTGTGCCGAGGAGGGGGATAGTGAGAGGATCGGTGGCGAGGGTGTCGCGGTGATGTTCGCCGGCGTCGACGGGATCTCCAAGGATGGCGGTTCCGGAGTCGCCGTCCATGTTTCTGTTGGTTTGGGGGATGCTTCTGGTTTTTGTTCCCCCTGTTGCGCGAGCGCGGCGCGACTGGCGAAACTAAGCGCAGCGAGCGCGAGGAGAAGCCCGGAGGCCAACGACCCTACAGCAACAGGACTGCGGTGCATGGTGGGCCTTCCCCTTCGCCAAGAGAGGCGTCCTCACTCGGCCTCGGGTAACATATGGGCTTTGCGCCTGGTCGGACGTTCCTTAGCTCATGCTGAGGCACAAGTGCCTCCCCCCGTCGCCACGCTCTGCTTTCACAATGAGTATATGTCTGACTTTGCCTGGCGTACACACCTGTCGAAAGGCAGACCTCGAGCGCTCAACCCACGAGGGGATTTCGGGAGATGTGTTGCGGCGCCGAACTGCGGGAGTTTGCCCGCTCGGCGTGACGGGTTACCTTGCGTTGAGGATTCCAGGGGGATTGTGCCCCAGTGTGACGCCTAACTTACGCTCTGCTTGGCGAGTTGCAGCACCTGCAGGGCTCTGGCCCAGGCCAGGGGCGGATCCTCGCAGGCTTCGCTCGTTCCAATCTGCCCTTGCCAGCCCCAAACGTAGAGCGCATCCGGATGCTCGCGAACGAGAATGCGGCCCTGATCGAGAATGCGTTGTTCGTATCCCTGCAGGGCCATCCAGCACTGCAACCACTGGTGATGGCGCTTTCCGTGTGTCGCGCACAGCTCGCGCATGCGGGCGATGGGCGGGACCATCTCTTCCACCCGGCGCTGGCTGTTGACCCAGTACAGGTCCGTCCCCAGGTTGTCGAGAGCCTCGATTGCCGCCACCGCTTCCCACAGCGTTTCATCCCACGGCATCAGGCAGCACATCGTCTCAAGTTCGGGATGTCTTGCCTTGCAGTAGCCCGCGATTGCGGCGACATAGTCGACGGCGCACCTTTGGCGAAAGACCTCGAGCGCCTCGGGCCCTGCGTGGATAAGGTCCTCGGCGTACCATGCGCCATATTGCTCGCGACAGGACGGGCAATAGCACTCTCGCAGAAGTGTCGGTTCGTCGATGAAGTAACCGGCGAAGCCGCAGGCCGCGGCCTCATCGATCATCTCCTGGATGCGCATTCGGCACAAGGGGTTGACATAGCAGCCGCCCGCGAGATGCGCTCCGTCGCGCGCGACCTGGAACGCCTCGGGGTGGTCGAGCAGGAACTGGCTGGAGCGCCCGCCCCCAAACAGGTTGAGCGCGCCCCAGAAGATGATGATCGGGCGCAGGCCATGCTCGCGCGCCAGGCGCGGCGTGTGCTCGAGCTTGCCGCGGAAGTAGATGAAGTCATTTTCCTGCGCCGCGAGCAGAACGTCGTCCAGGCCGATGGCCTGCATCTCACGCAGGTCGATCGCGAGGTGGCGGGGGTTGTGAGGGCCGAAGTACGAGACGCCGGTGCGCATGGTTTGTCATCCTTGCGGGCTCGAATCGGAGAGAGTCGGGCGGCCCCACGATTGTACATGCGCCGTCCGGGCTGGCCTGCGCGCCCGACCGAATTGACAATCGGGAGGCGCGGACATATTATCGTCCGCGTCGGCACGGTTGGCCGCCCGGTTCCTGCACTCCCTGCGCAGGGCAACGTGGCTTCTTCCCAGTTGCACACCGCCCCCGCCTGTTGCCTCCACCGCCGCCATACCCCTCGGCGTGCGGCGGCCGGCGCGCCGGCATTATCCCCGCGCTTTGTGCACGGCATCCGTCGGTCATCCCACCCGCACGGCTCGTGTCCGCCCTGCTCACGCGGCGGTTCGGTCACTGTGCGGAGCCGACGCGCGGGGGCATGCCCCCCGGCGTGTCTCTGGCATGCCCTGAGCCACAGTAGAGGAGGAAAGCTATGACTGCATCTTCACTCGATGCCGCAGTCGCAGGTGTCTTGAGCGGTGACCCGGAGGCGACGGCCGCCGCCTGCCGAGAAGCGGTTGCGGGAGGGATGCCGGCGCGGGAGGTGGTCACGCTCGGCCTGGCCAAGGGCATGCGCACGATTGCCCGTGACCTGAACAGGAAGGGCATGTACCTCGACACCATGCTGGGCGCGGCGTTTGCCTTCTCCTCAGGCATGGAGGCGATGCGTGAGAAGCTTGAGCAGGAACGCGGGATGAGCGAAGGCACGATCGTGATTGGCGTGATGGACGGCCCGTGGACGATCGGCAGCGAGATCGTGACCGCCGTCCTGCGAGCCAATAACTTCGAGGTGGTCAACGCCGGCTCCGACGTGCGCCCGGAGGCGATTGTGGCCAAGGCCGTGGCGGCCAAGGCCGACATCGTGGCGGTGGGCATGTACCTTTCGTACAAGCTGGATCTTCTGCGGGAGCTCTCTGAGCGGCTGGCGGCCGCCGGGCTGCGCCACAAGGTGAGCCTCATCCTGAGCGGGCCCTCAGGGAACGCCAATATCGCCGCAACCCACGGGGCGGATACCTACGTTCGCGACGCCGAGGCGCTGCTCGCGCGTTGCCGCGAGATCGTGGCCGCGCGCCGCGCGGAAATGACCTCGCGCGAGCGAGTGGTGACCTCGCTCAAACTCGAGGAGCCGGACCGTGTGCCGCTGGTGGCCTTCTCGATGACCTTCAGCGCGCGGCACGCCGGGGTCCCGTTCCGCGACTACGTATCGCGCGGCGAGGTCATGGCCGAGGCCGAGATCAAGGCCTGCCGGCGGTTCGGCTGGGACGACGTGTGCAATTCCTCCGACGTGGCGCTTTTTGCGGAGGCGGTGGGGGCCCAGGTGCACATGCCGGAGGACGACATCCCGCGCTTCGTCCGGCCGGCCATCCGCGTCGACCACCCGCGCGAGGACTTCGAGCGCATCCGCCAGCGCCCGGTCGAAGAGTACGTGCAGCAAGGCCGTCTGGCGGAGCTCATCCGCGCGGTGAAGTACATGCGCCAGGGCGTGGGCCGGGAGGTGGCGGTCATCGGCTGGATCGAGGGCGCCTTTCAGGGGACGATGCTGCTCTTTGGCGCCGATCCGCGGGCGCTCCTGGTGATGCGCTCCGATCCCGGGCTGACCGCCGAGATCTTCTCCTGGTACAACGACTACGCCTTCGCCGCCGCCAAGGCCATGATCGAGAACGGCGCCGACATCATCGGCTGCGGCGAATCGGTCGCCTACTACCTCTCGCCCGAACTGTTTGAGATGGCGGCCCTGCCCTTCGAGCAGTCTCTCTTCTCGCGCATCACCGAGGCCGGAGGCAAGGTGCTCATCCATTGCTGCGGCAACGTGCCGCAGTGTATCGGCTTCGCGCCGGACCTCAACCCGGGCGGGGCAATCCAGTTCGACTACCAGGTTTCGCTCAAGAAGGCCAAGAAGCAGATCGGCGACCGGATCACGCTCATGGGCAACCTCGACTGCAACCGGGTGCTGCACCTGGGGTCGAAGGAGGCGGTGGTGCGCGCGACGCGCAAGGCTATCCAGGATGCGGGCCGCGGCGGCGGGTTCTGGCTCTCAGGCGGCTGTGAGATCCCGCGCGACATGCCTTACGAGAACATGGATGCCCTGTTCCGGGCGGTCAGGGAATACGGCCGCTACCCGCTGCAGGCCGAAGAATGAATCCGCTGCCTGGGGAACGCCTGGCTGCGGACGAGAGGGATGCACCGCGTTGGAGGATGAGCCGATGAAGACAACCCTGAGCCGAATCGCCTATTCCATTGGGACCGTGGCCTCGCCGCTGCTCTTCCA
>Ga0315288_10008645_pt1 | contig 12846 bp, 10 predicted proteins | sample YL17G11_20_MG_FD_203454 | JGI IMG/M metagenome (GOLD analysis project Ga0315288, IMG submission 203454) | Sediment microbial communities from Yellowstone Lake, YNP, Wyoming, USA - YL17G11_20 | ecosystem: Environmental > Aquatic > Freshwater > Lake > Sediment | place: USA: Wyoming | collected...
CGGCAGTATGGCGTCGTCTACGTGGATACGACGCGCTATTACCAGTCGAGACTCGGGAGCCAGGAGCCGCACCAGCTTTGGCTCAAGCAGCAACGCCTGCCGGATACCCTCAGCCCCGGAACCGACTGCCAAGTGGAGTTCCTCGTCGAGAACTCGGGGACCGAAGACCTGGCAACCGGCAGCTACCTGTCGGCGGACTACGAGATCGTCCGCCGCGGCGACGGGGCGGTGGTGAGGAAGCAGGCGGGCGCGCAGGGCCTGGCGGTGAAAGCAGGGCAGACGCAGCGGCTGCCGGTCGTCATCTCGACCAAGGATGACCGCGGAAAGCCGCTGCCGCCGGGGGATTATCTGTTCACCTTGCGCGTGGTGCGGAGCAAGGTCGCTTACTTTCGATCGCAGTGGTTCACGCGCGGCATCGCCGAGCTGACCGTTCCCTTCCGCGTGGGTCCACTGCCGGAGCCGAAGGCGACGCTGATAAGCACTTCCTTGCCTTCCTTCATGGAGTCGGGCGGCACTGAGAATGTAGTGGTGAGGCTTCGCAACGACGGCGCGGCGACGTGGCGGATGGGCGCAACGAAGCTCACCTACACCTGGGCCGAGTACCGGGACGACCTGAGCCTCCCCAGCTCCCGAGCGCGGGAGGGAGCTATCCGGTCGAGAGTCAGCGCCGATCTGCCCAAGGATGTTGCGCCGGGCGAAGTCGTGTCGGTGATGATCCCGGTCGTGGCCGTAGATGCGGAAGGGAAGGCACTCCCACCGTCAAGTGGGGATGATCTCTGGCACTACCGTGTCGAGTGGGGTCTCGCGCTGGACGGCGCATCTTCGCCAGGCGAGACGGTTGCTGTCGGCAGCGAGGTGATCGGTGTCGTGGGGCGCGACGCGGGCGTGCTTCTGGAATCGGTTGAGAGCCCGACCACGCTGAGCGCGGGAGAGCAGGGGACGGCTGACATCGTGGTCGCCAACGCCGGGTCGCACCCATGGGGTGTGGGCGAGGCGCAAGTCGCGTGCTCCTGGTACAGCTGGGACGGGCGGCCCGTATCTCCGGCAGGCGAGCCGGCAAGTGGCGAGGCCGTCAGAACACCGCTGTCCGTCGCGGTCTCTCCCGGCGAGCGCTCCCTTGTCATGGCGCCGCTGCTGGCACCCCCCACCCCCGGCCCTTATTGGCTCGCCTGGCACGTGGTGGCCGACGGCGACCAGCCGGTCTTCGGCGACAGCCGCCGACACGATGTCCAGGTCTCGCCCGTCTTCGTCAGGTCGGCCGATGTCCAACCGGTCAACCTCTCCTCACATACGAACACCCCGGCCGTCGTCACCGACAGCTATCGCTCGCGCGGCGACTTCGATGGGCGAGGCCGCAGCCTGCCGGCCGAGCTACTGCCGCCCGACCAGACCGGGCCGATCGAGCAGCTCTATCCCAGCGGCTACTACGCGCCGGCGGCCGCGGAGGCGCCGATCCCGTTCGCCTTCCCGGACGTAGGCTCAGGAGTCGGCGGCGCCGTAGCGTGCAACGGCCAGACGGTGGCGCTCGGGGAGCATGGCGCGCGCGCGGTGCATCTCATCGTGGCGAGCACCGAGGGCGAGCGCGAGACGACCTTCGGCCTGACGCGCGCGACCGGGGATACGGAGCTGGTCGCCGCCTCAGTCCCGGGCTGGGATAGCAGGAGCGAGCGTCTGCCCATCGCGGTTTACTGCCCTTACGTCCGCACCCTTGGCGGCGATGACGCGGCGCGGCAGGCCTACCTTTACCATCTCGTTCTGAGGCCGCGAGAGGGGGCAGCGGCCGCGCTGGAGCTGCCGAAAGAGCCGTGGATAAAGGTGCTGGCCGTGACCATGGAGAGAGCGCCGTCCGAATGAGCCGAGCAGTTCGCAGTTATCACTTCTCGGAGATACCTTTTGGATAGCTGGCTGATCGCAAACGCAACCGTCGTAACGATGGATGACGAGCGGAGCATCCTGCGAGACACCGATCTGTTGATTCGCGGCTCGGAGATCGCGGAGCTGCGGCCGGCCGGCAAACGGCCCGAAGACATACCCGGCGATCGGGTGGTTGACGCGGCCGGCATGGTCGCGCTGCCGGGACTTATCAACACCCACACACATGCCGCGATGACGCTGCTGCGCGGGTATGCGGACGACATGCCGCTGATGCCCTGGCTGCAGGAGCGCATCTGGCCCTTCGAGATGAAGCTGCAGCCGGAGGACGTCTACTGGGGGACTCTGCTGGGCGCGGCCGAGATGATCCGCGCGGGTGTCACCTGCTTCAACGACATGTACCACTACTATGAGGCGACGGCGCGGGCGGTGCTCGACAGCGGCATTCGCGGGGTGGTGTCGGGGGTGCTGTTGGGCTTTCTGCCCGATGCCGAGAGCCGCTTCGAGGTGGCGATTGACTTCGCCCGCGAGTGGAACCAGACGGGCGAGGGGCTTCTGGTCACGATGCTGGGGCCTCACGCCCTCTACACGGTGCCGGACCGGTTCCTCGCCCGGGCGGTAGAAGCCGCGGGGGAACTCGGCATCGGCATCCACATCCACGTGGCGGAGACCAAAGGCGAGGTGGAGGACAGCGTGCGCCAGTTCGGCAAGACCCCGGTGCAGCGTCTGGCCGAGATCGGCCTGTTCGAGGCCAGCCCCGTGCTGGCGGCGCACTGCGTGCATCTGACTGACGAGGATATCAACGTCCTCGCCGAGAAGCGCGTGGGCATCGCCCATTGCCCCGGCAGCAACATGAAGCTGGCCTCGGGCGTGGCCCCCGTGCCAAAGCTGCTCAGGAGCGGGGCCAAGATCGGGCTGGGCACGGACGGACCGGCGAGCAACAACAACCTGGACATGCTGGAGGAGGCGCGGCTGGCCGCGCTGCTGCACAAGCTTCACGACAATGACCCGACGGTCGTTCCCGCCTACACCGCGCTCGAGCTGGCGACCCGCGGCGGGGCGGCCGCGCTGGGGCTTGCCGATCGCGTGGGGCAGTTGAAGATCGGCATGAAGGCCGATGTGATCTTGCTCGACTTCGAGCAGGCGCATCTGTTCCCGCCTCATGATGTTGTCTCTCATCTGGTCTACTCGGCCCGCGCGGGCGATGTCCGGACGGTGTTCGTCAACGGCCGGCCCCTGCTGCGCGATCGGATACTGCAAACCCTGGACGAGGGGGAGATCTTCGGGCAGGTGCGTGCGCGCCTGACACGGCTGGTCTAGTGTCGGACTTGACGGACCAGATCGCTGCCTCTGCTGACGCCGATCCGGCCCGGCTTGCACGCCGCGCGCGGAGAGCCGGGCTGTTCGAGTCGCTCGCCCACATCTACCGCGAATTCCCCGAGACGGTCTGCGAGAACTGCGCCCGCTGCTGCTTCGAGAGCCCAGGCATCTTCTACCTCGAGTACCTGAATCTGCTGGACCTGCTCGGCGAGATGGCGGTCGGCCGCCGCAATGCGCTCGTCAGGCGGGCGATGCGAGAACTCCTCTTCTCCTGGATCGAGCCCGAGCGCACCTGCATCTTTCTGGAGTCCGGGCGCTGCGCCATCTACGAACGCAGGCCCCTGGCGTGCCGCCTGTTCGGCCTGGTGCCGGCCGCGGAGAGGGGTGAGGCGGAGGCGGAGGCGCGCTTCGCGGCGCGGCAGGAAGCGCGCCGGCTGCAGCAGCTCGGCATCGTCGTGCCGGAGCAGGTGATCCAGCGGTCGCTTGTGAGCTGCGAGCGCGTGCGGGACCGTCGGGGGCAGGTGGTGCAAGTGGAGGGTGAGGCGCTCGCGGCGCGGGTGGCGCGGCTGGATGCCGCGCTGCTGCCACAGCAAGTGGTGATCGAGGAGTTCTGCTTCCGGTCACTGCCGGAGCGGCTGGCAGCGGCGGCCTTGGGGGAGGCGGTCATTGATGGATTGCGCATGCAGCTTCTGCGGCGCGCACAGGCGGGACAGCCCGTGCAGGAACTGCTCGATCTGGCCTTGGCTCGCGCCCGGCTGCCATTCGGGGCCAAACGCGAGCGCCGGGGCTAGCGGTAAGCTCAGGAGAGCTGACGCGGTTCGCTGCCAAACGGACTTACTTAGAGCGGAAGCACGTTGTTGGCGTGCGGGCCCTTGTCACCGTCCTGCAGATCGAACTGAACTTGCTGACCCTCCTCGAGGGTCTTGAACCCAGGCATCTGGATAGCCGAGTAGTGGACGAAGACATCAACGCCGCCGTCCACCTCGATGAACCCATAGCCCTTTTGCGCGTTAAACCACTTGACCCGTCCCCGCGCCATCTGCGTACCTCCTTGGTCCACGTTCACCCTACGGGCAAAGCAGTCGGGCGAAAGGTAGCATACGAAAGGCACGGCTGTCAAGGCAGAGGCCCCCAAACGGCCGTCAGCGGGGCGAACTCAGGGGAGCAACTCGGACAGGAAGCGCTCGAAGATGGGGCAGTCGCGATAGCCCTTCACCGGACTGAGGCACCAGTCGCGGCTGGTCGGCTCTTCGACCGGCGCCTCGCGCGGGTCGTCGTCCGCTTCGTGCTCTTGCTGCAGCACGCACTCCCCGGTTACACACGAGAAGTGAGGGCAGGGCACGGTCCCCTCCTCGAAGCGATCAGGATGACTTGGGGGAAGAGCCAGCGTCGTCGTCGCTGACGTCTTCGCTGATCTCTTTAACCGACTTCTTGAACTCCCTCACTCCCTGGCCCAGAGAACGGGCCAGCTCGGGAAGTCGCTTCGCCCCGAAGAGCAGAAGCAGGAGCAAGAGGATTACGAATATCTCGCCAGGTCCTAGCGTCCAGCCGAGCATGTGATTGCACTCCGTTCCCGTGTTTGGGCCAGCAAGGCTCAATCTCGATTATACTCACGCGGATGAACCGTGGCAAGCGCGCCGCGTGAAGGCTTGACTAGCTTTGGCCCATTGCCTACAATAGCTTCGCAGGTGCCGAGGTGGCGGAACTGGCAGACGCGCTAGGTTCAGGGCTTAGTGGGCTTAAGCCCGTCGGGGTTCGACTCCCCGCCTCGGCACCACTTTTTCTTTTTGTCCGGGCGCCGGGCTGACGTCGGGGCGCCTGACTGGCGGCTGAAGGGCTTCGCGCCTGGCGGGCGACCTTCGCCTGGCGGGCGACCCTCGGCTGGCGGGCGACCCTCGGCTGGCGGGCGACCCTCGGCTGGCGGGCGACCCTCGCTTGGCGCACGGGATTCGTGCCAGTGGGCGTGCAAACGGGCACCCAAGCCACATTCCAGCAGTCGCAGGCGGAGGAGCCTTCCCGGCCGGCGGCTAATCGGGAGGGAGCGAGTCCCTGCATGACCAAGCGAAATGCTGACCTTTCGGAAGCGCTGTTGAGGGCGAAGGAGGCCATCGCCATCGAGGCCTCGGCGGTCGAGGCGTTGGGCGACCGCATTGGGGACGACTTCGCCCGCGCGGTGGAGCTGATCCTCGACTGCCAGGGCCGGGTCGTCGTGACGGGGATGGGCAAGTCGGGGGCGGTGGGGCGCAAGCTCGCGGGGACGCTTGCCAGCACGGGCACGCCCGCGCTTTTTCTGCATCCGGCCGAGGGGCTGCACGGGGATCTTGGCATGGTGGCGAAGGGGGATGTGCTGATCGTGCTCTCGCAGAGCGGCTGGACGGATGAAGTGACCGCGATCATTGCCGCGATGAAGAGGATCAACGTCCCGATCATCGCCTTCACCGGGCGCTTGCACAGCCCGCTGGCCGACCAGGCCGAGGTGACCATCAATGTCTCGGTCGAGCGCGAGGCCTGCCCGCTTGGTCTGGCTCCAACCGCTTCCACGGTAGCCCAAATGGCGATGGGCGACGCGCTGGCGGCGGCCGTGATGACCGCGCGGAAGTTCTCCCGGGAGGACTTCGCCTCTCTGCATCCGGCGGGGCAGCTGGGCCACAAGGCGGGCAAGCGCGTGTCGGACCTGATGCGAAGTGGGGAGGAAGTGGCGGGGGTCGCCACAAGCGCTCTGCTGCGCGACGCGCTCTTCGCGATCACCCACGCGCGCGCGGGCGCGGCCGCGGTTGTTGATGCGCACGGCGTGCTGGGTGGTATCATCACCGACGGCGATATCCGCCGGGCCCTGCTGTCGGACGATGGGGCGCTCTCCAAGCGGGCCGTGGAGTTCATGACGCGAGACCCCAAGCTCGCGCGGCCGGAGGATCCGGCGATCGAAGCGCTCCAGCTGATGAAGGAGTACAAGATCGGCGACTTGCCCGTCGTTGACGAGGGCCATCGCCTGCGGGGGATGCTGAACCTCAAGGACATGCTCGACCTGGGAATGGAGTGAGACTGTGAGACCCATCAACTTCGGCACCGAGGGGTGGCGTGCGGTCCTGGCCGACCAGTACACGTTCGACAACGTGCGGACGGTGGCGCGGGCGGCGGCGAATTGGTTCAAGCGACAGCCGCAGCAGGGACCGGTTGCGGTGGGGCACGATACCCGTTTCATGGGCGACCGGTTCGCAGCCGCCGTCGCCGACGAGCTGGCCGCGGCCGGGGTGGAGGCGCGGCTCTGCGCGGGACCGCTGCCTACGCCGGCGACGTGCTACGAGGTGGTGAAGGAGAAGCTCGCCGGCGCGGTCGTACTCACCGCGAGCCACAACACGGCGGAATGGAACGGCGTCAAGGTCAAGAACCGCCACGGCGCGTCGGTCCAGGAAGAGGAAGCGATGTGGATCGGGGCGGAGGCGAACCGGTTGCTCGGAGCCGGCTATGTGGAGCCGGCTCCGGTGGCCGAGCATCAACGCTTCGATGTGAGAGAGCCCTATCTCAGTCGGCTGCTCTCGCTGGTGGACCGGGATGCCATTGCCAAGGCGGAGCTATCGGTGGTGGCCGACATGATGCACGGCGCCGGCGGCGGGTTCTTCGACGAGGCGCTGCGCCGGGCGGGCTGCGCGGAGGTGAGGGCAATCCGGGACCACGCCGACCCGACGTTCGAGTGGATGCACCCGGAGCCCATCGGCCCCAATCTCGGGCCGAGCATCGCGCTCACCGCCAGCCCGGAGGTCGCCATAGGTCTTGCCACAGACGGAGACGCGGATCGGTTCGGCATGATGGCGCGGGGCGAGTACATAGACATCCAACGCACCATCGCCTTCATCCTCTACAACCTGCTGAAGAACCGGGGCTGGCGCGGGCGAGTGGTTCGCTCCATCAACGTCACCTCGATGGTTGACAGGCTCTGCGAGCGGTTCGGGTGTGGCGTCACGGAGACGCCAGTGGGGTTCAAGAACATCGCCCCCGAGATCATCAAGTCCGATGATGTGATCCTGGGTGTCGAGGAGAGCGGCGGCTTCGGCATCAGGGGCCATATCCCCGACCGCGACGGAACGCTGACCGCGCTGGTGGCGTGCGAGACCGTCGCGGTTGAGGGGAAACCTGTCCCGCAGATTCTTGAGGATGTGTTCCAAGCCATTGGCGGGCGGCTTTACTTCGACCGCATTGACCTGACGATCACGCACGAGCAGCGGGATCGCCTGCGCGAGGGGCTGCCGTCGCTGGAGCCGAAGTCGCTGGCAGGCAGGAAGCTCGACACGGTGAACCGGCTCGACGGCGCCAAGTTCATGCGCGAGGACGGTAGCTGGCTGCTGGTGCGGCTGTCGGGCACGGAGCCGCTGGTTCGCATCTACGCCGAGGCGAGAAGCCAGGACGATGTGCGGGCGCTGCTGGAGGGCGGCCGCGAGCTGGTCCTGGGCGCCGCTGGAGGTTAGAGCCGTGGCCTCAAAGCCTAGCTTGCATGTTGTGATCATGGCCGGCGGCATCGGGTCGCGCCTCTGGCCCGTCTCCCGCCGCAGCCGGCCCAAGCAGTTTCAGCCAGTGCTGTCCGAGCGCACGATGCTCGTGGATACCTACGAGCGCATCCTTCCGCTGACCTCGCCGGAGCAAGTCTGGGTGGTGACCAGCGCCGAGTTCGTAGAGCTGGTGCGCAAGCAGCTCCCAGACGTTCCCGCCTCCAACCTCCTGGGCGAGCCGGTTCCCCGCAACAGCGCCCCGGCCGTCACGCTCGCCACGGCGCGGATCGCGAGGCAGGACCCGGCAGCCGTAGTGCTGGCGACAGTGGCCGACAGCTACATCGGCGACGCGGCTGCCTACCGCGACTACATCTCGGTCGCGGTTGACACCGCGCAGGAGGGGTTCATCGTCACTCTCGGCGTCATCCCCTCTCATCCCGATACCGGCTACGGCTACATCAAGCGGGGCCACCGGCTGACAACCCCCAGCGGCGGCGCCTATCGCGTCGACCTCTTCACCGAAAAGCCCGACCTCGAGACGGCCCAACGCTACCTGGCCGACGGCGGCTACTACTGGAACATGGGGCACTTCATCTTCCAGGCGGGCTACTTCATGGAGCGCTGCGCCGTGCACCTGCCCGACGTGGCGGAGGCGATGACAAAGCTGGCAGCGCAAGATCTCTCCGGCGAGCTGCTCGAAAACGTCTATCAGGATCTACCGGTCATCTCGCTTGACTACGGCATCGCCGAGCGGGAAGAAGACATGGCCGTGGTGCCGACCGCGGTCGAGTGGAGCGATGTCGGAAGCTGGCGCGCGGTGAAGGAGATCGCAAGCCGCCACGGCCCTCTCGACATAAGACCGGAGAACCACATCGGCGTGGACACGAAGAACTGCTTCGTCATGGCCACCTCGGGCCGGCTCGTCGTCACCGTAGGCGTCGAAGGATATGTGATCGTTGATACCGACGACGCCATCCTCATCGTCCGCGAGGACAAGGCGCAGGAGGTCCGGGAGGCGCTCGAGCAGATCGAGCGCAAGGGCAAGGGCGAATACCTGTAGGCCTGGGAGCGCAGGCTGCTTGTCCTGCGTCGCCTTGCGCGGAGCAGGAAGCCTTGGCGGAGTAGGGTCTCGCCTGCATCGTGTCCATTCGCGGGTGCGGCGCGACAAGACCAACCGAACGAGACTCAGGGGATGACACAGACGGCATCGGATCAGACCGAGAGCACGGAGAGCTGCTCATACTGCCCCATCGCCGCAGGCGTCTCGGCGCTCGGGCACTGGCTGGTAACGCGCGTGCCGCACGGCGTGCGGGCGGCCGTGCTGGTGTGTGTCGCACTGGCGGCGGGGGCTGTCTACAACGCGGCCAATCCCCTCGGCCTCCCCTGGCTGCCCTCCCCTGGAAATCGCGTGGGTATACCGCGGGCTTACGAGTCGCGACTGCCGGAGATCAATGCCGCGGAAGCGCTGAAGCTGTACGAAGCACGCGAGGCGCTGTTCGTTGACTCGCGCGATGCCAAGGACTACGACGAGGACCATATACCGGGGGCGCAGAGCATACCCATGCGCGAGTGGGGCAAGCTGTGGCCGAAGCTGAAGTCCAAACCGCCAACGGACCGGCTGCTGGTGCTTTACTGCTACGGCTCTCACTGCGGCCTGAGCACGCGGCAGGGCAAGGCGCTGCTGGAGAACGGCTACAGCAAGCTGGTGATCCTGGATTACGGTTGGGCGGCATGGACGAAGGCCGGCTATCCAACGCGCAAGCACCCCAAGGGGGCGGGGAGTTGAGATGGAGGGAGCCCTGGGGAAGGTGCGGCGCGTGGTGACCCACCCGATCTTCGTGCGGCTTGCGGGCGTTGCAGTGGGCGCGGTGTTCGTCCGGGCGAGCTTCGACAAGATCATGCACCCCGACCGCTTCGCCGACATCGTCCACGACTACCAGATGCTGCCGCTGCTGTTCATCAACGCCTTCGCGCTGGTGATGCCGTGGACGGAGATCACGACGGGCGCGGCCCTTATCCTCGGGGTCTGGCGGCGCGGCGCGGGGCTGTTGGCGACGGCCCTCACAGTCGCCTTTATGATCGCCATCGCACAGGCGGAGCTTCGCGGCCTCAGGATCGAGTGTGGCTGCTTCGACGTAAGCGGCCTGACCTCCAGCGAGGCGAGCTGGGGGCTGTTCATCCGCGACATCCCGCTGCTGCTGGGGGCGGTCTTGGTGTGGCGCAAAGGCTAGCCGGGTCAGCGCGCAGGCGGCCTCGCTGCCGCTTTACCTTACCTCAAGCAGATCCAGCGCCGGCTGGTTGATCTGCACTTCGGCCGACTGGACGCGCGCGGCGACCATCGCCTCGTATCGCTCTTCTATGAGGTGGCGCTTCACGCTGTCGCGCGCATCTACCCCTCATCGGTGAATCAATAGCGGCCGGCCAACGGCCGGCACCCGCAGCCGCCAGGCCCTGCTTACTTCGCCGCAGCCCCACCGGATATGGCCACCGCCTTGCCATCCTCCATCAGGTGCAGCGCCCCATCTGTGTCGCCCAACCGTTGTCCGAAAGCCACATGACACCCGCTCCCCCATCAAGTCGTACAGGGCTTACGAGAGTATCGTACAGCCCAGGGGCCCTGCGGTGATGGGACAATGGACAGCGGAGCTGACGGCGGGGCCAATCTGACCTGAATCGTGGATGCTGCCATGTTCGCCGCCAGCATCGCGTTCCGGGTCAGCCCTTCTCTGTCACCGGTATACGGTGTGTGTGCGTGCGGTCTCCGGCCTCCTGTCCGGGTCTCGAAGACGACACGCGCAACGAGTCAGCGCTGCGAGGAGCAACATGCGTGTTGTGCAGCAGTTCAACCGATGCTGGCGGTTCCATCGCCTCGAAGCGCCGCAATGTGACGCAGGGGGCCATGCCGCCCCCTCCTTTGACGACTCGGGCTGGGAGGAGGTGATCCTGCCCCATACGCCGCGCCTGGAGCCCGTGGTGGTGAACGACCTGTGGCAGGGCGTGTGCTGGTACCGGAAGCGCTTCGCCACCGAGGATGCCTGGAAGGACGCTCGCGTCTTCATCGACTTCGGCGCTGGCATGCAAGTCGCCGATGTGTGGGTCAACGGGAAGCACCGGTGCCACCATGCAGGGGGATACCAGGGGTTCGTGATTGACATCACCGGCGACCTGGTAGCCGAAGGGAGCAACCTGATTGCGGTTCGGCTGGACAACCGCGACACATGCGAATGTCCCCCGGGGAAGAACACCTACGGGACCGTAGCGGACCCTTTGTCCGGACTTGACTTCCACTACTTCGGGGGCCTCTATCGCGAAGTCCGGCTCACCGTCACAGACTGTGTCCACATCAGCGATCCTCTTCACGTGCACGTCGAGGAAGGCGGCGGCGTATTCGTGCGGTTCGAGGGGATCAGCGAAGCGTCGGCCACGATGATGGTCAAGACGCACGTGGTCAATGAATGCTGGTCCGAAGCGCGATGCCGTCTCACCAGCGTACTGCTCGACATGTACGGCAACGAGGTCGCGCGCATGGAGAGCGACGAGGTCGTGCTCCCCGCGCTCAACGATCATACCTTCGAGCAGTCCGCCGACATCAGTCACCCTTCACTGTGGCACCCCAACCACCCCTACCTGTATCTGCTGCGCTCTCAGGTCTACCGGGACGGCGAATTGATTGACGAGGTGACCACGCGTGTCGGCATCCGTCATATCGTCATCTCGTACGAGGACGGCCTGCGGCTCAACGGCCAACCGATGAGGCTGTTCGGGTCAAACCGTCATCAAGAGCATCCCTACATCGGCAACGCCCTCTCCGCGAACGCGAACTGGCGGGACGCCCACCGGGCCAAGGCGGCGGGGTTTAGCTTCATCCGTCTCTCGCACTATCCGCAGCACCCGGCGTTCCTGGATGCCTGTGACGAACTGGGCATCATGGTGCAGGCCCCCGTCCCCGGATGGCAGCAATTCCACAATTGCGAGGCCTTCGTGTCGAACGCGTACAGAGACGTGCGTCAGCTCATCCGACGGGACCGGAACCACCCCTCTGTCATCCTGTGGGAGGTCAACCTCAACGAAACGGCGTCCCCGAGCTGGTTCACCCGGGAATGCCAGCGGATCGCGCATGCCGAGTACCCGGGAGACCAGTGCTTCACCTTGGGTGATGGACCGGGATGGCAGGCCGCTGCGGTCTGGGATGTACTCCACGCCGCTGATCCGACGCAGCGCAAGCCGACCATGATCCGGGAATACGGCGACTGGGCCTTTGGAGGAAATGGAAGCACCACCCGGCAGTTGCGCCGCGACGGAGAGGACGCATTGCTGCAACAAGCCTGGAACTTCCTCTGGAGCCACAACCAGAATGGGGCCCGGGTTGGGTGCATCGGAGACGCGAGTTGGTGCCTGTTCGACTACAACCGAGGGTATGACCACCGGATCGCCGCGTGCGGCGCGATGGACATCTTCCGGCTACGGAAGTTCACCTACTCCCTGTTCCAAAGCCAGCGTGACCCCCGCGTCGTGAGGCCGGATGTCGAATCGGGCCCGATGGTGTTCATAGCCAGCTACTGGACGCCCCGCGAATCGCCGACGAAGGTTGTCGTCTTCTCGAACTGCGATGAGGTGGAACTCCTGCTGAACGGCAGACCGCTGGCGCGACGGGCACCCGACGCGGGACCGACGACTCGCTACAACCAGCGGCAGGGCAGCGACCCGACGTCATCCACGGTCGGCGCCACCGACTTGGACACGAGCGGAGGCGATCCGTTTGACGGCGGCAACTGCGAGCATCTTGATCATCCCCCGTTCACGTTCTTCGGCGTGCCGTGGGAGGATGGGGAACTGAGGGCGGTGGGCTACCTCGACGGGCAGGCGGTCGCCGGGCACATCGTTCAGACGCCCGGCGCGCCGACATCCCTTGAGTTGTCCTTCGCCCTGAGCGGCCGAAGCCTCGAGGCTAACGGCGCCGATGCGATCTTCGTCTATGCATCGGTGGTGGATGCCGCGGGGACGCTAGTCCCGAGGGCTGAGCACCCTATCACCTTCGAGGTGGACGGCCCGGCGCAGGTGATCGGCCCGATGTCAGTGATTGCCGAGGCGGGGATTGCTCCGGTGTTGCTGAGAGCCGGGACGGAGCCAGGGACCATCACCGTGACTGCACGAAGCACGGGCCTGCAGG
>Ga0315288_10008646_pt1 | contig 12846 bp, 9 predicted proteins | sample YL17G11_20_MG_FD_203454 | JGI IMG/M metagenome (GOLD analysis project Ga0315288, IMG submission 203454) | Sediment microbial communities from Yellowstone Lake, YNP, Wyoming, USA - YL17G11_20 | ecosystem: Environmental > Aquatic > Freshwater > Lake > Sediment | place: USA: Wyoming | collected...
GTGGGCCAACCCGCCCGCGGTGTACCACTACTTCCGTCCCGGCACCGACATTGATGTGTGGCAAGGGGACTTCTCCAAGATGCATTCGCCCGACTGGTGGGCGCGGCTCTTCACGGGGTCGGGCCTGCTCGCGGTGGAGCATTGCCAGGAACTGCCGGACGCGGTGGTGCTTTACGAGGACTTGGTGAAATACCAGGTGGAGCACGACCTCGATCCGCATGACGTAGACATCTCGATCCAGCAGATCGAGTGGGGAAGGAGTTACCGGCCGTACAAGACGCTCTTCACCATCACCGCGCGGAAACTGTGAGGGCCAACCCACTCCCCCCACCGCCGTTCGGGCTTGCCCTCGTGGGTTCGGGAAAGGTGCTCATGGTGAACTCCTGGATCAAGGAGTTTGGATGAGCATCGTGCCTACCTGAGGTGCGACATGTTGAGCCGGGTAAGGAGCCACGGGAAGTAGGGCGCTGGGCTGGGTGAGGGTGGTCTAGGATCGCCCAAGACCTTTCGCCGCGGTCGCGGGGCATAGGTAATGGAGGCCCGTTGAGATGGACGCGCCGGAGTGGAGAGAGCACGTCGTGGCGGCCCAGCAGGGAGACCTGGGGGCGTTCGACACACTGGTGCGCCAGTTCGGGGACATGGCCGTCGGCTACGCCTTCTCGGTCCTGGGTGATTTCCCCTCCGCGGAGGATGCCGCCCAGGACGCCTTCGTGCAGGCCTACCTCGATCTGAAGACGCTCCGGGAACCGCAGGCCTTCCCGGCCTGGCTGCGTCGCCTCATATTCAAGCACTGCGACCGCATCACCCGCCGCCGGCGCCTACCAACTGTGCCGCTCGACGCGGGCTTGGAACTGCATGACCGACAGCCCGGCCCCGAGGAAGCAGTGCAGCAGCGTGAGACGCAGGCGACGGTGCTAGGGGCCGTGCAGGCCCTCCCGGAGCACGAGCGCGTCGCCACCACGCTCTTCTACATCAACGGGTATTCCCTCGCCGACGTGGGCCAGTTCCTCGGCGTGCCGGTCAGCACGGTCAAGAACCGGCTTCACACGGCCCGAATGAGACTGCGCGAAAGGATGATGCCGATGGTGGAAGAGACCCTGAAGCAGCATGCACCGAATGAGGAATTCGGCAAGCGGGTTCGGAAGGTGGTGGAGGGCATTCGGGAGGTGCCCTGGGAGTCTATCTGGCTCACCTACGAGGGCTCGGCCTACGCGTGCCTTAGACCCCTCGAACCCCAGCTGACTCTGGACTACCTCATGGGCGTGTGCGGCGGCGCCTTCCGCTTCTTCTGGCACCGTAACGCCAGTCCAGGCATGTGCAACCTACTCCTGCTCGGGGAGACGACCGCTCGGCGTACCTTCGCGCCTTTGGGCTACGGCTACACGTACATTGCGGACTACGCACGCACCGACCCGACAAACAAGGAGCACTACCAGCGCTTGATCGTGGACAGCATCGACGCTGGCCGGCCCGTCATCGCACTCGGCATCATCGGGCCGCCCGAGCCCTGCATCATCACCGGTTACGACCGCAATGGCGAGGTGCTCTACGGACGTAGCTACTTCCAGATCTGGCCCGGTGACTTCGAGGTTACCGAGAGCGGCTACTTCCGCATCGAGAACTGGTACGGCAACTGCTTCGGGCTGGTCGTGCCTGGGCCGAAGGGCCCGTGCCCCTCTCGCCGGGAAGTGCTGCGCGACGCGCTAGCCTGGGGGCTCGACATGGCCCGGGGCCCGCGCGTCGAGTTCGTCACTAGCACTCGCAGCGATGGCGAGCTCTGGCTTTACTCCGGCCTCGCCGCCTACGACCCACTGGCGGACGAATTCCTCCAGGAGCGGGAGGAGTACGCGGCCACGGACCTCGAGCACCTCTGGCCTGCCGTCGAGCTAACCATGTTCAACGGCATCTGGCTCCTGCTCACCACCCGGGAGAACGCCGCAGCTTTCCTTTCCGGCTTCGCGCAGGACGACATGCCAGGCGCGGAACACCTCGAGCGGGCCGCCGAGGCCTACTCACAGGAGGCCGCTGTGTGCCGGAGCGCCAGTGAATACCTCCCGCTGCAGCAGCCCAGTGACCAGTGCTTCGACATCGCCAAGCCCGAACTCCGCCGGGAGCTACGCCGCATAGTGCTCGCCGCCAAGGCCCACGAAGAGCAGGCCGTCGCGCATCTGGCGCGGGCGCTGGCGAGGACGTGAACTGCCCCCGTGCGTCGGGCGCATAGGAGGGGTGAGACGCCCATCACCTCCATGCCCGTCGCCCCGCCCGACACCTATCTCGGCTCAGTGGGGATTCGCGGCCCAATGTACGAGGTGGCCGCCACCACGTCGTCATACCACTTCTTGTTCTCGCGTAGGCGATTGTCCGCGATGTAAAGGCCAATGCTGAAGCGGTCGATCTTCAGGGTCTCGACGTCGCGGAGGCGGAGGTTCGGGAAGTCGGCGATCACCTTCCCATCCACCCAGCAGGCGACGCGGCCGTCACGCTGGCCGGGGGTGTTCGCCTTGAGCATGTACTCGCAGCAGTACCACCGACCGAGCTCGGGCACCACGTCCGGCCGTGAGACGAAGTGCGAACCGAAGGCATGCGGCACTTCCGGATCCGGATGGACCACGCCGTCGGGGAAGACGTGGTCGCCGTAGTCGCCGCGCTGCTCCGGGTGGTAGATGTACACATTCAGCGCTCCCGGGGAGGGCGAATCCCGGCGTCCCCCGATCTCGGTCTCGAAATTGGCCAGGAACTTGTTGCGCCCGTCGGCGCGCTTGCCTGGGGTTGCCGCGCCACCGGGGTAGTAGCCGCCCGACATCGTCCCGCCGTTGTGGCTCGAGGTTCTGGGGACGTCGTAGCCCAGCTGGAACTTGGTGTAGAAGCGCAGGAAGAGCACATCGCGCGTGACGGTGATGCCTCGGCCCACGTCCACGGAGAGCGACTTCTCCTGCTTGGGGATGGTGATCTCCAGGGCCCGCCGTCCGCTGTTCACGTTGGCCGGCTCTTCGGTGATGCTGATGTGCTCCCCGTTGTACATGACGCCCCACTGCCTGAATACGTCCTCGGTCGTGCGGCAGTCCTCGAAGTCCGCGTGGAACACCACGACGGGGTCCTTCTCGATCCCGGCGTCCCCCGGGTACCTGGCCGCGAGGCCGGAGTTCCCCTCCGGAAGCGGAGGCGGGGGGGTATCCGCGCCCTCGGTCGTCGCCATAGCGAACAGCAGGCTGGCCAGCAGCACGGCAGGCAGCGAGACGAGCGTCGTCAGGGTCGCGTCCATCGGTACCTCATCCTCGGCACGCCGGTTCTACGGGTAAGCGTCAGGACCCGCGGGTGGCCCTTCGTCGGACGGCGCCCATCTCCTTGGCTGCCGTCCGTGATCGGCTCTGGATGCCCTCCCAGGACTGGGGCTGCGTCCCACAATGCCCCTTACGGGACGCGAATCCCACGCGGCAGACACCTGACCGCGGGGCGTCGCCGGAGGGCTCTCGAGGAGGTGGGGCCATGGCCGGCGGGGGGATCGGGGGTCAGGGGCAGGCCCTTTTCCAAGCACCGGCCCACTCAATACCCCACCCCATCATGCCTGGCGGCGGTACCGCGGGTCTAGCAGATTAGGAATGGCAAGGGGTCCAGGCCTGCGCCGCACTGGCGCTGGCTGGACGCGACCGCCTCCAGGTACGGAGACAGGACTCCCTGCTGCAGTTCGTAGGCCATGGCCGCGCTGCTTGCCTCGACCCTGGCGGTCGCCCACTGCGGGTCGGCGACCTCACTGGCCAGCCACCCGGCCGGGTGATGGGACAATCGGGTCGGCCTGGCCGTGGCGATCACCTCCCGTGCGAGTTCAGGATCTTCCGCCAGGACCAGTCGGTAGTGCTGGCCGTGCGTCGCGCAGTTGGTCGCTACGGTGTAAGCTGCCCGCCGGCCATCGTCGGTCCACCACACCAGCGCATCCACGATCGGCAGCGTCCATTCCTCCAGGTGCGCTCCCCAGGCCGTGGCGAAGTCGACCTCTGCATGCTCTGCCTGGTGTCGGCGAACCAGCCAGTCGAGGTCGGACGCCTGCACCGGCCGGCGGATGAACCCCATCGAGGGCTGGGGCAGCTTCTCCGTGTCGATGGTCATCAACGCGGACCCGTAGCAGGACCGGTAGCCCAGCCGCGGGTAGTAGCTCGGGTGACCGTGCAGAAAGGCCAGGCCGTAGCCTTCGTCCCGGCCCAGGTCGTGGCCGTACCGGAGCATCTGCGCCCCAATCCCCTCTCGCTGTCTGTCCGGCACGACCGCCACGGGCGCCACGAGCAGCGCGGGCAGCGTCTGTCCCATGAGGTGAATCCGGACTGGCGTCAGGAGAGTGTGTCCGACCAGCCGGTCCCCGCCCCATGCCGTCACTGAATAGCGGGGAGCGAAGGTCGGGCAATGCCGGCGCAGCAGACGTACCAGGTTCGCCTCGTTCATATGCCCGAATGCTGTGCACACGACCTCGTCTATCGCGTCCTCGTCTCCGGCTTGCTCGCCTCGCAGGTGAACCACGCTGTCTGCCATCTGGAATGCCTCCTCACTGGGAATCTGCCGAGCGGGCTCTGCTCGCGAGGCCCTCTGTACGCCGGATCATCGTCGCAGCCATTCGCCCGGCTGCACGCTGCGGTGAGAGCGACCACGCGGTCCAAAGCACAGGGCCATGGGCTCCAACCGGAGATGACGACGCTTTCCGGTCGGCGCGAAGCGATCAGCAGGCCGTTCACCCGAACTGGATTGTACCCATTTCCCCATCGGCTGACAATGGCCTGCCGTCTTCTGGCATGTGGTTCGCTTCTGGGGCGGTGGTGTCGGCATTGCTGACTGGCAGGCCGAGGACCGTGTGGGCGAGGGTGGCTCGCCCAGGCCGGCTCTGTGTCCGATACTCCCGGCTATCAGACGTGCATTGGGGCCTGAAAGTGGAGAACAAGTCCAGGCCTGCGCCCAGGAATGTTCGGCGCTTGCCTCGCGCGTCCACGCTCGCCTGGGGGGCCGCATGATCAAGCCCTGCCCCCGCTCCGAGACCACCATCGCCCCCATCGCGGACTTCGAGAAGTGGACGGGGATGGCGTTCCCGGAGAGCGGCAGCTACATCGTCCCGGACGGTATGGTCCCCGTGGAGATCGACTGGGAGAGCGGACTCGGCACCTACATCGAGCCGAACGTGTGGATGCATCACGCCCTGTCAGCAGCTTGATGGGACCAGGACGTGCGTACCCACCGCGCCGCACGGCCTCTCGCTGGAGAAGCTGCACCGGCTGCCGGCGGAGTGGGAAGAGCAAAGGCCCGCGTGCCACCGGGACAGGAGCCCACGCGAGGCGACATCAGCACAGCCGCGCTAGGGCTTTCCCGATCTCCGACGGTGGCGCACGGCGTCGAGCAGACGCTGCAGGTGGCGGACCAAGTGGCGGTCCGCGCCTTCCCGGACTTTCCCTATCCAGGCCCAAGTCTGCAGTGGCCCGTCGTGCTGGTGGATCGCCCTGCCCGTCATCGCGTCTGTGACCCGGTGGAACTTCCGGCCGCGCTCCCAGAAGCGCCAACGCGCTCTGCGGCGGTCCCTCTCGATCAGCTGTTCGTTCCTGGCTAGCTCCGCTTGTTGAGAGCCCTCATAGCGGACATGCCCTTCTGCAACGGCCCGTCTGCGTCTGCCGAACCTGAATCCGGGGCGGCTATGCGTCCACCGCGCTCCGACCCAGAGAGTGACTGACTGCTGATGACCACGTTCATCGTACCTCCGTGTCGCGCACCCGCAATGCGGACACGGCCTCTCGTTCTCGCCCAGCGGTAGTCCACATTCGCCACAGAAGATCCTGCTGCTCATGGCTTCGCCTCCATGCGTACGCGCCGTCGCCACAACAGGGTGAGACGCGGGTTCGGGAGCAACCATATCCTACTCCGAATGGGAATTGAAAGTCTCACGCGCGACCTCCCCGCGGCACCAGCAAGGCGCTTGCTTTTCTCTAACTGTGGACGGATTCGAGGTCGTCCACAGCTTCCAGAGAAAGAGAGCGCGGAGACGGCGTTTTCAGGGCCAAAACGGTCTCGGGAGGCATGCGGTCGTCCACAGGTTGCTGACATCGCGAGAGGCCCAGAACTGCGCCAGTGACGCCAGAACGAGCCACAGGGCAGCCTCGGCTCAGTGGGCACGGAACGCGCAGAGAGACAGTCCCCCGCGAGGGGGATGGTGGAGGATTCGTTCCTGGGAACGAAACTCTCTCTGGCTGTGGACGGATTCCCGGTTTCAATGATGGGCGCGCTCTGGGTGAGGCGGCGAGAATTGAAACCGCGCTGTAGTCTCAGGGCGGCCGGCGGCGTCGGTGCATCCCTTGCCTGCGCCGCGCCCACGTGTGAGGCGGCCGGGGGATGCTGACGCCCTTGCCCCGGCCGCATCGAGTGCTATGCCAGACAGCCCATAGTGCTCGTGTCACGTAGGTGGCTTGAACGCTCTCGCCACAAGCGCCGCCATCTGGTCGCGCGTGACTACGCGCTCAAGATGGCAGCCATCCGCATAGCCCTGCACGACTCTGTGGTCATGGGAGTACTCGATGCACCTGCAGGCGTAGAAGCCTGTGGCCGAAGGCCCAGGACTGCGCCACAGACGCCAGGAGAAGCGCAGAAGCGCCCTCGGTTGAGAGCGCTCCAAAACGTAGAGAGACAGTTCCACCTGACAACATTGGTGGAGGGAGCTGCACCCACGAACAAACACTCTCCGAGTGTGGACGAGGGCGAGGGGTTCAGCGATGAGTCCAGTTTCCTCACCCGGTGGGAAGCGAACTCGCGCTCCGGTCGCCAGTACCCCCCTCCCGTCGCCGAACTGGCCGTCATCCCACCCGGGCTGCGCCGAAGAGTTTCTAGACACTACGGGGTGGAGAGCCCGAAGATGAACCCGTCCAGTGGCCGCCCGAGGAGGCACTCAAGGGCCTAACGCCGCGAGGCAGTCTCGCGTCCAAGTGGCGATCTGCGCGTCGCTCTCGGCCGGGTAGGTGCAACCCAGCTTCCTGGCGGTCTCCTGGGCAAGCCAGCGGTACAGATCCAAGGTGGAGAGGAGTGCACGGGCAATGTCGTCGCGATCGTAGCGGGCATAGATCCCGGCAAACGCCGCAACTGCACGCGGGTCGGCCCACTGTTCGAGAAACCGGTGATCGTGCCAGAGATCCGCCTCCGGTCCCTGCAAAGCCCTGGCATGCCAGCCGAGCATGACGCGGAGTCGATCCTTCAGGTAGCCGTCGCAGGCGACCTTTGCCATCATCAGCTCGCCGCGGCGCAGCTTCTTCACCGCCTGCGCGACGCGGAAGAGGAAGTCCTTGACCTGGTGGAGGAACTCGGATTCCTTCGGCAGCCCGGGCTGGGAGGGGCGCGCGTAGGCAGCTAGGAGTCTGGGCACGAGCCCGTCTTTATCCACAGGCGCCTGCAGGCCCCGGAGCAGCGTCTCCCCGATCCGCGGTGGGATGCCCGCGCTGAGCATGGCCTCCACGATGGACAGACGCAGGAGGCCGAAATCCACGTCGAGGGCGCCCTCATACATCGCTCGGCACTCCCAAGCGTCCTCGATATCAACTCCTGCGTCCTCCACGTAGCTGACCCACACGGTGCCGAAGGTCGCGAGCCAGGAGTCATCGCGAACGTAAGAGCCCGGGTCAGTGGTGATCAACGCGAAGTCGATGTCGGACCACTCGTCCGCGGGGCGGTCGGCGCGGACCTGCGAGCCGACGACGAGCACTGCGCGCAGGTCGTCGCGTGCCCGCGCCCAGTCGGCAACGCGGGCGATGAACTCAACGGCGAGAGCAGTGGGCATCGGCGCCCCCCTAAACTGGCATGGCCGGTGCGGAAGCTGGAGCCAGGCCCCCTGCAGGGCGGATGCCGCCCCGAGGTCGTACGTAGGAGTACTGCCGTGGCAATCGCGAGGCCGCGACCAACACTCCGGTTCTGGTGAAGTCTTCGTCTCGCCGACCGGTGAGTCCTGCCACCACCGGCGTCCCGCGGTGGAGGCCCCAGCGTTGTCAACGCTGCGAAGCGCACACACCCGTCACGCGAGCATGAGTGGTGGAGCTGGGGCCACTCGTATGCTGGATGATCTGGACATCGCCTCCGCACTCCGCGAGGAGATGCTATTCAGCTCTAGTCGCGGAAACACGCTCCTGGCCAATATCCACCACGAACCCCGTTACCCTGCCGGCGTCATCGCGGAGGAAGCTGATCGAGACCCCTTTGTTGTCGGGCTCCCAGACGGAGAAAGCGATGGCGGACTCCGGGATCAGTTCTCGCGCAATGCCATCGCCCAGCTCGGCGCGCAGCCGATCCTTCTCTGCCGTGACGACTACCGTCACTCCCGCCATGGAGGTCGGACTACTCACCACATACCGGCCCGCGAATTCCGGGTACGTCTTGGGGTCAAACTGCGCATATCTCCGAGACGCCTTTCTGGCTTCCAGGGCGGCGGCGGAGTGGGAGGCGAAGTCTTCGGCGGCGAACGTGGTCGGAAACAACTCCGGTAGGTTGTAGGCGTGCTTCCCCTTCGCTAACGCCTGCTTCACATCGAGTATGACTGCATTCTCGTAGTTGTGGAAGTGATAGAGATACAGCGTCCCATTCTGCAGATCGCAGATGTAGGAGTAGACAGTCGGAACCGGGACCTCCTGGTGGACGGCTGCGAGGATCCTCCGCATGTGGTCCACGGTCACTTCTGCATCTGCACTCAGCATGGTGTCGGCGATCCGGTATCGCTCACAGACGGTCCTTCCATCCGGGTGCTCAGATTGGCGGAAGTTGGTGATGATCTGGTACGCGCCTTGGCGGCGAAGAACGGCTCCATCGTCGACGATCGCGGAGGCACCAGTCCGGTCTCCCACGAGCAGCATATGGTCGGCGAGAAAGGAGCGGCTGTACCGACCCAGCAGTGTCAGCGCCTCCTCCACGGTAGCGCACTCAGCCATGAGCTTGTCATGCATGTTGCCGCCGTAGGTCTCCAGGCCAGGCGCAAGGGGAACCGTCTTCGGGGGGACGGAGAAGCCGTCGAACCAAAGGCCTTTCTCGTTGATGCCGCCTTGGGGAGCCAGATCATCGTACCCGACGTAAAGGCGGCTATACATGCCTCCTTCGCCGGGAACGACCCACACCTTGGTGAGGGGCGTGGTGGCATCTTCGTTATTGCCTACCAATACCTTACCAGGGCCTGCCATGAAGACCGCAGTGCATGCGCTTCCTTGCGTGCTGGCCCTAAGGAACAACACGGATGCGGCGAGGCCTACGACAAGCGCCACCGACCGCGACGACCACCGATCTGCCATCTGCGCTCTCCTGGAGAGTGTCTGTGCGGCACGCCAAGGGCACACACGGGTCGCTCGGTGGTTTGCCCCGGCGCGCCACGTTATTGACCCCGCGCTGTCCAACAACTCATCTGGCGTCTAGGATGCAGCGACCTCTCTCGTGGTATTCTCTCCCCTCGTGCATAATCCTACGCTGTGAGGCATCGAGGATGGAGAAGACCGTTGAACGAGGGTGGGACTGGGCGGGCCTGCCAGTAATCGCGACCGTGGCCCGGCTGCTGTGCCGAGAACTCACCCTTCAGAACGAGTACCTTCGTTTGGAGAACCGGATTCTCAAGGAGAAGGTGTCAGGTCGCATCCGCTTCACCGAGGAGGAACGCCGTTCCCTGATGGAGGCCGCGCTGGCAATGGGCCGGTCGCTGATGAAGGAAGTGGTGAGCATCGTGAAGCCGGAGACGATCCTGGCCTGGCAGCGCCGCCTGGAGCAGAAGAAGTGGGACTACAGTGAACGTCGTCGGCGCGGACCGGGCCGGCCCCGGACAGCGGAGCACATTGCGGCCCTGGTCTGCCGGCTGGCTCGGGAGAACCTGTGGGGGTATCAGCGCCTCCGCGGGGAGCTGCTCAAGCTTCGCATCATCCTCTCCAAGGGGTGCATCGCGGATATCCTGCGCCGCAACGGATTGCCTACCTCCCCGCAGCGTGCCGGGCTCACCTGGCAGCAGTTCCTCTCTCGCCATGCCGAGGTAATGCTGTGCGCTGACCTCTTCACCAAGGAGGTATGGACCCTCTCTGGTCTGAAGACGGCGTATGTGCTGTTCGTGCTGCACCTGGGTACGCGGCGCATAGTACTCGCCGAGGCCACCTTCTCTCCTCACGGACAGTGGATGGGCCAGATGGCGCGCAATCTGCTGATGGCGTGCGAGGACTCCGGAGTCGCCCCTCGCTTCGTCGTGCACGACCGGGACAAGGTCCTGATCTGGGACTTCGATGCGGTTCTCACCGGGGCCCAGACGAAGGTGGTGAAGACGCCCTTCCGCGCCCCCGATGCCAATGCCCACGCGGAACGGTGGGTACGGAGCGTGACGGAGGAATGCCTGGACCACTTCATTCTCTTTGGGATGGGCAGTCTTCGGCGGGCGCTGCGGATCTATCAGGACTTCTTCAATGGCCATCGTCCCCATCAGGGGATCGGTAATCGGATACCGGAACGCCAGGCTACCGGAGCACCGGACCAGCCCCGCGACCTGCCGGAGCGGGAGCTCACGGTCGAATGCGAGCAGTTCCTGGGCGGACTGCTGAACTCGTACTACCGCAAGGCCGCGTAGTCAGCACTGGAGGCGTTTGGCCGACGTGAACGCCGGGGCACGCATCGCCACCGGCGCCCTCTGTCGCGCGGTCAGGGCCTCTGATCGCCGCTCCAACCCCTGGCCACGAGGCCAGGTGTCCCCTGTCCGTGACCTATAATGTCGTCGCCGAACCAGCCTCTGTTCACGTCAGCCGCGCCGATGAGTTTCTGGACAGCGCGGGGTCAGGAAGTCGTCCGACTCCTGGCTGAAGTACTGCACCCCGACCTTCGCCCAGTAGCGCCCGCTGCTATCGCGGTGCGCCAGGCCGAGCTTCGTGCTCGGGGTGTCTGCGGCCACCAGCACCTGCTCCCACTGTTTCCCGACTGCCGGCGCGAACAGCGTGGGGAGCAAGAAGCGGACGTTCTTGCAGGTTACGAGCGTGCCGTCATCCACGCGCACCCACGGCGCCAAGTCGCCGGCCGCGGGAGTGTGACTGCCTGCCACGAGCACGCGCTCGCTCCGTCCATCGAGCTCCACCTCGCCCGGGCACGTGATCGCGGCCACGCGGGCAAGGCCGGCCTTATCGCCCCCGCGGAGGATGCGCCGTATCACTCTCGCCAGGCGCGCGCTCATGAGTCCGCCCACGCCTCCAGGGAAATGTCGTGCGTCCAGGCGGCCTCGGCCACGTTGAACTGCGTCCGCACTCGCGTGATGATCGCGACCATGTTCGGCATCTCAGCCGGTAGCTGGGTGAGAGTGACGCGGTCGCCCTTGCGGTAGGGCAGGGGCCGGGGCCAGAACAGCTCGAACTGATAGAGCCACTGGCCGCTCTCGGAGGCCATGTCCTCGGCGATCTGGTAGCACGCACCATCGCTCATCAGGTTCGCGTCCGAGTGCTCGCGAGGGATGCCGCCAAGGGTCCCGAGGGCGCCGCCCTGGTATTGCCTGGTCTGTTCGACCTTGCGCCACCGCTCGGGCTGGGTGCCATCCTCCTTCTGATCCCAGGCATTGTCGAGGGAGGAGGTCGTGTGCAGCGCCGACTGCAGTGTCCCAGGTTGCTCGACGCGCGTCGGATAACCCGACTTCACCTTCAGGTCGCCGCTCACCACCTTCCACTCGGTGGTGGTGGTGCGCACATCAGTCGGGGTGATCTGCTCGAAGCGAACCAGGCTCTTCTCCTTGAGTTCGAACGCGTGCGACTCCGAGTTGTAGACGCGTTTGGACTCCTCTCGCCGAATGAGGCGCCACTCACCGTCGTAGCTCAACCGCGTGATGCGCCGCTCGGTCTTCCTGGTCGAGAGGTGCATGTCCGTGGTGATGGTGGTCTCTGATTCCAGCAGCACGCGCCCGATCCAGCGGTCGCCGTCCCACACCTCCTGGAAGTCCTGGTCCTCGACTTCCTCCTGGGTCTGCACCCAGGCGCCGTCCGGCTGCTGCAGGTAGGTCCTCACCACGCGGTGGCCGGAGCCGTCGTCTTCGATCTCGACCTGGCTCTCGCGCTTGTCCGACCCCTTCTCCTCACGGTGATCCTCGGGGACATACGTGGTGCGGACGACCTCGGTGCCACCCCGAACAGTCACCTCACCCACCGTCGGCTGCCGCTCGCGGGAGATGCTGCGGATCAGCCCCTGGCGGCAGTCGAGCGCGCCGATAATGGGGCCGTTGCCGCGGCGGCGCACCACCAGGTTCTCGCCGTCCACCCAGGCGTCGGTCCGGTAGCGCCGGCTGACCTGGAGCGGCCCCAGCAGTCTGTTGAGCGCGCTGCTCACTGACTCGTCTGGCCGGATCGTGAACTCTTTGAGCGGGTAGTTTGCAGCATCCCAGACCAGGCCCAAGCCAACGCGGGCGGCGAGTTGGCGCGCGATGCTGGAACACCAGGGGCGAGTCGCCTGCGTCTGGTCCTGCTCCGGGTAGGCGCTGAAGCGGGCGGTGCCGAAATCGCGCCCCTTCTCCTCGATCAGTAGCGCGGCCTTGTCGCGGCCGTGCAGTTCGGTCACAACTTGGCGCTCGGAGACGCGTACTGCCGCACCGTCGATACGAAAGGTGCCGTAGTCATCCATGCCGAGGTCGGCGAGGCCGAGGCGGACCTGCACCAGATCGCCCTCGTCCAGGGAGCGCCAGGCCTGCGCTTTCGGGGTGAGCGGATCGCTCGGATCGGACTCCACCAGCGTGAGATCGAACGCGTCGGCCAGCGCGTCGAGAGATGACTCGATGCTGCACTCCATGATGTGGCGAGAGAGGATGGCGATCCGCTGAGCGGATTCGACTGCAGCCGCGGCATCGGCGATCCCGCTCAGTTC
>Ga0315288_10008648_pt1 | contig 12844 bp, 10 predicted proteins | sample YL17G11_20_MG_FD_203454 | JGI IMG/M metagenome (GOLD analysis project Ga0315288, IMG submission 203454) | Sediment microbial communities from Yellowstone Lake, YNP, Wyoming, USA - YL17G11_20 | ecosystem: Environmental > Aquatic > Freshwater > Lake > Sediment | place: USA: Wyoming | collected...
CCCTTACCCCTTACCCCTGCCCCCCCCCAAAAAAATCGCATTTTTCGGCCAAATCCCCCCGCCGGCGACGAATACTACATGGATAGCGGCTCGGCCGCCCCTCCTCCTTTCGTTCGGAGGAGATGTTCTTTGACAATTGCATACCGCCTCATCCGCGATATCGCCACCAGGTCGATATCCGTCACTCCCCCTCGTCCTTCCCTCGGCAATCGGCAATCGTCCTCCCTGGCGTTTGGGGGTCAAAATGGGGTCATTTGGGGGTCATTTCGGGGTCGTTTTGGGGTCGTTTCGGGGTCGTTTCGGGGTCGTTTCGGGGTCGATTTGGGGTCGTTTGGGGGTCGGTTTAGGGTCGGTTTCTTATCATGTTATTGTCTCGACTGAAACCCTAACCCCAGGCCCGGCCACACCTTCCCTCGCCCCCCGCCCCCGCCGGCCGTTTTTCACGCCACACGCGGCCGCGCAGCGCTATTCCGCCTACCCCACCCTCGTCCACCCGGCCGTGCTCTTTGCGACCGGCCGTTCCCCCCCAGTCAGGCAGTTGTACCCCATGCCCACCGCGCATGCCGGCAGGCCCAGCGCTTCGACCAGGTCCCGGTGCCGCTGCGACTCTACACTGTATCCACCCTCGCCGAACGACGGCCTGCGCAGGATTGGCTCGACTTGCTCCGATCGCTCCGCCACGTCCAACGCGCTGCACAGCGCGCCGGCCGAGCCGCCGATCGGCGCGGAAGACTCGGCCTCCGCATCGAAATACCCCGGCGTCGAGTCATACTCGTCCACGACGCACCCGTCCTTATGTGCCTGATACCACAAGATATGATCATCGTGGTTCAGCACGGACAGGGTCGTACACCGCAGCGCCCTCGACAGCTCCCTGGCCAGTTCGCCCAGCGCAACCGGATTCTGCCGGTCGCAGACCTCGTCGCAGATCACCGTCGAGCCGTTCTCGGTCGGCCCCACGAACGCCTTTCGCCGCAGCCGCCGCAGCTCGCTGATGATCTCCTCGCGTCGCGGGCACTTCAGCGTGATGTTGGTGTAGAAGTTCCCCATCGGGCTGCTCCAATGTTGCCTGTGAACCATCGCCGCCGCCGGCGCATCACACATGCGGCGCCATTCCTGCAACAGGAGCGCAGAAGCCACCACAGGCCAGAAGCTTCCGCCGCTCAGGCAGGAGCATCTCTCCAACCGTCCGGACTTGATTCAGGCATCACACCTGCGTGCAACACCAGCGCAGTGGTCTTGGGCACCGGTTCGCTGTCGGGAACCGCTTGCTATCCCCTTCATAAGTCACAATAGCAGATAGCCCATGTCGAAGCAAGAGCGGCGATGCAAACCGCAGGTTTTCCTGGACGCCGCCGGCAAGTCGTTTGACAGCGGGCCGGGGCGCGGCTAGCTTGCGTATGGCTGCTGTGGAGCGGGGATCGGCCTGGCCGTGGAAGGTTGTTTTATGATCAACACACTCCGCGATTGGCTGCATCGTGTGACTCGTCGTCCTTCGCGAGCTTCCGCTGTGGGCGTTGGCGCCTCCGCGCGGCTCGAACCGCTCGAAGAGCGGGTGCTGATGGCCGGCGGGCCCCGCGTTGCCTCCATCGTCGCCGATAACCGCGGCCTGGTCGTGATCACCCTCGACCGCGCGGTGAACCCGGCCACGGTCAACACCCGGTCCGTCCAGATTTACACCACCAGCGCCGGGCGCAGCCGACGAGCACAGGCGACGGTGGCCTATTCGGCCAGACAGAGGCGCATCACCGTCGACGCCGGCCTCAAAGCCGGCATGAGCTACAAGGTCTACCTGTCCTCGAAACTCATCAAAGGCGCTGACGGCGCCGCGCTGGACGGCGAGTTCAAGGGCGCCAGCAAGCCCAGCGGCGACGGCGTGGCGGGCGGCGACTGCTTCGTCGCCGCAAGGACGGCGCCGCAACAGATCGCCCGGTTTTCCACGGTCTTTGGGAACATTGATGTGCGGCTGTTCTCATCGCAGACGCCCTTGACCGTCCAGAACTTCCTTCGATACGCCAATTCCAGCGGCAACGACGCGGAATACTCCTATGACGGGACGTTTTTCCATCGCGGCGTGGGAGGCTCTGCCATTTACGGCGGCGGATACAGGGTGACGCCGGATAACAGGATCAGCGGCATCTACCAACGGGCGGCGGTTCCCAATGAGGCGCGGCCCGGGGATCCTGGGAACGTGCGCGGGACGATTGCGATGGCGAAGCTCGGGGCCAATCCGAACTCGGCGACGAACCAGTGGTTCTTCAATGTGGCCGACAACCGGAAGAGTTTCGACACCCAGAACGGCGGGGTGACGGTTTTTGGGCAGATCACCAGCAGCGCGGGGATGCGCGTGATGGACAAGATCGCGGCGCTGAAGCTCATGAACCTTCAGCCGGGGAATCCGAACACGCCGTTCTCGATGACGCCGGCGGTGAATGCGGACAAGGCGATCAAACGCGGGACGCTGGACCCGAAGCGTGATCTGGTGATTGTGAAACGGGCGGCGGTTCTGATGGCCGTCCAGGGCGTGCCGGCCAAGGGGTAATGGCGCATCGGCAACGAAAAGCCGGGGCGAGTTCATGCTCGCCCCGGCGTTTGTAGCGATCAGATGCCGGATCGGCAACGTTGCGGTTATCGGGCTGGTTTCTCGGGGGCGGCTGGGGGAGCGGGAGGGCCGAAGAACGCGTCATCGAGCGTGAGGTTGACCTGTTTGCGGAGCTGGTCGACGAGGGTCTCGAGCTTCTGGGGGCGGAGCAGGTCAGCGATCTCGTCTTTGACCTCGGCGAGCGGAGCGACGTCCCTTTTCTGGGTCTGGATGATGTGGTAGCCGTAGCGGGTCTTGACGGGGGCGCTGATGGCGTTGATCTCCTGGGAGAAAGCCATCTGCTCGAATTCGGGAACCATCTGGCCTGGGCCGAAGGGCTGGAGGGCCCCGCCGTCGTCTTTGGAGCCCGGGTCCTGGGACTCGGCTTTGGCGACCGCGGCGAAGTCTTCGCCACCGTCGAGGCGTTTCTTGAGGGCGTCGGCCTTGGCCTTGGCTTGTTCATCAGTGAGGGCTTTCTCACCGCTGGTGCTGATGAGGATGTGGCGTGTGGTGGCGCGCTGGAATTCGGCCTTGTGGGAGTCGTAGTAGGCCTGGATGTCCTTATCGGTGACCAGGGAGGTTTGGAGGTCGGCGATGAGCGCGCCAGCCAGGGCATTGTCGCGCATGAGGTCCATCTGCTGCTTGAAGCGGTCGGTTTTGTCGAGGCCTTTCTTCCTGGCTTCGGCAGCGAGGAGCTTGAGCTTCAGGAGGTCCTCGGCGACCTTGCGTTTGGCGGGGCCGCGGGCCATCTGCTGGACTTCTTTGGGAAGGGCTTCGACGAAGCCGTCGAACTGGCCGGCGGTCATCTGGGAATCGCCGACGACCATGACGACCTTATTGGGGTCGACGGCGGGCGTGGCGGGGGTCTTGTCCTGCTGGGCGAAGAGAGTCAGGCCGAGTGCGAGCGACCCAGCGAGAACGGCGACGGAGGCGAAAGCAGACGTATTCAATTGCTTGCTCCTTCTAAGTTAAGGGGCGATACTGTAACCGAAGAACACGGCGGGCGAAAGGCATGGAGCCGATCGCCAGGCTCGGAGGGAACGGACAGCGTCCTACCCTGGGCTAAGACACGCGGGGGGCCGTGGGGTTAGGGGGCGGGGTGTGCTGGGGCATGAGCAGGGGAAGGAGCGTTTCCCTGTCGGCTTCGGCGTAAGTGGTTTGTGACTGGGGTCTTACGGCGCGGGCGGGCGGTGGAAGCCGACGCTTGGGCCCGATGTGGTTCACTTAGTGAGTATGGGACAAGCCGGTCGCGGGCGACTATCACCTATCGGTTCCTTTGATGGCGAGTGTCCCCCTTATCTCCCGCCTTATCTCCCCTCGTGGCAGGATGTTGTGTTGCGCGGGCCGAAAGAGTGTTTTTTTCTGCGGGTGGGGTTGGGGGGGGCGGTAAGAGGTGGCCGGGCCGGGAGTTGAGGTGCTTGTGGAAGCAAGTAGCCGCGAAAAAACCGACCCTAAACCGACCCCAAACCGACCCTAAACCGACCCCCAAATGACCCCGAAACGACCCCAAAGTGACCCCGAAACGACCCTCAAATGACCCTGTTTTGACCCTGAGACGGCCGGGGGAAGGCCGAATGACGAAGCTCGAATGTCGAATCAATGACGAAGGACGAATACCCAATGACAAAGGGAAGCGACGAAGGGGGATGAGGGACGGCACGCTTGCGGGCGCAGCGCGGAGGAGGCGGTATGCAATTGTCAAAGAACATCTCCTCCGAACAAAAGAAGGAGGGGCGGCCGGGCCGCTATCCGTAAGGTATTCGTCGCCGGCGGGGGGATTTGGCCGAAAAATGCGATTTTTCTGGGGGAGGGCACGAGGCGGAAGGGGTCAGGGGTCAGGGGCCAGGGGTGAGGGGTCAGGGGTCAGGGGCGAGGGGGTGTTGGGGGCGAGGCGGGGTGGGCGATTTGGGCGGGAGGGGCCAGGAGGGTTTGGGGAGCAGGCCGGGTGACGTGGCGGGGGGCGGGCGGTGACAATGACTGGCGACGTCTTATCCGACCCTATGTCCACGGAAGCGTGGCACCCGGCTGGGAGGAAAGGGGCGGACCTGCGGTCGGGCCGGTACGCGGGGCGTGGCGAGGTTCCGGGAGGATCACGTTTCGAAGGTTTTCTGCGCCAAGCTCTTACCCCTTCCGGGGAGAATGGGCACACTCTGGCGGCCGGTGGAAGGCGATGAGACCGCGCGAACGATGATGTGCAGTGTCCCCTTGTTTCCTCCCCCCCTTGTTTCCTCCCCAACAATGACTCCCGACCCCTTATCCGCGCGCCGACTTCCGCCCCCATCGCAAGAGTCACAGCAAAGGGCAGACCGGCAGGCCCCGCTCACGCTTTGTCAAGCGGCTGGGCAGACACGATCAACTGGTCCGGTGGATCAAAGGTCAGCGGCCCAGGTGGATGCAGCCGGAGCAGTGGGCCCAGATACCCGATTCGCTGCTGGTGCGGGAATTGCGTTACACGCTCAAAGCCAACGGGCAACGGACGCGGGTGGTGACGATCGCCACGACCGTCTTGGACCCGATTCTTTATCCCAAAGCTGAGATTGCCGCCTTATACGGCGTTCGCTGGACAGTGGAAACGCATTTCGCCGAGTTGAAGACCACGCTGAAGATGCGGAAAGTCAAAAGCCGGACGCCCCAGGGCGTGCAGAAGGAGGTGGCGGTGTACTGCCTGGTGTACAACCTGATCCACGTGGTGATGCTGGCGGCGACGCGGCGGCAACGGGTTGACCCCGGCCGCATCAGTTTCATCGACACGGTGCGTTGGCTGTTGTCGGCCGCGCCGGGCGAACCCTTGCCGAAGTTGGTGGTGAATCCACTACGTCCCAACCGGCACGAGCCTCGTGTGGTCAAAGACCGTCAGGACACGTACAAGGTCATGACCCGGCCCCGTGCCCAGTTGCGAAAAGCCCTGAAAAAACAGGCCACAGAGGCTTAAGGAAATGCCATTCCTCCCCGACCCCTTATCCGCGCCCAGAACTGACTCAGGCCGTCACATCAGATTGCGTCCCGTTTCCTGGGCTGACTCCATTGCACGGAGGATCGCTTGACATACTAGCGGGATGTTGTCAAAAGTTTGCAGTGTCTTGATTTTCGAAAAGGGGAACCAGTCGCGCGCCGTTACCTCTTCCGGGTTATGCTTGTCTGCTGTCCGCGGTGGCGACACGCGAGCCACGAATATCGAATCTACATGGATATGTGGATCCTGAAGGCCGATCGGGCGAATGTACTCCTCAATTGTGCAGAATGCGCCGGTCGTATGGATTTGCGGTAGGCAACGGAAGTCCTTCCCGTGTTGCGCCAGTTGGCCGTCGAGTGGGAGGAACGCCAATTGGATACCGAGTTCTTCCTCGGCTTCTCGACGCGCCGCATCCAGCGGAGACTCGCCGAAATCCACGTGTCCTCCTGGTGGTAGCCAGGCCCCGAGCTTTCTGTGGAACAGCAGGAGAAACTCATGCGTCTTTGGATTGATGACGTATACCGTTGCCACTGGTTCCCTGCGAAGCGAACTGTCCCATCGCCTGTCCCCAGAGCCTGTCTGTCTAGTGAAATCTCGGATCGCATTAATCGCCTCAACATTTCCAGGAAACAACTGTCGGCCTCTCACTTCGGCGAACTGAGCGAGAGCCTTCTCGAGTTCTGGGCTTTCGATGGCTTCTTTAGTTGGAGAACCCGTGAGCCAGTTGGCAGTCCGAGCAGTTGTAGGAAAGGACAGATGTTTTCTCGCTAGGTAGGTTTTCATGGCGGGCGTGAGGTACAGGGGGCCTGACACGTAACCGTGACAGAACCTGTAAGTCCGGTCCGTCAATTCCTCAAGCTCATCGAGAGTCGTGAAGGGCATCATTGGTCGCACAAGAACGTTGGTCGGAACACCAACTTCCCAAAGCCTGCGCAGGGTCTGGACGCGCTGTTCAGGGGACGGTGCTTTTGGCTCAATGCCCTGCCAGTCGCGCAGCTTCACAATGGTCACACCAACGTGGAGAAACCTACCGTTGTGCATCAACACTTCATTGAGTTTGCCCAAAACACGAACGTCGTCCTCCGAGGCAACCGCCTTCGTGGCGAAACTAATGATCTTGTTCGTGGAAATCAACTCGTCGAGGTAGTTCTTCCAGTCAGGGAGCAGGAGAAACTCGGTATCGCATAGTGGTTGTACGACGTCCGCATCCTCGGTTTCGTCAAGAAGGTCTCTGGTGCGCAGTTCATCAAGTCGTTTTGCTCTCTCGTAGTCTGCATCACGAGTGAAACAGTACAGGCATCCGAGTTTACACCCCTTGGTTCCCGCAGTCCCGATGGTCCTTTGCGCGGCACTCATGTCAGCTCCTTTGTGCCCGGGCCCGAACGCTGTGTTGGGCCTGGCGCAATGCGCTGCAGCAGCGACTCTAAGGAAACAAGAAGCTCATTTTCAGTTCCGTCATTGATAAGAGTGAAATCAGCAACTGCAATCGGACCACCCTTATCGAGTTTCTCGATTTCCGCAATGTCTCTTGCCTCGGCCTCAGTTGGGTTGAGTGGCCGAACGCCGCGGGTAGCCAGGCGTGCATAACGAAGGGCACGGCTCGTGTAAATTGTGCACACGTAGAGCGGATTGGTAATACTCGCTTTTATGCAGAGATACTCCGCCCAAGAGTACAGCCCATCGATAGCAGTTGGGCCACTCAACAAGAAGCTCCGAATCTCGGGTAGCGATAGCTGCGCATAGGCACCCTTGCCGTGGATTTCGCGCAATTGCTCTCGGACTAAACGTTCATTCTGCTCGCTGTGCGGCAAGCCGCGGCGGTCCAGCTCCTTGAGAGTTATGCCCCCAAAGTAGACAACTGGCCAGCCCAATCTGCGCAGGTGATCGGCAACAATTGATTTACCGGCACCTGGCATGCCAACAAGGATGAGGAGGGGGTGATCCGAGGGTGCCGTACTCAATTAAGCTCCAAGAGTTCAAGGATTCGAGCCGCCACTAGAGCTTTGCCGCTCTGAGTGTTCACCTCGTGACGAAGCTTAAGTAGGTATGCTTTGGCCCTCGGGAGCATCTGTCCGCAGAAGTATTGGCGGCAGACAGAAGGATACCGTTCTGCTGCCGATGCGATGACATCCATAGTGATTGGACAATCGATCATGATAAGGGCATCAAGGCAGATGAAGACCAGTTCACTATCGCCTGTCGAGATCGCATCGGCCAGACAAGAAAGCGATGGACTTCCAATCTTGGCGAGGCCAAGTGCAGACCAAAGCCGCAACTGTCTTGACGATGATGTCAAGCAGCGAGCAAGGGTCGGGATGCCAGCGGGATCACGAAGCTCTCCCAATGCATCAACGGCAGCTAAACGCGTCTGCTCATGGCCATCCTCAAGCAATACAGCAATCTTGGGCACCATCGCTTGCCCAAGCAATCCAATACTGCGCGCTGCTATCAGATGGAGTGATGAGTGTTCAAATACCACGTCGGGCTGACGCAACACGTGGAGAAGGAGTTCGGAGTATTCGATTGCGCGCAGATCTCCCATTGCACGTACTGCATACCACCGGCAGACGGGATCCGTCTCATCAGCCAGAATCATGGCAAAAACGCCCGGTCCAACACTTGATGGTGTTTCGGATAGCTGCGCAATGGCAACCCTGCGCGCCTCCAGCGGTACGTCTGAAAGCGATACCGTTCGCTCCTTCAAGGCATAATGCGCGTGTTCGTTTGCCATGCGGGGATGTCCAGCTCAGAAGGACTCACCGTAAGATATGATAGCAGTTTGGGACTTGCGCTACAAGACCAACTAATGTCGCGGGGCATGGCCAGGGATTTTGGCGGGAGCATGGCCTTGAGGTGGGATTAAGGTGGGCAGGGAAGGATTACCTGGAGGTTGTATGGACAGGGACGTCTTGGATGGGCAGTTGATGCAGTGGTGTCAGAAGGCGATGGATCGCGGGCAGTGAATGGCCGGTGGGTCGGGTCTTCCGGAAGCTGGCGCTGAGGCTGAAGCAGTCAGGGATGAAGTGGGGCCGGGATAACGCGGCGGGCATGATGAATCTGCAAGCCTTCTACGACAGCGGGCAGGCCCGAACGTACTGGGAAGGCCGCAAGAATGGCGGCTGATGCCAGAGAAGATTGCCACGCCCTGTCAAATCCCCCGGGGGGGCGGGTCCTGCCCGGCCACTGCGATCAGGCAGGGAGCCCGCCCAGGATGCAAGGGGATTCTATTGAGTGCGGCCGGCCGTTGCCGGGGTGTCCGCGGATGCCAGGCGCCGGGGCACACGGGCGGCCTGGCGCGGTCAATCCACATACCCAAGGGGAGGGTCGGAATAGGGGCTGGCCCGGCCGACCTCGCGATGGGGAAAAGGAGTACGCCTATGTGTCGCCTCAGGCATCTGACAAATTCGGTACACCCCATCTGATCTCCGCGCTTATGTATGAATGAGCTACTATGCGCTAGTGAGAGTCAATTTGCAAGGGGTTCGGGGCGTTATTTTCCTGTTTTTCGTGGGATTTCGTTGCCTTTGCTTCACAGGCCGCTAAACATGTGCTGGTTATGGCGTTACACGCGTTGCACGAAGGGAGATGGCTCAAGAAGCAGATTGCGTCGGCCAGGACGAGCCAGTCGGCCTTCGCCAGGGCGATCGGCGTGCCGGTGCAGTCGTTGACGCGATGGTTTCGCCAGCCGGTGTTGAAAATGAGGGGGGATAACCTTGGGAAGGTTGCCAGCGGGCTGGGGGTGACGATCGACGAGTTGGACGCGCGGCTGGCGTTGGCGCGTCGCGATGCAGAGCGGCAAGAGGGTGAGACAGACGAGCAGCGGAAGAGCCGGATTGAGGCGGTCGGGACCGTCAGGGCCAGCATCGTTTCGGAGATGCGGCGGGCGGGGCTGCCGGTGGGGGAGGATGCGGAACTGCCGTCGTTGGCCCAGCGTGCGGGGATCGAAGACAAGATGGAGAAGATCGCCGGGTGGCCGGGGGCGGCGGCAGCGCGAGAGATCCCGCTATTCGAGCTATCGGTCGCGGCCGGGCCGTGGACGGATGTGAGCGAGGCCTGGGAGGGATCGGGGCAGCAAGGTCCTGGTAACGGTCCGTTCCGGGTGCGTCTTGCGGGCGACTCGATGTCGCCGGTGTACAAGAGCGGCGACATCGTTGAGTTCCGCCCGCTGTTGCCGGGGGAAGAGCCGGTCGCGCTGGGGGATTATCTCGTGCAGATTGAGGGCGGCCTGGCGACATTCAAGAGCCTGGAGAAGGTGTCCGAATCGGAGCTGGTGTTGCGGGCGCTGAACCGGGCGAGATACCGGGCGCCGACCGTCGTGCAGCGAAAGAAAGTCGTCATGCTGGCCCGAGCGGTGGCGAAGGTGACGCTCATCGGCTGAAACGAGGCGGATCGGGGAGAATGGCGGGGATTGCGGGCGGTCGATTCTTGGCGTGCCAGGATCTGAGCGTGGGGAGTGAACGAGGAGGATGCAGCAGCGGTTCCGGAAAGGGGTGGCCGCTGGGATCACTGCGATGGTGTTGCGTGCGGGTGTGATGCCTGGCGCCAGTTCATGCGGCAGGAACGGGCGCGAGGAGGCCAGACGAACCAGAGCGGCCGCCAGCGCGGTGAACGGCGTTGGCGGCCGCATGGTTGGAGTTCCTCGCGGGACTTAGCGGCGTCGGCGGAGCATCGCGGGGGTCCGTGCGAGGAAAGGCAGGGCGCCGGGTTCGGGGATGGCGCTGGATGCGATGTGGTGCATGAGGGCGTCGTGGTCTTCCTCGCTCAGGCCATTGTTGAAGAGAACCCGGGAGGGATCCGACGTGTGGATGGTGTCGGCGTCGGCGAGGTTGAGATCGAGGCTAGAAGCGTAGATGCCGAGAGGCGGCTGGAGGCAGGCGGGATCGGCGGGGACGTTGCTGCTTTCTGGGCCGGCAAACAGCGAGGCGACGAAGTGCCGGTGGGCGCTGCGGTCGGAAGCGACGGGCTGAATGAGGCTGCCGGCTTGTGGAGCGCTGGCAGGGTCGAGTGTTCGCGTCGAAGCGCCCATGGTCAGCGTGAGGCAGACACACCCGGTGGGCGCGCCGAGGGCTGGTGAGCCGCTGCCGTCCCAATCGTGCAGACGGCTCAGGATGCTGTAGCGTAGGGGGAGGCCCGCGGGCAGATGACCCACTCCGCTGGCTTGGTTGACGCCGGGGTCGGTTGGGTAGTACGGATCGAGGGGGTCGTCGGCGAACTGATAGCCATAGATTCGGATGGGCGGGGGATAGCTACCGCCGGCGTGGTCGTGTCCGCCGGTCAAGAGTTGCCCCTGCTCCAGGAACGGCGAGACGTCGAAATACTGGGCGTTTGCAGCACTGGCTGGCAGAGCGGCAGCAACGATGCTTGTCAGAACGAATCTGCGAATTCTCATGAGACTCTGCTTGTTGGTGGAAACAAAGGAGATGGTTTTTGTGAGAAACGATGTTCCACGTGTTGAAACTCGTCATTGCGCGACGGCCGGGTCGAGCTTGTTCTTCTCGCGGCTTTCGAGGACAGTCCGGAAGGGCAGGGACTCGGCGTGGCCATCGAGGAACCCGTAGTTGGCTCGGCGGTAGTGATCGGTGCCGGGCTCTACGGGGTAGCCGCCCGGCCAGTGGGGGCTATCGTCGCTGGGGCAGCGCGAGACCAGTTTTGTCTGGTAGCAGGTCTGGAGTGTGTTGATCCAGGCGACGCCCTCATTGCCGTGGGTCCTGCCGTGCGACAGGCCGGCTTGGATCATGCGCCCCTTGTTTTCGTTGACGTACATCAGGTGCGCCATCTCCATATTGCGGATGTTGCTGAGGCACTTGGTCTTGGCAGCGGCCTCGCTCGCTTTAGAAAGGACGGGAATGAGGATGGAGATCAGAGAGGCGAATGCCAGAATCAAGCCGCGTCGGCTCTACCCGCGGATTCAGATGGAATGAACCACTAGGGGAAAGGGCAAGAAGGTGAAAGCAGATGATGACGTTCCCCGATTGGGGGACGTCATCGTTTCTTGGGTTTTCGGGGGCGTGGGAGGAGGGTGAGTGAGGCGAGGAGGAGGAGGGAGGTGCGGGGTTCGGGGATTTGGGAGGTGTGGAGGTAGGCGCGGGCGACGGGGGCCTGGTCGTTGAGGTTCCAGGAGGAGAGGGTGGAGGTTTGCGGGCCGTTGCGGCCCCAGAAGAGGCCGTAGTGGGCTTTGGGGTCTTGTTTGTAGTTGTGGAGGTATTGGAGGGCGCCGTTGACGGATTTGAGCCATTGGGTGTTGTGGTCGGCGAGGTAGAGATCGTCGAGGGCGTCGACGAGTTCGTAGGCCCAGTAGCCTTCGTCGTTGATTCGGCCGGTGGAGGTGTCGAAGTATCGGGAGAGGGAGCGGGTGGCGATGCGCTGGGCTTCTTTGAGGTAGGCGGAGTTGTGGGTGGAGTCGTAGAACTCGAGGTTGGCGGAGATGCCCATGCCGGCGGAATTGACGAGGGTCCAGTCGCCGACGGTGCCAGCTTTGGAGCCGGTAAGGTAGAGCTTTTCCATGAAAAGGCCGTCGTAGGTCTGGGTGGTGTTCTTGGCCCATGTGTAGAGGCGAGTGGCGTCGGCGAGGTATTTGGGATCGGCGGTGGCCTGGTGGAGCATGAGGGCGGCGCGGGCGCCTTGGAGGGTGCTGATGGTGTCTTTGAAGGAATAGTCGCGTTCTCGCCAGTAGATTCCGCCGCCGCCGGTGGTGGTTTCGCCGGAGAGGACGAAGTTGTAGGTGGCTTTGGCGCGTGTGAGGTAGATGGGGTCGCGGGTGATGTTGTAGGCTTCGGCGAGGGCGACGGCGAGGTGGGCGTTGTCGTCATAGTAGCGGTCGGAGGAGGAGATGACGGCGGAGCGGTAGCCACCGGTGGTGGACCAGTAATTGGAGTAGAGCTGGTCGGAGAATTCGCGGAGGATGGGGGCGTAGGTGATGGGGTCGAAGCGGGCGAGGGAGTTTTGGACGCGGAACTGGGCGCTCATGGGCCAGAGGTAGGCTTTGCCGCCGGCGCCGCCGGACTGTTTTCCGGAGAGGGAGGCGGTTTCGGCGAAGAGGCGGGTGTTGGGGATGGCGAGGGTGGAGGTGATTTGCTGTTGGACGCCGAGGCCCCAGGAGAGAAGCTGCTGGTTGTTGATGATGGGTGCCGCGGGCAGATTTTGCGTTAGCGTGCAGACGATCGCGAGCGGAAGGGTCATGCGGAGTTTCATTTTGACGGTCTCCGAGGGAGCGAAGAGAGCGAGAACGGGCGCTGTCCCGGGGCGTAACCGTTCACGGCTTTTCAGCCGGTCAGACTCCCACGGAGCCTGAATATGGATGAGTGGAGTGT
>Ga0315288_10008649_pt1 | contig 12843 bp, 15 predicted proteins | sample YL17G11_20_MG_FD_203454 | JGI IMG/M metagenome (GOLD analysis project Ga0315288, IMG submission 203454) | Sediment microbial communities from Yellowstone Lake, YNP, Wyoming, USA - YL17G11_20 | ecosystem: Environmental > Aquatic > Freshwater > Lake > Sediment | place: USA: Wyoming | collected...
ATGCGGCTGGAGACTGCTGCGAAGTTTTTAATCTGGTGAGCCAGGATTGGGTTCATACACCCCTGGGTGATATTGCCAATAAACAGGGGCGAGTTGCAGGTGAGAATGCTGCTGGTGGAAAGGCCAGCTTTCTCGGTGTAGTGGGATCAGCAGCTTTCAAAGTATTTGAATTAGAGGTGGCCTTCACGGGTTTAGGCATACAGATCGCTAAGCAATATGGCTTTGATGTGGATTCGCAGGTGATCGAGGCTGAATCAAAGGTGAGTTATATGCCGGGAGCGAAACGGATACTCATCAAATTGATTTTTGATAGAAAGCATGGAAGGCTTTTAGGCGCCCAGATAGCAGGAAGGGAAGGAGTGGCTCGAAGGATCAATGCGGTGGCAGTGGCCCTCCATCAAAGAATGACAATCGATGAAATTTCAAGGCTCGATTTTGCCTATGCTCCTCCATTCTCTGCTCCCTTTGATCCAATCTTAATTGCTGCGGAGCAGGCGACAAAAAAATTAATTTCTTTAAAGGAGTAATTCATGAGTAAAGGAAAAATAAAGACTCAAGAGATCAATAAGATAATAAAGGCGGAAGATAACTGGGAACCCATCGGTCAAACCCCTATGCCTAAAATTCTTGACCTGAGAAACTGGGATATGAGGCTTCTTAAGACCTACAAACCCTGGTATGCCCCTTTTTGCGACCTTTGTTGCCTATGTACCTATGGAAAGTGTGACCTCACTGAAGATAGAAGGGGAGCTTGCGGGATTGATATTGCCACTCAACAAGGAAGAATAGTTCTTCTTGCTTGCTGTATGGGTCTCTCAGCCCATGCAGGCCATGGCAGACACATTTTGGATTATCTTATTGAAAAGTATGGAGAGGATCACAAGATAGATCTTGGGGGGCAAATCAGCCTTGAAGCTCCAAATATCAGAACAGTTTTGGGGCTAAAGCCTGAAACTCTTGGAGATTTGAAAAAGGCCATTGAATATGTAGAGAAGGAATTTATCCATCTAGTCTCTTCAACCCATTTCGGTCAGGAAGGAAGCTACCTGGATTTTGAGTCCAAAGCGCTCCATGCAGGAATGTTAGATCATGTGGCGATGGAAGCGGCTGATATTGCCCAAATTGTTGGCTTCAAATTTCCCACCTCGATTGCGGAGACTCCTTTGATCGACCTGGGATGGGGGTCAATAGACAGAAATAAACCTGTAATTTTGGTAGTAGGTCATAACCCTGCCTCATCAAGTAACATTATCGACTATCTAAGGGCAAACGATCTTTACGATAAGGTGGAGGTAGCGGGGGTTTGTTGTACTGCCTTAGAAACAACTAGATACTCTGACAGGGCAAAGGTGGTTGGTCCATTATCAAGACAGCTTTTCTTCGTAAGAACGGGTATAGCTGATGTCATCATGACCGATGAGCAATGCATTAGAACGGATATTACCATAGAAGCAAAGAAGGTCGGTTCAGCCCTTATCGCTACTTCGGACAAGGCCTGTTATGGACTTGAGGATGCTTCTGAAAAGTCTGTCGATGAGATAGTGAGTGAAATGGTGAGTAATGGAAAACAGTTTCTTATCCCGGACCATGAAAAGGCTGGAGAGGTAGCAGTAAAGGTGGCATTACAGCTTGTTCTTCAAAGAAAGAAGGAGCTTCTGGATGAGAAGGAAGCGCAGGAGCTTGCGAAGAATTGTAGAGAGTGTGGTATCTGTGAAAGGGTCTGTCCAAATCTTTTTTCTATTGGAGAGGGAATAAAAGAGGTAGCGGAAGGGAGGTTTGAAAGATTGAGAGAACTCTTTAATAAATGCATCGGCTGTGGAAAGTGTGAAGATGAATGCCCTCGTGATGTTCCTATCTTTCGGATAATGCAGGTGGCAGCTTCAAAGGAGACTTACAAAATAAGAGCAGGAAGAGGTCCTGTCATGGATACTGAGATAAGGAATGTTGGGGCTCCCATAGTGCTGGGTACCATCCCGGGGGTGATCGCCTTTGTCGGTTGCTCTAACTATCCAGATATAGAGGATGTGGCGGAGATGGCTGAAGAATTTGCCAAACGGAAATACATTGTCGTCCTTACAGGTTGTGCCGCAATGGTTGCTGGCATGAAGAAAGATGCTGAAGGTAAGACCATTTATGAAAAATACCCTCCCAATTTCGATGCGGGAGGAATAGTCAATATTGGTTCCTGTGTTGCAAACTCTCACATATCTGGAGCAGCCATAAAGATAGCTAATATCTTCGCCGCCCTTCCTTTGAGGGGAAACTATGAGGTCATTGCAGATTATATCCTCAACCGTGTTGGTGCTTGCGGAGTGGCATGGGGAGCTATGTCACAAAAGGCAGCAAGCATCGCAACTGGTTTTAACCGATGGGGTGTGCCGGTCCTACTTGGCCCCCACTCATCAAAATACAGAAGGCTATATCTTTCCAGAAAAGAAGAGGATGACTGGACGGTAATGGATGGTAGAAAGAAGGAACTTGTAGATACCCAAGAACCTTCTCCGGAGCACCTGGCGTATGTAACCGAAACAAAAGAGAAGGCCATGGTCATGATTCCGAAACTATGCATCAGAAAAAATGACACCCATCAGGGAAGATCAATAAAGTTGAATCATTATATCTCACTTTATAAGCGGTATATGGGTGCTGGATTACCTGAAGATCTCCACCTTTTTATTCGGAGAGCCGCAGACATACCCATTGTCTACCGAAAAGAGGTGATGGCTTATTTAAAGGAAATAGGTTGGAAAGAAAAACCAGTTTTAAGCCTTCCCACCTGGATTGGAACCTATCCAACTAAGGTAAAGCTTGAAGCTGTAATTCACTGAAAGGAGGAAGATATGGAGCTACCCTTGCATCGAGTCAATGTCCTCACTGGAATAAAAGGAGCCAAGATAATAAACGATCCGAAAGAATATTCAAGGATAATCAAAAAGTCAAAAAGGCCCCTTTTTGTCTTTGGCCCAAGGCTTCTTGAGTTGTCCTTAAATGGGAAGCTTCTCGTGGAGTATGCAATCGAGATATCAAAGGCAATAAATGCCCCTATATGTGCCACATCCCACATTAGAGGGAAAATGGTCGAACTTCAAAGAGTACCCGAAAGTACCTATGACCTAGTAGAAATAATTAATCATCTTAAGGATCCAGATTGGAAAGGGGTGAAGAAGGAAGGAAATCATGACCTTATCATCTTTTTCGGTATAAGGACCGATCTTGGAGAACAGGGACTTTCCACTTTGAAACACTTTGCACCTCATCTCCGAACAATGACCCTTTGTAAATATTTTTATCCCAACGCCGACTATTCCCTTCCCAACTTTAGAAAAGATGAGGAATGGAAAACGTTTTTAGAGGATCTGATTGAAAATCTTAAGAAAAAAGGGGAATGACAGGGAAGTATGCCTTCTGTGGTCATAGACGGCAAAGAGGTAATTGCAAACCCAGGTGAAAAGATCCTTTGGGTTGCCCTTCGCTCCGGAATTTATATTCCGCATCTCTGTGCTATCGAAGAAGCAGAACTTTCTTTTGGTGGTTGCCGACTTTGTTTGGTGGAGGTAGAGGAGGATGGGAAAAGGCAAATGGTGACTTCTTGTTCAGAGCCCGTTAAGGAAGGGATGAAAATCTATACCGATACAGAAAAAGTAAACCGGATGAGGCGGATGGCCTTTGAACTCATCATGAGCGATCATTACATCGATTGTAAGGGTTGTGCGAAAAGGAATGAATGTGAGTTAATCAAGATCGCATCGTTTCTTAAAGCGAAGCTTCAACCAAAAAGATTGAAAAGTATTGCCCGTGACCTCCCCGTCGATGACTCCCATCCACTAATTACATTCGATCCAAGAAAGTGTGTGAAATGCGGGAAATGCCTCTGGATGTGTCAGAGGTTGGGAAAGTCTTTTTTGACTTTTGCCTATCGAGGATTTGGGATAATCATTTCCACTTTTGATGGTATACCCCTGTCTTCGACAGGATGTGAGGTCTGTCTTGAATGTGTCAAGGTATGCCCCACTGGAGCTTTATATTTTAAAGAGGCTGGAAGCAAGGAAGATGGATAAAGTCAAACCACTACTTGAAAGGAGATTGGAAAGTGGCAGTGATCGTTGATTTAGAAAAATGTACAGGATGTGGAACATGCGAGGAAGGATGTCCTGTAGAGGCCATCAAAGTGGAGAATGAGAAAGCGGTGGTGGACCAAGAGGCCTGTGTCGATTGTGGGACCTGTGTCGAAGAATGCCCCGAAAAAGCCATTAGCGAAGGAGCATAGAATGGTGGGTAAAGTTGTAGGTGTATGCATAAGCCAAAGAAGGCCTGATCCCAAGAAAAATGTTGGTAAGGGGTTTCTCCAGAAAGGATTGGGTTTAGTTGGTGATTCCCATGCTGGAACCGAAAAAGAGGTAAGCCTTCTGGCGATTGAAAATGTCAGAAAGTTGAACCTTGAAGTAGGTCTTTCAGCAGGCCCAGGATGTTTTGCGGAAAATATCACCGTTGAAGGAATTGATTTAATCTCCCTTCCCATTGGGGCACTGTTACGGATCGGTGAAGTAAAACTCATGGTGATTCAGGTAGGGAAAGATCCATCACAAGCTCATACTTACAACTATCAGGGGTATTCAATTTTACCAAAGGAGGGAGTGTTCTGTAAGGTTATGGAAAGTGGAGAAGTAGAAATAGGGGATTTTATTGGATTGATCAAAGGTTAGGTTGAGAATTGGAGTGTAATTGGTCATGACGGCTTCGTCACCCTCGAACTATGAAAATTGATTTATCTACCGTAGGGGCGGCCCTCTGTGGCCGCCTTATTGAGGAGCCCACAGAGGGGCTCCCCTACATTTATTGATTGGGACCTGTTTATTTTCTAAGTAATTGATAAGGAGATAAATCTTATGAAAACTCTGATAACAATCCTATGTGAGAATCTGGTGGGCCGTTTGGTTGGTTCAGGTGAACACGGGTTTTCTGCTTTTATTGAAACGGATAAGGGGAATTATCTCTTCGATACGGGCAGTGGCCGTTCCATTGTGCCAAACAGTCTTACTCTGAATAAAGATTTGAAGAGCATCCGAAAGATCTTTTTAAGCCATGGTCATTATGATCATACCGGAGGGCTTCCTGAAGTTCTTAAAATGAGAGGGAAAGTGGATGTCCATGTTCATCCCCATCTCTTTCTGGATAGAATTGCAATACTAAAAGAAGATGATAAAGAGACAAAACGGTTTGTAGGAATTCCTTATAAAAAGACTTACTTGGAATCCCTGGGAGCCAATTTTGTTTTTAATACAGATTTTACAGAGGTAGAGAAGGGATTGTTTTTAACAGGGGAAGTGTCAAGGAAAACCCCATTTGAAAAACCTGACACAAGGCTTTTTACCGAAATGGATGGAAAAACCACCCAAGACATCTTCTTGGATGATCAATCCCTTATCCTCGATACTGAGAAAGGGCTTATCGTCCTCCTGGGATGCGCTCATTCCGGGATGATCAATATTGTTAACCATGTGGTCAACAAAATGGAAAAAAGGAACTTCCATGCCATTCTGGGTGGAACCCATTTAGATTTCTTAACGCCTGAACAGTTGGAAGAATCCATAAAATCCCTTAAGAAGATGGAGATCGAAAAGATCGGCGTCTCCCACTGTACCGGGATGAAGGCAGCTTTTCGACTCCATCAGGAATTTGGGGACCGATTCTTCTACGGATGTGTCGGAAGTGTATTAGAAATTTGAATGATGGGACTTTGCCTTTTGTCATTCTGAGGAGCCCTTCGGTATGACTCAGGGTAAACTCAGCGACGAAGAATCTCTTTTTTAAGGTATGAATGAAAAGGGGGCTAATTTGATCAAGATTGATATACCAGGCTGGGGAAATATGGAAATTGAGAACATTCTTTTAGACCTCAATGGAACTATCGCTACAAATGGAAAAATTCCTCTTGATGTGAGGGAGAAAATAGATCTTCTTTCCGAGAAAGTTACTATTTACATTTTAACCGCCGACACCCAGGGGACTGCCGAGGAAGAAGTTCGGGGTATGAATGCTGATATGATAAAGATAGGCGAAGAGGACAGCAAAAATAGAAAATTTGAATTCTTAAAAACTTTTGATTTCGAGAAGACCGTTGCCATCGGAAATGGAAATAATGATCATCTCATTCTGAAAGAAGCTGCTTTGGGCATTGCAGTCTTGGGGGATGAGGGAATGTCCATTTCGGCGATGCAGAATGCGGATATCGTTGTAAAAAATATTTCAGATGCATTGGATTTTTTTTTAAAACCCAAAAGGCTCATTGCCACATTGAGGGAATGAGAGAGAATTAAGATAGGGAATATTGGAGTAATGGAAGGATGGAATAATGGGTGTTTCCCCCCTCTCCCTTGCCGGGTGTATAGACCGGGGTCAAGGGGAGAGGGCTGGGGTGAGGGTGAATGAGCTCCTTTCGACGACTCTATTATGATCTTTTTTCAAAGGTCTATGACTTCATCATCCGGCTGCACTCCCGGGATAAAGAAGGTTCCCTCAGGAGATTTATCACGGACAAGGCAAACCTTTCAAAAGGAGAGCGAGCTTTAGATCTTTGCACTGGGACGGGTTCAGTTGCTATCGAATTGGCCCAAAAAGTAGGAGAAAAGGGATTGGTCATCGGTCTCGATTTTTCCAGGGGGATGCTTGACAAAGCTACAGAGAAAATCAGTCACTACAAGATCGATCGACTCCAGCTGGTACAAGCCTATGCCAATAAGCTTCCTTTTAAAAATTATTCCTTTCATGGTGTGACCTGCTCTCATGCTTTCTATGAATTAAAAGGAACAGAAAGAACAATGGCTATTGATGAGGTAGCAAGGATTCTTAAAAGAGGGGGTAGGTTCTGTCTGATGGAGCATGCGAAACCAGAAAAACTATTCCCCCGGTTGCTCTTTTATATTCGAATCTTCTTTCTTGGTGCGAAAGATGCACGGAAGTTTCTCTCTGAAGAAGGATTGATTTTTGGCGAAAGGTTCAAAAATATAACGAAGGTGATGAGTCCAACAGGACAATCAAAACTGATATACGGGGAGAAAGGAGGATAAAACGAAATTGAAAATTCTGGACAATCTAATTCTCAATCTTCAGGGGAATGATTTTCAGGTAAGGAGTGTCCACACCTGTGTCTTCTGGACGGCTGTGGTCAGCAAGCATTGCGGCCTCTCCTCCACCTTCAGAGATGAAGGGCCTTCTCATGATCGGGGTGTGAGAGATGTAGGAAACCTTACTCGAAAAACAGCATTGGAATTAGCTGAATATGCCAAATCAAATAGTCTGCTGGAAGCCTCTATAGGAATGGCTACGATCAACTCACTAATCGATATCGATGAATCAAAATGTATTGAGAAAAATGCTTTTGAGATAATCCTGGAGAAAGGCAAAGGGAAAAATGTGGCTGTGGTGGGCCACTTCCCCTGGATTCCGAAATTGAGAGAGAGGATAAAAAACTTCTGGGTTCTGGAACAGAGACTTCGAGAAGGAGATTTACCAGCAAAGGAAGCAGATCGAATTTTACCCCAATGTGATGTTGTAGGAATAACAGGGACCTCATTTATCAATCATACGATTGAGGGACTTTTGAACCTTTGCAAAGAGGCTTATGTGCTTCTGGTTGGCCCTACTTCACCCCTCTCCCCTATTCTCTTTGATCATGGAATTGATGCCATCTGTGGATCGAAGGTCATCGATGTAGAAAAGGTGATTCGCTCCATCAGTGAAGGTGCTACTTTTAAAGAAGTCACAGGAGTGAAGCTTCTCACTATGGCAAAATCCTAAGGAGGAAACATGGAAATTGCAAAATCTGAATGCGCCAAATGCGGAATCAAAATCAAAGATAGGATATGTCGCTCTCCAGAGGGTCAGGGAGCAGCCTTTTGCCCAACTCTCCATCAGAAAATAATAATAGAAAAAGCCAATGAAGAATCTCTCAAGTCTGATATCTTAAAATTTGCACATGAAGCTTCTGTTCAGGAAGCTGAATGCTACATCAACCGGGATGTAAAACCCTATGTTTTGCATCCGACCAAACCACGAGTCCAAGAAGTTTGCGAATTTGCCCAGAAGATGGGTTATCGAAAGTCGGGATTGCTTTTTGCAGCGGTTTACGCAACGAAGCGCTTTCACTGACCCAGATCTTGGAAGCCCAGGGATTTGAAGTAGTCTCCATCATTTGCAAGGCTGGCAGGACTCCAAAAGAGCATATTGGCATAAAAGACGAGGAGAAGATTCACTTCGGGGAGTTCGAACCGATGTGCAGCCCCATCGCCCAGGCATTGATCCTTAACGAAGAGAAGACCGATTTCAATATTCTACTGGGTCTCTGCGTGGGACACGATTCTCTATTCTTGAAGTACTCCAAAGCCTATTGTACAGTGCTCGTGGCAAAGGATCGTGTCCTTAGCCATAACCCCTGCGCCGCCCTTTATACCACGGGGTCTTATTATGCCCGCATGCTGAGAAAGGGATTTTAGAAAGAGGAAATTCCGTGCCCATTGCACTACGCTGGGCAATCCTGGAGAGGCAGTGATGTGAGGCCCGGGAACTGGGCCCATCGTTGGAGAAAAAATATAAAACTATCGAAAGGAGTCTGAAAGATGATCCGCATTTCAAAACGAGCTATTGAAGAATTAAAGGAGTCTAATCAGAGTAGCCAAAAGAATTTGTTTCGCGTTTTTATAAGAGGTATAGGTTGAGGTGGACCCAAAATGGGTCTGGTTCTGGATGAGCCAAAAGCAAATGATGAAAAAATCGAAGTGGAAGGTTTCTCCTTTATTATGGCTTCAGAAGTGGTGGATACAATTCGATCATATGGCAGCCTCTTGATCGATTACACGGAACATCCATGGATGAAAGGGTTCCAATTGTCCCTTCTGGGGAAAGTCTCCTGCTGACTCCTTGGTAGGCGGTCGAGGTGATGGCCAGGGAAATGCCTGGTGTACGTTTGAAAGGAGCCTCGATTAAGCAATAGGAGGAATAGATATGGAAAAAGAAAACCTTTTTCATGTAACCGATGAAAAATTTAATGAGGAGGAGAGGCATTGGACTACATCAAAGCATTAGTCGAAATCGTAGGCGAGAAGAATGTGAAAACGGATGAAATCGAAAGGCTCTGTTACTCCAGAGATCTGTCCGTCCATGAAGCCGTTCCAGATGTTATTGTGTTTGTAAAAACTGCTGAAGAGGTTTCAAAGATTTTGAGTCTTGCCAATAAAGAAAACATTCCTGTAACACCGAGGGGATCTGGAACAAGTGCCGTAGGGGGTGCCTTAGCTGCAAAGGGTGGGATTCTGCTTGACCTTAGCAGGATGAATAACATTTTGGAGATAGATAGGGAGAATGGATATGCGGTAGTTGAACCGGGTGTGCTTTGCAATAATTTCAACGCAGCCCTCGCCCCTTCCCATTTCTTTCCTCCAGACCCTGCCAGCTCAGCTCTGGCCTCTTTAGGAGGAATGGTCTCCACGAATGCCAGTGGAAACCGGGCTCTGAAGTATGGAACCACAAAGAATTATGTCTTAGGTCTGGAGGTCGTTCTGGCTGATGGTCGAATCATCCATACCGGCTCTGTCTTGGGAAAAACTTCTGCCGGGTACAATCTCACCCACTTATTTACCAATGCTGAGGGAACTCTGGGTATTATCACCAAGATCATTTTAAAGATCCTACCCATGCCTGAATATATCGCCTTTGCGGAGGCTCGGTTCTCTTCTACCCTGGATGCTGGCAAAGCAGCAACACAAATTCTGACTTCAGGAATCGCTTTATCATCCTGTGAGATACTGGATAAAGTGACCATCGATGTGGTGAACAAAACGATGGGGCTCGATATCCCTGACCATGTAGGCTGCATTCTATTTATCGAGATCGATGGGAACAAAAAGGCCGTTCAAGAAAATATCGAGAAAATAAATAACATCTGTCAAGCCAACAATGGCATCGAAACCCGATGGGACGATGACCCTGCCAAGCGCCTTAAGATGTGGGCTGCTCGTCAGGGAATCATTGCCTCTTTATCAAAAGTGAAGAGAGGCTCAAGACTCCAGTCCATTGTAGATGACCCCGGGATACCCATTACTAAAATCCCCGAAGCTATCTTAGAGATACGAAAAATTGCTGAAAAGCACAACATTCCTATCTCCACGTTCGGACATATCGGTGATGGAAACCTGCATCCTGTGTTCATGTCAGATCCCAGGAACAAACAGCAGTGGGATGCCATCAAGGAAGCATCCAAGGATTTAATTAACCTGACGTTACGTCTTAAAGGTACGCTCACTGCTGAACATGGTACCGGAATGGCTAAAGCTCCTTATATTAAGATGGAATTAGGGGAAACCCTGGAGGTCATGAAGCAGATTAAAAAAGCATTAGACCCGAATCATATTATCAATCCAGGAAAGATGGGATTTGAGGGCTCTATCAAAGATATTTATGAGAACTTTGCATTTAAACCTCTCATTGAAAGACCCGATGAAATTCGAAGTTTTGGTGAAGAGTTGGATAACGAAATTATGGCCTGTATTATGTGTGGATTCTGTCGAGGCGGCTGTCCCACGTATGGAGAGGCTTCCCTTGAATCTTTTAACGCACGAGGAAGAGTGATTTTAGCCTACCATCTCCTCACCGGAAGATTGGAGCCATCGAAGGAACTGGCGGAAAGGTTTTACAGGTGCACCACCTGTCTCAACTGTAATGCCGTCTGCCCTGCAGGCATCAAGGTACCCGATATTATTCAGGCTGCACGAACGAGGCTGGTGAATGCCGGGTACCTTCCGCCCATCCATCAGACGCTTATGGAGTCTATCGAGGAGAAAGGAAACCCCTTTGGAGAAGCTATAGAAAAAAGGACAGATATATATCCCAGTGAGTACAAGCCCAGGGAAAAAGCGCCGACCCTCCTCTATTTTGGATGCGTCGCATCTTACCAAGACATCAACATTATCCCAAGTACCTTAACGATCATGAATAAGGCTCATGTTGACTATATGAGTCTGGGAAATAAGGAGTATTGCTGCGGATATATCTCTTTTCTCGTGGGGGATGAGAAGGAGTTCGAAACCTGTATCAATAAAAATGTCAGCCTATTCAAACAGATGGGTCTCAAAGAAATCGTTACGACCTGTGCCGGATGCTACCGGACCTTCAAAGACCTTTATCCTAAACATAGGAAGTTAGAAAATATTCAAATTTATCATATCGTAGAATATCTGGAAAAACTCATTGTTGATCGTAAGATCACATTTAAAAATGGGATTAAGAAGGGTAAAGTGGCCTACCACGATCCCTGCGATATAGGCCGTCATATGAATATTTATGATCCGCCCCGGAATGTCATTAGGGCTATCCCATCCGTTGAACTGGTGGAATTTCCTCAGAACAGAAACCTTGCCAAATGCTGCGGTGGTGGCGGAGGGTTAAAAGCTTACGATACTGAAATGAGCTTGGAAATAGCCTACAAACGTATTCAAGAAGCCAACAGTATCGGAGCAGAAGTGGTCGTCTCGGCGTGTCCGGCCTGTAAGTCTAATCTGCAATTAGGTGCGGCGAGACTCAGAAAAGAGAAAAAAGGCCGGATTAAGGTAATGGATGTTACGGAATTAGTTGCTGAGGCACTGGCCTAAAGTAACAGAATTCAAAACACGAAATTCGAAACAAAGTTTTTCAAAATCTTAAAACTACTTTCATGTGTCACTAACACGAATTACAATTACGTAGATATGATTACGATAAATATCCCTGGATGGGGAAACATGGATATTGAAAATATTGTCCTCGATCTTAACGGAACCATCGCCACAGATGGAAGAATTCCTTTTGAAGTAAACCCCGTTAGAAATTCCAGCGGGGCATTAAACCCCGCCGGAATTATTCTAAAATCTAACCCCGCTGCAGAGCAGCGGGGCATTATTTCTAACGGGGTAAAGGAAAAGATTAAACCCCTCACAGAGAAAGTAAAAATTTATGTTTTAACAGCTGACACCCAGGGGACAGCCAGTGAAGAGATTCAGAATATGAAAGCAGAGTTGATAAAGATAATAGGAGAAGATAGCAAAAGAGGAAAACTCGAATTTCTTTGTAGTCTCAAACCCGAGATAACCGTTGCCATCGGAAATGGAAACAATGACCAACTTATACTGAAAGAAGCCGCCCTCGGCATCGCTGTTTTAGGAGAGGAAGGAATGTCTGTCTTGGCGATGAAGAATGCGGACATCATTGTAAAGAATATTTCTGATGCCTTGGATCTTTTTTTGAGACCCAAAAGACTCATTGCCACATTGAGAGAGTGAGTGGTGGAGATGATTGTTTTAAAATTCTTATTGAGGTAAAAGAATGAGAATACTCGATGATCTGATATATAGCCTTAAAGGGAGTGATTTCCCAGTAAAAAATGTTCACACCTGCGTCTTCTGGACTGCTGTCATTACAAAGCACTGCGGTCTCTCCTCGACTTTCAGGGAGGAAGGCCCTCCCCATGACCGGGGTGTGCGGGATGTAGGAAACCTTACCCGAAAGACAGCATTGGAATTAGCTGAATATGCCAAATCAAATAGTCTGCTGGAGGCCTCTATCGGAATGGCTACGATCAACTCACTGATCGATATCAATGAATCAAAATGCATTGAAAAGAATGCCTTTGAGATAATTTTGGAGAAAGGAGAAGGGAAAAATGTGGCGATTGTTGGCCATTTTCCCTGGATTCCTAAGTTGAGGGCGAAGGTTAAAAAATCTCTGGGTTCTGGAACAGAGGCTTCGAGAAGGAGATTTACCAGCAAGGGAAGCAGATCGAATTTTACCCCAGTGTGATGTGGTGGGTATAACAGG